>Ga0335076_10003766_pt1 | contig 15265 bp, 8 predicted proteins | sample Lox_Sample_25_FD_206717 | JGI IMG/M metagenome (GOLD analysis project Ga0335076, IMG submission 206717) | Soil microbial communities from Loxahatchee National Wildlife Refuge, Florida, United States - Lox_Sample_2.5 | ecosystem: Environmental > Terrestrial > Soil > Wetlands | place: USA: Florida...
GGTGCCCGTGGTGTTGCCGCGGGAGGTGCCCGAGCCGGAGCCGGTGCCGGAGCCCGTGTTGCCGCCGCCGCGGTGCCAGCTGTTGTTGGAGCCCGAGGCGCTCGGGGGCATCGTGTTGGGGCAGGGCCGCAGGAAGCTGGCCTTGCAGGTCTTGATGCCGACCGGGCCACTCTGAGCCGCGTACGCCGAAGCCGGGAGAACCGTCGCCAGGACTGCCGCCACCAGAGCAACTCCGATAACCTTCTTCATGACCTTTCTCCTTTTTTAAAACTCGTTTGCGTTTCTGTTGCGACTCTGTTTTTCGTTTTCCTTCTTTGCGACTCGGTTCTCACAGAGAGCAACGCCCGTGCCCGTTTTTCCGGAGCGCGTTGGTGCGCTCGAGATGCGAGAAGCGAAGGCGCACGAAAGGCCCGTGAATAGGGGGCGAAATGCCTGTTCGCGTCCGCGCGTTCCGAGCGCGGCATTCGCGCCCGCGCGATCGCCGTCTCTATCCGTTCGGTGAATCTCCTATCCGATCGGATAGGAACCGGCGGCGTGAACGCGACGCGATCGGGCCCGAACGAATTCCTGCGGGTCGTCGGCTTCTGCCCTGACCCCTCAATTCCCGTTTGGCGGGGGGAGGAACTCTGAAGCACCGCTCGATTCGCTCGCGGTGCTCGACCGATCACGAAGTCAGACCCTCAGCCGGGTCCCTCTCGTTTTCGGTCGGCCGCGTGGCGGCCCGCTTCAGAGTCCGGGACAAGAAAAACCGCCCGGCTTGCGCCGGGCGGCGGAGGAGGACGGAGGGGGAGAGGGGATCAGCGGCCGCCGGTGGGCGGGAGCGGGCGGGTGCCCGTGGTGTTGCCGCGGGAGGTGCCCGAGCCGGAGCCGGTGCCGGAGCCCGTGTTGCCGCCGCCGCGGTGCCAGCTGTTGTTGGAGCCCGAGGCGCTCGGGGGCATCGTGTTGGGGCAGGGCCGCAGGAAGCTGGCCTTGCAGGTCTTGATGCCGACCGGGCCACTCTGAGCCGCGTACGCCGAAGCCGGGAGAACCGTCGCCAGGACTGCCGCCACCAGAGCAACTCCGATAACCTTCTTCATGACCTTTCTCCTTTTTTAAAACTCGTTTGCGTTTCTGTTGCGACTCTGTTTTTCGTTTTCCTTCTTTGCGACTCGGTTCTCCGGGATTGCAACGGCGTTGCCAGATCGGGGCGAGCGGGAACGGGCGAGGTGCACGGAGAGGCGCGGCCTCGACGACAGGCCCGCCCGCACGCGCGATTCCGATGGCCGGGATTTCTGACGTCGACGTGACGGGTTGCGCACGACGGGACGGCCGCGGATGGATTTCCTATCCGATCGGTTTTCGGGACTATCCGTTCAGATAGGATTTGCGCATCGGCGGGCGTTTCGATTCCTCGGACCGCCGCTTGATTCGCGTCCCAACGAACGGAGTCGAAAGATGAATTCGGTCGAGCCGAGGCTCGTGGCCGTCGCGGGGCCGCTGCAGGGCTCCGTCCACCATCTCGAGACCGACGAGGTCACGATCGGCCGCGACGCGTCGAACACGCTCCCCATCGCCGACTCCTCCGCGTCGCGCCGCCACTCCGTGCTGACCCGCGCCTCGGATTCCTACGAGATCTCGGACCTCGAGAGCACCAACGGCACCTTCGTCAACGGCGTCCCGGCGCATCGCCGCCGGCTCGAGCACGGCGATCAGATCGAGATCGGTTCCTCCAAGTTCCTCTTCCTGCTGCGCGACGGCGAAGTCCGCGAGGGATCCGAGCCGGGCCGCTTCGAGGTCAACGACATCCGCCTGAACTCGACCGTCCGGCTGTCGCCGGCTCAGGCGCTCTACCTGCAGCCCGACATCATGAAGGCCGCGATCGGCGAGAGCGGCGATCGCCGGATCGCCCAGGACCTGCAGGTGCTCCTCGCGGCGAGCCGCGACGTCGCGCAGGCGCGGTCCCTCGGCGACCTCGGCGCCCGGCTCGCCGACCTGGCCCTCGAGGCCGTTCCCGCGGGACGCGCCGTGGTCCTCGTCCCCGGCGAGGACGACGACTTCGCCGTCGTGGCGCAGAAGGCGCGCCGCAAGGCGGTCGGGCCGCTGAGGATCAGCCGGACCGTGCTCGCCCAGGTCCGACGCGAGAAGGCCGCGATCCTGTCGAACGATCTGGAGGACAGCCAGGCGCTGCGGACCGCCGACAGCCTCGTCGCCGCGCGGGTGCGCGCCCTCGCCGCGGTTCCGGTCATCGCATCCGAACGCCTCCTCGGCGTCCTGTATCTCGACTCGGACGAGGCGGAGTTCCGTTTCGACGAGGCCCATCTCCAGCTCCTGCTGGGTCTCGCCAACATCGCCGCCGGCGCGTTCGAGAGCGTGCGCCACGTCGAGCGGCTCGAGAGCGAGCGGGAGAGGCTCCAGGCGGAGGGACAGGCGTCCTCCGACATGGTCGGCGAGAGTCCCGCGATCCGCCGGGTCTTCGAGTTCGTCGCGCGGGTGGCGCGTGCCGACGCCACGGTGCTCATCCTGGGCGAGAGCGGGACGGGCAAGGAGCTCGCGGCCCAGGCGATCCACCGGAAGAGCCCGCGTTCGGCGGCGCCGTTCGTCGCGATCCACTGCGCGGCCCTCGCGGAGACGGTGCTCGAGAGCGAGCTGTTCGGCCACGAGCGCGGCGCCTTCACCGGAGCCCTCACGCAGAAGAAGGGAAAGATCGAGGTCGCCGACGGAGGCACCGTATTTCTCGACGAGATCGGCGAGTTGTCGCCGGCCGCCCAGGTGAAATTGCTCCGCGTCCTGCAGGAGCGCGAGATCGAACGCGTCGGCGGGACGCGTCCGATCCACGTGGACATCCGCGTCATCGCGGCCACCAACAAGAATCTGGAGAAGGAGGCGGCGGCCGGTCGGTTCCGGGAGGACCTCTATTACCGGCTGAGCGTCGTGTCGCTGACGATGCCGGCGCTCCGCGAGCGGCGCGAGGACATTCCCCTTCTCACCAACTACTTCGCGGCGCGATTCGGGGCGAAGCTTCGTTCGCGCATTCCCGGCATCTCGCCGGAGGCGCGGGCGGTCCTCGCGCGCTACGACTGGCCCGGCAACGTGCGGGAGCTCGCGAACGCCGTCGAGCGCGCCATCGTTCTCGGCACCGGCGAGCTGATCGTCCCGGAGGACCTGCCGGAGGCGCTGCTCGAGACCGGCGGGAGCCCGGCCATGCGCCTCGCGACGTACCACGACGTCGTCAATGCGGCCAAGCGCGAGGCGATTCTCCAGGCGACGCGCGAATCGGGAGGCAGCTACACCGAGGCGGCCCGGCGCCTGGGCGTGCACCCGAACTATCTGCACCGGCTGGTGAAGAACCTCAACCTCAAGGAGGAGATCGGGAAGTGACGTGCCCCGCACGGGGCGGGGCCCCCCGGTCCCACGCTTCGTGATGAAGAGCGCTACCTGAGGTTCCGCACCACCTGAAGGCTTCCGAGGATCCGCGTGTACCCGTAGGCGTACGCGCGGCCGTCCGGGGTCATGCGGACGGTGTCGATGCGGTCGAGTCCCGTGCGGCCGGCGGGGGCGATCTCCTTCCACGACTCGCGCCGGCCGGTCTCGACGTCGACGCGGACGACTCGTGCCGGCAGCTCGTTGCGCCGGTAGACGTACAGCGACCGCCCGTCGGCGCTCCACACGATCGGGACTTCGCCTCCGACGGCGCCGGGCAGGCTCCGCGGCGTCGAACCGTCGAGGCGGCAGAGGACGATGCGCTCGTTCGCGCCGATCGCCGCCACCGCGCGTCCGTCGGGGGAGATCGCGACGGGCCCGGGGAAGAGGCCGCCGGGGCAGAGAACCTCGACGCCTCCCTCGCCGATCGCCTGTGCGAACAGGCCGAGTCCGTCGCCGGCCTTTCCGCTCCCGCGGTCGGCCAGAAAGAGGATGCGGTTGCCGTCCGGAAAGAACGCACCCCAGGGCGAGGAGCCGACGTCGCGGTGTTCGACGGCGCGCGCCAGCCCCTGACCCGTCGGCAGAAGCAGGAATCGCTTCTGGCCGCCGGTCTCCTCCATCTGCGACAGCACCCATCTCCCGTCCGGCGAGATGCCGATTCCGGCGCCATCGCCGAGGTGCACGGGCGGCGAGCCGTCCACCCGGCGAAGGTACAGCGCGCCGGTGCGGGCGCCGCCCTGCTCGCGCTCCTCGAAGAGCACCGAGCGGCCGTCCGCCGAGATCGCGTCGACCCAGGGCAGGTCCTTCCACGTCAGGTCGCGCTCGAGGCTCTCGCCGGGGGCGAGGACCGCCACGCCGCGGCTGAAGAGATAGTCGGACAGGAGCACCCGCCCGTCGTCGGCGATGTCGTGCAGGAAGAGGCTGCCGGCCTCGAGACGCACGAGACGCTCGTGTCCCGACGGATCGACCGAGTAGAGCGCGTCCTTCGCGGGCGCCCGCCGGCCCGCGAACCAGATCTCGGAACCGTCCGGCGTCCACGCGACGCCGCCGACGTAGAGCCAGTCCTTCGAGAGCGTGATCTTCTTGCCGGAGGCGCCGATCAGGTTGATGGAGAAGCGGTGGTCGGGACCCTGTTCGGCGAACGCGCTCTCTCCGCCCGGCGAGAGGCGCATGAACGGGATCTCGGCGGTGGTCTCGTAGAGAACCCGGCCCGGAGGAAACTCGAGCGTCGTCCTGCCGCCCGCGCTGCGGACGATCGCGATGCGGGTGCCGTCGCCGGACCAGTCCGCGATGGTGACGCCCTCGAGCAGCGCCCGCGGCGCGCCCCCTCCGAGCGGAACGCGGGCGAGCGTGCCCGCCCCGCGCCCCGACTCGCGGCGCCCGATCGAGATCGCCATTTCGCCGGTCGACGACACGTCGAGGAGATCGCCGTCCGGAAGACCGAGGTCGACCGGCTCTCCGGCCCCCGGGCGGGTCGAGAAGATCCGGTAGGGCGAGCCGCCGCTCGAAGACGAGTACACGATCGTGTGTCCGTCGTTGGCGAATCGCGCCGCGAAGGCGCCTCCCAGGCGCGACGTGACGCGCTCGTACGCGGGGCTCGCCGGCGGGCGCGACGCGCCCGCCCGCGCGAGGAACCCGGCGAGCGCTCCCGCGAGCACGAGGCTGGCGGCGGTCACCGGCTTCTTCCAGCGGCGGCGCCACCCGAGGTCGACCACCGCCGTCGCGGGCGTCGAGACGCTCGTCAGCGCCTCGAGGTCGAAGGCGAGGTCGTGCGCGGAGTGAAACCGCTCCTCCGGGTTCTTCTCGAGGCAGTGACGGACGATGCGCTCGAGGCCGGGGTGCACCTTGCGGTTCGTCGTGGAGAGCTCGGGCGGGTCGCGCATGAGGATCGCGGACATCGTCGAGGCCGCGGAGTCGCCGTGGAACGCGCGCTGACCCGTGAGCATCTCGTAGAGGATCGCGCCGAGCGAGAAGACGTCGGATCGGGCGTCGGCGGACCTGCCGCGCACCTGCTCGGGCGACATGTATCCGAACGTGCCGAGGACCACGCCGGGCTCGGTCGCGGCCGAGCCGCTCGGCTCCGGCCGGATGAGCTTGGCGAGACCGAAGTCGAGGATCTTCAGACGGCCGTCGCGGGTGACGAAGATGTTCTCGGGTTTCAGGTCGCGATGGACGATGCCCTTGTCGTGCGCCGCCGCGAGCCCGCGGGCCGCCTGAAGCGCGAGCTCCGTGGCGCGGCGCGACGCCATCGCGCCCGCGGTCAGCCGGTTGCGCAGCGTCTCGCCCTCGAGGAGCTCGGTGACGAGGTAGGGCGAGCCCTCGTGCGTGCCGACGTCGTAGATGGCCGTGATGTTCGGGTGGTTGAGGAGCCCGGCGGCCCGGGCCTCCTGCTCGAAGCGCCGGAGACGATCGGGATCGCTCGAGTAGCTCGAGGGCAGGATCTTGATCGCGACATCGCGGCCGAGCCGCGTGTCGCGCGCCCGATAGACCTCGCCCATCCCGCCCGCGCCGAGGCGCGAGAGGATCTCGTAGGGCCCGAGGCGGGCGCCCGTCGCCAGTGTCATCGGTGCGCGCGGATTCTAAACCCGCGGCGGGAGAGCGCCGGCGAGGGAGGAGGAACTAGTGGGGAGCGAGATCCTGGGCGCCGCCGCCCGGAAAGAACGGAATGCAGCGGGGCTCCCACCTTTCGGACCGCTCGGCGGCCGTCGTCGAACGGATGCGGCTCTCCTCGGGGGAAGACGACGCCGCGAGCGTCGCGAGCAGGATCGGCGGCTGCAGCGGCACGTCCAGCCGGGCCGATCGGTATCCGGCGGCGACGATCTCCAGGGTGAAGCGCTTCTCGTCCTTCGGAGCCGTCTTCTGCAGGAAGAAGCAGCCGTTCGCGTCCGTGACGGTCGTCGCGACCGTCCGGTCTCCCGCGCCGACGAGGCGAACGCTCGCGAGCGGGACGGGGGCGCCTCCCGCATCTTCCACGACGCCGCGCGAGTAGACGGTCGCGCAACGGAGCGCGGGAAGGGCGAGCAGCGCCAGCGCGAGCCGTCTTCCCGCCCGGGAACGCGTCATCGCCCGGCGCGCGCCTCCGGAGCGCGCCGAACCGCCTGCACGTCGAGCACGAACGCCTCGACGCGGCGGTCCCAGGTGTGCTCGCGCAGCGCGCGTTGACGGGCGCGACGGCCCATCGCCGCGCGCGCGGGCTCGTCTCCGAGGAGTGCCGCGGCGCGCTCGACCACGCCCTCGGCGGGCGTGAAGGCCGCGATCTCGACGCCCGGCTCGAAGAACTCGCCGAGCCCGGCGAAACTCTCGACGAGCGTCGGGACGCCGCACGAGGCGGCGAAGAACGCGCGCGGCGTGAGGCGGTGCCGCCCGCGATAGGCGCCCTGCGCGTCGTCGAGGAGCGCCGTCTCGAGCGCCAGCCGGCAGCGGGAGAGGCCCGCCCGAAGCGCCTCCGGCGTGTCGAGCGGCGGCAGGACCGGAACGCTCCAGCGCGTCTCGCCCGCGTACGCGTGCACGCGCACGCGGAACCTCTCGGCGAGCGCGGCGACGAGCCCGTCCCGGTACGCCGTCCACTTGCCGTAGTAGAGGACGTCGCACTCGGGCACGGCGCCCCGCTCCGGAAAGTAGAGCTCCGGGTCGGTGGCGGGATCGCAGCGGCGCGCGGCGATGCGGCGCATCGCGTAGTCGGGCAGCGTCTGCGGGTCCTGCGTGTAGAAGAGGTCGAAGTGCGGCGCGATCGCGATCGAGGCCGCCAGCCCGTACGGATCCGACAGCGCGAATCCGGCGAGAACCGTCTCCTTCGGGAAGATCCGCATGGCCCGCTCGGTGAAGTGCAGCGCGCCGCCCAGGCAGACGACGACTTCGGGCATGGGATCCGTGTGCTCGATGACGGCCGCGTCCGGAATCGGCGCGGGCTTCGCGCCGCCGGTCGAGACGAACCCCTCGAAGCGGAACGGCTCGACCAGCCGCGTTCGGAAGGTCTTTTGCATCGCCCGGAGCGGCGGAAAGAGATTGTTGCAGTATGGTGGCGTGCTGACGTTCCCGAAGAGAAGGAGGGACTTCATCGCGCTCGGGGGCTCCCGTCCGTTCGGACAGGGGCATCGGCCATGCGGACGGATTGCGCTCGGGGAAACGATGGGAGAGGGTGTGCCACGGTGGCAGTCATCGGCGGACTAATTTACGACGAAGCGCGGCGGGGCGTTCGCCGCGCGCTAAAATTCGAGGAATCATGCGCAGAAAAATCTTCGGCTCGGCGGCTCTCCGTGTCGTTCTCGCTGTTGCGGCGCTGACGGTTCCGACGTTCGCGCAGTCGGCGGATCGGAAGGCGAAACTCGTCGGGCTCCCGGCGGTGACGCTCACGCCGATCGCCACCTCCTCGCTGACCGCGCCGGTCCAGGTGACCAACGCCAATGACGGCTCGGGGCGTCTGTTCGTCGTCGATCACGCGGGTCTCGTTCGCATCGTCGAGAACGGCACGCTGCTGCCGACGCCATTCCTCGACATCACCGCGCTCGTCACCTTCAATGGCGAGCAGGGCCTGAACTCGGTGGCCTTCCACCCGAACTTCGCGTCGAACGGGTACTTCTACGTGAATTACTGCAACAACATCGGCTCGCCGGGAGACATCACGGTCGCGCGCTATTCGGTCTCGGGCGGGAACCCGGATGTCGCCGACCCGAATTCCGCGCAGATCGTCCTGGTCGTCCCGCACCCGACCAACACGAACCACTGGGGCGGGCAGATGTTCTTCGGCCCGAACGACGGGTATCTCTACGTCAGCACGGGCGATGGCGGCTCGGGCGGTGATCCGCCGAACAACGCGCAGAACCTCCAGGTGATGCTCGGCAAGATGCTCCGGATCGACGTCGACGGATCGGGCGCGGTCCCTTGCGGCCAGGCGAATCCCATGCCCTACGCGATCCCGCCGACGAACCCGTTCGCCGGCACCGCGAACTGCGGCGAGATCTGGGCGTACGGCCTGCGCAATCCCTGGAGATGGTCGTTCGACCGATCCACCCACGACATGGTCATCGGCGACGTCGGCCAGAACTGCTACGAGGAGGTCGACTTCCAGCCCGCCGCGAGCGGGGGCGCTGAGAACTACGGCTGGCGGATCATGGAGGCCCTGCACTGCTACAACACGGATGGCAGCTGCAGCACCGTCTCCTGCAGCCAGACCGGCCTGGTCCTGCCGATGATCGAGGAGACGCACACCGACGGGTGGTGCGCGCTGATCGGAGGGTTCGTTTACCGTGGCACCGCGATACCGGGCCTCGCGGGCCTCTACCTCTATTCGGACAACTGCCTCGGCGCCATCTATGCGGCGGATCCGGCGACGGGCTGGACGCGGTCGCTGCTCCTGCCGAGCGGCTATTCCGTGTCCGGCTTCGGCGAGGACGAGGCCGGCGAGGTCTACGTCGTCGACTACAGCGGCGGCGTCTATCGTCTCGACCCCGCCACCTCGCCGGGGCCGTCCGCGACGAGCCTCTCTCCCGCGAGCGCGATCGCGGGGGATCCCGATCTCGCGGTCAGCGTCGCCGGCTCGGGATTCGTCGAAGGCTCGTCGGTTCGCTGGAACGGTGCGGACCGGCCGACGACGTTCCATTCGAGCACGTTGCTGACGGCCGCGATCCCGGCGACCGACATCGCGACGTCGGGCTCGGCGCAAGTCATGGTCTTCACCCCCTCGCCGGGCGGGGGATCATCGAACTCCCTGACGTTCGACATCAATACGACCTTCCTGGACGTGCCGAACGACTACTTCGCGTACGCCTACATCGAGGCTGTCTTCAATGCCGGCGTGACGGCGGGCTGCGACGTCCGGGTCTATTGCCCGACGGCGCCCGCCACCCGCGCCCAGATGGCGGTCTTCCTGCTGAAGGCGAAGAACGGCTCGGGCTACACGCCGCCGCCGTGCAGCGGCGCCGTCTTCCAGGACGTGCCCTGCTCGGGCGGGGCGTTCGACCCCTGGATCGAGGACCTCTTCGGCCGCGGGATCACGGGAGGATGCCAAGTTTCACCGCCCCTTTACTGCCCGGCCGACTCGGTCACCCGGGCCCAGATGGCGGCCTTCCTCCTGAAGACCGAGCACGGCTCGTCCTACGTGCCGCCCGCGTGCGCCGGGGTCTTCGGCGACGTCGCCTGCCCGAGCCTGTTTGCCGATTGGATCGAGCAACTTGCGACCGAAGGCGTGACGGCGGGGTGTGGCGGAGGCAACTACTGCCCGGCCAACTCCGTGACCCGCGCTCAGATGGCGGTGTTCCTCACGAAGACTTTTAATCTCCCGCTGCCCTGATCCCTGACTTCCGGTTCCGACAACCGCGAGAATTCAGGTTTCTGCAGCGCCGGTCGTCTCCAGCGGGAGACGGTCGGCGCTTTCGGTTTGGTCTCCACTTCCTTCAGTTGCGGGCCTGTCCGCCGGGTCAGACGCGGGAGACCGGCCGCGCGGACGAGACTATGAATTTTTTATTGACTCGCTATCGGGACCGGTAAATAGTTCCTCCCGCGAATCCCGATTCAGTTTCGTTTAACCGAACGGAGGAACGGCATGCACCGGAACTCGGCACGGTGGCTCTCCATAGCTATCGTCTCGGCATTTTCATTTCTGCTCGTCGGCAGCGCGCGTCTCGGCGCGGACACGCCGGCGAAGAAGAAGACGGTGGGATCCACCGTCATCCACGCCGTGCAGTGGGGCGCGTCACCGCCGCTGCGAACACTCAAGCCCTCGACGGCTCACTCGCAGGGTGGCACGCCACGCGTGATGCCCGACAAGCCGCCGCGGCCTTTCATCCAGACCAACACTCCGCAGCACGACGCTCTCGTGCAGAAGACGGTCGGCTCGAAGCTGATCCCGGATCCGATCCAGAGCTTCGACGGCGTCGGCGACGTCAACGGCGTCCAGCCGGCGGACATGGGCCTCGACATCAGCCCGAGTCAGGTCTTCGACTGGGTCAATCTCTCCTTCGCGGTCTTCGACAGGAGCGGAAACCTCCTCTCGGGACCGTTTGATGGCACGGCGATCTGGCAGGCCGCCCTTCCCGGGAGCCAGTGCGCCTCCAACAACGGCGGCGACATCCTCGTGAAATGGGATCAGTTCGCCAGCCAGTGGGTCATCGGCCAGCTCGCCTATCCGGGACCCCCGAACGGGTACCACATGTGCATCGCGGTTTCGCAGACGAGCGACGCGACGGGCGCCTGGTACGCCTACGACTACCTCTACAGCGCCACGGACCTGAACGACTATCCGAAGTTCGGCCTGTGGCCTGACCCGAACAACAACGGCTACTACATCACCGCCCGCAACTTCGCGAACGCGTCGAGCTTCACCGGCATGACGATCCTCGCGCTCGACCGCAATGCCATTCTCGGCGGCAGCCCGGGCAATGCGCAGCTCTTCGCCCTGGCGAATCTCGGCGGCTCCGCGGGGAACCTCGACGGCCTGCTGCCCGCGGACTTGAGCGGCCCCACCACGGCGCCGGCGGGATCGCCCGAGACCTACATCGGCTACGGCAACCCCGCGACCGATGGGACGCCCTCCTCGATCCACCTGTTCCAGACGATGGTGGATTTCGTCAATCCGCTGAACTCGACGCTGACTCAGCTCCCCGACATCTCGGTCGCCGACTTCGACCCGACGCTGAACAACGGCGCGCCTCAGGTCGGCGGCGGCACGCTCGAGACCCTTCCGTTCTCGATGTATCGCGCCGACTATCGGGTGTTCGGGGATCACGACTCGCTCCTCCTCCTTCACGACGTCAACGTCGCCGCGGCCTGCGGCGGAGCCGAGCAGGGCGGTGAACGCTGGCACGAAGTCCGCGGCATCAACGTCAACGGGCCGCCGGCGCTCTATCAGGAGGGCACCTACGGACCGTGCGACGGGACCTACCGCTGGATGGGTTCGATCGCGATGGACGCGGTGGGCAACATCGCCCTCGGCCTGAGCGCGTCGAGCGGCGGCGGCGGCATCGTCATCGATCCGTCGGTCCACTACACCGGCCGTCTCGGCACCGATCCCCTCGGCACGATGACCCAGGGCGAGGGAACGTTCCTCGACAGCACGCAGCCCTTCAATGGGTTCCGCTGGGGCGACTACTCGACGATGCGTGCCGACCCGGTGGACCAGTGCACCATGTGGTACTCGTCGATGTACGGCGCGGGTGACTGGAACACGCGCATCGGCTCGTTCAAGTTCCCCAACTGCAGCACCGGACCTTCCGGAACGCTCGAAGGCACCGTGACGGATGGCGCCAACCCGATCGCGAATGCCACGGTCACGGTGGGCCTGAACTCGACGTTCACGGATGCCTCGGGCCACTACTCGTTCTACATTCCGGTCGGCACGTACAGCGCCACCGCCTCGAAGTTCGGGTACCTCCCGCAGACGTTCAACAATCTGTCCGTCACGGACGGCGGCGACCTCGTTCAGGACTTCGCGCTGACGGCGGCGCCCTCGGTGCTCGTCAACGGAACGGTCAAGGACGGTTCCGGCGGCGGATGGCCTCTCTATGCGAAGGTCGTCATCTCGGCCCCGGGCGCTCCCACCTACTCGATCTACACCGACCCCGTGACGGGGTACTACTCGCAGACCCTGGTCCAGGGAATCAGCTGGACCTTCACGGTCACGGCTCCGGGTTATGCGCCGGGCGGCGGGTCCCTCCCGCTCACACCGGCCGGTCCGGTCGTGGAGAACTTCACCCTCAACGCCGACATGCTGGCCTGCAACGCCCCCGGCTACTCACCGACATTCGTCGGGCTCTCCGAGTCCTTCGACGCGGGCGTGCTGCCGCCAGGGTGGCAGGACATCGAAAACGGCAGCACGGGACCGGGTTGGCAGATCGTCACGACTTCGCCGTGCGGCGACTTCAGCGGCAACCTGACCGGTGGCACGGGCCCGTTCGCCCTGGTCAACAGCGACTGCAACGGCCCCGGCAGCTTCAACGATTCGACGCTGATCACGCCCACGGTCGATCTCTCGACGGCGCCTTCGGCGGTGATCCGCTTCAATCAGGACTACTTCAACCTCGGTGATACCGCGGACGTCGACATCAGCACGAACGGCGGAGATACCTGGACGAACGTCCTCGAGCAGACCTCGGACCATCGCGGACCCGACCTGGTGAACATTGACGTCACCGGGATCGCCGCTGGTCAGAGCAACGTTCAGGTCCGTTGGCACTACTACAACGCCTTCTGGGCGTGGTGGTGGCAGGTCGACAACGTTCTGGTCGGCGAGGCGGGATGCCTGCCCGGCACCGGCGGCCTGATCGTCGGCAACGTCACGAGCCTCAACACCGGCGCCGGCTTGAACGGCGCGACGGTCTCCAACATGACGGCCGGAACCTCGGTGAAGACGTTCGCGACGCCGAACGATCCGAACCAGCCGGACGGCATGTACATCATGTACAGCGACAGCGGGTCGAACGACCTGCAGGCGTCGCTCAGCCTCTACGGCACCGATCAGCACACGGTCCTCGTCATCCCCGGCACCGCGGTGCGGCAGAACTTCGTGCTCGGGTCCGGCGACGTCACGGCCGCGCCCACGAGAGTGGACGCCCGCGTCAACCCGGGAGCCGGTCAGAACCTGCAGCTGACGCTGTCCAACTCGGGCTCCGTGGCGGCGGACTTCCAGATCCTGGAGCTCAACGCTCCGGCAATGACCGACCACACGAGCGGTTTCGCGCCCGAAAAGCTCCGCAAGGAAGCGCTCGCGCGCGTCAACGGCAAGGCCGCGGCTCTCGCGCCCACGTCCAAGGGGCTCGCGCCGCTGCCCAGCGTCCATCACAATGCCCGTCCGCTCGACGTCGGCGACGTGCTCGCGTCGTATCCCTCGGGCATCACGTACGGCTGGGGCGTCGCGTCTTCGGGCGCGAACTTCTGGCTGTCCAACCTCGGGGTCGCCGGCGGTGACGACAAGGACTACCAGTACGACTCCACCACCGGTGCTCAGACCGGCACCGTCCTGCCTGACTCCTTCGCGTCGGCGGGATCCGGGACCTGGGCGGGCGACGGCGCCTACGATCCGATCACGGGCACGTTCTGGCGGGTTCTCGTCGGCGGCGACAACTGCATCTACGAGATGAATCCGACCAGCGGCGCCACCGGCAACAAGATCTGCGGGTCGCCCTGGACGGGCACTTCGCAGCGCGGTCTGGCCTACGACATCGTCAACAACGGCTTCTTCATCGGTGGCTGGAACGAGGGGATCGTCTACCACATCGATGCTTCGGGTAACGTCATCGACTCGGCGAGCGTCGGTCTGCCGATCTCGGGTCTCGCGTACTCGCCGCAGAACGGGCACCTGCTCGTGATGAGCAACACCACGGGCGCGCCCGACGTGACGGTCCTCGACGCCAACAACAACTACGCCGTGCTGGGCACGTTCTACATCGGTGGCTCCTCGCCGGTGATGACGCCGTTCGGCCAGGCGGGCATGGAGTTCGACTGCGCCGGCAACCTCTGGGTCATCGACCAGAACACGCAGACGATCTACATGGTGGATTCGGGCGAGAACGTCGCCTGCTCGGTCGACATCCCGTGGCTGTCGGAGAACCCGACCCAGGGCACTCTCTCCGCGGGGAACGGAAGCTCGAGCTCGCAGCCGATCAACCTCGACTTCGAGGGCGGTTCGCTGCTGCCGGGACTTCGTCAGGCTCAGCTGCAGGTCAAGACGGACACGCCCGTGGCGGTGCCGGCGGTTCCGGTCACCCTCACGGTCCGGTTCCTCGACGTGCCCGACGACAACCAGTTCCAGGCGTACATCTATGGCGTGGCGGGCCAGGGCGTGATGTTCGGTGGCACGCCGGTCTGCTCCGACTCGCTGCACTTCTGCCCGGATGGCGTCGTGACTCGCGCCGACATGGCCGGATACCTGTTCCGCGCCATCCACGGCATCAACACGCCGCCGCCGGTGTACCAGAACATCTTCGCGGACGTGCACTTCAACGACTACAACGCGTTCTACATCCAGGGCATCTACAACGACGGCATCACGGCGGGCTGCGGCGACGGGACGATCTACTGCCCGAATTCGCCGAACACCCGCGCTCAGATGTCGGTCTTCATCTGGAAGGGCCAGCACGGATCGATGGCTCCCCCGCCCTGCACGGGAGTCTTCTCCGATGTGCCGTGCCCGAGCCTCTTCGCCGACTACATCGAGGGCCTCTACAACGAGGGCGTCACGGCCGGCTGTGGCGGCGGGAACTTCTGCCCGAACTCCAACATCACCAACGGGCAGATGGCGGTCTTCCTGGTGAAGGGCTTCAACATCCCGTACCTGCCGTAAGGCGGCACCCGCTTCGATTCCAGGGCCCGGCGAAAGCCGGGCCCTTTTGTTTGTTCTCGTAGTTTTGCGAGCTGTTTCCGAGCGGCGGCGGCCGCTAGATTGATCGCAGGGGACCAACGTAATGAGGACGCGGCTCGTGCCGCGTCCGTTTTTTTCCCTGCCCCGGGAGAACGCCGGGAGTACCGGCCCTCGACAGTTCGAGTCGGTGGGGATGACAGGGCCGGGCGCCAGCCCCTCGGAAACCTACGTCGTCGCCGACACCGCGTCGCTCTCGCCGAGCGACCACTGATGGTAGGCATCGGCCACGGCCTCCGCCGGTCCATCGAGGACGATGCGGCCGTGGTGCAACCACAGGACGCGCTCGCAGTTGTCGCGGATCTGGCTCGGCGAGTGGGAGACCAGCATGAACGTCTTTCCCCGCGCGACGAGTCCCTCCATCCGCTCGTGACACTTGCGCTGGAACTTCTCGTCGCCGACGGAGAGCGCCTCGTCCACGAGCAGGATGTCGGGATCGACGTCGGTCGCGACCGCGAACGCGAGCCGCGCGGCCATGCCCGTCGAGAACGTCCGGATGGGCGCGTCGATGAAGTC
>Ga0335076_10003767_pt1 | contig 15262 bp, 13 predicted proteins | sample Lox_Sample_25_FD_206717 | JGI IMG/M metagenome (GOLD analysis project Ga0335076, IMG submission 206717) | Soil microbial communities from Loxahatchee National Wildlife Refuge, Florida, United States - Lox_Sample_2.5 | ecosystem: Environmental > Terrestrial > Soil > Wetlands | place: USA...
CCCGATCTACCACAACGAAAAGTACGACTTCTGGGCGATCTCAAGGCATTCCGACGTCGAGAAGGCCCTGGCGACCTGGGAGGTCTTCTCCAACCGCCGAAGCGACATCCTCGAACTGATCAAGTCGAAATTCGACATGCCCCGCGGCGTGATGATGTTCCAGGATCCACCCGAGCACACGATGCTGCGCGGACTGATGTCACGGGTTTTCACGCCGCGCCGGATGGCCGAGATCGAAGACCAGATCCGGCAGTATTGCGTTCGCTGCCTCGACCCGCTCGTCGGGTCCGACGGCTTCGACATCATCGCCGAACTGGCGTCGATGATGCCGATGCGCGTCATTGGCATGCTGCTGGGGATTCCGGAGTCCGAACAGGTTTCGGTCCGCGACGCCAACGACGCCAACTTGCGTACCAAGCCGGGTGCGCCGCTCAAGGTCGCCGACGCCGACTCGATCGCCGACGGCCGGATCTACGCCGACTACGTCGAGTGGCGGTCGAAAAACCCCTCTGACGACTTGATGACGACACTGCTCAACGTCGAGTTCGACGACGAGGACGGCGTGCACCGCAAGCTGACCCGCAAAGAGGTGCTGCACTACACCCAGGTGGTAGCCGGCGCCGGAAACGAGACAACGGGTCGGCTGATCGGCTGGCTGGCCAAGGTGCTCGCCGAACATCCCGACCAGCGCCGGGAAATCCACCAGGACCGCTCGCTGCTGAACCGTACCGTCGACGAGACGTTGCGGTTCGAGCCCACCGGCCCGCACGTCGCCCGTTGGATGGCAAAGGATTTCGAGTGCTACGGCACCACCATCCCGGCCGGCAGCGCCATGCTGCTGCTGTTCGGCGCCGCCAATCGCGACCCCCGCCGGTACACCGATCCGGACCAGTTCAACATCCACCGCGACAACATCTCGCACATCACCTTCGGAAAAGGCGTGCACTACTGCCTGGGCGCGAACCTCGCGCGTCTGGAGGGTCGCGTCGCGCTGGACGAGATCCTCAACCGCTGGCCCGAATGGGACATCGACTACGACACAGCGCAACTCGCGTCGACTTCGACGGTTCGCGGCTGGGAGCGGCTGCGCGTCGTACTGCCCTAAGGGGAACGACGAGCCTTCGGCGCCGGCATCTCGAATCGGTCGAGGAAACGGTTGACCAAAGCCAACGCCTCGTCGTGACCCCCCTTGGTGCCGAGTCCCTGCTCGAGGATCAGGGTGCGGCCGATCGCGGCGACGACGACCGCGATGGCGGCCGGCGGAAATTCGTCCGTGTCGATGCCGTGCTCTCGCACGATGAAGTTCAGCGCGGTGATCTGTTGCTCGCGCCATCGCTCGGACCAGGCCGCGATCTCCGCCTTGATGTCCTTGCGATGGTTGGCAAGGCCCATGAACTCCAACAGCAGTCGAGTGTCCTTCGGTGCGGTGAGGGTCTCCCAGAAGGCGTGCAACGGGCGGTCGGAGGCCAGCGCATCCTGCTGGCGCTCCAAATAGACGGCGGCGCCGCGGCGGAAAACCGCCATGTACAACTCGTCCATGGTGGGGAAGTAGTAGTGCACCAATGCCGGTTTCACACCGGCCTTGGCCGCCACCCGGCGTGATGTGGCTGCAGCGTAGCCCTCCTCGACCATGATCTGACTGGTCGCGGCGACCAGCATGTCGCGAGTCGTCGAGTGCCGTGCCTTGGGTCGCTGTGAGGCGGTCACGCTATACCGCCGGCTCGGCGACCATGTCGAAGAACGCGGCACCGGAGTCGGGGATGCGGTTCTGCTTGAACACGTTGACGGCGTAGGAAACCAGGATCATCGAGTACAGCAGGTGCAGCAGCCGTTCGGCGTCTTCCGGTAGTTCGTTGATGTCGAGCGCATTGAGGTAGGCGATCGCCTGTTCGGCCCGGGGCGCGATCGCGTCATAGAACGTCACGAGTTCGTCGTAGGGTTTCTGCAGACGCGCCGCGTAGCGTTGCTCCCGCGTCGGCAACGCCCAATCCGACACAAATGGCTCCAGATCGGCGAACCCTTGCGGCAGTGCGAGATTGGTCATGACGACTCTCCCGCCTGGTGCGCGGCCACCGTGTCGCGGATGACCGTGTGGAATTGCCGGATGAGCAGTTCCTGGTCGCTGAGATGAAAGGTGTTCTGTGCCCGGGTTTTCAGCGCGGAGTGGGTGGCCTCGATCGTGTTCACGTCCTGCATCGCGAACTCAATCGTGCTGTCCACCACCAGCTCCTGCGCCAACCGGTCTTGCGCGTTGGCGGGCGGCACGAAGTACATGTCGATCTCGTAGATGTGCGAATCGACAGTCTCCGGCCAGTAGGTGTAGGTGATGTAATAGCCACGCGCCCAGATCTGGATCGATATGTTCGGGAAGAGCCAGAACTGATCGTTGCCCCACGATGCGATGTTGCCCCGGTTCAGGAATTCAGGCTGCGGACCAAGATCCGGAACATCGTCGGGTCCGAACAGGCCGGCACGGAACAGCTTGTAGACCCAGCGTTGGTCCTGGCGGGCCGGTCCCGCGGTGCCGGGCTCGCGGGGCGGCAGCGGCGGCGGTCCGGGCACCGAGGTGAGCATGTGCGGCCGGAACAGTTCGTAGTGGTAGGAGTCGACGGGCGGCACCATCTTCTCGGCTTTCGACACGTCGGGATCGATGAAGCGGCCGTGCACATACGGCGGGTGATACCACTCGCAGACGGAATCGACGGCCAGCTTCCAGTTCCCGTTGATCCGGGTGGAGAACCCGTACCGCTGCGTCATCTTCTCGAATGGATAGGTCTCGATCGCCAACAGCCCGTCGCCGAGGAAATCGCGCAGCGGCACCGGGTCGTCGGCGAGGTTGATGAAGATGAAACCCGCCCAGACTTCGCAATGCACAGGCGGCATCCGCAGTGTGCTCTTGTCCAGGTCGAAAAACTCGTCTTCGTTGGTGATGTGGTTGACCTTGCCGTCCAGGCCGTACCGCCAGCCGTGGTACTTGCAGGCGAACGCGCGACAATTGCCCGAGGACTCTCGTCCGGGGTGCTCCTGCCAGACGACCTTGTTGCCGCGGTGGGCGCACACGTTGTGGAACGCGTGCACGGTGTCGTCCAGATCGCGTGCGACGACGATCGAGGCGAGCCGACCGGGCAGGTCGCGGGTGAAGTACGAGCCCTTGCGGGGCAGTCGCTCAATTCGTCCGATGCACAGCCAGTTTCGCTCGAACACCGCCTTGCGTTCGGCGGCGAAGAATTCTGGCGAGATCGAATCTTCGTAGTTGACCGGGCCGGTACCGAGTTCGGGATAGTCGGTGGTGAACTTGCCGCGGCCGGTGGACAGCCGCTGCTGGATGCCGGTCATGAGTGCGCTCCTTCTTCTGCGGGCGCGCCATTGGGCGGTGTGCTCCAGGGCTCGGCGTCCCAAGCCCGGTCAAGCGGAGCCATCTCACCGCCGAACGGAAAGAAGGCCCGCTGCGCGTAGGTTTCCCGGGCCAGCCCGTGGCCGAGTTCGTCGATGAACGCCCGCTTGAGCGGATTGGTGAACAGTTGGCGTGAGTAGCGCAGCGTCAGCGGTGGACGTTTGACCAGTTCGCGAGCCAATTCCCACGCCCGGTCCAGCAACTGGTCTCCTGCCAGCACCTCGTTGACCACACCCCACTCCTTGGCTTCGGCCGCGCCGAGTTTCATCCCGGTCAGCAGGAAATAGCGGGCCCGGGTGTGGCCGGCCAAAAAACTCCAGATGACGTGCTGACCGTCGCCGGGCACCTGGCCGCGGGGAAAATGCGATGCGTCCTGGAAGTAGGCGTCGTCGGAAGCCAGCACGATATCGCCGAGCAGCGGCACCTCGGAGTGCATGTTGCACGGGCCGTTGACAGCGCTGATCATCGGGACATCGACGTCGAGCACGTTGGTGATCAGATGCCTGGCGTACCAAGCCTTTTCGTCGAGCTTGTTAAGACCACGGGTGCCGGGCATCAGGAGATACTCGGGCTTTTCGACGGGGTCGCCGTTGGGCATGCGGCCCCAATTGGCGTTGTAGTTCTCGCCGGTGCCGGTGTGGATGAGCACCTTGATCTCGCGGTCGCCGGCGATATCAGCGAACACGTCGGACATATCGTCGTGTGCCCGCCAGTCCCACACCAGGCTGCCGCCGTTGGTGTGGCACTGCATGAACAGGATTCCGTCATCGGTGAGTTCGAGCCGATAGTTCGGGTACCGGTCGTGGTACTCGGTGTATCTGGTCCGTTTTGCCATGGAGCTTTCCCGTTTCTTTTGAGCGATCGCCCAAATCGTCCCATCTATGCTGGTGGCGGTCAAGGCTCAGCATCCGTGCAGCCGGGCCACCACCGGGGCGAAGGTTGCGATCTGGGACTGCTGCACGGTGACGTAGTTGACGCCCAGCGCATCGCGGCGCGAACACAGCGTTTCCACAACGCTTTCCACCGAGCCGACCAGGACATTGGGATGGTCTCGCAGTAAATCGGCCGGTATCCCGGTCGAATCCGCCAACTGCTGCAGGGCCGTCTCGGGATCGCCGGTGATCTGGGTGAAGTACGGCGAGCTCTCGACGTCCAGATCGCCGAAGCGCTCGCCGGCGGCGTCGCGCACGAAGCCGATTCGACGTTCCGCTACCGCCTGCGGATCGAGGCCGTCGGCGTCACGGGCCACGAACGGCACACTGGAAATGCTGACGATGTCGGCTTCGCGGCCGGCGAGAGAAAGGACTCGCGGTCCGCCCCCGCCGATCATGATCGGCGGATGCGGGTGCTGCACCGGACGGGGCCGCCCGGCGTATCCGCGCACCCGAATGAACTCGCCGGACCAGTTCAGCTCGTCGCCTTGCCAATGCGCCTTGATGAACGAAACGACCTCGGCCAGCTTGGCGATTCGTCGGCCCGGCGGGTCGAAGTCAAGTCCCATCGCGTCGTACTCGACTCCGCTCCACCCGGCTCCGATGCCCATCTCCAACCGCCCGTCGGAGAGCAGATCAAGAGTCGCCGCCTCCTTGGCCAATACCGGCGGTGCGTGATAGTCGATGCAGAACACCCGGCACCCAATGCGCAGCGTCGAGCTCACCGCGGCCGCAGCGGCCATCGCCGCGATGGGAGCCAGGTCTTGCCGAGGCGTGCGAGCGGCTCGCTGCGCGGGACCCGGACCCAGATAGTGATCCGCCAGGAAAAGCGTTGAGTATCCGAGGTCTTCGACTCTGCGAACGGTGTCGTGCCACTCGCGGCCCCCGGTGGCGTTGGTCGCCTGCACTGCGAAACGAAATGGCGGCCTGTCCATCAACGGACCCTAACCCGTCACTTGACCGGCGTCGACGTGGAGTGATAGGCATGTTTGGGCAGTCGCTCAGGAAGGTGGGTGTCGGACTTGAAGACGGCGCTGGTAACCGGCGGTGCGTCAGGGATTGGCCGCGCGGTCGCCCAGCGGTTGCGCAGCGACGGATTTCAGGTCGCGGTTATCGACCTGTCGGCGACCGAAGATGGGTTCGGCCAAGTCGCCGACGTCACCGATCGTGCCCAAGTCGACACCGCCGTCACCGCGATCCGTGAGCAGTTCGGCCCAATCCTGGTGCTGGTCAACGCCGCTGGGGTGGAAGGCTTCAAGAAATTCTCGCACCTATCGTTTCAGGAATGGTCCAGGGTGATCGACGTCAACCTGAACGGCGTCTTCCACACCATCCAGGCTGTGCTGCCGGACATGCTCGAGGAGGGGTGGGGACGCATCGTCAACATCTCGTCGTCCAGCACGCACTCCGGGCAACCGTTCATGGCTCACTATGTGGCCGCGAAATCCGCGGTGAACGGGCTGACCAAATCACTGGCCTTGGAATACGGTCCGTCCGGGATCACCGTCAACGCCGTCCCGCCGGGATTCGTCGACACACCGATGCTCCGCAGCGCCGAAAGCCGGCATCTGCTCGGTGGCTCGGTGGAGGACCACATCAATCGCACACCGGTGCGTCGGGTGGGCCGGCCCGAGGATATCGCCGCCGCGTGTTCGTTCTTCGTGTCCGAGGAGGCCAGCTACATCACCGGACAGATCCTCGGCGTCAACGGCGGTCGCAACACCTGAGAGGCATTGATGTACCAGAGGGATCAGCTCTTCATCGACGGGACGTGGGATGCTCCCGGCTCTGACGCCGTCATCACCGTGGTATCGCCGCACAGCGAGGCGATCATCGGTCACGCGGCCTGCGCGGGACCCGAGGACGTGAATCGCGCTGTCGAAGCCGCCCGGGCGGCGTTCGACGCCGGACCATGGCCACGCATGCAGGCGGGCGAACGGATAGCGGCGCTCACCCGGCTGGCCGGCATCTACAAAGAACGGCGAGCCGACATGGCCGCGCTGATCTCGGCCGAGATCGGCGCCCCGATCGCCTTCGCTAAACGGGCGCAGGTTGCACTGCCGTTGATGATGTTCTCGGCGTTCTGTGGTATCGCGGCGAACTACGAATGGCAGCAGACGCGTCCGGGGTTGTACGGCAAGGACATTCGGATCAGCAAGCATCCGGTGGGCGTCGTCGCCGCGGTAGTGCCGTGGAACATGCCGCAGTTCCTCACCGTCGCCAAGGTCGTGCCCGCACTGTTGGCGGGCTGCTCGGTGGTGCTCAAGCCGGCGCCCGAGTCGGTCCTCGACGCGCAGTTGCTGGCCGACCTGGTCGCCGAGGCCGACCTTCCGCCGGGTGTGCTGAACGTGGTGCCCGGCGGCCGCGATGTCGGCGAGCTGTTGGTGAGCCACCCCAAAGTCGACAAAGTCTCGTTCACCGGGTCGACCGCGGCCGGCCGCCAGGTGGCCCTCGCGTGCGCCGCGGGACTCAAACAGGTCAGCCTCGAACTGGGCGGCAAGTCGGCCGCCATCGTGCTCGACGATGCCGACCCGTCGGCCGTCGCCACCGGCATTCAGATGGCCAGCCTGGCCAACAGCGGCCAGGTCTGCAACGCGCTCAGCCGGATCCTGGTGCCGTCGGCCCGCAAGGACCAGTTCGTCGACGCGTTGGCGGCGGCGATGGAGTCGATGACGGTCGGCGACCCCGCCGATCCCAACACCCAGATCGGCCCGCTGGTGGCAAAACGGCAGCAGGAAAGGGTCCGCGGCTACATCGAATCGGGCCAGAATGAAGGGGCGCGCCTGGTGACCGGCGGCGCCGACCTGCCCGACGGCCTGGAGAGCGGCTGGTATGTGCGGCCGACGTTGTTCAGCGACGCGAGCAACGACATGCGGATTGCCCGCGAAGAGATCTTCGGCCCAGTGCTGACCGTGATTCCCTACCGCGACGAAGACGAGGCGATCCGGATTGCCAACGACTCCGAGTACGGGCTGGCCGGCTCGGTGTTCACCACCGACATCGACCGCGGATACGGCGTCGCGGCCCGGGTACGGTCGGGCACTTTTGGCGTCAACGAGGGCTACATCATGGACCCCGCGGCGCCGTTCGGCGGTGTCAAGAACAGCGGCTACGGTCGCGAACTCGGCACCGAAGGAATTGACAGTTACACTGTGAGCCAATCGATTTCGGCTGCCGGCTAGCGCTGGCCGCCGACTTCGGCGGGCAGCGGTGGCGGCAACGGAGTCGTCGATGTCGTCGGGGTGGGTGCCGCGGCTTGCGTTGGTGGCGCGGCCGGCGCTGACGTCGTTTTCGGCCCGTGGAAATACACCATCGGTTCGCTGCGGATCACCTGGTTGCCCTGGCTGACCACCAGCGAACTCGACGTCACCGTGTAGGTGATCCCGTCGCTTTCGCCGACGTATCCGCCGTCACTGGACTCCGTCGCCGGCACGACCAGCTTGGCGCCGTCGCTGATCCGCACGCCGTGGTACTCGTACTTGCGGCTGGAGCTCTTGCAGATCGCCACCCGCGAAGTCGCCGTGCTGCCGAAAGCCACCGCGGTGTCCGGCGCGGCGCAGCGCGCGCTGGAGTCGACGAAGCCCAGGGCATCGGTCGACGGGTCGGCGGGGGCGGACGGCACGCCGAAGGCAAACATCGCGAAACCCGCCGTCGCCGCGAGCGCGCCGCGGCAGGTCCGAAACACCAACGAGGACATCAGGCCTCCACCAGAACATGGCTCACCAGGTGGCGCGCGTCCCCACGCCGCCCGCCGACCAAATCGTTAGCTTCTTGAGATCCACCGGGTGACATGCTTTAGATTCGACGGCCATGGGACTGCTGTTCGATCCGAATTCCTACGACCCGTCGCATTTCGACCCTGAGACGCGGCGCCAGCTACGCGCGGTGATCGACTGGTTCGAAGGCCGCGGCAAGGCCCGGCTGCTTCGCGACGACCTCGAGGCGGCGTGGGTGTCGGACTTCCTCGACTTCATCAAGCAGGAGCGGATCTTCGCGACCTTCCTGACCCCGTCGGAGTACGGCGGCGGCGACGCGCACAAGCGATGGGACACCTCGCGCAATGCCGCGCTGAGCGAGATCTTCGGCTTCTACGGACTGTCGTACTGGTACGCCGAGCAGGTCACGATCCTGGGCCTCGGGCCGATCTGGCAGAGCGACAACATCAAAGCCAAGGAGCGCGCGGCCGCCCAATTGGAGGCGGGCGGCGTGATGGCGTTCGCGCTCTCCGAGCGCGAGCACGGCGCCGACATCTACAACACCGACTTGCTGTTGACCCCCGCCACCGGCAATGACGACGAGGGCGTGGTGTTCCGTGCGTCGGGCGAGAAGTACTACATCGGCAACGGCAACGTCGCGGGCATGGTGTCGGTGTTCTCCCGCCGCACCGACGTCGACGGCGCCGACGGCTACGTGTGGTTCGTCGCCGACAGCGCCCACCAGAATTACGAACTGATCGGCAACGTGGTGCACGGCCAGATGTTCGTGAGCAACTTCCGGCTCAACGACTATCCGGTGCACGAGGAGGACATCCTGTGCACCGGGCCGGAGGCGTTCTCGGCCGCACTCAACACCGTCAATGTCGGCAAGTTCAATCTGTGCAGCGGCTCGATCGGGATGTGCGAGCACGCCTTCTACGAGGCGATCACGCACGCCAACAACCGCATCCTGTACGGCAACCCGGTCACCGACTTCCCCCACGTGCGTGCCAGCTTCGTGGAGGCCTACGCCAGGTTGGTCGCGATGAAACTGTTCAGCGACCGCGCGATCGACTACTTCCGCAGCGCCAGCCTCGATGACCGCCGCTACCTACTCTTCAACCCGGTGACCAAGTCCAAAGTCACCTCTGAGGGCGAGACGGTTGTCACGTTGCTCTGGGATGTGTTGGCCGCCAAAGGCTTCGAGAAGAACACTTACTTCTGCGAAGTGGCGCGGCTGATCGGCGCGTTGCCCCGGCTGGAGGGCACCGTGCACGTCAACGTCGCGCAAATCCTGAAGTTCATGCCCAACTACATGTTCAACCCGGCGACTTACCCGGAGATCGGCACCCGCCACGACCCGGCCGATGACGTGTTCTTCTGGGCACAGGGTCCGGCTCGCGGCGCATCGAAGGTCCAGTTCGCCGATTGGGCACCGATTTACGAACGGCACGTGGACATTCCGAACGTGGCGCTCTTCTACGAGCAGGCCCGTGCGCTCAAGGAGCTGCTGGCCACCGCCGCGCCGGACCCAGACCAGATGCGCGATCTCGACTTCCTGCTCGTGGTAGGTCACCTGTTCACCCTGGTCGTCTACGGCCAGCTGATTATCGAGCAGGCCGATCTGATCGGGCTGGACCACGACTTGGTGGACCAGATCTTCAATGTCCAGATCCGCGATTTCTCCCAATATGCCGTCGCCCTGCATGGCAAATCGAGCTCGACTGCAGCGCAACAAGACTGGGCCATCGCCGCAGTGCGCAAGCCGGTCGTCGACGCAGACCGCTTCGACCGGGTGTGGGAACAGGTCAAGGCCTACGACGGCGCCTACGAGATGCGGCCTTAACTGATGGGGCCGACCCGCTGCGCCCGGCTTCGCCGGGCTTGCGATCGGCCCTAACTCGCGGTTCCGAAGTAGGCAGTCGGGACGAACGGGACGTCGTCGGGTGCGGCGTGGCGCGCTGCCAGCAGCGTGCGCGCAGCGTCACCGATCGGAATTCGCAACGGCAGCTGCGGCTTCTCGGCGGCATCGGCGATTTCGGCGGCCACCTGCTCGGGGGTGACCATGCCGGCCCGCGGCCCGCCGCCGGCCAGTATTGCGGCGTAGGGATCCCCGGGCAGGGTGTAGGTGGTCACGTCGTCGAGCGCGCCCGAACTCACCGCACCGGGCTCGAGCAGCGCCGTCTGCACTCCGAACGGGGCAACCTCGATCGCAAGCGCTTCGACAAGCGCCTCAAGCGCCCACTTCGTCGACGCATAGGCCGCGCCGGGCGGCAGCACGACCCGCCCGGCCACGCTGGACACGAACAGCAGCTTGCCGGCACCGCGGGCACGCATCTGCGGCAGCACGGCCTGGGCCACCCGGATCGCCCCGACGGTGTTCAGGTCAAACACCCGCTGCAATTCCGCCAACGGGATGGCTTCCACCGCGGCGTAGAAGATGGCGCCGGCGTTGGAGATCAATACGTCGATGTCGCCGGCGGCCTCGACAGCGGCCGTGACGCTGGCGTCGTCGGTGACGTCGAGCGCCAGCCGTTCGCTGACGTCCAGGCCGCCCAGCGACCGCGGGTCGCGCGCGGTAGCGAGACGCGGTGTCCGCGGCCAGCGAACTCGGTGGCGATGGCGCGGCCGATACCCCGGCTGGCTCCGGTGATCAGGACAGATGACATGCAGATCTCCTCCTCGCGGGGTGCGTACACCGATTGCAAACCGATCGGTGTACAGAAGTGTTCCCGGGCCTCGAGGTCGGCCGGATGCGCAGGTCGCTTAGCATCAGCGCATGCGCGGCGCCAAGATCCTGATCACCGGCCCGACCGGACAGGTTGCCAGTCCCATTGCCCAGGCCCTGGCGGTCGATAACGAAGTCTGGGGTATCGCCCGGTTCACCAACGCGGCGGCGCGTGAAGCGTGCGAGAAGTCAGGCGTGCGGTGCGAGACCGTCAACCTGGCCGCCGGGGACTTCGCCAGCCTCCCGTCCGATTTTGATTACGTGCTCAACTTGGCGGTGGCCAAGAGTGGGAACTGGGACAAAGATCTCGCGGCCAACGCCGAGTCCATCGGTTTGTTGATGGCTCACTGCCGCAACGCTAAAGCGTTCTTGCATTGCTCCTCGGGTGCCGTCTACGACCCGCCGGACGACGAGCCCCGAACCGAGCGCGCCGCCCTGGGTGACAACCACAAGCCTTTGTTTCCAACCTATTCCATCTCCAAGATCGCGGGCGAGGTAGTCGCCAGGACAATGGCCCGCGCACTCGGCGTGCCGACCATCATCGGCCGGCTCAATGTGCCGTACGGCGACAATGGCGGCTGGCCGTTCTATCACATGGAGATGATGCTTGCCGGTATCCCGATCCCGGTTCCGGCCGGCGGCCCGGCCCGCTACAACCCGATCCACGAGGACGACATCATCGCGACCATCCCGAAACTGCTTGCGGCGGCGTCGGTTCCGGCGATCACACTCAACTGGTGTGGAGAGCAGACCGTCAGCCTGCAGGACTGGTGCAACTACCTTGGCTCGCTGGTCGGCAAGGAACCGGTCTTCCACGTTAGTGATCAGGCGCTGCGCGGTAACCCAACCGACTCCAGCCGGATGCGCGAGGTGGTAGGCCCGACCACCGTCGACTGGCGCGACGGGATGCGCCGGATGGCAGCCAAGTTCCATCCGGAGCTGGTTGGCTCCAGCAGCGGCTAGTCCTCCTTGGCGATCAGCTTCTTCAGCGCCACGCGATCAGGTGCCAGCAGTTCATCGATGCGCTCCTGGTTCACGTCGGCGACGATGATCTCACTGACCTCCTGGTACACGTTGCTGAAGATGCCGTGCGACTTCATCTTCTCGGTCTGATAGATGTTGTCCTCGGTCGGTGTCACGTAGTACACGATCTCCGGCTTGAAGCGATGGATCAGCCACAGGTGGATGATGTCCATCAGCCTCTTCTGGCGCAGTTTCTCAGCGAACGTGTTCTGGTCACGGACCGTGAGGATGTTGCGTCCATGCCGATCCTTGATGGGGTCGACGACCGCGTTGGCAAGCGGCTCGTCTCCGTCCCCGTAGATGCCGAGATCGAGCACGTCGGAGCCGGCGCGTCGCGGACGTAGTTGCACGCGAAGCTTTTCCGGAATCTGGTAGTACTCGGTCCACATCGCCAGCCATTCCTCCAACAGCTTCTTGGGCACCTCGGTCTGCACAAGATGTTGATGCTGAGTGGATCCCTCGCCCATCGCCTTCGTGGTCGCCGTACGACCGGACGACGCGGCCAGTGCGGCATCGCTGCGCGGTCCGCCGACCAGGGTTTGCGGTGTGCGGTAAGGAGATTCGACGAGGCGCATCTTGCGTTGCAGGCGAGCCAGCGCCAGCATGCCCTCCTGGCGCAACGACGTGGCGAACTCCTCTGCGGCGACGCCGTCGATCTGGTGTCCGCCGTAGGTGATGAAGTTGAAGACGAAGCCCATCTTGCCGAGTTCCTCAGGGAACGCCCGCATCTCGTCATCGGTCATCCCGGTGGTGTCCCAGTTGAACGACGGCGACAGGTTGTAGGCCAGCATCTGGTCGGGGTACACGGCGTGGATCGCTTCGGCGAATTCGCGCGCGTCGACAAGATCTGCCGTCTTGGTCTCCATCCAGAGCAGGTCGGCGAACGGCGCCGCCGCAAGCGATTTGGCGATCGCATACGGGATGCCGCCGCGGATCTGGTAATAGCCCTCCGGCGTCTTGGCGCGCTCGCAGTCCCAGCCGGGGTCGGCGCCGAGCTCGCGCGCTCTTTCGCGCGCGGTGTACAGCGGTGCACGCTGGGCGAACTGCCGCCATTCGTCGACGCTCATGTCGCGCGATTCGCCCTCGCTCTCGGCGAATTCGAGCAGATCCGCCACGGCTTCGCCATAAGTCATCAGCCCGGCGTCGTTCTGCCAGGCGTCGACGAACTTCGACTCGACCTCGTCGAAGACGGCGTCGATCGACTCCTGGGAGTGATCGGGGGCAGCGGCCGCCACGGTGATCAGCTCCGCAATGCCATGACGCTCCAACCAGGCATCCGCAGTGGCGTATTCGCCATCGGGGAGGGCGTAGAGCAGGTGGCCGTTGAGTTCGGTGAATCCCGCGTTGTAGAAGCGCCGCACCATCGCCAGGAAGCAGGATTTGTAGGACGGGATCTTCAGGTTGGTGGTGCCGAGCAGGAACGGCTGGTCGCGCTCGTCGGCGCGGCTGTCGAGCAGGTTGGCCGCCTCGGCATCAGTGCGCGCCACGATGATGCCAGGCACCCGCATGATGTCGAGCTGGAAGCGGGCGGTGTTGAGGCGCTTGATCTGTTCGTCGGAAGGCACCAGAACCTTGCCGCCCTGATGCCCACACTTCTTGGTGCCCGGGCGCTGGTCTTCGATGTGGTATCCCGGCACGCCGGCTTCGACGAAACGTTTGACGAGGTTGCGCACGTGCGGATCGCCGCCGTGGCCGGTGTCTGCGTCGGCGATGATGAACGGCCGGTAGTCGACCGCCGGTGTGCGTTCGCGTTGTTCGTCGCTCATCCGCAGCCGCAGGTATTGCTGATTGCGGTCGGCGGTCAGCAGCGCGCGGACCAGGCCGGCGGCTTCGTCGGGCACTTGGCTCAGCGGATAGCTGGCCAGGTCGGGCCCCGGGTCTTCGGTGATCGAGCCCTTGGCGGAGGTCGCCCACCCGCCGAGGTAGATGCCCTCGATACCCATCCGCTTCATGGTCACTGCCTGGCCGGGCGAGTATGGGCCGAAGGTGGTGATGCTCTTGCGCTGGGCGAACAGCTCGCGCAAGCGCGGGTAGAAGGCCTCCGCTGCTTCGCGCGCCACGATGTAATCGTTCGGGATGGTGCCACGCTGCTCTACGACTTGGCGTGCGGAGTAGAGGCGAGTGATTCCGTCGAAGCGTGGGCTGTCGAAGTATCGCTGCGTGGCCTCGACATCGCTATGAAAGTCATCTGCGTGCGCTGAGCGCGTCCCGGTGTCCGCGTCAAGTGCCATGATCGTTCGCTCCCTCTTTCAGCCCGATTACCCCGATGATGAGAGTCTATTGCGACCGTACGGCGTGCAGTTTCAAATCGGGATTCCCCACAGTGCTGCCAACCGGGCGCCGCTAAACTGCAGGTGGCGGGTGAGATTTGAGCACGGTTGCGCAAACAATTAGCGCCCGAGACATTTTGGCCCGTTTTGCATAGCTCGCTCGGATACACTCTCGCCACGCGGCGACGGCGCCGCATCCGGAGGGGAGCCATCATGAGTTCTCGACGATCGGCCCGCACGCTGGGCTCGCTACCGGCGGCCCTAGAGGCCCTGCCGCCCAGCCGCATTGTCCCCGTCCGCGCCCCCGATGGCACCCGCCTGCACACCGAGGTGTTCGGTCCCGAGAACGGCTATCCGATCGTGCTCTCGCACGGCATCACCTGTGCCATCCGGGTGTGGGCCTACCAGATCGCCGAGTTGGCCGCCGATTACCGGGTGATCGCGTTCGACCATCGCGGCCACGGCCGCAGCGGTATTCCCCGCCGCGGCGGGTACAGCCTGGCCCACCTCGCGTCGGACGTCGATGCGGTGCTCGAGGCCACGCTCGCGCCGGGTGAGCGCGCCGTCATCGCCGGACACTCGATGGGCGGCATGGCCCTTGCCGCGTGGTCGGACCGTTACCGGCACAAGGTCGAGTCGCGCGCCGACGCCGTCGCGCTGATCAACACCACCACCGGCGATCTGCTGCGCGAGGTCAGGCTGCTGCCGGTGCCGGCGCCGTTCGCGCCGGTCCGGGTGTTGGGCGCGCGCGCCCTGGTGAACATCTTCGGGTCGTTCGACGTGCCGCCGGCGGTGCGTCGGGCCACCAAGGAAATGATCTCGATGTTGGCAGTCGGCCGTGACGCCGAGCCTGAGGTCGGCGCGTTGATCTACGAGTTGTTCACTGCCACGTCGCCGCGCGGGCGCGGCGGCTGCGGCAGGGCACTGGTCGATGTACTGCAGCGTCGGCACATCAACCTGGAGGGTCTGACGGTGCCGACGCTGGTCATCGGCAGCGAGCGCGACCGGCTGACGCCGTTGGTCCAATCGCAGCGGATCGCCGCGGCCGCACCCAACCTGGTTGACCTTGTCGTGCTGCGTGGTGGCCACTGCTCGATGCTGGAACGCCCCGTTGAAGTCAACCGGGAGCTGCGCGCGCTCGCCGAATTGATCGCGGACAGGCGCCGCATCAGCTCATAGGCGCCGCGTGGCGACGATGCAGAGCGAAGCGATGAGGAGGA
>Ga0335076_10003768_pt1 | contig 15259 bp, 13 predicted proteins | sample Lox_Sample_25_FD_206717 | JGI IMG/M metagenome (GOLD analysis project Ga0335076, IMG submission 206717) | Soil microbial communities from Loxahatchee National Wildlife Refuge, Florida, United States - Lox_Sample_2.5 | ecosystem: Environmental > Terrestrial > Soil > Wetlands | place: USA...
GATCGACGCGCGCCCCGGCATTCACGGCGGCTGGATTGCAGTTGTGCATCACTATCCGAGCGAGATGGCGCAGAACTTCTATGGAGCAATGTGGGCATTTGGCACGAACCTTGTTGTCGCCGTCGTAGTAAGCCTGATGACGAAGCCACGGCCCGACGCGGAGCTGGTCGGGCTTGTACATTCGCTTACTCCCAAGCCTTCGATGGCGCATCTGGCCTGGTGGAAGCGACCGGAAGCGCTGGCGGTAGCTGTCCTGCTGGGCGCCATTGCACTTGGCATCTTCTTTGCATGAGGTCGCGGAGGGCACGATGAGTCTTGATCTACGTATACCGATGGGATTGATGTTCACGCTGACCGGATTGATTCTCTCGCTGTTTGGGTTGTTCACGAACGGCAACGCGGAACTCTATGCCAAGAGCCTGGGGATCAATGCCAATCTCTGGTGGGGACTGGTGATGCTTGCGTTCGGGCTGACGATGTATCTTCTTGGACGCCGCGGGCAGAAGCGCATGGAGAAGGAGCCTCCGCCGGAGACGGCGGAAGGGGAAGTGCGGAGAGGGCATTGAAGGCGGGGAACGAGGGAACAGAAGCCTCCGCTCTTTGCGGATAGTTTCCAAATCCAGATCCAGATACTGTTGATGCCTTATTACTGTGAGCGTCAATCGCTGCTCGGCACCATTCCGAAAATTGATATGTTCCTCATCGGCTGGCCGCTACACTGGGGTCAGCGATGAAGCGGAAGACGATCGAACACTACGAGATCATGCGGCGCCTGGGAGCGGGCGGCAGCGGTGTAGTGTACCTGGCCAACGATACGCTGCTGCAGCGGCCTGTGGTGCTGAAGATCCTGCGCACGGGGCTCATGTCGGCGCAACAGATCAGGACGACGGTGCTGAGGGAAGCGCGGCTTGCTTCAGCAATCGAGCATCCCAATGTCTGCGGCATCTATGAAGTCGGCGAGGTCGGCGACGAAGGCTACATCGTCATGCAGTATGTGCCGGGGCAGTCGCTCGATCAGCTGATTGCGCGTGGCCCAGCTCGGCCGCAGCTTGTGCTCTCTGTGGGCATTCAGATTGCGGATGGTCTGCAGGCAGCGCACGCGCTTGGAATCTTCCATCGCGACCTGAAGCCGCAAAACGTGATGCTGACCGATGGTGGCCTGGTGAAGATCCTGGACTTCGGGCTAGCGCGTAGGCTTCGCCCGGAAGAAGCGAACTTTGATCCATCAAAGCCGGCGCTGGCGAAGGATGCATCTGTGGCCGCGACCTACACGGCGCGGGGCGGGACGATTCGCTACATGGCGCCGGAGCAGTTTGTCACGGGGCAGTCGAGCGTTCAGTCGGACGTGTGGGCCCTCGGCGTGATTCTGTACGAGTTGGCGAGCGGGCGGCATCCTTTTGCGCGGCCAGATGCCGAGGATTTCCAGATGATCCGAGCGATCCAGTTCTCCGATCCCGTGGATCTGAGCGCGATTGTCCCGGAGCTCCCAGTCGAACTTAAGAGCGTGATCACAACGTGCCTCGAGAAGAATCCAGCGGCACGATATTCTTCAGCGGCCGACGTGCGCGAGGCGCTCAAGACGATCATGAAGGCGCTTCAGATCGAGACGGGGATCATTCCGGGAGAGGCAGCAGCGAACCTTCCGACAACCGAGGCAGAGTCCGAGAAACGCAATACAGGTCTGCTTTCGATGCTTGCCGAGCGCTTCAGGGAGTCGGCGGGCGATCGCGTAAGGCAGAACTCGCTGATGGTACTGCCGTTTACCAACCTGGGTGCGGTTGAGGTCGCGCCGCTCTACGGATTTGCGCTTGCGGATGCGATTGCGGCCAGGATCGCGCGCATTCCGGGATTGATTGTGAGGCCTTCGAGCACGCTGATGTCATTGCCGATTGCGCAGATGGATCCGCTGGAAGTGGGGCAAAGGCTTCTGGCGTCACTGGTGCTCGCAGGTAACTTTGTCCGTTCTGAAGACGGGTTTGATCTGAACTGGCAGTTGCTGGATGTGGCGTCGGCAAGCGTGAGATCGGGTGGCTCGATTCGCGTGGCATCGCTCGATTTGATCGCCGTCCAGACGGAGATTTCGAACGAAGTATTTGCGGCGCTGCACGGGCTTGGAGCACAGGACCAGACCGACGCGCAGCGGACGGCGGCGCGCGATGGATCGCTGCCGGGACCGGTGAGCGAGGACTATCTGCAGGCACGCGCACTGCTGAGTTCGTTCATGGTGCGAACAGGGTCGCGCGCGGATCTTGACCGCGCGCACGCGCTCTTCACAAGTGTGACGCAAAAAGATCCGGAGTTTGCGGCGGGTTGGACGGGGCTGGGCATCGCGGACTTGCAGTACGTACGCCACGGGTTTGGCGGGCAGATTCACGTGATGCACGCGAGGCGCGCATTCGATGAGGCGCTGAAGCTGGATCCGGCGTCGATCGAAGCGAACCTGTACCGCATCTACATGCTGCTGTCGCGCGGCGAAAAGGAGTCAGCACGGCATGGAGTCGCAAACCTGCTGACGACCGCGGCGAACGACTGGAATGTGCACATGGTGGCAGGGATTGCCCTGCGCGGAGACGGGATGTATGACGAGGCGCTGGTGCAGTTCAATCGCGCACTCAAGCTGAACCCGGCGAATGCCGCAATTCTCTACAACCACAGGGCGCGTGTTTATCACTACCAGAACCAGATGGAGCTTGCAGGCGACGAGCTCGAGAAGGGGCTTGCGCTGGAACCGAGGCATCCGTTGCTGCGGACGTCGTCGGGGTACCAGCAGATGCGGCTGGGAAACATGGCGCAGGCTATCGAGATTCTTGAAGGCGTGATCCGCGACGATCCGTCGTTGCGCATCGCGGTGCCGACACTCGCGATGTGTTACGTGGCGACGGGAGACCGGGCGAAAGCGGCGGCCCTGCTGAAGGATGAGACGATGGCTGCTGCCGAGGCCGACAGCGAGATGGCCTACCGGCTTGCGTCATATTTCGCGGTCGAAGGCGACGCGAGCGAGGCGCTGCACTGGCTGCGGCGGGCGATCTACCTGGGCAACGAGAATTATCCGTGGTTCCAGAAGAATCCGGCGTGGAACAATTTGCGGACGAATGCGGACTTCGAGCGGATTCTGGAGGACCTGAAGAAGGGGTTCAGAAAGAACCAGAAGACGTGGAAGCGGCTGCTGGAGCAGGTGCCGAAGGAAGCGGAGTAGTGCTGCATATATCAGATCAACGTGCACCCAATGTTGCGAGAGAAAACACTGAGTGCACGTGGAGTCCGACGGTGAAGATTCCTACTTCAGGTTAACGGTTGCTTTTAGCGGCAGGTCCTGCGAGGAGCCGCCGACCAGGATTGTGTATTCGCCGGGGAGGAGCGACCAGTCGTCCTTCTTTTCGTCGAAGATCGAAAGATATTTGGGATCGATTTCGACGGTCACCGCGAGCTTTTCGCCGGGGTTGAGTTTTACCTTGCTGAAGCCGACGAGGCGCTTGGGTGGTTCCTGCGCGGCGGCGGGAAGAGCAGCGTAGACTTCCGCGATCTCGGCACCCTCGCGCGCGCCGGTGTTGGCGAGCGTGAACGTCACCTTAACCTTATCGCCGGGAGTTACATGCAGCCCGGAGTACTTGTAGGTGGTGTAGGAGAGGCCGAAGCCGAAGGGGAACAGTACCGCCTTCTTCTCCGCGTCATACCATTTGTAGCCGACCTTGACGCCTTCGTCGTAAGCAACCTGGAAGGGTGGAAGGCCTGCCTCACGCTGCTCGGGCGAGACGGGGCCGGAGAAGAACGCGGACTGCGGCGGCGGCTGTGTGATTGTCGGGTGAGGCAGGTCGGCTTCGCTCTTCGGGAAGGTGTTGGGCAGTTTGCCGCTCGGATTGACGGTGCCAAAGAGCACGTTGCCTACAGCATTGGCGCCGTCGCTGCCTGCGAACCATGCTTCGAGGATCGCAGCCGGCGCGTTAACCCACGGCATCGTGACGGGGTTGCCGGTTTCGAGCACGACGACGGTGTGCGGGTTTGCGGCGGCGACCTGCGCGATCAGATCATCCTGATTGTGCGGCAGGGTGAGGTCCTTGAGGTCCATGCCCTCGCTGGCCCAGCGATATGCGAAGACGATGGCCACATCGGCGGTCTTTGCGAGGGCCGCGGCTGCGGCAGGATCAGTACCCGGGTCGTACTTGACTGTGGCCTTGGGAGCGCGGGACTGAATGGCCTTGAGCGGCGAGGTCGGGAACCAGATCTCTTCCATCCAGTGGGTGGGTCCCCTGCCCGGAGGCTTGATGGCGTTGCCGCCGATGGGATCGACCTGCGCCGAGCCTCCGCCCGAGATCATGCCAACGTCAGAGTGCGAGCCGATGACGGCGATGGTGCGCAGCTTTGCGGCGTTAAGCGGGAGTGCGGCCTTTTCGTTCTTGAGCAGAACGATGCCGCCCTCTTCGATCTTGCGCGCGGTTTCGAAGCCTGCGAACGGATCGACGACGAAGCGCTGGCGCGGATTGTCGATGACGCCGACGGCAAACATTGCGCGCAGAATGCGATGAACGTGCTCGTCGAGTTCAGCCATAGGAATCTTGCCGGCATCGACAGCGGCCTTGTAGCGATCGCTGTAGAAGAATTTTCCCGGCTGCTCGTTATCGAGCCCGGCGGCGGATGCCTTTTCGGTGCTGTGCGTGCCGCCCCAGTCGGACAGTACGAAGCCGGGGAACTTCCAGGACTTTTTGAGCACGTCGGTGAGCAGGTACTTGTTTTCGCAGGCAAAGTCACCATTGACTCGGTTGTACGAGCACATGACCGCGGCGGGATGTCCCTGGGTGACGCCAATTTCGAAGGCGAGCAGATCGGATTCGCGGGCGGCGCGCTTGCTGATGGTGATGTTGACGGAGTTGCGTCCGCTCTCCTGATCGTTGAGGGCGTAATGCTTGATGTCGCCGATGACATTTGCGGACTGCGTGCCCTCGATGAGGCGGGCGACGAGGGTTCCGGCGAGGATGGGATCTTCGCCGAGATACTCAAAAGTGCGGCCGTTGCGGGGATCACGCGTAATGTTCACGCCACCGCCAAGCGACATATTGAAGCCCTGCGCACGCAGTTCGCGTCCGATGAGCGCGCCGTATTCGTAGGCCGCGTCGGTGTCCCAGCTTGCAGCAGCGGCTACGTTTGCCGGCAGCGCGGTGGAGTAGCGGCCATTGACGCCGCTGGAGCGCACGCCGTAAGCGGCATCGCTCATGTCGATGCCGGGAATGCCGAGGCGCGGAACTCCGACGGCGTAGCCCACGCCGCGATTGGAGGCGGCGTTCTCGGGGGTGACGGGGTCGTCGGTAGGCATGCCGACGCCGTGCAGCAGTGCGACTTTTTCGTCGAGGGTCATCTCCTTCAGAACCAGGTCGGCACGTTCATCGGGCGAAAGGGTCGTGTTCATCCACGGTCCGGTGGGCGCGGACTGCAACTGGCGCCGCTGCGCGAGGACCGAAACGGAGATGCAGAGACAAAGGAGGAACAAAGTGGGCGCGATTCCAGACACGGCGCGCAATGGAGCGTGCTTCATGTTTTCCCTCATTGATAAAACGTTTATCTGAACCGCTCCAATAGTATCAACTCGGCTGAGGGTCTGACCGCCTGCGCGCAATTCGCTCGTATGGAACATAAACGGGCTCCCAGACGTATTCGCGAAGCTGTGCCTGAAGACTGGCAGGGTTGTTGATGTCGGCGATCTCTCCGGAGATGGCTTGTTGGGCGACTGCTTCCGCGACTGCGAGGGCGATCCCGCGCGAGTCGGATACGGGAGGCAGAAGGGGCGCATCCGGGTCTGCGCATGTGGGAGAGAGGCTGGCGAGCGTAGTCGCGGCGGCCATGATCATGGAGTCAGTGACGCGCCGTGCCCTGGCCACGAGGATGCCGAGAGCGAGGCCGGGAAAGATATATGAGTTGTTGATCTGCGAAATGCGGATGCTGCGGCCATTCACTTCGACAGGAGCAAAGGGGCTGCCGGTGCCGACAAGGGCGCGATCTTCGGTCCAGCGCATCAGATCGGAAGGCGTGGCTTCGGACTGCGAGGTGGGATTAGACAAGGGGAAGATGACAGGCCGGGGCGTGTGCCGCGCCATTTCGCGGACGATCTCCTCGGTGAACGCTCCCGGCTGTGCCGAGACGCCCACAAGCACGGTCGCCCTGGCGTTGCGCACAACGTCGAGCAGAGTGATGTCTTCGCCTCCGGAAAGCTGCCATCCGTCAACCCTTGAGCGCTTGCAGACAAGCGGCAGATGGTCCGGCCGGATTCCCCGGGCGCCTTCGACAAGCAACCCGTAGCGATTGAAGGCATAGATGCGATCGCGGGCCTGTTCTTCGGTCAGGCCTTCGCGGCGCATCGCAGCGATGATCAGATCAATGATGCCGGCGCCAGCCGATCCTGAACCGTACATGACGATGGTCTGCTGAGAGATGGGAATGCCGGTTGCATGCACAGCCGCAAGCAGCGTTGCCGTGGTGACCGCGGCAGTGCCCTGAATGTCGTCGTTGAACGTGCACAGGCGATCGCGATAGCGCGCGAGGAGGCGTGCCGCGTTGGCGTTGGCAAAGTCCTCCCATTGCAGCAGAATGTGGGGCCATCGGCGTTCCACAGCGGAAACGAAGGCTTCGATGAAGTCGTCGTACTCCTGGCCGCGAATGCGATGGTGCTGCCAGCCGATGTAGATGGGATCGTTGAGCAAGAGTTCGTTGTCGGTGCCAGCGTCGAGCAGAATCGGCAGGCAGTGTTCCGGCGGGATTCCACCGAGTGCGGTGTAAAGGGCCATCTTGCCGATCGGGATTCCCATGCCACCCGCGCCCTGGTCACCCAACCCCAGAATTCGCTCGCCGTCGCTGACGACGATACAGCGAACTTCGTTGAAGCGCGTGTCCGAGAGAATCTGGTCGATTCGATTTCGATTGGGGTAGCTGATGAAGAGCCCGCGCGGGCGCCGCCATATCTCAGAGAATCTCTGGCAGCCCTCGCCCACGGTGGGCGTGTATACGATCGGCAGCAGCTCCTCTGTGTAGTGGCGAATCATCGAGTAGAACAATGTTTCATCGTTGTCCTGCAAATTGCGCATATTGCTGTACTTGCCGAAGGCAGTGGGACGGCTATCGAGGACTCGCTTTCGGCGTTCGCGTTGGTCCTCGAGCGTACCGATGTGAGGAGGGAGAAGCCCGTGCAGACCGAAGATGTCGCGCTCTTCTTCAGAGAACGCGGTGCCCTTGTTCAGGCGGGAATTGAAAAGCAGATCGACACCGTAAAGCGGTGTGCGGACGATACGCCGGTTCGGTTGCTGCTTTTCGTCTGATGAAGGCTTCTTGTCCACGTTTGCCTCTTTCCTTGTCTCGCAACGAAATCCCCCGAGGATCGTTCCGGGATATGAGTGAAAGAACTCTCGCCTTACGATGATAGACAAGCGGGGTCTGCAGCGTCGTGACGCGCGAAACAGGTATGGAGGCGAGCTTCCAAGCACATTCGAGGGGCCCGGCTTCGCGTCGCTTGCTGCTCAAGTCCATGAAACAATGGATGCCATGGCCGGTTTGTTCCCCGACAGCCTCGGGCTCTACGTGTCGATTCCGTTCTGCCGTTCGAAGTGCACCTACTGCAATTTTGCTTCGGGGGTGCATCCCCCGAGCGAACATTCCCGATATGTCGATCAACTGATCGACGAAATGCATGAAGCCGGAGACTGGGCAAAAGGCCTGGGTCTGGAACTGGTGCGTCGCATCGACACGATCTACCTCGGCGGGGGAACGCCAAGCTTGCTGGAGCCGGAGCTGATCGCCCGTCTGTTTGGAGCGATTCGCGCGCAATTTGCAGTCGATGGCGATGCGGAGATCACCGTGGAGTGCGCGCCCGGGCAGTTGAGTGAGGAGACGCTCGGAGCGCTGGTTGCAGCCGGCGTAAACCGCGTGAGCCTGGGTGTGCAGTCATTTGTGGATCGGGAAGCGAAATCGAGCGGGCGACTTCACTCGAGGACAAGGGTGCTGGATGATCTGAGGCGGCTGCGCGAAGCCGGGGTCGGCCGCATCAATGTGGATCTGATTGCGGGACTGGCGGGACAGACACTGGCGACGTGGGAAGAGTCGATCTCGGTTCTGATCGATTGCGGAGTGCCGCACGCAAGCATCTACATGCTGGAGGTGGATGAGGACTCGCGGCTCGGCCGAGAGATGCTGGCAGGCGGCGCGCGCTATTTTGCGGAGCTAGTTCCAAGCGACGACACGATCGCGGGGATGTACGAGAGTGCGATCGAGCGGCTGGATGCGGTGGGCTTGAAGCAGTATGAGATTTCTAACTTTGCCAGGCCGGGGAGCGAATCACGCCACAATCTCCGCTACTGGCAGAGGCGGTCCTACCTGGGAATCGGACTGGATGCGTCGTCGATGCTGCGAGAGAAGGGGCAAGAGGCCGATGCGAGCGGAAAGCCATACGTGCTGCGTTCCACGAATACAGACGATCTGAAAAGATATCTCGACGGTGACTTCGGGCGAGGGACAGCGTGGCTCTCGCCGGAGAGACAGCATGAGGAAGCGTGGTTTCTCGGATTGAGGATGAACGCGGGTGTCGAGCCGCAAAGTCTGCGAAGCGAGTTTGGAGATCCACTTGTGGAGCGAGCACTGGAGAGCGCCGCGCGACTGGCGGATGACGGTTTACTGCTGCGGAATGGTGAGACGATTCGCATGACGGCGAAGGGAAGACTCCTCTCGAACGATGTGTTTCAGGAGTTCCTTGAGAATTCGTTGCAGGAGTATTCCGCGACCGGTCGCTGATCGGACGGCGCGGGAACTTCAGCAGTCTGGAGTCTCCTGTCCAAGCACCGGATTGAGCCGGGACCCATCGCGCGGGCGGACTGCAGGGCACTTGAGGCCTCTCGAAGCACGACGATGGGAGAACGCCCGTCGCCGGGTGCGATGCCGAAACAGGCGGACATCAAAACCTGCCGCTGCGCAACCTGGAAGGATACGCTGAAGACCTTGGCGCACAACCGCTCGGCGAGGAGCGTCGCGTCGAAGACACCGCAGCCGGGAAGAGCTAAAAGAAACTCGTTGAATGCAACGTGTCCAAGCAGGTCGTAGCTGCGCATAAGGTGCATCGTTCGTGCAGCAACCTGCCGGATGACGCCGTCAGATACGGCAGGTCCGGAGTGGAGGTGGATTTCGTCGAGTTCGAGGACGCAGAACGCGATCAGCGTAAGAGGCGTCTTCATGCGTTGCGCACGGTCCGTTTCGCGGAACAGCCTGGAGATCAGATCGGCGCGATTGCAGATTTGGGCATTCACGGTTGCCGGAGATATCGGCAGTTATTAGAAAATCATTAGAAACTGATGCGCACTCTGAGAAGAAGCTCATCTGCCTTGGGCGCATTTTTTGCCGAGGAGGACGCCTGAAGTGCCCGCAAGCAGAGCTTGAATGGGCGCCCGGCTGGCATTGGCCGAGGTTAGGCCTGTGGTCCCCACTCATGACTTCGTCATGAATGGGGCACCAACGATGATTGTGACGCTAATCGACGAAGTCGACCCTGGGAGCGACGGTGATGATGCCTCGCTCGTGACCCAGTTGGAGCAGCCTGCGGATGGCTTCGCGGCCATCGGCGCCGTAGTCGAGGGTGCGATCGTTGACGTACATGCTCACGAAGCGGCTTGCCAGCGTCGTATCGAGGTCGCGGGCAAACTGCATGGCATATTCAAGGGCCTGGTCACGGTGGTCGAGCGCGTGCCGGATGCTGTCGCGGAGCGCCTTGGAGATGATCCTGTGGGATTCGGCGCCGAGGGAGCGCCGGATTGCATTGCCGCCGAGAGGCAGAACGAGCCCGGTTGTTTCGCGCCACCAGACTCCAAGATCGATGACTTTGTAGAGGCCGCTGGTTGAGTAAGTGAGTTGGCCTTCATGAATGATGAGGCCCGCTTCGTATTTGCCGGCGAGAACCTGCGGGATGATCTGATCAAACGGCACGACCTCGGTCTGGATATCGGGGTTGAAGATCTTGAGCGCGAGGAAGGCGGTGGTCATCGTTCCGGGCACGGCCACCTTGACGCGGCGCAGATCGTCGTGCGCAAGAGCGCGAAGGGAGACGATCATGGGGCCGTAGCCTTCGCCGACGCTGCCGCCGCATCCCATCAGGGTGTAGTTGTCCTGCACGTAGGGATACGCGTGAAAACTGATGGCGGTAACGTCGTAGAATGCCTCTTCGCGGGCACGGCGGTTCAGAGTCTCGATGTCGCAAAGGGTGTGCGTGAACTTGTATCCCGGAACCCGGATTTTGTTCGTTGCCAGGCCGTAGAACATGAATGCGTCATCAGAGTCGGGACTATGGGCGATGGAGATCTCCATGGCCTGGTTCAATACGGCGGAGTCGGTTCTGCGGGTGCTCACAGTCAGAGGTCCTTTCGGTGGGGGGAGAGCAATCGGGATCAACGCGGATACGTCAAGTTCGATGCGGCTATGCCCTGCGGTGTCGCATGCGTTGAAAACCGATTGCGATGGAGGCGACCGCGACTACCTTGAGCGCATCTGCGGGCAAAAAAGGAAGAACGGCCAGGGTGAATGCGGTTCCAGCGGAGACGTGGGTGTGCACAGCCATCCACACAAATCCCGAAAGGAGGATCACGAGGTTGCCGAGCGCCGCGCCGGCGATGGCTGCGGCAAATCCCCGGGAGCTGCTGCGAAAGACGGACGAAGCCAATGCTGCGGCCGCCGGGTAGGACCAGAGATATCCTCCCGTCGGGCCAAGGAGATGCGCAAGACCAGCGGCGAATCCGAAGCCTGGAGCGAAGACCGGCAGTCCCAGGGCACCCTCGATGAGGTAGGCGCAGAGCGTCATCGCCGCGAGCCCGGGAGTCAGAAGCAGGGCGAGCAACAGGACTGCAAAGGGTTGCATGGTCAAGGGAACAGGGGTAAACCAGAGCGGAATTGACAGATGTGAACACACAGCAACGAAGGCGCTACCGAAGACAACGATTCCCACATCTCGCAGCCAGGGTGAGACGGCCGGAGAAGCGGCCAAGGAGCGAAGGGGCGAGGTAAGTTCTCTATGCATGACTGCTTCCTTAACCTTCTGACTCTAAATCTGATTCTTCGGGGGCGGACGCGCCCACCCTCGCTTGACCGGAACTTTTCGCGCGATGGAGAAAAATGTGGCGCGCCATGCCTGCCGCAGCGAGCAGCAGTGCACCTAACGACACGAGAAGCGCAATGATTAAAAAACGCATGACAACAGAAGCTCAGGATACCAGATAGTGTTCCGCAAGCCGGGACCCAAGTCCGGCTCAATCAGCGGGCTTTGAGGCTCGCGTGCAGCCATTCGAGATAGGGGTGGCTGCCGGATTCAACGGGAAGGACGAGGAACTCGGGAGTGTCGTAGCTGTGCAACTCACGCAGGCGAGCCTCGAGAGGTCGCAACTGATCGGGGCCGGTCTTGAGAAGGAGCAACGTCTCCGTCGCAGACTCGATCTCGCCCTGCCAGCGGTAGATCGACTGGACCGACGGTACCATCGTGGCGCAAGCTGCGAGATGCTCTTCGACAAGCGTGCGACCGATGCTGGCGGCCTCTTCGGGGCTGGCAGTGGTCGTGATCACGATGCGGGCACGAGGCGTGGATTCCGGCATAGGCGCCTTTATGAAACAGTGTACGAGGGCAGGGTGAGTGTCGTGGTAGCGAAGTTCGTCAACTTGCCGACTTGGGCGCGGTGTTGCAGTATGGTCCTTGCGGTCTGCCGACGATGCCGGCGGCAAGGACTGGTCGACCGGCGTACAGGAATTAGGCGGAAGCGGGAGAGAAACGATGAGTGCAACGATCAGGTTTGGCACCTCGGGATGGAGAGCCATTGTTGCGGATGAATTCACGGTGGCCAACATTCGGCTGGCGATTGCCGGGATTGCCGATTATGTGAAGACCCAGCCCGCGCCTCATCGTGTGCTTGTGGGGCGTGATCCGCGGTTTCTGGGCGAGAGCTTTGTGGCGGAGGCGGCGAAGGTGCTGGCCGGAGCCGGCGTGACGCCGATTGTGATTCCCGATGCCGCGCCAACCCCGGCCATCGCGTATGCAGTTCGCACACTGAAGACTTCAGGGGCAATCAACTTCACCGCTTCGCACAATCCGCCGGAATACAACGGCATCAAGTTTTCGACGCATGATGGCGCGCCGGCACTGCCGGAGGTGACAAAGCAGATTGAAGCGGCGATCGCCGGAAATGGCGGGCGCATACCGAGCGGGAACCCGCCAGCGGGTGGCTTTGAGACGACCGATGTGAAGCCCGCATTTCTGAAGAGGCTCGGCGAACTTGTCGACCTGAAGAAGATTGCAAAGTCCGGAATCAAGATTGTCTACGATCCATTCTGGGGAGCGGGCCGGGGTTACAGCTGCCAAATCCTGCGCGAGGCCGGAGTGACGGTCGAAACGGTGCATGACTATCGCGACGTCCTGTTTGGAGGACATGCGCCGGAGCCGGACGATCATCTGCTGGGAGATGCGAAGGCGAAGATGAAAGAGATCGGCGCGAAGATCGGCATTGCGACCGATGGCGATGCCGACCGCTTTGGGATCGTCGATGAAGATGGCACGTTTATTCAACCCAATTACATCATTGCGCTTCTCTTCGACTACCTGGTGGAGACGCGCGGGTGGAAGAACGGCGTTGCCAAAAGCGTAGCCACGACCAACTTGGTAAACGCGATGGCCGAATACCATAAGGTCCCGCTGTATGAGACACCGGTGGGATTCAAATACATCGGAGAACTCATCATTGAGGACAAGATCGCAATCGGCGGCGAGGAGTCGGCGGGGCTGACGATTCGCGGGCATGTGCCGGAAAAAGATGGGATCATTGCAGGGCTGCTTGTGGCCGAGATGGTGGCTAGCCGCGGCAAGAGCATTGGCGCGCAACTGCGCGAAATGTTTGCCAAGGTTGGTTCCTTCTACCCGGTTCGCGAGAACTTCCGCTTGACCCCGGAGAGGAAGGCCGCGTTCACTGAAAAGTTGAAGAAGGATCCCACGGAGCTCAGTGGGCGGAAAGTGGCCAGCGTCGTGCGCACCGACGGGCTGAAGCTGATTCTCGAGGATGGCTCGTGGGTCTGCTATCGGCTCTCGGGAACAGAACCCGTGGTTCGAGCGTACACCGAAGCGCGCAACGAGAAAGACATGGTTGCGCTGCGATCGGCGGCCGAGAAATTCGTTTTAGATTGAGAGCTCATCCGAGGCCAAATGCAGGAAGGGATGCTGTTCAGTGAAAAGAAGGAAGCGGCCGTTGAGCCGCTTCCGCTTCGCCAGCGGATGAGGGGCTGGATTCAACAGGGTTGGCGGCCCGCCGGGACAATGGTTGCCGTCGCGCTGACCCTGGCTTTTGCATGGGGCGTGATCAACGGCAAACACGGACTTTCCTTCTGGTATCAGCAGCGCTCGGAAGACAAGAGACTGAAACAAGAGATCCAGGACCTGGAGCAGGAGAATGCCCGATTGCGAAATCACATCGAGCGACTCAAGTCGGACCCGGGCGCGATCGAGCATGAGGCGCGTGAGAAGCTGCACTATGCCAGACCAGGCGAAGTGATTTACACGCTTCCAGCGGAGCCGAAGACGCAGGATCAGCCGGCGGGAAGCGGCAGGTAGTCTCGAAGAGAGCAGCTTGCGACGAAGCGGCGCGCCAAGATGGCGCGCTCTTTTATTTCTGAAGCTCAGCGGCAGTCGAACCCTTATGCTGTGGAGACGCCATCGACACTGCCGCAGACTTGGCTTTTTGCGCGAACCACGCAAAGCCCGCGCCGACAAGAGGGGCGTTATCTCCGAGCTTTGAGACACGGATTTCGACATCCAGGCCATCGAGGGCCCGAATGGCATCAGGCATGAAGAGATTCGCAGAGCGAGCGATCCCGCCGCCAAGGACAACAACATTGGGCTTGAATTCGCTCAGCAGGTGAAGAAGAGCGAGGCCGAGGTTGTTTCCGAATTCCTCGAATACCTCGCAGGCGGTCACCTCGCCCCCATTGGCGTAGTGAGCAATCGAAGCGACTTCACGCTGCTGACCGGTGCGTCCCTTGTAGCTCCGTTGCAGGCCACGGGTGGAGATGAGATCTTCGACGATGCCGCCGCGAAAGGGAACATTCCAGATCTCGCCGCCGGGTGGAACCCCGGGGCCTTCGGTAACGATTCGGCCATCCACGGCGAAGGCGGAGCCGACACCGGTTCCGAGCGTGATACCGACGGCGCGAGCAACTCCGCGGGCTGCTCCAGCACCGACCTCTCCGAGGAGATAGGCCGCCGCGTCGTTGAGGAATCGCACCCGACCATGTCTCCAGCCAAAGCGATCCGACAGAACAGAGGCAAGAGGGACGTCGTAAAGATAGGGCAGCTTGTGACGCATGAAGCTGATACCTTTTTCGTAGTCGAACGGACCGGGCATTGCGAGCTCGGCCCCTTCGACGCGACCCAGGTCACGCGCGGCCTTGAGAGCGAGGGAATGAAGAACGTCAACGAAAGCCTCGCTGGTCTGCTGCTCCGGCAGACAGGCGCGTGCGATGGAATCAAGACGGAATCCGTCAGCAAAGCAAAGTGCCGTGGCAATGTGGCTGCCCCCGACGTCGTACACGAGAACACACGAACCTGCCGCAGAAGCCAAAAGTTATCCTTCCCTTCGGGAACGATACCATTCTAAGCACGGCAGGGGCCTTGTGGCGTCGGGACGAGGGGATTAAAAGTCAACGTGTGCTCGGACGGAACCAACCCAGGCAGGGCCGCGGTCGCGATTGAAGCCGGGATTGGAAATGTGCTGCACATCGACTGAGTAGAAGAGACCGCGCCAGGCGTGGGCGTTGTAGTAGCTTTCCACGATGGTCTCGCGCCCGTAGTTGAGTTTCCCGTCGCCGAGCAGGAATCCGAGGCCGCCGAACCGAAGGTAGTTCTGATGATCGCGCTTGATCGCATTGGATACGATGGCCAGTGCGATCTTGTCCAGTGGGCGATGCCAGGATGCTCCGGCGTAATCCGCACCGCCCTCGATGGTCTGATCCACCTCGGTGTAGGCAAAGGATTCGTGCTGGCCTTCGTTCCACCCGAAGCGGCCAAAGAGGCGCAGGGAAGGCGTTAGCTCCTGCTCGGTGTTGTAGCCAAAGCCGTACTTGAGCGCGCCAAAGTGTTCATGATTGGTGATGGTCGGCGTGGAGTCTGTTCCGTCGAGATAGGCGTTGACAGCTTCGCGATACGAGCCCATATGAGCTCGATTTGCGTAAAAGAGAATCCGGTTGACGCCTTGACGGTGAGTGAGGAGGCTGC
>Ga0335076_10003769_pt1 | contig 15258 bp, 12 predicted proteins | sample Lox_Sample_25_FD_206717 | JGI IMG/M metagenome (GOLD analysis project Ga0335076, IMG submission 206717) | Soil microbial communities from Loxahatchee National Wildlife Refuge, Florida, United States - Lox_Sample_2.5 | ecosystem: Environmental > Terrestrial > Soil > Wetlands | place: USA...
TTCACGGTTCGCTATACGGGGACATTCGCCTGGGGTGAGCTCGAGGCACGCTTCAGCTACCAGAGTACCCGCCACGAGATGAACATGGGACCGGACCGCTACTCATACGGCACTGGCATGCCGATGGACACGGAAGCGAAGACGAGGGCGGGGCTTATCAAGGCGAACGTGACCTTATCGGACCGTCACCTGCTGCGAGTGGGCGCGGAGTTCCTCTACTACACGCTGTACGACTTCTGGCCACCGGTGGGCGGCTTGATGGGCCCAAATACCTTCTGGAACGTCGATTTCGGCCAGCGGCTGCGGACCGACGCGTTCACCGAGTGGGAAGGGCGCTGGACGCGTACGTGGCTCACCCAGGTGGGCGTCCGCAGCGACACGGTCATGACGAACGCCGGGCCGGTCCAGGGCTACAACGCTCTTCCCACCTGGGCCGACGACGCCGCCGCGTTCAACGCCTCGCAGCGACAGCACGTCGACTACAACTGGGACATCGCAGCTCTGGCGCGGTACACGCCGACCCCCACGCAAACCTACGAGGGGGGTTACGCGCGGAAGTCGCGCTCCCCGAATCTCTACCAGAGGTATGCGTGGTCGACGAACGCGATGGCGGCGCTCATGAACAACCTGGTCGGGGACGGAAACGGTTACATCGGCCTCGTCGACCTCCGGCCGGAGGTCGCGCACACCGTCAGCTTCACTGGCGACTGGCACGACGCCCCTCGGACATCGTGGGGCGTGAAGGCCACCGCGCACTACACGTACGTCCACGACTACATCGATGCGAGGCGCTGCAACTTCGGCCAGTGCGGCGCCGAGAACGTGACCGCGACAGACAGCTTCGTCCTGCTTCAGTACGTGAACCAGATGGCCCAGCTCTACGGGCTGGATGTGTCGGCCCGCGTGCTCTTCGTCGAAGTCCCCTGGGGCAGCCTCACCGGCAACGCGGCGCTGAGCTACGTCCGGGCAGAGAACCTCTCCACGCATGATGGCCTCTACAACATCATGCCCCTCAACGGCACGCTCGCGCTCGTCCACCAGCTGGGAACCTGGAAGACCACCGCGGAGGCCCAGGCCGTCGCGAGCAAGACTCACGTCTCCCAGGTCCGCAACGAGATCCCGACGGCCGGCTACTTCGTCGTCAACCTGCGCACCAGCTACGCATGGAAGTTCATCCAAGTCGACGGCAGCATCGACAACCTCCTCAACCGCCTCTATTCCAACCCCCTGGGAGGGGCTTACGTCGGGCAGGGCCCCTCCATGACTACATCCGGCATTCCCTGGGGTATCGCCGTCCCCGGCCCGGCGCGTTCGTTCAACGTCGCCCTCAACCTGCATTTCTGACCGGCGAGCCTCGACGATGCGAACGCACTCCCGCATGAAGTCCGCCCGCGCTCTTGCCCTCGCCGCCTTGGCGCTCGCCACCCTGGCCGGGTGCGACGAGGGCCCCGCGATCATGGCGCGCCCGCAGACAATCACGTTCGCTACTGCCCCCTCGCCGCCCGCCAACCAGGCTTCCGTAACCGTGTCAGCGAGCGCAAGCTCAGGCCTACCGGTCAGCTTCAGCAGCACGACACCCTCCGTATGCCTGGTCGACAGCGGCAGCGGCGTCGTGACGGCGACGGCATCCGGGACCTGCACGATCGAAGCGAGTCAATCGGGCAATTCCACGTACGCGCCCGCGCCGCAGGTGACCCAGAGCATCGATTTCGTCTTTCGCGAGACTCTCACGTTTTCCCCGGCTCCTTTCCTGAGCCTCTACGATCTTGGGACGGTCACAGCCGTCGACAGCTTTGGGCTGCCGGTCGGCTACGCGAGTTCGACACCATCGGTCTGCTCCGTCGACAGCCTGACCGGGCTCGTCACCACGCTGGCCACCGGCGATTGCACGGTGGTGGCCAGCGCCGGCACACTTCAAGCGACACAGACCCTGAGCATTTCGGCGCCACCCAGCGTGACTGCACCGGGCGCACCGCTTGGAGTCTCCGCCACCGCAGGGGACACCCCAAATTCCGTAGCGATACGAATCGGCGCGATCAGCGCCGGCGGCAGCCCGATCACGGGCTACTCCTTTTCATCCACTCCGCCTGGCATCACCGCCACGGCCGCGGCACCGGCGATCATCGTCACCTGTCCATCGTCTTGCGCAGGGTACGCGTTCTCGGTCGTCGCCACGAATGGCGTCGGCGCGAGCCCGGCGTCCGGCACTGTGGACATCATCACCAGCTACGACGTCGTCGCGACCTTCCACGAGCCAGATACGCAGCCGAATAACTCGATATTCGTCGGCTCGTTCACGTTCAACTCCACGACCGGCACCGTGTCGAACCTCCGCGGTAAGCTGAGCGAGGCCATGACCGGAGGGGCGACGCCCTATCCCAACGACACGATGACTTGGCTCACGCTCGACAGTCAGCTTTCGACTGTGCCGGTTACGCTGGGCGGAACGAGCGGATTCCTTGTGACGACGTTCCTGCTTGGCACGACAAACACCCTCTCGATGAATCCGATCTACGGGGGCACGGACGGATGGTCACCGGGCACGGGAACGGGGCTTTATTACGGCTATCCTGCTGCCAACCCGGGAAACGCCTACGTGAGAATCTTCGTGACGGCGGCTGACCCGCTCGCGGCCCTGGCGCAGGCGCAGATCGAGAAACTGGCGTATGCCGACTGCACTCCGGGCGGCATGATGGGGGCGTCCTGCATGACCGGCACGACCGTTGCCGGGTATGGAAGGGTCGGGACGATGAGCGGGTATCCGGTGTCCCAGACAACGGCCAAGCGGTAGCGAGGGGAGGCGGCCCCTCCACCGAAATGTTCGGTGAAGCGCGTTGCTCGAGGGCCGCCCCTCCGGGACCGCCACCTCGCCTGTGCGCTCCCTTACTCGAGATTGACGAGGGACAATCCGTCGCTTCCCAACGCGCCTGGCCTGCTCAACCCCGTTCGGGTATATGCGCTGAACCCCTCGTAGTGCCGAACGCCGGCCAGGTCGTCAGCCTTGCCCACTCGTCGGGTGGCACGCGTCTCGGCTGTACAAGCCCGTTGACAGCCCCGCGTCACACCCATACCGTGCAGTCGTGTTGCGATACGTGCGAACGATGAGCGTCGCGCGGATTGCCTCGGCACTTCTTGGCCTCTCCCTCTCCGGCGTACCGCACGCGGTGGCGCTTCAGGCACCCGTCGAGCTTCACCGCTGCCACTGCCGACACCGTGCGGGAGACGAGTGCGAGTGCGCTCTCTGCCGCAGGGCGGCGCTTTTGGCCGAGGCTTCCGATCAGACCGCTCCCCCCTGCCACAGGGCCGCGGCCCAGAAGGCGCTTTCGGGGACCACGCGGTCGGGCACGCCACCGTGCCTGGAGGGAACCTGTTCGAGGAACGACCACCCGCTAACGAGGCTGGTAGGGGTCGACGTCTTCTATATAGCCGGTCATCCCAGGCTTCCGCGGGTCTGGCGCCCGAGAGACATTCGTCTGCCGATTGCCGACAGCGAGCGCGCGGAGCCCAGAGAGCCCGCGACACCGCCTCCGCGAAGCCTATAGCCGCCTTTTGTCAGCCGTCACTCGCGTAGAGGCAGGTCTGCGCGCGCTGCCGCAAGGCTACCGGTTTCGCTACCGCAACGGCTTTGCTTCGGCTGAGCCGGCTTTCATGCTGGTCCCAACGGGACCTTTCTTCCTCCAACGAGACATTCAGGAGAACGACCATGAGAAGGTTCAGGACCCTATTGACAATGTTCGCCAGCATCTCGCTGTTCGCATGCAGCAGCAGCGACACGGTGCCCGGCGCGCCCACAGATGTCAGCGTCGCTGCGGGCACTGCGGCCGGCACCGCTGTCGTGAGCTTCAACGCTCCGGCATCGAGCGGTAGCAGCGCCATCACGGGCTATACCGTGACCGCGAATCCGGGCGGCATCACTGTTGGTGGAACATCTTCGCCGATCACGCTAAGCGGGCTCACCCCGAAGACCGCATACACCTACAGCGTGTTTGCGAGTAACACCTCAGGCAATTCTGCGGCGACGACAACCGGCGCGCTTTCTTTCTATTCGGTGGTCGAGACTTTTTACGAGCCGATGACCCAGCCCAACAACTCGATCTTCACTGGAACCTTCACGTATGACGCCACGAACAAGGTCGTGTCCAACCTGTCGGGGTCGCTCACGGAAGCCATGAGCATGAGCACGCCAATGAGCACCGTGGCTCTCGCTCACCAGTTGGCTGCGACGCCGGTCACGCTCGGCGGGCAGAGTGGCCTGCTGGTGACCACATTCCTCCTGACGACCACGAACACGTTCGATCCGTCCGGGTTCGCCCCCGGAGGTACTGAGTACTACGGCCTCAGCACGGGAGCGAAGAACCCAAGTCAGGGCGGAGTAGGTAACGCCTACGCGATGATCTTCGTCAACACCGCAGACCCGACAACCGCTCTGGCACAGGCTCAAATCGAAATGCTGGCTTATGCGGACTGTACGGCTGGCGGCATGATGGGCTCGACCTGCATGGCCGGCACGAGTTCGGTAGGATACGGAACCGACGGCACAATGATGGGGTACCCCGAGTCTCAGGTGACGACCGAGCAGTAGGTCCCGACCTGAAGGGCTGCCTTACCGAGGTCGTGGCCCCGCTTGCCTCTCCCCGCTCCGCCGCGGGCGGGGATCGGTCGGCGGGGCCATATTCACAGCCGGCGCAGGCATCCTGGCGAGTTGCAGGCAGAACCTCAGGCTGCGGCCTTCTCGCAGGCAGCTCCGCAACGCTGACAAGTCTCCATGCACCGTTTGCAGGGCTCGTGGTGCATCGCGTGCACCTTGCAGGCCTCTTCGCATTCGCGGCAGGCCTTGGCGCAAACGGCCGCGAGCGCCTTTATGTGGGGCGACCCCTGGATCGCAAGTGCTTCCACAGCCGCACACATGGGTAGCATAGCGCTCACGGTTTCGGAGCAGCGGGCCATGCTCTTGTCGGCGGCACGCAGAGAATCGAGGCAGTGCGCCAAACAGATTCGCCCGGCCCGCCCGCAATCGGCGGCCGCGTCAATCAGGCTGGCGTTCGCTACCCAGGGGGGCGTAGCGCCCATGGAGGTGTGCGTGTGCTGGGCGGCCTGATCTTCCGCAAGTGATCGGCCAGCGATCGCCAGACCAATAGTCGAGGCCCCGGCAACCACAAAATCTCTACGGTTCATTGCGTCCTCCATTCGCCACCAGTGCCCGTTTTCAACCACTTGAGGTTTCCGCACTCAAATCTAGGTACTTCATCCTCTGAGGGAACCACCCCAAAGAGGTCCAGGGCGACACCGCATGGCGCGGCGAAGCTTGCCTGACCCTATACTGGGAGCTCGCAGGGGATCGTCGAGAAGAACAGCATGATGCCGATCCTGCGGACCTTGTGTTGGTAGCGCCGGCTTCCATTGCTCGCGCTTAACCGAGGACGAGGACCACCGAGCGGTTCACGACTCCCGAGCGGCTCTGCGCCAGCTTCCGAATAGATGCCACAGAGGGAGGCCCACCTGCGGGCTCCTGCCGGCTACGAAGTCCTCATTTCCGGGAACACGGCATGGGGTCGGCCACGGGAGCGCTTCCGGCAGGTCTCGGTCGCGGGGACCCAGCTCCGCTTTGCCTCGACAACCTGGGGGTTCGGTGTTCTCGAGGTCGGCGACGCGGGCTGGTCCTACCGGTTCGTGAACGACAAGGGTATCCCCGTCCATTGCTGCGTCGCGACAGGTCGGGGCGCCTGCCGGCCGGTGGCCTGTTCACGCTGAAGGCGTTTGTAGGCCGACCCGCGACGACGGCTCGATGGCCAGATGTGGCATGGGACAACGATTTGAGCCGCCAGTGGTGTCCCCTTACTGTTGATTGCGAACACTGAGGCGCCTTCAGCGAATCTCGCTGGCCGCCAGCGGAGCTACGCAATGATCACTCACTGGGAAATGCTGCTGCGTATTACCGTCGCTGCCTTCCTCGGCGGCATCATCGGAGGCGAGCGGGATATTCACAGGCGGCAGGCCGGCTTTCGGACACACCTCATCGTTTCGATGGCTTCGGCGACCTTCATGGTCGTCTCCTCCCAGTTCGTCTACTTCCAGCACTACGCCGCGGGGAGCCTGGTGTCCGTCGACACCTCTCGTATCGCAGCGTCGGTGGTGGCTGGCGTGGGTTTCCTCGGGGGAGGATCCATCCTGAGGACGGGCACCACGGTCCAGGGGCTCACGACGGCGGCAGGGCTCTGGCTCGTGGCGGCCGTGGGCCTGGCCGCAGGCTCAGGGATGTACCCGGAAAGCGTCTATGTGACCCTTCTCGGCCTTCTGGCACTGACCGTGCTGCGGTTCCTCGAGGACAAGAAGGTCATGCGCCGAAGGGTGGTGCTTGCGTTCGGCAACAAGGGCGATCCCTTCACTCTAATAACCGCTGCGCTCAGTGGGCTCGGGGCGAAGGTCCTGGACCTTGACTACCAGAAGGACCTTGGAGCCGATCGCACTTCCGTAACTTTCGATATCCTCATCCCGAACTCGCTGGGCATCCCGCAGCTAGTTCGAGCTCTCGGTCAATTGGATGGGCGGATGCTGGAAGTCCAGGTGCGCACTCCATAGCGCTGCTCCTACCGGTGGCCGAGTGAGAGAGTCTCGCGCCTCATCCCGCTTACGCCTTCACGCCCGTCACCGCTCGTCCGTTAGCATCGCCGCCAGGCCGCCTACGCCTTGGTCTTCCGGGCGTAGCAGCTCGTGCATCGTGTGGCGGCATTCGATTCGTCGCAGCGAGACCTGCGGACCGACACCGGACCGATCCGGTCGACGTGTGCACGGGCTCCAGCGAGCCGGCCGCAGTCGACACAGAAAGGATGGGTTGCGAGCCAGTGCTCTCTGAACCGACGCCAGTCGGCCTGGTCGCAAGTCACGTGGTGGCTTCGCGTCCTAACGTGCTCGGGCGTTGGCACTCGGCTTCCAGGTTCGGACAGCCCTCGCCGCCTGGCGCCCACGGACCTCATGGCGCCATCTTAGAGCTCGCTCTGACAAGCGAAGAACGCCGGGCTGAAATGCGCAGCGGCCGTCGTGCGGGCTTCGCTACGGAATCGGCAGAGGCGCATTCCGCTGCGTCGTCGTGGCGTCGCCAAGCTGGCCGAAGCTGTTGTCGCCCCAGGCCCACAGCGAGCGGCCTGCCTTCACACCCGCCGAGCGGTCGCTGCCCGCTGCCACCGACGCGAACCCGCTGCCGACCTGGACCGGAGCGGTTGACTGGTTCGTCACCTGGGAAGGCGAAGCCTAATCCGGAACGTGTAGTTGACCTCGAGGGGCACGCCGTTTCGCGTCGCCGGCGAGTAGCGGCGAGCCTCCAAGACGGACACAACCGCCTCGTCCATGTAGGGCAGGCTCTTGATGACGCGGCAGCCATAGACCCTTCCTTCTACGGTCACGACGCACCGCACGATCATCAGGCCCTCGACGCGCTGCTGGAGGCCTTCGGCCGAGTATTCGATGCTGGGCCCCTGCTGGAACTTCGGTGCAGTCATCGTGTCGTCGAAGTCTGTCCTCGTCGCTGGGGCCCTCGAGCGCTCAACGACGCCTCCTCCCTCCCCTTCGAGGACGCCGCCCACGATTCCATCCCCGGCTCCGCCTGGTCCCGCTCCTACTGCGGTCGAGCTCGCATCGACCAGGGCGGTTGACTCTGCCACCGGGTCGGGTTCGGGCTCCGGGGTGAGGGCTGCGGGGATTTCCTTCGGCTGGATAACAGGCGGTGCCGCGGGTTTCGGGGCTCTAACCTTCGGCCGCTCCGATGCCGGCCTGGGCGGCGCCGATAGGCCGGTCCCTGCAGGTCCGGGTCGCACAGGCTTGACCAGTTTCACCTCCACAACTGGGTCGGTGTTACGCGCCGCGGGAGCGCGGTAGTCTCCGATCACGAATGCGAGGAAGATCGCTTGAGCAACGACCGAGCCGATAGCGAACAGGCCTCGCCGGACGACCCGGCCTTCCCACCGCGTTGTCGTGACATCTGTGAACAAGCGTGACCCGCGCTCGGTGCCCGACCCGCCACGCCGTTCACTCCGCAGGCGACCTCGGTCGTCATCCGCTTGTAGCACGGCGGCAAAACACGTGCTACCAGGGCCTTCGGGAGGGCACGAAGGGCCCGCCCGGGGCGCGCACCGGCTTTCGACTACCTTCCGTCGCCTGGCATGAGAAGCGGTCAGAACAAAACCCCAGCCCCACGTCCTGGTTCACTAGCCGATGTCGCGCAGCCAGTTCCTCGAGCATCGTTCTCCCGGCAGGCAAGCCCGCGAACCGCCACGTCACATCGAGGAGCGTCGCGGCCACCGGCCAGGCTGCCGCAACTGCATCCCCGAGCTGCCCGTAGACGTCCAAACCCCAGGCCCAGAGCGTGCCGTCGGAGCCGATCCGTGTGGTCACATCCGACCGAGACGCGCGCCGGGGCCGACGGAGGTGGGGATGGATCCACGTTTGCGGTCGGACCCGGATTGCGACCCGAACCGCGGAAGCCAACGAAGGGCGCGACAAGCACGGGAACAGTGACAACCCCTTGTTGCATGGCTTCCCTAGCTGCGGGGCAAGCTTCCCGGCCTCAGAGCCGGATCGTCACCGTGCCCCGGAATTCGAGCGGCTCGGAAGGATGGACTTCGTAGTCCCAGACTCCCTGCGGGTACTGAGCCACCGATTCCCCAGGCAGGCGGGACTGGTAGTAGTAGGTGATGTCGTTCACCTTGGCGTTGAGAAGGTTCAACCCCTCCAGCGTGATCTTGATGTTCTTGGTGAGCTGATATGACACTTGGCCGTTCAAGAGTCCGCTCCCAGACGACCAAATGGGGGTGCCGTTTGCAGGACCTCCACTTCCGCCACATGTACCTTCAGTGCACAACACCCGGGGGCCGAAGTAACGCCAGAAGAGGCTCGCCGACCAGGGACCGAGGTCGTGGACGGTCGCGCCGGCCGACACCGTCCAGCGGATGGCCTCCGGTACCGGCTGACCGGCCAGCTCGCCCGTGTCTGGGTCATCCTGCGTGAAGGTCGCCTGCGAGTACGCCACGTTGAGGTCAAAGAGAAGCCAGCGAATCGGCTGGTAGCTGTTCGCCCACTCCACGCCAAGCCGGCGCGTGGGGGCCGACGGGACGGTGGTGCCGTTGTCGGCATCCCAGACGAGTTCTGATTGGAGGTCCAGCAGCCAGAAGTCGAGCGAGCTCTGGAGGTGGGGAATGACCTCGGTCCGGACGCCAACTTCCGCCCCCAGTGACTTGGGGAGCGCGGTAACCGGCACGATGGGCAAGCCGGTCTTCGCGTCCACAGTGGCGGTGACTCCGCGGGCATCGTTGGAGTGGTACCCCTCGCCGAAGTTCACGAAGAACTCGGTCTTCGCCCACGGCCCGAAGACCACCGTTGCCTTCGGGAGGAGCAGGCCCGCGGTTGTCGTACCCGAGTTGAGTGGGATGTTGCTTTGAACGTTGAAGTAGTAGAGGGTCCCGCGCAGCCCCAGGATAACGTGAAGCCAATCCGTGGCGCGGGCATCCAGCTGGCCCCACAGGGAGCCGTTCGCCTCGAGCACGTTGTCGAGGCTCCAGGTGTTGATCCGCTGGCGATCGACCGTGTGGAAGAGACCGATCGGGTCGATCTCGTCGACGCGCCCGTCCCAGCCGACCTGCCAGGAGAGGTTCATCCCCAGGACCGGCGCGGTCCAGCCCCAGCTCCCGGAAGTTCCCTCGAACCAGCGCCTTTCCATCTGCTCCATCTGGTCCCCGTTTATCGGGTCCTCGAGGTAGTAGGTGAAGTTCGACCAGAGGTTGAGCTGATAGTTCACGGCGTAGACGTAAGCGCGGAGCCGCCCCCCCGCGGCCTCGCCTTCCCACTCGGCCGAGAGGCTGTAACGTTGCGACGTACCGCCGTCCGTTGGGCTCAGCGAGCCGTAGTAGCCGATCTCGCCCGACGTGATCGCACGCTGCGCTACCTGATTGGTGGCGTTCCAGGCGGCGGAATAGCCCATCGCGAGGAGGGTCAGCGTCCCTCCGCCGAGAGGGCGCGTCCAGCCCAAGACGCCGTTGAACTTGCGGAAGTCCTCAGCGATTTCCCAAGGGCCGTTCTCGTGCATGGTCTCGAGCGCAAGAAGTAGCTTCCCGCCGCCGAGGTCGGGGGACGCCGCGCCCAGGGCACGGTAGTAATCGAAGGACCCGACCGTCCCGAGGAGCAGTGTCTGAGGAAGATCCTTCGCGTAGTAGATGTCCTCGGCGCCGGCGGAGGAGAAGTCCCCATTTGCCGCATAGTACGGACCCTTCCAGTAGTCCGCATGCGTGACCAGCTCGGGAATGACCCAGTTCAGGTCCATGTATCCTTGGCCGTGGGCGTTCGTTGGCAGATTGACGGGGATGCCTTCCACGTGCGTGGCGAAGTCGGTCCCGTGATCGAGGTTGAAGCCGCGCAGGAAGTACTGGTTCGCCTTCCCAGCCCCGCTGTGTTGCGTGACGATCATCCCGGGGACCAGTTCCAGCACTTCCCCTGGGCGAAGTAGCGGGCGGTCCTCGATGAGTTCGCTCGTGTAGGATCCGGCACTGGCCGCTGCCGAGGTGCCTATTTCGTTTTGGTAGTGACCCACGACCTCGATTTCCTCGCCGTAGTCCGGATCCTCCCGCGCCGTCTTCGCTTTTCCCGGCTGCGACTGCTTCTTCCCCGCGTCCTTGTCCGGAGATGGTGCAGGGGCCTGCACTTCCTGCGCTGGTGGACCAGCCGCGGGCGGCGCAATGGCCGGATCCTCGGCCATTGCCGGGATTGCAAGAACAAGCGCAACGAACGGTATCGGGAGGCGTGAAGTCATCGGGGCGTCCGAGGCTCAGAGGTTCGACGCGGTTACGAGTTTCCTGTTCGTGCTACGACCGACTCGGCGCACTATATACGATTCTTTGAAGTGTGCTACGTGGAAAGCGGCTCCGCTGGCAGGTCGACCGAGAACGAGCACGGACACGGGCACCGCAATCTCGAGGTCTTGCCGTGCGCCCAACGCGGCGCTGTCGCCGGAACCACCGTTACCGCTCTGTGGTCGAGCGAGCCGAACCCCGACGCCGTGACGACGTGACGGTTCTGTCCCCCCCATCCCGAGCACGTCTCAGGGATGGGTCGGGGCGCCGGATGCCTTACGCGATCGAGGGGCCGACATGGTCCGCTGCCCTGCCCCAAAGGACGGTCAGCAGATTCGAGAGCATCCTTGGCGGCAACCTACGCGACGATACCGCAGGTGCGCAGAGACACGTCAACGCAGCCCCTCACCCGTCGTTGCAGGGACGAGCTTGCCGAACTTCACGCCCTTGGTAGCCACCAGGCCCTCCCCCATTCGCAGGACCGTCCCAGCCCTGCCTCGGAGGATGAGAACCTCGAGGCAGTTGTGGGCATCCAGGTGCACATGAAGGGATGACACGACGGCTCGATGGTTCTCGTGCTGGAGGTGCGCCAGCTTCTGCGAGAGGCTCGACGAGTCGTGGTCGTACACGAGCGCGACTACCGCGACCCGCTCGGCGCCGGCTTCGTGAGCGGCCCATTCCCGGTGGACAAGCGATTCGCGGATGAGGTCGCGAACGGCTTCGGACCGGTTCTCGTATCCCTTGTCCGCGATCAGCCGGTCGAACTGCGCGAGCAGATCCTTCTCCAGGGAAATGCCGATCCTTTCGACCACGAGTGACCTCCTGCCGCGGGGACCCACCGTTACCAGGGGTCCCCTCCCGAAACAAGGGCGGAAGGGATCCCGCCGGGTCAGTTCCATGCCGCCCCGGCAGGGGGTGGCGAGGCGAGCCGCATCACCGCATTAGTTCAGGGTACGACAAGGAGGTCGCGATGCACGCCCACGAACACGAGCACGTCCACGCTCACGAGCATGTTCACCCCGACGGCACCGCCCACAGCCACCCTCATTCCCACCGGCACGTCCACGAGCACGACCACGCGAGCGGCCCGGAAGCGGAACACAGCCACAAGCAGGAGCAGGGGCCCGAACACGGCCATTCCCACTGACGGCGGCCGCCGCCGGGCCTGCTGATGCCGGACCGGTTCGCGCGACTCTCCCCTTGCCGCGCTGGTGGGATGGTGCTACGGAAGCGGTGCCCGTGCTACGAGGCCCCTGCTCCCCATGCACATGTCCGATGCACTGGTCTCGCCTGCCGTAGCCGCCTCGATGTGGGCCACTACCGCGGGCGCCTCCGCGCTCTCCGCGCGGGCCCTTCGACGGCGGCCCGACGATCGGCGCGTCCCTCTCATGGGCGTGCTCGGCGCGTTCGTCTTCGCGGCGCAGATGGTGAACTTCTCCATCCCGGGTACCGGGTCGAGCGGTCACCTGTGCGGCGGCCTGCTCCTCACGATTCTGCTGGGTCCGGCCGCTGCGTTCCTGGTCATGGTATCGGTGCTGACCGTCCAGGCGCTCTTCTTTGCCGACGGAGGGCTCCTGGCCCTGGGATGCAACGTCTTCAATCTGGGCTTTCTCACCAGCTTCGTCGCGTACCCCCTGGTCTTTGCTCCCCTCGCCCGGACTCGTCCCACCCGAGGCCGCCTCGCGCTCGCCACCGTGCTGGCCTCGGTCGTCGGGCTCCAACTCGGGTCGCTGGGCGTCGTACTCGAGACCGTTATCTCGCGCCGGACTTCGCTCTCCCTCGATGCGTTCCTGGTCCTCATGCAGCCCATCCACTTGGCCATCGGTGTCGTCGAGGGGCTCGTCACGACCGCCGTCGTCCTCTTCATCCGCGATGCCCGGCCGGACCTCGTGCTCGCCGGTTCGGACGCCCCAGTCCCGCCGCCATCGCCGCGTCGGTTCGCCGCCGGGGTTCTCCTCGCTGCCGCGGTCGCAGCCGGAGTCCTATCGTGGTTCGCCTCGTCGGCGCCCGATGGTCTGGAGTGGTCCCTCGCCCGCGCCTCCGCCGGCGCGAAGGCCAACGCTCCGCCCGGGGCCCTTCACAGCCTCTTTGCCATGATCCAGGAGCGCACCGCAGTTCTGGCAAGGGAAGCTCGGCTTAGGGCCGGCGACCCCGAAGGGCCGGACACGGCACGCGGACGATGGCCACAAGTGGACGCCACCGTTTCCCTTTCCGGGCTCGCCGGGGCTGCCCTGACTCTCGCGCTCGCCGGCCTGCTGGCCGCCGGGCTGCGCCTTGTTCGGCGGCGTTCCCGCCCCCCCTCGCCCCAGTGATGCGAGCGGACGGCATCACCGCCGCGCTATCCCATCTCGGTCGCCTCGATGAGCTGGCCGGTGCGAACACACCTATCGGACGAGTCGATCCACGGGCAAAGCTCGTCACAACGCTCGCGTTCCTCGTCACGGTGGCTTCCTACGGTCGCCACGAACTGAGCGCGCTCCTGCCCCTCGCGGCGTATCCCATCTTTCTGCTGGCGCTCGGCGACGTGCCCCTCCGGCCCATCCTCTGGCGGCTGGCGCTGGTCTCCCCGTTCGCCGTGCTCGTCGGCACCTTCGAACCGTTGCTCGACCGACAGCCACTGGGCGCGCTTGGCCCGGTGGTGCTAACCGCTGGCTGGCTATCGTTCGCCTCGATCCTGCTCCGCTTCGCGCTGAGCGTGAGCGCTGCCCTGCTGCTTGTAGCGACCACCGGGCTCGACGCGGTTGCGGCCGCGCTCGCCTGGTTCCGGGTGCCGAAGGTGCTGGTCGTCCAGCTTCTCTTCCTCTATCGCTACCTCTTCGTGCTCTCCGAGGAGGTGGCGCGAGCACTCCGGGCCCATGCTCTTCGGTCGCCTTCGCATCCACGACCTCGGATGCGGGTCGCGGGTTCCATGCTCGGCCAAATCTTGCTCCGCACCCTGGACCGCGCTCAACGCATCCATGCTGCGATGCTCTGCCGTGGCTTCGACGGGCATGTGCGGCTCGGCCGCTCACTCCATGCCGGCTCCTCCGACGCAGCGTTCATGGCGGGCTGGTGCGCCTTCTTCGGGGTCTGCCGGTTGGTGGACATTCCGCGCGTCCTCGGTGTCGCGCTCTTCGGGGCTGGGCGATGAGCCACCACCTTGTCCGCCTCGAGGACGTCCACTTCGACTATCCGGACGGCACACCCGCGCTCCAGGGTGTCTCCTTCGAGCTTCACCACGGCGAGTCCGTCGGTCTTGTAGGGGCAAACGGGGCCGGGAAGTCCACCCTCCTCCTACACCTCGCCGGCGTGCTCTTCCCGTCGTCCGGAATGGTTCGCGTGGGGGACTGGCCCGTAACACCTGAAACGCTTTCACACGTCCGCCGGAGCCTCGGCCTCGTGTTCCAGGACCCTGACGACCAGCTCTTCATGCCCACGGTCGCCGACGACGTCGCCTTCGGCCCGCTCAACCTGGGGCTTCCCGACGACGAGGTCGAGGCGCGCGTCAGCGGTGCCCTGCAGCGCGTAGGCGCGGCGGCCCTTCGCTCCCGGCCCCCGTACCGCCTCTCAGGCGGCGAGAAGCGAGCCGCCGCCATCGCCAGCGTGCTCGCCATGTCGCCGGACATCCTCGTGATGGACGAGCCTAGCGCAGGCCTCGACCCTGCGGCGCGTCGCCGCCTCATCGGCCTCCTTCGCTCCTTCGAGCACACGAAGATCGTGGCCACGCACGACCTGGACCTGGTCCTGGACGTCTGCGCGCGCATCGTCGTCCTGCGCGAAGGCCGGGTCGCGGCGGACGGCCCGACCGCGAGCATCTTCGGCGACGCATCGCTGCTCGGCGCCTGTCACCTCGAAAAGCCGCTCCGCCTGCAGGGTTGTCCGCGGTGCGGCGAATAGGTCTCTCTGCAGCCATCTCGAGTTCGTCTGCCCCTCGTTTCAGGCTCCGTCAGCCTCTACGTCCAGCCGTTCCTCGGCGCCACACCTGTCCGGCCTCCGTAGCAAACCGACTCGCGTCTTCGGTTCGGCAACAGGCCGTCGACCCGGCACGTCATTCCCGTGCAATTATCTCAATGTGGCCCAAGAGCGGGATTGCCGAGACCACGCCCGGCCTCCTCCCGGCATATGGCGTCGGTCCAGCGGTCATCGAAGTATCCCACCCTGAAGTCTCCGCCGTGGTTGATGACCGCCCAGGCGGTCTTCGCTCGCGCATCCACTCCGTAGGTCCCCAGGCCGTACCCGGCGTGCCACGGCCCCCAGACGAACGCCTTCGTCCCCCCGTCGTTGCTGTCGACGGCGTTTGTCCATCTTCGGTCGTCGACCTTCGTGACGAGACCGAAGCCGGCCGCCTTGGCCTCGTCCACGGGACCTGCCATTGCGTCGTCGTATGCGATCGCCAGCGTGTACGTGTCTGTCTTGGCGCTCCCCAAGGTCGTGGCCATACCCC
>Ga0335076_10003770_pt1 | contig 15257 bp, 15 predicted proteins | sample Lox_Sample_25_FD_206717 | JGI IMG/M metagenome (GOLD analysis project Ga0335076, IMG submission 206717) | Soil microbial communities from Loxahatchee National Wildlife Refuge, Florida, United States - Lox_Sample_2.5 | ecosystem: Environmental > Terrestrial > Soil > Wetlands | place: USA...
GTCGATTTCGACCGCCTGGAACATGGTCGGCAGGCAGGCGGAGGCGAGCAGCACGTCGGGCGTGACCTCGGCGTTCTTGAACACTTTGCCGCGTCCGGTGCGCACGTTGGTCGCGGTGATGAACAGGTGGATCGGCGACTGCGCGAGGACCTCGAAATCGATCAGTTCGGCCAGGATCTCACCCAACGGATTCTTGCCGGTCGGATTGAGGGTGTATGGCGAGACGACGCGCGACATGAGGTCCATCGCGACATAGATCGGCGATGAATCGAGCGACCAGCGGCCGAGGATGACGTCGAGCGGCCCGCGCTGGAACGGGCTGAACCGGGCGGCGTCCGAGACCTTGCGCCAGAAGGTCTCGAGCGCCAGGCGCGCGCCGGCCACGCCGCCCCGCTGATGGCCGTGCACCATCACCGCCGCATTCATCGCGCCCGCGGAGGTGCCGGAGATGCCGTCGATCTCGAGCCAGGGCTCCTCGAGCAGCCGGTCGAGCACCCCCCAGGTGAACGCGCCATGGGCGCCCCCGCCCTGCAGCGCCAGATCGACGAGGACGGGCGGGTGGGCGAGCGGCTTGGTCGCTTTGGTCGGCATTGTGCTCCCGGGGGCTTTTTTTACCGGCGCCCGGCGGTCATGGCTCCGGTCGAAATGCGCGCGCGGACGCTCAATCGCATCGCAAGCGCGGTCGAATCAAGGCGGTTCGACGCTCGATCTGTCCGGGCGACGCGTTTTTGGCGGCGCCAAACCGCTCCGAAGCGCGTTTTGAGGATGGACTTGGCGCGCCGAAGCGCAAAAGGTGCGCCCGATAAGGGCAAATTGGACCGACAATGACCGACCCTGCCGACCTCCCGGAGCCGGAAACGGAGCTTGAGCCCCAGCCGGACAAGTTCTTTTCGCTCAGCCTCCTCCTGCGCAATCTGCCCTATCTCGCGGTGCTGGCGCTGGCGATCTTCGGGGTCGCCTACAGCAATTTCTCCGGCCATCCGATCAACGGCTATTGGGAATTCCTCGCCATCGCCATGGGGCTTTTGTGCATCTTCCTCGGCTGGCCGAACGCGCCCGACCGGGACACCCGGCTGAGGCTGGTCTGGACTCAGGTCGCGCACTGGGTGGCGATCATCGTCGCGATGAACCTCGTGCTCCTCCAGGGCTTCCAGCAACTGATGCCGGTACAGGCGGTCGGGCTGGTCCTGATGATGCTGCTCGCGGTCGGGACTTTTCTCGCCGGCATCCATCTGTTCTCGCTCAGGATCTGCTTTCTCGGCCTCGCCATGGCGCTAGCCATTCCGGGGATGACCTGGCTCAAGCAGGCCTCGCTCTTGCTGCTCTTGGCCGGCGTCGCTATCGCGGGCCTCGCCGTCGCCTTCTGGCCGCGCGGGAGCCGCGAAAGCGACTGAGCGCCTTCGATTATTGCCGAAAGGATGCAAAGACTTTTGACATAATCAGAATCGTGTGCTATGTGTTTGGGCAGGATTGAAAACGGATAGCGTGATGACCGCGCTCGACGCGGCCAGCCATGAGAACAGCGGCCATGGGGGATTGGAGGAATTCGAAGATCGACGCCAACGCACCGGGAGCCAGGATTTTTTTCTTGCTTGAATCGGCCGCAAGTCGTTGAAAAGTCCCGATTCCGAAAAATAAAAGAAAGCAAATGAAAACAATCTCGTTTTCGTCCGCTTTCATCCATTTTCGCGCGTTTTCGCGGACTTTTTGACTGCCGCTGTTTGACAAACGACCTGCGTCGTCGCGCCCGGCCGCGCTCACCGGCTCGCGAACCCCGCCGCGGCGAGGGCGAGGGCGATCGTGAGCAGCGAGAGACCCGCCGCCGGCCATTGCCGGAAAGTCCAGTCGATGCGCTCGGCGAGCGCGCCAAGCGGCGCCAGGCCGCGAAAGGCGGCCTCCTCGGCGACGACAATGTCGCCGGGCGGGATGCGCGGGGCGGGTTCGCCCATCGCCCAGAAGGCGCCGGCCAGCGCCGCGCCGATCAGCATCGGCCAGAGCGCGTCCCACAGCGTTCCCGCCGCGACCGTATCGGCGAGGCTCCCGCCAATCGCCGGGAACATCAGCCAGGGAACCAGCATCGAGAGAGCGGCGAGTACGAGCCAGGACCACAGCCGCTCCGGCGAGGCCGAAGCGCGCTCAGCCCTTGGCGTTCGCGCCAGTCTGAAAACGAAGTGCAGCATCAGCGCGGTGCTTGCGGCCGCGGACGCCTGCGACGCCCATTTGGCCGCGCCGTCGGCGAACGCGTCCTTGACCGCGAGCTTGGCCAGTTCGCCGCCGGTCAGCGGCAAGCCGCCAAGGCTTAAGCCCAGCAACGCGGCGACGATCAGCCCCGGCAGAAGGCGCTGTTCGCCGAGCGCCGCGACAGCGCCGATGGTCAAAAACAGGGCCGCTTTCACCAGCGTATGGTTGGCGGCATAGAAGGCGACGTCCGGCGCCGCGGTTTGATCGCCGCTCGCGAGGCCCAAGCCCAGCGCCGCCGCGATCACCCCCATCTGGCTGATGCTCGAATAGGCGAGCACCGTCTTCGGATCCTTCTGCGCGAGGCCGATCGCAACGCCATAGAATGCGGAGGCGAACCCAGCCCAGGCGAGCGCCTCGCCCCACCCGGACATCGCGGCGCCGAGCGGGAGAAAGCGGATCAGTCCGATCACCCCGGCCTTGACCGCCGCTCCGCTCAGCACCGCAGCGGCGGGAATGGGCGCAGCGGCATAGGAGAGCGGCATCCAGCCGTGCATCGGCACAAGCGCGATCTTCATGCCGAACCCGACGACCAGCAGGCCGACGGCCGCATCGCGCCAGGGCGAGGACGGCAGGGCAGCCACAACGTCGCGGATCGACAGGCTGCCGCCGGGCTCTCCCGTGGCCAGCAAGACGAAGGCGATCAACAGCGCCGCTTCGCCGAGCAGCGCGAAGGCCATGTAGACGCCGCCGGCCCGGCGCGAGCCGGCGCTCCCGTCGTCATGGGCGATGAGGTAGTAGGCCGGCACGCTGACCAGCGCGTAGACGAGGTAAAAGGTCAGCAGATCAGCGGCGATGAAGACGCCGAGGCTGCCGGTCATCGTCAGCAGCCACGAGACCGCGAAGCGGCCGGCGTTCGGCCGGCCCGGCGGGCCGGCAAGGGCAAAGACGCCGCTCACGATCCAGACAAGCGCCGCTGCGAGGAGCAGCATCGCTCCCGGGCGATCAAGGCAGAAGCTCATCCTAAGCGAGGGCAGCTCCGCCCCGAACGGCGCGCCGGCCAGCGCCAGGATCGCGGCGGCGAGAGCCAGCAGCGGCGCGAGCGGCGCCATCGCGCGGGCGAGGCTGCGCGCGCCCGGCCACATCGACGCCGCAAGCACGACGAGCGGCGCGGCCATTGTCGCGACCAGCAGAGCCGGGCCGAACGCCTGCGCCAGCGCGTTCATCTGAGCGCGACGCTCGCGGCCGGGCAGCCGATCTGCAGGAAGGCGAAGAACGGCGGCGGCGCGAAGGCGAGCAGCACCGCGGCGAGCGCCAGCGCCAGCGCGACGCCTTCACGGCTGCGGCGGGGCGCGGCCTTCATGTTCGGCGGCTCGCCGGAAAGCGCCGGGGCGAGCGCCCGGTACAGATATCCGCCCGCGAGCAGTCCGCCGGCCAGCATCACCGCCGCCCACACCCACTGGCCGGCCGCGATCGAGGCTTTCATCAGCAGCCACTTGGCGGCGAAGCCGCCGCTCGGCGGCAGCCCCATGAGCGAGAGTCCGCCTAAGCCGAGCGCCAGGAAGGTGATTGGCATCGCCCGCCCTGCCCCGCCAAGACCGGCGATCCGGTCGTGACCGAGCGATTCGGCGATCAGACCGGCGGACAAGAACATCGCCGCCTTGGCGAAAGCGTGCGAGAGCGCCTGCATGACGCCGCCGCTGAACGCGTCCGCCGCCCAGGGTCCGGAGCCGAGCGGAAACATCAGGAAGAGGTAGCCGATCTGCGCCACCGTCGAATAGGCGATCATCAGTTTGAGCCGCTCCTGCCTCAGCGCGAGCGTGCTGCCGACAAGGATCGCCGCCGATCCCAGCGTGGCGAGAATGGTCCCGGGAACCGCTCCCGGGAGCGCAGGCAGGACGTTGAACCAGAGCCGCACAATGAGAAAGAACGAGCCCTTGACCACCAGCCCCGAAAGGACGGCGCTCGCGGCGGCAGGCGCGTTGGCGTGCGCCGGCGGCAACCAAAGGTGGAGCGGGAACAGCGCCGTTTTCGCAAGCAGGCCTGCGGTCATCAGCCCGGCCGCGAGCCACACCGCCGGCTCGGCGCGGATGCGCTCCGAGAGCAGGACGATGTCGAGCGTGCCGTAGGCCCCGTAGAGCAGCGCCACGCCGAGCAGGTAGAAGAGCGCGCCGAACAGCGCGAACATGAGATAGCGCAGCGCCGCGGCCAGCGTTTCCGGACGGCCGTCGAGACAGACCAGAGGCACGGCGGCGAAGGTGAGGAGTTCGAGCGCGACGTAGAGGTTGAACAGGTCGCCGCCGAGAAAGATGAGGCTGAGCGCCGCCTGGACAGCTTGCAGCAGGGTCCACACGACCAGGGGCCCCCGCCGCTCCGTCGAGCCGCGCGGCGTGGAGAAATTGACCCAGGCGTAGAGCCCCGCGGCGGGCATGATGAGCGAAGCGGTCACCAGCATGACCGCAGAAAAGCCATCGGCCCTCAGAGCGATCCCTAGCGGCGGAACATAGCCGCCGAGCAAGTAGACGACCGGTTCGCCGGAGCGCCAGACGAAGCTCGCGATGCCGATGGCGATCACGAATTGCACCGGCATGAGGCCGAAGGCGATCCGCTGGGCCTGCCGCCCGCCGAGCAGAAACGAGAGCAGCACGCCAGTCGCGGGAACGAGGATCGCCAGCGGCAGCAGACTTCCGCCTGCCGTCGCCGCGATGGCGGAAGCGCCCTCGCTCATTCGGGACCAGCTCCGTCGCCGCCGGGTTTCGCGCCGCCATCGGCACGCAGGCTCGCGCGGCCGGTCTCCTCGAACAGGCGGAGCGTCAGCGCGACAGCAAGGGCGCTCGCCGCGAAGGCGACAACGATCCCGGTGATCACCATCGCCTGCGGGATTGGATCGGATTGCAGCCCGGCCGCCGCACCCTTCCGCGCGACAATGCCGAAGACGAGGAACACGCCGCTGCCAATCAGGTTGAACGCCAGAATTTTGCGCAGCGCCTGCGGGTCGACGATCACACCGTAAAGCCCGAGCCCGACCAGCGCCGCCCCAACCAGTCCGGCCAGCGTTCCTGACGTCATCGCCGGGGCTCGCGACGCGGCGGACCAGCGACCAGCATCGGGAGAGTCACGGCGATCGAGAGGACCATGAACGCCTCGATGAACAGGATGATCGGTTTCGCGAGCCCGGACGGATAGGCGAAGAAACCGCCGGCGACCGCGACCCCGGCGACGCCGGCGGCGAGAAAGACGGCCGGCCCGGCGATCAGCGCGAGCCGCAGCCAGAAGGCGTTCGTCTGCGGCGCTTCAGTCAGTCTCGCCATCATCAGGATGATCCACATGGCGGCCAGAATGGCGCCGCCCTGAAACGCGCCGCCGGGCTCGTCCGCGCCGACCCAAAAGATATGGACCCCGACCACAATGCCGATCGGGGCCAGCATCTGGGCGAAGAACGCCAGCGTCGGTTCGGGCCGCTCCGCGCGGGCTTCTCCCGGCGCGCCGCCCCAATAACGGTCCGCGGCAAGCGACCAAACGCCGACAACCGCCAATACCAGCACCACCTTTTCAAGCACGGTGTCGAACGAGCGGTACGCGATCAGGACCGCGGTGACCGGATTGCCGAGTCCGGTTTCCGGCAGGCGCTCCATCGCCTGCGGCGCGAGCGTGGGGCCCTGGTCAGGCAACAGCAGGACCACCCCGGCCAGCGCCGCAGCGACGAGAACGCAAAGACAGGCCGCGAACAGGCGCGTAACTCCGCTGGGAGCTTCCCCGACAGTCGTCATCTCGGCTTGCCGCAGGCGCGCCGCCGCCCCGATCAGCAGCACGCCCGTCACCCCGCCGCCGATCGCCGCCTCGGTTAGCGCGACATCGACCGCGAACAGGCGAATCCAGACGAGCGACAACAGCAGCCCATAGACGACGTAGCCGACGGTGGCGGCAAAGGCGCCGGGCGCGAACACAGTCCATGCGGCGACCGCGAAAACCAGGAGGGCAAGGCCAATGTCGAGCGCCGCGAGAACGCTCATGCCGCGGGTCCCTGGCGCCGTACAGCGCGTCCGATCAGCTGCGCGGCGGTCGCTCCGGCAAGCTGAACAAGCGCCCAGACAGCGACCAGCTCGAGCGCGCCAAGCAGGCTCTCCGTGCGCGGCAGGAGACCGAGAACGACAAGGCCGAGACCAAGATTGTCTGCCTTGGTCAGCGCGTGCAGCCGGCTCAGCGGGTCAGGGAAACGTAACAATCCCACTGTGCCGGCAAGAAAGAAAAACACGCCGCCGCCGATCGCGGCGACGCTGAAGACGTCAATGACGAACCTCATCGATCGGCCCCGGAATTGGCGACTGGCTCCTCCCCCTCGGCGCTGTTGACGAAGGCGGCGGAGGCGAAGGCGGCGAGGATCGCGAGCCCGAGCGCGACGTCATCCACCCCGCGCGCGCCTGTCGCCGCGGCGATCAGGAGAAGCGAGGCGATTCCCCCGGTGCCGATCAGCTGCATGGCCATGATGCGATCGGCGTCGCCGGGCCCGCGCAGGACGCGCGCGAGCCCGAGCGCGACGGTGAACAGGATCGCGCCCGCGGTTGCCAGGAGGAACTCACTCACCGCCGACCGCCTGGATAAACAGGCGCTCTTCCGCCGCAAGATTGGCCGCGACCGGCTGCCTGACATCGAGGCAATGGACCAGAAGCGACCCGTCTTCGTCGATGCCGGTCGGCAGCGTTCCCGGCATGAGGCTCGAGAGAGCGCAGAACGCGCTGCGACGGTCGCCGGGCGGCAATCGCAATGGGCACGCAATCAGTCCCGGTCGTACTTGCGACTTCGGATTGAGCGCTCGCCAGGCGACATCTGCGCCGGAAACAATCGACTGACGCAAAAAGCTCGCCGCAAGCGGCGCCAGCGCCGCCATCCTCACCCGCGATCCGCTCGGCCGCAGAAAGCGTAGGCTCACCCAGGTCGCGCCGGCCGCCGCGGCGAGGCCCACAGGAAGATCGGTCGGCGCCCAACCCGAGATCATCAGCCAAAACGCGAGGAAAAGCGACGCTCGGACGGCCGCCGCCCGAGCGAGGCCGTGCGAGCGGCCGCTCGCCGGGCCGCTCAAACGCCCGATCCGGCGCGCGCGGCGAGCGCCATATGAGTTCGGGCGGGCAGCCGACAGGAGAATTGCAGGCAAGGAATTCGGCCAAGATGATCGCCGAGGAGGCTCGCCATTCGAGGTTCCCATCCTGCGCGCTGCGACGCGGCGCAGAGCTATCATGTTCGTTCCAATTGGGGAAGCTGCGGCCGCGGCGAGCGCCCCGCCATTAGGCGAGCGCGCGACGCACGGCCGCGTCTGCGCGGGCCTGAACCGCCCGGGCGAGGCGGAGCAAAGGATCTGGGAAAGCTAGCCCGCGGAGGCCGGCGGCGATGACCGACGCACGCCAGAGGTTACAGACCACGCACGCGTTTCATGGCCCCACGCTGTGGGCCCGACAGGAGAACAAAGCAATTGGGGGGCCGCGCTGGCCCCCCAAAGCAACCGATTTGATTCGCGCCGAACCCGGCGCGCGCCGATCGATCGATCAGCTCTTCGGAGCGGCCGGCGCCATCGGCTTCTTGCTCATGTGGTGCATGTGGTGGGCCGACGCCCGCGCACGATGCCCGGCCGTGTTGCCCTTGCGGCGGACGTGGCCCCGATGCGAGCCGGTATGCTTCGCCGCCGGCGAGGCCATGCTCGTATCCGTGGCGGCGGGAGCAGCCTGAGCGAGCTGCTCGGTCTGAGCCACGGCGGCCAGAGGCGCCAGAGCAATGACGGCGCCGAGGCCGATCGCGACAAATTTGTTCAGCATTGCAGTTCCTCTTGAAGCGAGTCTTCCGACTCTTGTTTCTCGAACATCCTCAATCTGCGCTTGTCACGATGAATTGGAGATGAATACGCAGCTGGGGATGAATACGCAGCCGTTCGGCCGAGGCGACGGTCGGGGCCCAGCGTGGCCCGATCCGCGGCTGAGCCTTGGCGGCGAGGGGGCCGGTTCCGGCGGCGCGGTCCGCAATTGCCCTTCCAGGGGCGGATCGGCGGCCGCCAAAGGCGAAGCGCGCGCCAACAAATTCTTGGAGTATTCGAAGGCGTAGAGCGTGAAGCATTGCTTGAGCGGGGCTGATTTGAAAGCACAGCACAGAACAATCGGCGCCATAATCGTGAGCGATATAGTCCAACGCGCCTGCACCCAAGATGCTTTCGAGTCTTTTCGCTGCAGACGAGCGCCGCGATCGGGCGGCGATTTGTGAACACTGTAATCAACATCCTCCACATTTGTGCTAGTTGCCGCAGCTCCGCCGCCGAGGCTACGTCGGGCGTTGGGCATGCTTTCCAGTTTTACGTACGCCGAGGCCGTCGCCCGCGATAGAGATCGAAACCGCCCGACGCTCGCGAGGCAATCGGGTCGCGCTTCTGACGCGAGCCATCACGGGTCGATTGAGGGAACGTCCGGGATCGACACGATCGCGATCGTCGCCGGAGGCGGCCTCTGATGAACCGGACTAGCAAGGACATCGCCCATCTCGCGGGAACCTCCGCCGCGCGCATTCTCGTCGTCGAGGATGAAGCCGATCTGGCGTTGCTTATCGGTTATAACCTCGAGGCCGAAGGCTATGTCGTCGAGAGCGCGACGCGGGGCGACGAGGCCGACCTCAGGCTGGCCGAAAGCGCTCCGGACCTCGTCATCCTCGACTGGATGCTGCCTGGCGTGTCGGGGATCGAGATTTGCCGGCGATTGCGGACACGCGAGGCCACCCGAACATTGCCGATCATCATGGTGAGCGCACGCCGCGAAGAAGCCGAACGGGTGCGTGCGCTTGCGATCGGCGCCGACGACTATGTCGTCAAGCCGTTCTCAATCCCCGAGCTGATGGCCCGGGTGCGGGCGGTGTTGAGGCGGAGCCGACCGGAGCGCATCGCCGAACGCCTCCATGCCGGCGACCTCGATCTGGATCGGGTCACCCGGCTTGTGCGGCGCGGCGACCGGATCATTCACCTCGCGCCGACCGATTTCCGGCTGCTGGAGTGTCTGCTCGAAAAACCCGGCCGGGTGCTTTCCCGCGCCCAATTGCTCGACCTCGCATGGGGGCGATCGGCGGGAGTCGACGAACGGACGGTCGACGTGCACATCGGTCGGCTGCGCAGGAGGCTGTCGAAAGGCCGGGAGCCCGACCCGATCCGCACCGTGCGCGGCGTCGGCTACGCCTTCGACGAGAGCTTCGGCAGGGGCTAGGACAGATTGGCCGCCAGCCCGAAGGGCGTCGGCGTCACCCCCGCGCCATTTGGGCGAACATATCGTAGCCTTTGGTCGAAAGCCGTTTCGCCGCCTCGAGCGGGTAGCCGTCCGGCAGCGCCAAGCCAACGCCGTCCACCAGGCGGTTGTAAAAATTGAACAGCGCCGTCACTAGCACAGTCGAATAGAGGGCGTCGTCGCCCCAGCCGGCATCATAGACCGCCGCCGCGTCGGCGTCGGCGATGCGCGCCGGGCTCAGCGTCAGCTTTCTCGCGTAGCGCAGAACCGGCTTCATTCTCGCCTCCACCGGCGCCGTATCGACGTCATCGAGCAGCGCCTTGGTCAGATCGGGCGAAATTCCGCAGGCCTCGGCCACGCCGACGTGCGTGCCGTGGCAATAGATGCAAGCGTTCAGTCCCGAAACATAGGCGGCGATCAGTTCGCGCTCGCCCTGGCTGAAGGGAGAAGGCCCACGCATAGCCGCTTCCGTGAGCTCGCCCAGCGGCCGGCAGCTCGGTGGATAGGCTCGGTAGAGATCCCGCATCACCGGCTGCCCGGGCAGCGATCTTAGGCGCGGCATTGCTCCTCCCCTTCAGCAACAGCATCCTTGCGGATGAGGTTACCGCGAAGACCCGCGGATTCGCAAAACCGCGGGGCGTGCGAACCTCCAGTCGGTCGCGCATTGGCGGCTGGGGATGCTAGATTGGCGTACGCCCTCGACGCCAGTTGCCCCGCTCGGGAGCGTTTCGAGGCAATCGCCAAGGAGAGGCGGAACGGCGAATGACCCGCAGAGCAGGAAGCGCAGACCTGCCGCTCCATGGGGGACGGGTTCCGTCGTGGCTGGCGGATCGCATGACCCGGCTCGGCGCGGTCATCGCCGAGGCGATCATTCATCACTACGGCCGCGATGAGCTGTTGCGCCGGCTCGCCCATCCGTTCTGGTTTCAGGCGTTTGGCTCAGTCATGGGCATGGACTGGCACTCGTCGGGAATCACGACCAGCGTCATCGGCGCGCTGAAGCGCGGCCTGGAGCCGCGTGCGGCCGAACTCGGCGTCCATGTCTGCGGAGGCCGCGGCAAGCATTCGCGCAAGACGCCCGGCGAACTCGTAGCGATCGGCGAGAGGGTCGGATTCGACGGTTCGGCCCTCGCCAGCCAGAGCCGGCTGGTGGCGAAGGTCGACAGCGCCGCGGTCCAGGACGGCTTCGAACTCTATCTGCACGGCTTTATCGTCAGCGATGATGGCCGCTGGGCGGTCGTTCAGCAAGGCATGAACGATGGGACCAGGACGGCCCGCCGCTATCATTGGCTCTCCGAAGGACTGGAGAGCTTCGTCGACGAGCCGCACGCGGCGATCGACGGAATCAACCAGGGCGAGATCGTCAACCTCACTGATCGCCGGGCGGACGCCTCCCGCCGAGGCCAGCTCGAGCTTTTGCGCTCCCTCGGACCCGACCGCCTCGCGCGCGAATTTGCGGCCATAGAGGCGAAGCCTCGAAAGGCTGCCTTGGCGTCCGATCCGCGCCAGCTCTCTCTGCCTCACCTCGTCATGCCTCATCATCATGACGTCCGGGCCAGCGATGTGCTCGCGCCGCGCCTGCACGCCAGCCTCACGGCGGCCGCGAATCGCGGACCGGCCGACTTTGCCGAATTGCTGCTCGTTCCGGGAGTCGGCGCGCGCACGGTGCGCGCATTGGCGATGGCGGCGGAAATCATTCACGGCGCGCCTTGTCGATTCGCCGACCCCGCCCGCTTTTCCTTCGCCCACGGCGGAAAGGACCGCCACCCCTTCCCCGTTCCGCTCAAGGTCTATGACGAGACGATCCGGGTGATGAAGGCCGCCGTGCAAAAGGCCAGGCTCGGACGGGAGGAGATGCTCGCGGCGCTCAAGCGTCTCGACGACGAAGCGCGGCGGGTCGAAGGCGTCGCGGACGGGCCGCCTTTGGCGAACATGATCGTCGAAGAGCGCCGGCTCTCGCATTCCTTCGCCGGCCGCAGCGTCTTCAGGTGGGAGCCAGCGCCCAAAGCGCCCGCGGAGATGGCGACCTCGCCCAAGCCACGCGCGGCCATTCCCTAGTTGGCTTTGGTGGAGACCGGGCCGGCTCCCCCTTCATCAATCTAACGCTGGCCGAAGAGACGCTGCGGTCAGGCTATGGCTTGGCGGCCGCATTGCCGCCGTGATAGCCCTTTGCGGTTGGGGGACCAGATGGCTGGCACGGCTTCGGAGACTGACGCCCCGGCTGTTCCGCAGCCTGTATCGGCTCCGCTCAGTCGCGCCGCGATCTTCCTGGTCCTGACCATTAATCCGGGCCCGGACAATCACGCGGCGGTGCGATCGTTCTGCGCCGACTTTGCGGGCCTGGTCCGCGCAGTTGAATTTCGCGACCTCGAGGCCGGGCTCTCCTGCGTGATGGGGATCGGGTCCGACGCCTGGGACCCGTTGTTCGGCCGCCCGCGCCCAGCCGAACTTCACGTTTTCCGCGAGGTCCGGGCCGGATTGCGCCACGCGGTTTCAACCCCCGGCGATCTGCTCTTTCACATCCGCGCCACACGGATGGACCTGTGCTTCGAAGTGGCGGCGCAGATCATGGCCCGTCTCGCAGACGCCGTCGCCGCGGTCGATGAGGTACATGGATTTCGCTACTTCGATGATCGCGACCTTTTGGGCTTTGTGGACGGCACGGAGAATCCGCGCGGGCAAGCGGTCGTCGAAGCAGCACTGATCGGGGCCGAGGATCCGGCATTCGCTGGCGGCAGCTACGTGATCACGCAAAAGTACCTCCACGACCTTGACGGGTGGAACGCGCTCTCCACCGAAGCGCAGGAGCGGATCATCGGCCGCACCAAGCTCGGCGATATCGAGCTCGACGACGCGACAAAGCCGACATCGGCGCACAATGCGCTGACCACAATCACTGAGAATGGGAGGGAATTCCAGATCGTCCGCGACAACATGCCGTTCGGGCGCGTTGGGACCGATGAATTCGGCACCTATTTCATCGGCTATTGCCGCACGCCGCGGGTGACGGAGCAGATGATCGAGAACATGTTTGTGGGCCGCCCGCCCGGAAACTATGATCGGCTGCTGGACTTCAGCCGCGCCGTGACGGGAACCCTGTTTTTCGTTCCATCCGCAACGTTCCTCGATTCGGCGAGCGACGGCGCCCCTTCCGCCTCGAAATCGACCGCCGAACTGACGGCGTCGATCGCGCCCGCGTCGGAGGGGTCGCTTGACATCGGCTCCCTCAAGAAAGAGAACCGGCATGAATAATCTCCACCGCGAGCTGGCCCCGATTTCGGATGCGGCGTGGGCCCAAATCGAAGAAGAAACAACGCGCACCCTCAAGCGCTACCTCGCCGGACGGCGCGTCGTCGACGTCCAGGGGCCAGGCGGCGTCGGCGTTTCGGCCATCGGCGCCGGGCACCTCAAGACGATTGACCCGCCCGGCGAAGGGATTGTCGCCCGCCAGCGCGAGGTGAAGCCCTTGGTCGAGTTGCGCGTCCCGTTCGAACTCGATCGTCAGCAGATTGACGACGTCGAGCGGGGCGCGAACGATTCCGACTGGCAACCGGCCAAGGACGCCGCGCGGAAGATCGCCTATGCCGAGGACCGCGCAATCTTCGAAGGCTATCCCGCGGCGGGAATCGGCGGCATTCGCCAAGGCGTCAGCAACCCGATCATGACGCTGCCTGCCGATATCCGTCATTACCCGGAAGCGATCGCGCAGGCTTTGAGCCAGCTTCGTCTCGTCGGCGTCAACGGTCCCTATTCGGTGCTGCTCGGCGCAGACGCCTATACCGCCCTCGCCGAGACCAGCGACAATGGCTACCCTGTGCTCGAGCATGTCAAGAAGCTGGTCAAGGACGAGATCGTCTGGGCGCCGGCCATCGACGGCGCCTTCGTGCTGACCACCCGCGGCGGCGACTTCGATCTGCATATCGGACAGGATGTTTCAATCGGCTATTTGAGCCACACCGACAGCATTGTGCGCCTCTATCTTCAGGAGACGCTGACCTTCCTCCTGCTCACTTCCGAGGCTTCGGTCGCTCTAGCGCCTCCCGCCACGCAGTCAAAGACCTGACGCGAGGCGGTCCGGCGGATCTTTTTTCGGAGGACGCACGAGACGGGGATAGGCGCGGGCCTTTGACGGCTTACGAACGCGCAGGCTGATTTGGCCGCGTCGCACGGGCTGGGAGGGTGGGCTGCGGCCGCCCTGTCTCTATGTCCGCGACAGCGGACTGAACGCCGATCCGGTGCTATGGTTGACTATACGCTCGGGGGCATCGGAGAGGAGACGTGACATGCAGAAAACCGCAATCGCCGCGGCCAAATCATGATTGACCGCGGCGTTCCTTTGCCCTGAAGCAGAGAACGTCCGCGGAGAACGCGGAACGCAAAGACTTCCTGCCAAGTCTAATGAAACGCAGACCACCCGAAGTTGATCGTTCCGCCGTTTAGATTGACCGTGTCTAGGGTGGTTCCGGTGGCGGTCCCGTTGCTGGTCATGTTGATTAGGAAGCTTCCCGCGCCGCAACATCCACTATAGCCTTGGTGCCGCGGCGAGTTTGACCTTCGCGCGAGAATGTTCGTGTTGAAGACGGTTACATTACCAAAATTGGCGAGATCGGATAGCGTACACGTCCCCCCGCCGCATAGAGTCGGCCGCTCCATGATCCACTCGGCCTCGCTGCCTCCGACCAGGGTCCCGGCGAGCGGGGTGTAGTTGAAGCATGCTCCCGCGGATGTCGTCTCGTTTTCCAAGCAGACCACCATGAACGGGTTTGGGGCGGTGAGGGATGGGCTCCCGCCCGCCGATCCAATCCATACCTCGGTGAAGACCTGATCGCCCGGGCGGATCGCGAGGTTCGCAAGAACGGACTCGGACGGCTGGTTGGGAAGCAGTTCAGTCCACGCCCGGTAAGTCGTGACGGTCGCGCCGCCGGTGCCGAATGCGTCCTGCTCGGTGCCGGCCTGCGCAAGATCGGTGGTGCCGTCGCCGTCGATTCCAACCCAAGTCGACGAGTTGGTTTGCTTGCTCGTCTCCCCAGCAACGTTCGGGACCAACCACCAGGACGACACCCATGCGAACGGGCCCCCGCTGCCTCTCAGCTCATCGCCGCTCCAGTTGCCCGAGGTCGCGGTTCCATTCTGCGTGTTGCCGTAATCGTGCTTGATTGATGGATTTTGGATCAAACCCGGGTTGACGATAATCCCTGGGTGGGTGACAACCTGCAGCCACTGCCTGTAGCCCTCCGGGGATAGCTTTTCGTCCGGCGGCAGCGGATAGCCGCCCTTGATCAGCTGCTCGTCGGACATTCTCGACGCCTGCGCTTCTGTCAGCGCAGCGCGCGCCCGGCCGACAGGCTGGGACGATGCGAGGGGCGCCGGTGCGGGATAGTCGGCGTTGGGTCCTTCGGCGACACGCAATTCGACGTTGCGCTCGGAGACGGCGCCGCCTGTTTCGCAATGAACCCTCAGGGAATTGATTTCTGAGGTGGACTTCTCTGGCCGCACGAAAAATTGGGCGACACCCTTACTGTCGGCGAACATGCGCGCCTCGCTTTCGACGTCGCCGCCCTTGGCGGGCCTGATGACGCACGAAGCTCCCGGTTGGGTGTGAATGACGATTCCGGACTGAACGGCAGGCGGAACAGTTACGCGCAGCGTCTCCTCCTGCTTGGGCTCCGATTGCGCCGCTGCGTCGCCTCCCGCCAACGAACCCGCGATGATAATAGCGCAAATACAATGCATCTCAGACTTGGACATATTTACCTCCCAGATGAATCTACTCTTATCGCGTGACTTTAATGTCTTTAGTAGAGTCGAGACGTGGCGCGGTGGCGTTAGGTT
>Ga0335076_10003771_pt1 | contig 15256 bp, 19 predicted proteins | sample Lox_Sample_25_FD_206717 | JGI IMG/M metagenome (GOLD analysis project Ga0335076, IMG submission 206717) | Soil microbial communities from Loxahatchee National Wildlife Refuge, Florida, United States - Lox_Sample_2.5 | ecosystem: Environmental > Terrestrial > Soil > Wetlands | place: USA...
CGGATCCGCTCGTCACCGGTGTCGGCGGCACGACGCTGAACGCGTCCGACCCCGACGGCAAGTACATCGGTGAGACGGCGTGGACGGAGCCGCTCTTCGGCTGCAACCCGCCCGCGGTCGACTTCGATGACATCAACTGCAGCGGCGGCGGCTTCAGCACGATCTACAGCAAGCCCCTCTACCAGAGGCTGGCGGTCCCGGGGCACGCTCGCGGTGTGCCGGACATCGCCTACGACGCGGGCGTCAACGGCGGAGTGCTCACCCACTGCGGTGTCTGCAACCTGCTGTTCGGGCTCGATCCGTCTGCGCCTGTGTTCTTCATCTTCGGCGGCACGAGCTCCGGGTCGCCGCAGTGGTCCGCACTGATCGCCGACGCGGATCAGATGGTCCATCACGACCTCGGCAACATCAACCCGACTCTCTACGGACTCGCCGTGTTGCCGAACCTGTACCACCTGATCTTCAACGACGTCACGACCGGCAACAACGACGTTGTTGAGCTCGGCGGAGCGGGCTACGACGCGGGCTCGGGCTGGGATCCGGTCACGGGTCTCGGCACGCCGAAGGCAAACAACCTGCTTCCGGCGCTCGCGACCTTCCACTGAGCAACAGCACTCCGCACGACCAGAAGAGGCCCGCTTCGGCGGGTCTCTTCTTCTCTAGTACGAGACCGCGCCGCGCCCCGTGGCCGCGGCGTGCTTCTGCTCGTCTGCGCGGTAGCTCGAGCGGACGAGCGGCCCCGAGAAGACGGAGCCGAATCCCATCCCCTCGCCCTGTTCGCGGAACCACCGGAACTCGTTGGGGTGGACCCAACGGTCGATCTGCGCGTGCTTCGCGCTCGGCTGGAGGTACTGGCCGATCGTGACCACGTCGACGCCGTTGGCGCGCAGGTCGCGCATCGTCTCGACGACCTCGTCGTTCGTCTCGCCCAGGCCGACGATGATCCCCGACTTCGTCAGGACGGCGTAGTCGGCGATCTCCTTCGCCCGCCGCAGCAGCCACAGCGCGCCGTCGTAGCTCGCCTTCGCGCCGCGCATCCGCGCGTGCAGGCGCCGCACCGTCTCGATGTTGTGGTTGAAGACCTCGGGTCCCGCGCTTAGCACCGTCTGCAGCGCCTCTTCCTCGACGCCGAGGAAGTCCGGCGTCAGCACCTCCACGGAGGCCTCGGGCAGCTTCGCCTTGAGCGCCCGGATCGTCGCGGCGTAGTGGCCTGCCCCGCGGTCGGGGACGTCGTCCCTGTCGACCGACGTGACGACGACGTGCTTGAGCTGCATCTGCGCCGCTGCCTGGGCGAGCCGCAGCGGCTCGAGCGGGTCGGGCGGCGCCTCGGGTTTGCCGGAGTGGACGTAGCAGTACCGGCAGGCGCGTGTGCACGTGTCGCCGAGGATCTGGAACGTCGCGGTTCCCCGGCCCCAGCACTCGGAGATGTTCGGGCAGCGCGCCTCCTCGCAGATCGTGTGCAGCGAGAGGCCGTGCACGAGCTTCTGGACGTCGAAGTACGAGCCGTCCTTCGACGGTGCCCGAACCTTCATCCATTCGGGCCGGCGTGGCCTCTCGGCGACGGGAAGCGATGACTCCATGGACTCGTTCCAGTCTAGGTGGCGTAGGGGTCCGCAGCGCTGCTAGCGTGAAACGGACTGCCGAGTCCGTTTACAAGATCATAAGGAGTCGAATGAGCCGCCATTCCACGAATCCCTGGGTCGTACTCGTCATCATCTGCCTCGCGCAGTTCATGGTCGTCCTCGACGCGACGATCGTGAACGTTGCGCTGCCGCACATCCAGAGCTCGCTCGGCTTCAGCGAGGCGAGCCTGCAGTGGGTGATCAACGCGTACACGCTCGTCTTCGCCGGCTTCCTGCTGCTCGGCGGACGCGCGGGCGACCTCCTGGGACGGAAGCGGCTCTTCCTCATCGGCCTCGTCGTCTTCACCGGAGCGTCGTTCCTCAACGGCATCTCGAGCACCTCGGGAATGCTGATCGGTTTCCGGGCGCTGCAGGGGCTCGGCGCGGCACTCATCTCGCCGGCCGCGCTCTCGATCATCTCGACCACCTTCGACGAGGGGAAGGAGCGCGCTCGGGCGCTCGCGGTCTGGGCGGCGATCGCGATCGGCGGCTCGGCGGTCGGGCTCGTGCTCGGTGGCGCGCTCACGCAGGCCTTCTCGTGGCGCTGGATCTTCTTCGTCAACGTGCCGGTCGGCATCTTCGCCTTCTTCGCGGCGCTGCGGCTCGTCCCCGAGTCGAAGGACGAGCACGCGCACAAGGGCTACGACCTCGCGGGGGCCGTCTCCGTGACCGGCGGGCTGATGGCCCTCGTGTTCGGGCTGGTCCACGCAGCCGAGCACGGCTGGGGCTCGACGTGGACGATCGTCTCCTTCGTCGCCTCAGCCGCGCTGATCGTGGGGTTCGTCGTGATCGAGCAGCGCTCGGCCGAGCCGCTCGTCCGCCTCTCGATCTTCCGCACCCGCTCGCTCACGACGGCGAACCTGTCGATGTTCCTCGCCTTCTCGGGGATGTTCGCCATGTTCTTCTTCAACACGCAGTACATCCAGCGGGCGCTCGGCTTCGGCCCGCTCAAGGCCGGGGTCGCGTTCCTGCCCTTCACGGCTGGGATCATGGTGTCCGCAGGGCTCGCGTCGGCGCTCGCGCCGCGGATCGGTGTCAAGCCCGTGACGGCTGCAGGCATGGTGCTCACGATCCTCGGGCTGCTCCTCTTCGCCCGGATGCCGGTCGACGGGTCGTACGCGTCCGACGTCCTGCCGGGAATGATCATCGCCTCCCTCGGGATGGGTGCCATCTTCATGCCGCTGACGCTCGTGGCGACCACGGGACTCAAGAACGAGGACCAGGGACTCGCGTCCGGGCTCTTCAACACGTCGCAGCAGGTGGGCGGGGCACTCGGGCTCGCGGTTCTGACCACGGTCGCCGTCGGTCATACGAACGATCCGACTTCTTTGGCGGACGTGGTGCACGGCTGGCAATACGCCTTCGCCGGCGCGGCCGTCTTCGTCACTCTCAGCCTCGTCGTCCTGCTCGCGCTCCTGCGCAAGAAGGACGTTGCCAGGATCGAGGCCGAGGCCAGGACCGACGACGAGCCGGTGTTCGCCAGCTGATGACCGAGCTGCGCGCCGACGCGCGGCGAAATCTCGAGCGGGTGCTCGACGCGGCGGAGCAGGCCTTCGGCGCGTCGGGCCCCGACACGAGCATCGACGAGATCGCCCGGCTGGCGGGAGTAGGCCACGGAACGGTGTTCCGCCGCTTCCCGACCAAGGACGACCTGATGTACGCGGTCATCGAGCGACACGTCGCGCAGATGTGCGCGATCGCCGACGAGGCCCTGGCGTCCGACGATCCCGGCGAGGCGTTCTTCGACTTCGTGTGGCGGATCGCAGAGCTCAACATGACCACACCGGGTCTGCACCGCTGTGTCGTCCACTGCGGGGACAAGCCCGGTGCCGCCGAGCTCGAGCAGCGCGCCGACCGAGTCGTCTCACGCGCCCAACGCGCGGGTGCAGTGCGGCGCGACGTCAAGGCCGAGGACGTTCGGCTCCTCGTTCGCGGTGCCCTGACGAACGCGCCGGCCGGGCAGTGGCGGCGCCATCTCTCCGTAGTCCTCGACGGGCTGCGCGCCTAGAGTCCCTCACATGGGCTGGTACGTCCGCAACGTGCGTGACGGGAAGTGGTGGGATGTCGGCCCGCGTGGCTTCGTCACCGAGCTCGTCGACGACGACGACCCGCAGATGGGGATCAACCTGTTCGTGCTCGAGCCGGGTCAGGTGATGTCGATGTACCACTGGGAGGCCGACCAGGAGGGGTTTCTCGTCGTCTCCGGCGAGGCGCTGCTCGTCGTCGAGGACGAGGAGCGGTCGCTGCGCACCTGGGACTACTTCCACTGCCCGCCGAGCGTCTCGCACACGATCGTCGGCGCAGGCTCCCGGCCGTCGGCGATCCTCGCCGTCGGCACTCGCGAGCACGCGGACGGCGACTGGGGCGGTTATCCGTACTCCGAGCTCGCGATGAAGCACGACGCGAGCGCCGAGGAGGAGACGACCGAGCCCAAGGTCGCCTACGCGCGCTTCCCGGCCGGGCAGCCGGGCGAGTTCCGCGAGGACTGGCTGACCTAGCCGGCGAGCCCGGCGTGGATGGGCTGGGCCCAGAGCCCGATCCCGTCCTCGGCGGGCAGCTCTTCGAGCTCGAGCCCGAAGACGTCCTCCAGCGCCGCGACCGCGTGCGGGCGCACCTCGTCCACCGTCACCGGCCGGTCCAGCTCCCGCGCAATCGTCGTGAACATCGCGTCCTCGAGCCCGCAGGCCGTGATCCAGTCGGTGAACGGCGCGGGATCGAGATCGACGTTGAGCGCGTAGCCGTGTGTCGTCACCCAGCGCGACACGTGCACGCCGATCGAGGCGATCTTGCGCGGCGGCCGCTCGAGCCAGACGCCCGTCAGTCCCTCGAGCCGCGTCCCGTGCACGCCGAGCGGCGCCAGCGTCCCGATCAGCGCCTCCTCGAGGTTCCGCACGTACTGCTTGACGTCGCGTCCGTGACGCTTCAGGTCGAGGATCGGGTAACAGACGAGCTGGCCGGGCCCGTGATAGGTCGACTTGCCCCCGCGGTCGGTCTCGACGACCGCCACTTCCGCGCCCTCCGGGACGTGCAGCTCGGCGGACTCGTCGGTGCGGCGGCCGAGCGTCACAACCGGCGGGTGCTGGAGCAGAACGATCGTGTCGGGGATCGCGCCTTGCGAGACCGCACCTGCGAGCGATCGCTGTAGCTCCCACGCTTCGAGGTACGGCACCTCGCCGAGCTGGAGCAGGTAACCGCCCATTGCCACGCCGTCAGGCTAGCTTCCGGACATGTCCGTCGTCCTCGTCGAAGGAGTTACCGACCGCATCGCCCTCGAGGCCGTTGCCGCACGGCTCGGACGTGACCTCGCCCGGGACGGGGTCGAGATCGTTCCGATCGGCGGGGCGCAGGCGATCCGACGAGCGTCGGCGCAGCACGAGGGCAAGCGGGTTGCCGGGCTCTGTGACGTCGGTGAGGAACGCTGGTTTCGCCGTGTGCTCCACGATGCGACGTACGTCTGCGTCGAGGACCTCGAGGACGAGCTGATCCGCGCGCTCGGCACGGATCGAGTGCAGGAGGTGATTGCGGCCCAGGGGGAGCTCGACACCTTCCGCAACTTCCAGAACCAGCTCTTCTGGCGTGGGCGGCCGGTCGAGTCACAGCTTCGGCGTTGGTTGCAGAACGGCGGCCGGCAGCATCGCTACCCGCCGCATCTCATCGAGGCGATGCAGCCCCACGAGATCCCTCGGCCGCTCGCCGACGTCCTCGCGCATGGCTGACTGGGCGGCTGAGCTGCGCGTCGACGAGCCGCTGGCCGAGAGGCTGCTCGCCGAGCAGTTTCCGCACCTGCGGCGGCTGTCGCTCGCCCTGTTGGGCGAGGGCTGGGACTACACCGCCTTTCTCGTGGACGAGGCATGGGTCTTCCGGTTCCCGCGGCGCGCCGTGGTCGTGCCGGGCACGGAGCGGGAGATCGCGACCCTGCCGTCGCTCGCGTCGCTGCTGCCCGTCGCGATTCCGAAGCCTGAGCACGTCGGGCGACCGAGCGACGCCTTCCCGTGGCCGTTCTACGGGGCTCGCCATCTGCCGGGAACGGAGCCGAGTGCCTCGCTCTCCGACGAGGCGCGCACCGCTCTCGCGCGACCGCTCGCCCGAACGCTGCGTGCCCTGCACGCTCCGGCGGCGCTCGCCACAGTCGGACACGCTCTGCCGTTCGATCCGATCGGGCGAGCAGACATGGCCGTTCGCGTGCCGCGCACAGGCGAGGCGATGGCTGCGATTGCCGACCTTTGGCAGGCACCCCCGGAGGCGGAGGAGCTGTTCGAGCGCGCTCTCGAGCTACCGGCGCCGGAGCCGCGGGCCGTCTGTCACGGCGACCTTCACTTCCGCCAGCTTCTCGTCCGAGGGAACGCGCTGACCGGGATCGTCGACTGGGTCGACCTCTGCCGGTCGGATCCCGGCGTCGACCTCTCGCTCGCGTATGGCTTCCTGCCCTCGGCCGCGCGACGTGAGTTCCTCGACGAGTACGGCGCCGTCGACCCCGCCTCGCTCGTGCGCGCACAGATGCTCGCTCTCAATCTGATGGCGATCCTCGCGCGTTACGGACACGACGAGGAGATGCCGGACGTGGAAGGAGAGGCGCTGGCCGGTCTCGAGCGCGTCTTCGCTTAGCCTCCGAGTCGCTGGCCGAACATCCAGCGGTGCCCCTCGAGGTCCTCCGCCGTATAGATGCGGTGGCCGATTCCCGGTTCCTCGGGCTCCCGGATGACGGTCGCGCCCGCTTCGACGGCCCGGGCGTGGTGCGCGTCGACGTCTTCCACCTCGACGAAGAGCCCGTCGATCACCCACGGGTTGTCGTGCATCCGGCGCTCGATCTCGCAACTCTGCCGGTGGTTGCGCGAGCCGGTGTAGCCCGCCGGCGTCGAGAGGAAGATCGTCGACCCGTCGAGGTCAAGCTCGGCGTGCGTGACGGTGTCGTCCGCTTCGGTGTGCCGGGCCGCAGTGTTCTCGGTTGCGCCGAATGCCGCGCAGAGCCAGTCGATCGCCGCGGCCGCGTCCTCGTAGCCGAGGAACGGGAAGAGCCGCTGCGCCACTACTCGCCGTCGCCCTCCCAGGCTTCGAGCCGCTCGCGCAGGTCTCGGAGGAAGCGGCCGGCGAGGGCGCCGTCGACGAGCCGGTGGTCGTACGTGAGGGTGATGTTCATCATCGGCTTGATCGCGATGGCGTCGTTGCCGTTCTCGTCCTCGACGACCCACGGCCGCTTGACGAGCGCGTACGTGCCGAGGATCGCGGACTGCGGCTGGCTGATCACGGGCGTGCCGTGGAAGGTGCCGTAGCCGCCGGGGTTGGTGATCGTGAACGTGCCGCCCTGGACGTCGTCGGGCACGAGCTGCTTGCTGCGCGCCTTCGCGGCGATCTCGGCGATGCCCTTGGCCAGCCCGAGGAGGTTCAGGCCCTCGGCGTTCCGGATGACCGGGACGATCAGGCCCTTTCCTTCAGCCAGCTCGACGGCGATGCCGAGGTTGACGAAGTTACGTGTGACGATCGAGTCGCCGCGCATCTCGGCGTTCACGTACGGGTAGTCGCGCAGGGTCTCGACGGAGGCCTTCGCCACGAAGGCGAGGTACGTCGGGTTGACGCCGTACGCGGCCTGGTACTCCTTCTTCAGCCGTTCGCGAACGGACACGATGCGCGAGAAGTCGACCTCGATCGCGCTCGTGACATGCGCTGCGGTGTCGAGCGAGCGGCGCATGTGCTCGGCGATGCCGCGCCGCATCGCGGTGATGGGCTCGACCGTCTCGCCCGGCAGCGTCTCGGCTGCCGCGACCGGTGCTGGAGCCGGAGGCCTCTGCGGCGGGGCGGGCGCGGCGGGCGCCTCGGGTGCTGCCTGCTTCGGAGGCTGGGCCTGCTGAGGCTCCTGCGCGCCGCCGGACTCGACGAAGGCGAGAATGTCCTTCTTCGTCACGCGGCCACCCGAGCCCGTGCCGGGTACCCGCGAGGGATCGATTCCATGCTCGCCGGCGATCCTGGCCACGACCGGTGAGACGAACGCTTTGCCGTTTCCGGACGGCTGCTCGGCCGCGGGAGGAGCCGCGGAAGGCTCCGGAGCCGTTGGGGCGGGAGTCTCGGCGGTTGCCGGCTCCGACGCTTCCGGGGCAGCCGGCGCAGGCGCGGCGGGTGCGGCCTCGGCGGCGGCGCTGCCGCCGATCTGGCCGAGCTTCGTGCCCACGTCGACCGTCTCGCCCTCCTGGACGAGGACCTGTGTGAGCGTCCCCGATGCCGGGCTTGGCACCTCGGTGTCGACCTTGTCGGTGGAGATCTCGAGCAACGGCTCGTCCGCCTCGACCTGCTCACCTTCCTGTTTGAGCCAGCGGGTGATAGTCCCCTCCGAGACGGACACGCCCATCTGCGGCATCACGACGTCGACTGCGGTCTCCGTGGCCATTCCTCTCCTTTAGTACTCCGCGAGTTCCCGTAGGCCCCGGACGACGTCCTCGACCTGCGGGATGTATGCCTTTTCAAGCACCGGCGAGAAGGGGACGGGTGTGTCCGGGGCGGCGATCCGCTTGACCGGAGCATCGAGATCCTCGAACGCCTCCTCCGCGATCGTCGCCGCGATCTCACCGCCGAAGCCCCCGCTGCGCGTGTCTTCGTGCAGGACGAGCACCTTCGACGTCTTCCGCACCGACTCGAGCACCGCGGCCTTGTCCCACGGCATGACGGTGCGCAGATCGACGATCTCGACCGAGACGCCGTCCGAGTCGAGTTGCTGCGCAGCTTCGTCGGCGGTGTAGACCATCGCGCCCCACGTGATCACGGAGACGTCGTCGCCCTCCCGGTGGAGACGAGCCTTGCCGAGCGGCGTCGTGTAGCGCTCCTCCGGCACCTCGCCCTTGATTCGCCGGTAGAGGTGCTTGTGCTCGAAGTAGAGGACGGGGCTCGGGTCCTCGATCGCGCTGATCAGTAGCCCCTTCGCGTCCTCCGGCGTAGCGGGGCACACGCACTTGAGGCCTGGGATGTGCGCGAACGACGACTCCGGGTTCTGGGAGTGGAACGGGCCGCCCGAGAAGCCGCCGCCCGACGGCAGGCGCACGACCATCGGCACCGGCGTGCCCGCTCGCCAGCGCTGCTTCGCCGCGACCGTGACGAGCTGATCCCAGGCGCACGAGATGAAATCCGCGAACTGCATCTCCGCGACCGGGCGCAGGCCCATGATCGCGGCGCCGGTGCAGCCGCCGACGATCGCGGCCTCGGCAAGCGGCGCGTCGATCACGCGCCAGGGGCCGAACTCCTCCTGGAAGCCGAGCGAGACTTTGAAGGCGCCGCCGTAGACGCCGACGTCCTCACCGATCAGGAAGACGCGCTTGTCCCGCCGCATCTCGGTGCGGAGACCGTCCGAGATCGCCTGCAGATACGTGAGCTCGGCCATCGCTACTTGTGATGCGGCGTGTCGAGGTCCTCGGGCGAGCCGAAGACGCCCTCGGTGAGGCTGGACGGATCGGGCTGCGGCGACTCCTCGGCCCGCTCGAGCGCACCCGTGAGCAGTCGCTTGACGCCGCTCTCGATCTCGTCCTCTTCTTCTTCCGAGAGCTCGGCGTTGTCGTGCAACCAGGTGCGGAAGCGCTCGATCGGGTCGGACTCGGCCCAGCGCTCGAACAGCGGTTTCGGGACGTAGAAGGCGTCGTCGTGGACAGCATGACCTTCCATCCGGAGCGTGAGGCACTCGAGCAGCGTCGGGCCCCCTCCCGCGCGCGCCTTGTCGATGGCGCGCTTCGCCTCGCGATAGACGGCGAGGACGTCGGTCCCGTCGACGACGACTCCCTCGAAGCCGTACGCCTCCGCGCGATCGGCGACGTGCTCGGTCGCGAACTCGAGGTGCGTGGGCGTCGAGTACGCCCACTGGTTGTTGTCGCAGACGAACACGATCGGCAGCTTGCGCGTGCCGGCGAAGGTCATCGACTCGTGTGCGTCGCCGCGCGCCGAGGCTCCCTCGCCGAACCAGCCGACCGCGACACGCGATTCGTCGCGGATCCGGAACGCAAGGGCGCAGCCGGTGGCGACCGGGAGCATCGCCGGCAGGTGGCTCACCATCGCGATCAGGCCCAGCTGGGAGTCGGCCATGTGGACGTTGCCGTCGCGGCCGTGCGTCGGGCCGTCCTGGCGGCCCATGTACTGCGCGAAGATCCGCCACGGCTCGACGCCGCGCGTGATGTGAACGCCCATGTCGCGATGCAGCGGCGTGCCGACGTCGTCCGGGCCCATCGCCGTGGCGACGCCCACCGCGGCCCCTTCGTTGCCGCGACCGGTGTAGAACGAGCCGGGAATCTTGCCCTGGCGGTAGAGGATGTGGCCGCGCTCCTCGACGCCGCGCGTGACGAGCATGTTCCGGTAGATGCCGAGCAGGTCCTCGCGGTCGAGTCCCGCCTCGCGCACCTCGTGGAGCGACCCGAGGGGCTCCGCCTCTCTTGCGATCGCCATCGTGCGAAATCTAGCGATCCCACTGGTGGGAGTCGCCGATCTGCTGCAGTCGCAGGCGCGTCTCGTCGTCGCAGAGCGCGCCGGCGACGCCGGCCTCGTAGGCCTTGCGGGGCGAGACGCCGAGCGAGGCGGCCGCTTCGTAGTCGCGCGTCAGGTCGGTGTCGAACATGGCCGGGTCGTCGGTCGAGATCGAGCAGCGGACGCCGGCGGCGACGAGCTGCGGCAGCGGATGTTCCTCGAGCGTGCGGACGACGCCGGTGCGGAGATTCGACAGCGGACAGACGTCGAGGACGGTGCCGCGGCCGGCGAGCTCCGCGACGAGACCGGGATCCTCGACCGAGCGGATGCCGTGTCGGATCCGATCTGCGCGAAGCTCTTCGAGCGCGCCGCGGACGGAGGGCGCGCCGGCGGCCTCACCCGCATGCGGCACCGAGGCGAGCCCGAGCTCGTGGGCGAGCGTGAAGGCAGGCTCGTACGGCTCCGGCGGAAACTCGGCCTCGAGTCCGCCCAGCCCGACCGCGACGATCCCGCGCTCGCGGTACTTGGCGGAGTAGCGCACCACGTGCTCTGCCTGCTCCAGCGTGGCGCCGCGGTAGATGTCGGGCGTGAGGCGGACCTCGACCCCGTGCCGCTCCCGCGCCTCCTGGGCGCCGTCGCAGTAGCCGCTGAAGATCTCGTCCCAGCCCACTCCGCGCGCGACGCGTTCGGCCGGGCTGAAGATTCCTTCGAGGTAGACGGCGCCGTGCGTCGCCGCCTCCTCCGCGTAGTCGAGGACGACCTGCCGGAAGTCCGCCACCGTGCGGAGCGCGTTCGTGGTCAGGATCCAGACCTCGATGAAGTGCGCGAAATCGCGGAAGCGGTACAGCGACTCAAGGTCGTCGGGCAGCGCATAGTCGTTGCGCTTCGCGATCTCGCGCAACGTGCCGGGCTGCACCGTCCCCTCGAGGTGGACGTGCAGCTCGATCTTCGGATCAGGCACACGCATGCGCGAAGAAGCGTAGGAACGGCGGCGTGTGCGCGTCCCAGAAGGAGGCGTCGTGTCCCCCCGGCCAGACGTGAGCGTGCACGCGTGCTCGCCTCGCATAGGCGAGCGCCGCGTCGTGGAACGGGTCGCTCGCCCCGACGTCGACCCACAGTGGATGCGGCGGCCGCAGCTTGAAGACATCGTTCCGCTCGTAGTCCTGTGCGTCGTCGAACGCGCCGGGAGCCGTCTCGCCCGGGCCGAGCCAAAGCGCGGGCGACTGGACGCCGACCGCGCAGAAGCTGTGCCTCGAGCCCGCCAGGAGTGCGCCGTACCCGCCCATCGAGATCCCACCGATCGCGATGCGGCGAGCGTGCGTTCGCGCGATTCCGGCCGGGATCGCCTCTCGGAGAACCATCGAGCCCCAGAGGCCGTCCGCACGGTTGTGCCAGTAGCTGTCGTCGCCGCCGTCGAGCAGGAGGACGTCCGGCGCCCGTCGTCCGAGTGCCGCGAGCGTGTCGAAGAAGGGCTGGCTCATGAACTGCGACGGGCTTCCATCCTTTCCGTGCAGCAGGACGAGTAGCCAGCGTCCGTGGCGTTTCGGCACCACGAGCGCCTCGTGCAGGCCACGGTGCGTCAGCCGGCTGTGCAGCGTGAAATGGACGATCCGCGCGCCGCGGGTCGAGTGGTAGCGCGGGCCGTCGGCGCAGCCGATCGCCAACGCGATGAAGACGGCTATGGTCAGCGCGTGAGCAAGGCGGCGGACTGGCTGCGGCAGGAGCGTCGGAAGGTCCTCGGGGATTGGGTCGCATTCTGTCTCGATTGCGGCGCGGCGCGGCGCTGGTTCGAGGAGTTCGAGGCGGAGGTGCCGGCCACCTGCCAGCAGTGCGGCGGCGAGCTGCTGCGCCGCTGCAGCGCCTGCGGCGCGCCGTTCTCCTCGCTCGCCGTGGTCGACTGCGAGGAGTGCGGCGAACCGGTGCGGCCGAACGAGCTCTTCGGTTCGAAGATCCGCCGCGCGCCGCGCTAGAAGATCTCGTCCTCGCGGAACCCTGGCACGACCGGCCCGCTCATGATCTGGGAGAAGCGGATCACCGTGATCAGGTCGTCCGGCCCGATCTCGCGGTTGTAGAGCTGGCCGAGGAAGTTCGCCATCTCGTCGGTACGGCGGATCTCGGGGTTGTCGTGCTCGATCTCCCGCGGCGACAGCTCGCCGAGCGCCTTCACCTCGACCTTGTCGATCACCGCATCGAAGACGTGCTCGCGTGGGCTGAAGCGGACGCCGCAGAGGACCCGGACGACCATGCCCTTCCTGTACTTGCCGGACTTGTCGCCGAGGCGGATCGTGGCCGACTTCCGTCCCGACCGCAGCTGGTCGGCGACGAGCGGTGAGTAGAAGTTGAGGGCGTACATCGTGGCGCGGAGTTTGCCAGCTAGACAGCGGCTCGTTGGATGTGCGCGCGCGTGACCTCTTCCGGCGAAGTGCAGCCGAGGAGGCAGAGCGTCAGCGTGAGCTCGTCCCGCAGGAGCTCGAGGACGTGGCGGACACCCTTCTCCCCCGCGGCGGCGAGGCCGAAGATCGGCGCCCGGCCGGCGAAGACCGCGCGAGCGCCGAGCGCGAGTGCCTTCGCGACGTCGGTGCCGCGGCGGACGCCGCCGTCGAGGTAGACCTCGACCCGGCCGTCGACCGCCTCGACCACCTCCGGCAGCGCGTCGAGCGTGGCGGGAGCGCCGTCGAGCTGGCGGCCGCCGTGGTTCGACACGGCGATCGCGGCCGCGCCGTGCTCGAGCGCGATCTTCGCGTCCTCCGCGGTGACGATCCCCTTGAGGATGACAGGCAGCCGGCTCTCGCTCGCGATCCACTCGAGGTCGCGCCACGAGACGGAGTCGTCGAGGAGCTTGAAGTGCTCGGCGGGGTTCTGTGCCGACTCGCCCATCGCGGCGCGCGCATACGGGAGCGGCAGATCCGCAGGGATCTCGAAGCCGGCTCGGATGTCGCGCTCGCGCTGCGCGAGCCGCGGCGTATCGACGGTCAGGACGAGGGCGCTGCAGCCCGCGGCCGCGACTCCGGCGAGCTGCTCCCGCGTGACGCCGCGATCGCGGAAGACGTAGAGCTGGCACCACTGCAGCAGGCCCGGCGCGGCGGCCGCGATCTCCTCGTTCGACCGTGTCGCGAGGGTCGAGACGGCCATCCCGGCGCCGACCGCGGCGGCGGCGCGCGCGGTCGCGCAGTCGCCCTCGGCGTCGTAGAGCTGCTGGTAGGCGACCGGCGCGACGACGACCGGCAGCTCGAGGGCCTTGCCGAGGACCGTCGTCGCTGTCGAGATCCCGGACACATCGCGGAGGACTCTCGGCCGGAACGTCCAGCGGCTGAACGCAGTGCGATTCTCCCGCAGCGTCCACTCGTCGCCGGACCCGCCGGCCAGGTACGCCCACGGTCCGGGCCCGAGCCGCTGCTCGGCGAGCCGCTCGTAGTCCGCGATGGAAAGAGGCTCTGTCACCTGGCTACGACCCCTCCGCGGTGCGGCGAAACACCTCGGCCGCGGCGTCGTGGAATCCGGTCGGGAGATCCTGTGCGGCCATGCTGTGCGCAATCTCGCGCATCTCGCCCACCCAGCGCCACCCCTTGCGGTCGGCGGCGCGGGCTGCGCCGACCGAACGCTGCTCGAGCTCGGGAATGGAGAGCCGCCACTCCTCGAGCAATGCGTCCTCGACTCCCTCGGCACGCGCGAGCTCCCTTACGGTGAGCAGCAGGGCTCCGCTGCCCTTCGTCCACCCGGCGTATGCGGCCTTCAGCGCCGACGCGGCTCCGGGCTCGCCGGAGATGACCCGCGGTTCGATCTTGGTGCCTGTGAACAGCTCGGCGATCCGCGCTGCCTCGCCGCCAGAGAGGTAGAGCCGCGACGTGCCGGTCTGCAGCGGCGGCGGCCCGACGATGCCGCCGTCGACGAAGCGCGTGTGGAGACTCGCGATGGATCGGGCAGTCTCGGGAGAGACGGCGTTCGCGTCGACATAGGTTCCGGAGAAGCCGCTCACTTCGCGCGCGACGTCGACCGCGGCGTGCGGCGGACAGATGGAGAGCAGGACCTCGCAGCGGCTGCAGAGCTCGGAGACCTCGCCGACATCCTCCAAACCGGCGTCCCTCGCGCGCTCGGCCGTCGCAGCGCTCCGACCTGCGGATGCCCAGACGACGGTCTCGCCGATTTCCCGGAGAGTGCCGCCGACGGCTGCGCCCATCTCTCCCGGATGTAGGACGCCGACGACCGTCACGCCTGAAGTCTCTTCAGGGCCTTCGCAGCCATCTCGCGCTCGCCGCCGTAGGTGAGGAGCCGCGGTGCATCGACGAGCGGCAGCCAGCGCGCCTCGGCGACCTCGATTCGCATCGACTCGTCGATCGCCCCGATCCGTCCGCGGCCGGCCTGAAGCAGGAAGAAGCTCACGACCTTGAAGATCCTCTCACCCTGCCAGGTGTAGACGTAACGGACGTCGCCGAGCTTATCGAGGAGGCGGCCCTCGACGCCGGTCTCCTCGCGCACCTCCCGCACCGCCGTCTCGGCCGCCGTCTCCCCGGCGTCGATGTGACCCTTCGGCAGCGCCCAGACACGGTCGCGGCCGCCCGGCCGGATTGCCGCGAGGTGCGGCCGACCCCGGATCGCCCGTACGAGGACACCTCCGGCCGAGAACTCCCGCTGCACGCGCCTCCTTCTATCAGTTGGCACTTGCGCGGCCCGAGTGCCGGCCGTACAATGCCCTCGGCACTCTCAAGGTGGGAGTGCCAGGAACTGTCACTGAGAGCAGTCAGGAGGCTCTGCATGAACCTGAAGCCGCTTGGTGACCGCCTCATCGTCGAGGTCCTCGAAGAGGAGGAGACGACGACGAGCGGCATCGTGCTTCCGGATACCGCGAAGGAGAAGCCGCAGCGCGGCCGCGTCCTCGCGGTCGGCCCGGGGTCCCGGGACGACAACGGAAAGTTCGTCCCGATGGACCTGGCGGAAGGCGACGAGATCGTCTTCTCCAAGTACGGCGGGACCGAGATCAAGGTCGGCACCGACGACTACCTGATCCTGCGCGAGTCGGACGTTCTCGCAAAGGTCACGGGAACTCGCGAGCCGGCCGGCGCCACCGCGTAGAGAGACAAACGGAGGTCAGAAGAAGACATGGCTCACAAGGAGCTGAAGTTCAACGAGGATGCGCGGCGCTCGCTCGAGCGCGGCGTGAACATCCTCGCCGACGCGGTCAAGGTCACCCTTGGCCCGAAGGGGCG
>Ga0335076_10003772_pt1 | contig 15255 bp, 13 predicted proteins | sample Lox_Sample_25_FD_206717 | JGI IMG/M metagenome (GOLD analysis project Ga0335076, IMG submission 206717) | Soil microbial communities from Loxahatchee National Wildlife Refuge, Florida, United States - Lox_Sample_2.5 | ecosystem: Environmental > Terrestrial > Soil > Wetlands | place: USA...
CCGGATTCCGGCGGCGTCCTGCGCCTGCCGCGGCGGCTGCCGCGGGCCGTGGCGCTGGAGATGATGATGACCGGGTCGCGCCTGGCGGCGGACGCCGCCCTACGGCACGGCCTCGTCAATAGCGTCGTGGCGCAAGCCGACCTCTTGCCGACGGCGCGTGCGCTCGCGGCCGACCTCGCGGGCATGGCGCCGCTGGCGCTGCGCGCGATCAAGGCCGTCGTGAATTCGACAGAAGCGGTGTCCGTCGCCCACGGTTTCGCGCTCATGCGCAGCGGCGCGGTCCCGATCTATCAGCAGATGCTGGCGTCGGATGACGCGCGCGAGGGGCCGCGGTCCTTCGCCGAAAAGCGCGCGCCCAACTGGCGGAATCGCTGACCTCTCGACCGCTGCTAAGCCGCATTGCGTTTGCAGTCGAAATCGGCATAGTCGGTCGGAAGCACGCCCTGCAACCCCAGTCGGTGAGGTGCGGCCGTTGGCAAACGGGCCGACATTGGCGGATGCTGTTCGCCACTACAATCAAGGCAATCGCGCAGCGGCCAAGCTCGCCTGCGAGGAGATCCTTGCGCAGGGCCGCAGCGACAACGACGCCCGCCTGCTGCTCGCCATCCTGCTGGTCGAAGACGGCGACACCGCGCGCGGCATTGCCCTCCTCCAGCAGATCGTCCGAACGGCACCGGGGAATGCGCGCGCCCGCCACGCCCTCGCCAAGGCGCTGGCGCGCGGCGGCCAACCCGCCGCCGCCGCGGCGGAACTGGAGCAGGTGATAGGGCTCGCGCCCAGCAATATCGACGCCTATCTCGATCTCGGCGGCCTGCATCTGCGACAGAACGATCCGGCACGGGCCGAGCGCGTCCTGCGGCGCGCCCTCGCCGTGGCGCCGCGGCATCCGGCGGTGCTGGCGAACCTCGGCGGCATGCTGGCGAGCCACGGCAATCCTACTGAAGCCGTCGATCTCCTGCGCCGCGTGCCCGCGACGTCCGCGGAGATGCCGGCCGTGCATTACAATCTTGCCATCGCGCTCAGGGCGACGAGCGACCTCGCCGGCGCGGTCGAGGCCTATCGCGCCGCCATCGCGCGCAAGCCCGACTATGTCGACGCCTATCACAACCTCGGCAGCCTTTTGCTCGACCTCGGCCGCGTCGACGAGGCCGCGGAGGCCTACGAGGCCGGAACGCGCGTGCGCCGCCGCCCCGGCCAGCCGCAGACCGCGGGACCGAACGCCTTCACCAAGACCAATCCGGGCAAGCTGCGCCACGACGTCGAGCAGCTGCGCTATCTCCTGGAGCGCGGCCGGATCGACGAGAACAAGCGGAGCGTCGTCGCCGACTACGAAGCGGCGCTGGCGGCGCTGCCGGCGAACGCCAACGGCAGCGGGCCGATGGAGATCCCGGACGGATTCCGGCTGCGGCTGGCGCCGAACTACAATCGGCTGCTCTACCGTCCGGACGCACCGGCGCGCGCGGGCGGCGCGCTGAACCCACAGCTCGCCGGCGACACGATCGAAGCCGACTATGGCCGCCATCACCCCGGCATCACCTTCGTCGACGACTTCCTTGAGCCCGAGGCGATGGCGACGCTCCGGCGTTTCTGCCTTGAGGCCACGGTGTGGTTCGAGTGCCGCTACGGCAACGGCTACCTGGGCGCTTTCCTGGAGGACGGCTTCTGCTGTCCGCTGCTGCTGCAGATCGCCGAAGAGGTGCGCCGCGCCCTGCCCGGCATCTTCGGTCCGCACACGCTCCGCAAGCTATGGGCTTTCAAGTGCGACAACCGGGTCAGCGGCATCCCCGTGCGTGCCGACGTCGCCGCGGTCAGCGTCAGCTTCTGGATGACTCCGGACGATGCGAACCTCGATCCCGCCGGCGGCGGCCTCGTCGTCTGGGACAAGGAGGCGCCGCTCGACTGGGACTTCGCCAAATGCGGCAGCGATCAGCCGGCGATACGGCGCTTCCTCGCCAAGGCCGACGCCCGCGCCGTGAACGTGCCGCACCGGCAGAACCGGGTCGTCATCTTCAATTCCGGCCTGTTCCACGAAACGGCGCCGCTGCGCTTCCGCGACGGCTACGAGAACCGCCCGATCAGCATCACGATGCTGTACGGCGAGCGCGGCGGATGACTGGCCGCCGCCCGAATTCCGCCACCATCCGCTGATTGAACTTCGGGGCGGAAAGCGGCATGGTGAGCCCGCGGCGCGGGCGTGGATCTGGCTCGATGACAACGGACGTGGAACCGGGACTGCGGGAACGGTCGGTCGATCGCCGACGGCTGCTGCAGATCTTATGCGTGGCCGGGGCCGGCCGCCTCGTCGGCTCTTCGCTGTCCATATCCGTCGCCCAGGCTGCGACCGAGCCGGAAACCCGCGATTTTCGCATCGGCACCGGCCCCACCAGCAGCGGCTACTTCGTGATCGGCGGCATCATCGCCAACGCCATCAGCAACCCGCCGGGATCGCGGCCCTGCGACCGCGGCGGCAGCTGCGGCGTGCCGGGCCTGATCGCGACCGCCCAGACGACGCAGGGCTCGGTGCAGAACGTCGACCTCATCGCCAGCAAGGCCCTCGATTCCGGACTCTGCCAGTCCGACGTCGCCTATTGGCGATACACGGGCAGCGGCATGTACAGCGACCGGAAGCCGGTCGACAGCCTGCGCGCGATTGCCAACCTCTACCAGGAAAGCCTGCACGTCATCGTCCGCGCCGACTCCTCGATCGCTTCGATCGCGGATCTGGCCGGCAAGCGCGTGGCGATCGGCGAGCGCGGCTCGGGCACCCGCGCCACCGCGACGCTCGTGCTCGACGCCTACGGCGTCGGCAGCCGCAAGATCGTCGGCCAGCAGCTGCCGCTGGCGACGGCCGTCGAGAGCCTGCAGCAGGGTGCGATCGATGCGATGTTCGTCGTCGGGGGCGAGCCGATCCCGGCCATCGCCGACCTCGCCGAAGCCGTGGACCTGCGGCTGCTGGCGGTCGACGGAGACAAGGCCGCCGATCTGCGCCGCCAGCATCCGTTCCTCACGATCGACCTCATCCCCGACGGGACCTACCGCCTGAACGGGGCCACCATCACGGTCGGCGTCGGCACTTACTGGCTGGTGCTCGCCGACCTCGACGAAGCGCTGGCCTACGCGATCACGACCGCCCTATGGCACAAGTCGACGCGCAAGCTGCTCGACGAAGGCAGCGCCGTCGGTCGCCGCATCCGCATGGAGAATGCCCTCGTCGGCCTGCCGATCCCGCTGCATAGCGGCGCCCAGCGCTACTATGCGGAAATGCGGGCGCAGGGTCTGGCGCCGGCGCAGGGCAGCAACTAGGCCGGGTCGGGCATCTCGGGCCAGCCGTAGGCGATCTCGGGCACCGGCACGCCGTCCATGTCGACATCGCGGATGTGGCGGTCGAGCACTACGCCGGCGAGCTTCTCATAGAAGCGACGGGCGCGCAGATTGGCGACGAAGACCCAGAGATACAGGCTGCCGGCGCCGGTCGCTGCCAGAGATTCGGCGCAGCGAAGAAACAGGCTCCGTCCGATGCCCCGACGCCAACAGGCGGGATCGATGTTGATGGCGTAGATCTCCGCATCGAAGGGCATGTTGCCGTCGCGCGGCGGACCGCCGGCCGTCATCCCGACGATGCGGTCGCGGGCCGCGGCGACGAGCACCGGCCGATCGGGCGGACGATCGTCCAGCCCCGCCTTGGCCCACATCTTCGTGCGCTCTTCGGCCGTGAGGGATCGCAGGATCGACGCCGGCACGATGCCGTCATAGGCCGCCTGCCACGCCTTCGCATGCACCGCCGCGATGCCCGACGCATCGGCCGCGGATGCCGCCCGGATCACCCACTCTTGCGGATGAGGAAGCAATAGACGTCCCCCTCCTGCTTCGATTCGACGAGCGCATGGCCGGTGGTCTCGCAGAAATGGGCGAAGTCCTTGACCGCGCCCGGATCGGTGGCAAGCACCTGCAGCAGGTCGCCGGCCGCGACGTCCTTGAGCGCCTTGCGCGCGCGCAGGACGGGCAATGGACATTTGAGGCCCTTGGTGTCGAGCACTGTGGTCATCCGCAACCTCCTGGTCCGGTCGGCTTCGGCCGGCGGATAATGCCGCGGGTCGCGCCGCGTTGGTAGCCGGCGTATCATGGCCGGCATGCAGGACAAGCCCGCCGTCTTCACGATCGGCCACTCGAACCATCCGCTGGCGAGGTTCATCGACTTGCTGCGCGGCACCGGCGGCACCGGCGTCACCGCCGTCGCCGACGTGCGCTCGATCCCCTATTCGCGACGCTGGCCGCAGTTCGGCCGCCCCGCTCTCGAACGGTCGCTCGGCGAAGCCGGCATCGCCTATGTCTTCCTCGGCGCCGAACTCGGCGGCAAGCGCGACGACCCGGCCCTCCTCCGCGACGGCCGCGTCGATTACGACCGGGTCGCCGCCACCGAGTCTTTCCGGACAGGCCTCGACCGCGTCGAAGAGGGAGCGCGACGCCATCGGGTCGCGCTCATGTGCGCCGAGCGCGAGCCGCTCGATTGCCATCGCTTTCTGCTCGTCGCCCGACGCCTGCATGAGCGCGCCGTGCCGATCGAACACATCCTTGCCGACGGCACGATCGAGAAGCACGACGCCACCGAGCGGCGCCTCCTGGCTGCTGTCGGACTGAACGATCTCTTTTCATCCGGCGTGCCGCCGCGTGACGCCGTTGCCCGCGCCTATGCGCTGCGCAGCGCCAAGCGCCTTGCCGGCCGCCGGTAGCGCATCGGCGGAGCGATCGGCCGGACGCTACACCGGGTGCAGGTACTGGCGGCGCCGTGACCCGAAGAACAGCTCTAGCAGGCGGCGGTTGGTGACGTTCGGCGGCGGGTGACGCTCGACCGTGCGCCGCGCCAACGGCGACGCCATGTCGCCGCCGCCCTGCTCGTGCAGGTCCCAGTCCGGATCCTTGGCGCCTTCGATCTTGTTGTGCATGGCCTCATGCAGCGCGGTCGCCGCCAGCGCATAGGCGACGTCGTCCAGCTCCTTTTCCGACCAGATCGGATTGACCGCGCGCCCCTCGCGGATCCAGCGGATGATGTCGCTGAACCAGACCTCGCTCATGGCGGGCGGATCGGCGATGGTGGCGCCAAGGTGCGTGGGATCGCCGAGGCTGAGCTGCTGCAGGAAGACGTAGTGCAGGCTCGCAAACTTGGGCTCGCGCCGCGTGCGCCCGACGATGAGGCCATCGTGATAGCTGGGCACGAAATAGACCATGCAGTCGGTATCGCGCACGCCCGCGCCCTGCGGCCGGTCGGTCCAGCGCACCGCGCTGCCCTCGGCGGTCCAGCAGGCCCAGCGCATGAGGTTGCGCTGCACACGCTGCTTCAACTCGAGGTTGACCTTCGGCGCCGGGCGGAACACGGGCGAGGTGGCATGCAGCCAGAGAACGGCCATGGCGGTCCGAACGGTATCTCAGCGGCGGAAGGCATGCGGCGATGATCGACCGCCCTGTCCCGCCACCCCGATCGAATCCCATGATTCGCGGCGATTTCCAAGGGTCCGCGACCGCCGCGGCAGGGCTGGCCCGGCGACAGCTCGATTTCTGGTGCTTCCGGCCGCAGCGGCGGCGGCCTATTTGACCCGCCCAGCCATCCGCCGCATAACGCTGGCCCGGGGGCAGGGAACGCCATGCGTTGGAATCCATTCGCCACGATTGTCGAGACGGTCGACACGTCGCCGAAGGTCAGCGACGAGGTGAAGCAGACGACCTGCTACATGTGCGCCTGCCGCTGCGGCATCAACGTGCACCTGCGCGACGGCCGGATCCGCTACATCGAGGGCAACCGCGCGCATCCCGTCAACAAGGGCGTGCTGTGCGCCAAGGGATCGGCCGGCATCATGAACCACTACTCGCCGGCCCGGCTGTCGACTCCGCTCCGCCGCGTCGGCCCGCGCGGCTCCGGTCAGTTCGAGGCGATTTCCTGGGACGACGCGCTCGCCACCGCCGTCGACTGGCTCGGCAGGATTCGGCGGACCGACCCGCGCAAGCTCGCCTTCTTCACCGGCCGCGACCAGAGCCAGGCCCTGACCGGCTGGTGGGCGCAGCAGTTCGGCACGCCCAACTATGCGGCCCATGGCGGCTTCTGTTCCGTCAACATGGCGGCGGCGGGCCTCTACACCCTCGGCGGCTCGTTCTGGGAATTCGGCGAGCCCGACTGGGAGCGCACGCGCTATCTCATGATGTTCGGGGTCGCCGAGGACCACGACAGCAACCCCATCAAGATCGGCCTCGGGAAACTCAAGGGGCGGCCGGCCGATGCGCGGGCGAAGTTCGTCTCCGTCAATCCGATCCGCACCGGCTACTCCGCCATCGCCGACGAGTGGATCGGCATCCGTCCCGGGACCGACGGACTGTTCGTCTTCGCGCTCATCCACGAGCTGCTGCGCGCCGACCGCATCGATCTCGATTTCCTCGTCCGCTACACCAACGCGCCCTGGCTCGTGGTGCAGGATGCGGGGAGCGCGCGGGACGGGCTGATCGCGCGCGATGCCGACGGCCACCCGCTCTGCTGGGACCGCCGAGCCGATGCCGTCGCAAATGCTCTGCTGCCGGATGTGGTGCCGGCGCTGGCGGGCGACGTCACGCTGCCCGATGGCCGGCGCGCCGTGCCGGTCTTGCAGCTGCTGGCGCAGCGTTATCTGGACGCGCGCTATTCCCCGGACGCGGTCGCGTCCGCGACGGGCGTTCCCGCCTCGACCATCCGCCGCATCGCCGCCGAGCTCGCCCATGCGGCCTTCGAGCAGCCGGTCACGGTGGAGGTCCCCTGGACCGACTGGGCCGGACGCCATCACGATCGCTTCGTCGGGCGTGCCGTCAGCATGCATGCCATGCGCGGCATCTCCGCCCATTCGAACGGCTTCCACACCTGCCGCGCCATCCACCTGCTGCAGATGCTGCTGGGGAGCATCGATTGCCCCGGCGGCTGGCGCTACAAGCCGCCGTTTCCGCGCAACGTCCCGCCGGCATTGCGCCCGGCCGGGCGATCCGACCAGATCGCACCTGGCCAGCCATTGGCGGGATTGCCGATCGGCTTCCCGCTGGCGCCCGAGGACTTGCTGATCGAGGCGGACGGCACGCCGTCGCGCATCGACAAGGCCTATTCCTGGGAGGCGCCGATCGCCGCGCACGGCCTGATGCACATGGTCATCGCCAATGCGCACAAGGGCGATCCCTACCCGATCGACACGCTGTTCCTGTTCATGGCCAACATGAGCTGGAACTCGGCGATGAACACGGCGGGCACGATGGCCATGCTGACGGACCAGGATCCAGCCACCGGCGAATACAAGATCCCGCACATCATCTATTCCGATGCCTACTCCTCGGAGATGGTCGCCTATGCCGACCTGATCCTGCCCGACACGACCTATCTCGAGCGCCACGACTGCATCTCGCTGCTCGACCGCCCCATCTGCGACGCCGACGGCGCCGCCGACGCCATCCGGCAGCCGGTCGTCAAGCCGGACCGCGACGTGCGGCCGTTCCAGGACGTCCTCATCGACCTCGGCGCGCGGCTCGGCCTGCCGGGTTTCGTCAATGCCGACGGCGCGCCGAAATATCCGAGCTTCTATCCCGACTATCTCGTGCACCACGAGCGCCGGCCCGGCATCGGCATGCTCGCGGGCTGGCGCGGCAAGTCCGGCGAGCGCGAGATCGTCGGCGAGCCCAATCCGGACCAGCTCGCCCGCTACGTCGCCCATGGCTGCTTCTGGCGCCACGAGCTGCCGGAGCACGAGCGCTACTTTCGCCATGCCAACCGCGACTATCTGCGCTGGGCGGCGCATGTCGGGTTCGTCGCCAGGGTCGAGCAGATCGTGCTGCAGCTCTACTGCGAGCCGCTGCAGCGGTTCCGGCTGGCGGCGCAAGGGCACGGACCCGCGCAGCCGCCGGACCACTTGCGCGCGCGGGTCGAGGCGCAGTTCGATCCGCTACCGATCTGGTACACGCCGTTGGAAGAGGCGGCCGTCGATGCGGAAGAATTCCCGCTGCACGCCCTCACGCAGCGGCCGATGGCCATGTACCATTCCTGGGGCTCGCAGAACGCCTGGCTGCGGCAGATCCATGGCCGCAACAAGCTGCACATGCACCGGAAGACCGCCGAGCGTCTCGAGCTGGCCGACGACGATTGGGCCTGGGTCATCAGCCATCATGCCCGCATCAAGGTGCAGGTGAAGCTGATGGACGGCGTCAACGAAGACACGGTCTGGACCTGGAACGCCATCGGCAAGCGCAAGGGGACCTGGGCCCTGGCAACGGATGCGCCGGAATCCGAGAATGGGTTCCTCCTGAACCACGTCATCTCCGAACTGCTGCCGCCGCGGGCCGACGGGCACCGCTGGGCCAACAGCGATCCCATCACCGGCCAAGCGGCCTGGTACGACCTGCGCGTGCGCGTCGAGAAGGCGGCACCGGAAGAGGCCGGCGAGACCTATCCGGCGTTCGCGACGCTGCCGCCGCTGCCGAACCTCAAGCTTCGGCCAAGCATCCTGCGCTATGGCGCGGCCTTCCGCGGCCGCGCCGAATGACGTCGAGGCGGCCGTGACCTCCCTGCCTGCAAACCCCGCTGCCCGCAAGCTCGGCCTCGTCATCGATCTCGACATCTGCGTCGGCTGCCACGCCTGCGCGGTGAACTGCAAGGAATGGAACAGCGGCGGGCACATGGCGCCGCTCACCGACGAAAACCCCTACGGCCGCGATCCGCACGGCGTCTGGTTCAATCGCGTCCACAGCTTCGAGGCCGGCGAAGGCGCCGACGGGCGCACGGTGCATTTCCCGCGCTCCTGCCTGCATTGCGAGCAGCCGGCCTGCGTCGAGGTCTGCCCCACCGGCGCGTCCTACAAGCGGGCCGAGGACGGCATCGTGCTCGTCAACGAGGACCTCTGCATCGGCTGCAAGCTCTGCTCCTGGGCCTGCCCCTATGGTGCGCGCGAATATGATCACGACTCCGGCACGATGAAGAAATGCACGCTCTGCATCGACCGCATCTACAACGAGAACCTGGAGGAGATCGACCGCGTGCCGGCCTGCGTCGCCACCTGCCCCGTCAATGCCCGCCATTTCGGCGATCTCGGCGACCCCGACTCCGCGGTCTCGCAGATGGTGGCCGCCCGCGGCGGCTACGACCTGATGCCCGAACTGGACTATGCCCCTGTCAACAAATACCTGCCGCCGCGCCCGCGGCAGACGGCCGCCGGCTGCACCGGCGCCGCCGCGACGCTCGCCGGCGATGCGGAGGCTTCGAGCGCAAATCCGTTGCTGCGCTGGATCGATCGAATGCTTTCACGCTAGTCCGATGCATCCCGCCTTTTCGGTGATCTTCTTCACGGTCGCGTCCGGCGCCGGCTACGGGCTGCTGTTCCTGCTCGGCGTCGGCGGCGCGCTCGGCCTGTTGCCGCCCGACCTGTGGTTCGGTGTCGCCGCGTTCGGCCTGGCCGTCGGGGCCGTTTCGTTCGGGCTCCTGGCTTCGACGTTTCATCTCGGCCATCCCGAGCGGGCCTGGCGTGCCATGTCGCAATGGCGCTCGTCCTGGCTGTCGCGCGAGGGTCTCGCCAGCCTGATCACCTACCTGCCGACGCTGCTGTTCGCCGCCGGCTGGATCCTGGCCGGCAGCAACAGCGGCGCCTGGGGAATCTTCGGGCTGGTCGCCGCCGTCTGGGCCGCCATCACCGTCTACTGCACCGGCATGATCTATGCGTCGCTGAAGCCGATCCAGCGCTGGCACAACGGCTACGTCGCGCCCTGCTACCTGCTGCTGGCGGCGATGACCGGCGCCCTCTGGCTCAACGCCCTGGCGCACCTCTTCGGCCGGTCGACCGAGTGGTTGACGGCGGTCACCCTCGCCGCCTTGGCCGTCGCCTGGCCGGCCAAGCTGGGGTACTGGCGCTTCATCGACCGCAGCCGCGGCGACAGCACGGCGGGCAGCGCCACCGGCCTCGGCCATCTCGGCGCCGTGCGCCTGTTCGAGGCGCCGCATACCGCCGACAACTATCTCATGCGGGAGATGGGCTATCGCATCGCTCGCAAGCACGCCCACAAGCTGCGCGCCTTCGCCACCATCCTGGCGTTTGTCATGCCGTTTCTGCTTACGGCGATGACGATCGCGCTGGTGCCGCCGGTCGCCGCCGCGGCCAGCATCCTTGCCGCGGTTTCCGCGATCGCCGGCGTGCTCGTCGAGCGGTGGCTGTTCTTCGCCGAAGCCCGGCACACGGTGACGCTCTACTACGGGGCTAGCACGGCCTAGCGGCTGCGGCTTCGGCCACAGCTATGACACGCGCGCGCGAACGGATTCGTGATACGGGCGAGAGGCGGACCGCCCGAGGGCTTTCCCATCCGGCGGCCGTCCGCTTCCTTCGCAGGGGATGCGCCATGACGACCCGTGATCTTGTCGAGTCCCTGAACCAGACCGCCGCCAGCCTGCTCGTGCTCGCCGAGCGCCATCCGGCAAAGGTCAACGAAATGCGCTGCCTCGCCGTACGGCTGCAGATCATGGCGATGGACCTGGGCGACAACGCCGCGCCTGAAGCGCCGGCTCCGCGCCTGCGACTCTTCAACTGAGCGCGGCGCTCCCCTGACAGGGATGACCGGCCTCGCCGCGGCGAGACCGTCTGCGGTCGCCGCGGCAAATTGCCACGGCGCGGCGCTGCCAAAGCGCGGCCAACCGATGGCGCTCCCGGACTATCGCCTGAGGGCGGTCTTCGCGTATAGATGTCGCGGACAACCAGACTGCAACCGCCGCCAAGCCGACTGACGCCGTCCGAGGATCCGGAATCCCCTGCATGAAGACCGTGAGCGAATTCCCGCGCCGCGTGCGCGAGATCGAGAATCTGTTCATTCCCTTGCGCGACGGCACGCGGCTGGCGGCCCGCATCTGGCTGCCGGAGGACGCCGAGCAGAAGCCGGTGCCGGCGATCCTCGAATACCTGCCCTATCGCAAGCGCGACGGCACGGCCGAGCGCGACGCCCTCACCCATCCCTATTTCGCAGGCCATGGATATGCCGCCGTCCGCGTCGACATGCGCGGCTCCGGCGAATCGGACGGAATCCTGCTCGATGAGTATCTGAAGCAGGAGCAGGACGATTGCCTCGAGGTCTTCCAGTGGCTGGCCCGGCAGCCCTGGTGCACGGGCGCCTGCGGCATGATCGGCATCTCCTGGGGCGGCTTCAACGGCCTGCAGGTGGCGGCGCGGCGACCGCCGGAACTGAAGGCCGTCATCTCGCTCTGCTCGACCGACGACCGTTATGCCGACGACATCCACGCCATGGGCGGCTGCATGCTCGTCGACAACGTCGCCTGGGCTTCGGCGATGTTCGCCCTCATGGCGCACCCGCCCGATCCGGCACTGGTCGGCGAACGCTGGCGCGAGATGTGGCGCGATCGGCTGGAGAACGAGCCGCTCCTGATCGACAACTGGCTCAAGCACCAGCGGCGCGACGCGTTCTGGAAGCACGGGTCCGTCTGCGAGAACTACGCCGACATCACCTGCGCGGTCTATGCCGTGGGCGGCTGGGCCGACGGCTATTCGAACGCCATTCCGCGGCTGCTCGCCGGGCTCAGCTGCCCGAAGAAGGGACTGATCGGCCCGTGGGCGCACCGCTATCCGCATTTCGCCGAGCCCGGCCCGCGGATCGGATTCCTGCAGGAGTGCCTGCGCTGGTGGGACCGGTGGCTCAAGGGCATCGAGACCGGCATCATGCGCGAGCCCGAATACCGCGTATGGATGCAGGACTGGGTGCCGCCGCGCACCTACTACGCCGAACGGCCGGGCCGTTGGGTGGCAGAACCGTCCTGGCCCAGCCCGAACATCCGGTCGCAGCAGTTTGCCCTCAATCACGACGGGCTTGCGACCGAGCCGGGCGCGGAGACGCCGCTCCTGCACCGGTCGCCGCTCAGCATTGGCGGGCTGGCCGGGCATTGGTGCGCTTATGGTTATGCGCCGGACCTGCCGGCCGACCAGCGCGCCGAGGACGGCAAGTCGCTGGTCTTCGACAGCGCCCCCCTGGCGGAGCCGCTGGAGATCCTGGGCGCGCCCACCGTTTTGTTCGAGCTGGCGGCAGACCGGCCGCAGGCGCAGGTCTGCGTTCGCCTCAACGACGTGGCGCCGGACGGATCGTCGCTGCGGGTGACCTACGGCCTGCTCAATCTGTCGCATCGCGAGAGCCACGAATTCCCGCAGGCGCTCGAGCCGGGCCGGCGCTATCGCGTGCGCGTCCAGCTCAACGATATCGCCCACGTGTTCGCGGCCGGCCATCGCCTGCGCATCGCCGTCTCCACGTCCTATTGGCCGATCGCGTGGCCGTCGCCGGAACCAGTCACGCTGACTCTCTTCTCGGGCGCAAGCCGGCTCGAGTTGCCGGTGCGGCCGCGGCGTAGCGACGACGACCGCCTGCCGCCGTTCCAGCCTGCCGAAGCCGCGCCGCCGCTCGCGACGACCGTGCACCGGGCCGACCGCACCGTCGAGACGGTGGTGCAGGACCTGACCACCGGCGAGACCGTCTTCACGACCGACGACGACGCCGGCCACGTCACCATCGATGCGATCGGCCTGTCCTGCGACTTCCGGCGCAAGGAGGTCTTCAGCATCGGGGAAGATGACCCGAATTCGGCGCGCATCGACATCAGCTCGACGCGCCGCGTCGGCCGCGGCGACTGGCAGACGCGGTTCGATACGCGGACGGTCGTGCGCTCGACGCCGACCGAATTCCTGGTGGAGGCGCGGCTCGATGCCTACGAAGGCGAGACGCGCATCGTCTCGCGCAACTGGCGGGTGCGGCACAAGCGTGACGGCGTCTGAGCGTCGGATTCTGGCATAACCGGGCCGGATGTGGTAAATTTACAATAGAATCAACTGACAACCGGGCTTTCCCGCCATGACCCCTGCAGTGGGGGACGAGGTTCAACAGCGCCTGTCGGCGATCCTGTTCGCCGACGTGGTGAACTATACCGGCGCCATGGAGAAGGACCAGCTGGGGACCCACAAGCGGGTCAAGCGCCGCGTCGACCTGTTCCGGAGCCTGATCGGCGACTATGACGGGCGCATCTTCGACATCGAGGGCGATGCGGTGAAGGCGGCCTTCGACAGCGCCCTCCAGGCGGTCAAGTTCGCGGTCGACCTGCAGCGGGAATTCCGCGATGACGCCGTCTGGAACAGCGATCCTGCGGAACCCGTGTTCCGTATCGGAATCAATCTGGGCGAGGTGATCGTCGAGCCCGACGGCTTCTACGGGCACGAAGTGAACGTGACCGAGCGCCTCCAGGCTCTGGCGAAGCCCGGCGGCATCTGCATTTCGGAATCGGTCCACCGTGTGGTGCGCGGCCGCCTCGAGGTCGGCATCGAGCCGATCGGGGCGCGACAACTCAAGAACATCGCTGAGGCCATCGAAGTCTTTGCGGTCGACGTCGGGCGCCCCAGCACGTCGGCCGTGCCGCTGCCGCCGGCCCCGCAGTTGCCGCCGCCCGATACGCATGAAGCCTCGATCGTCGTCCTTCCGCTGCGGAACCTGTCGGGCGATCGAAGCGACACGCATCTCTGCGAGGGGATCACCAGCGACATCATCACCAATTTGAGCCGGTTCCGTGATCTGCTGGTCATCGCGCGCCATTCCGCATTCTTCTACCGTGACGGCGTCATGGATTCGCGCGACGTCGGACAGCAGCTCGGCGTGCGCTATGCGCTGACCGGAGGGCTCCAGCGTTCCGGCAGCCGGCTGTGGCTCAATGTGCAGCTGGTCGAAACGCATCGCGGCTCCGTCCTGTGGTCGGACCGCTACAAGGGCGATCTTGCCGACATCTTCGCCTTCCAGGACGATATCTCCGGCGTGGTGGCTTCGCAGCTCGCCGTTCGAATCAGCGCCGCAGAGCGCCGTCGGATGCAGGCGCTGCCGCCGGCCGAAATTCGCGCCTACGGCCTCGTGCTCAGGGGCGAGGATCTGAGTCTTCGCTTTCGCAAGGACGCCAACCTTCACGCGCGGCGATTGTTCGAGCAAGCTGCGGAGGTCGACCGGGACTACGGCCGCAGCTACGCGGGCATGTCCCGGACGTTCAATCTGACGTGGCGTTACCGCTGGGTGGACGACCCGGAGCTCTGCCTCGACCGTGCCGTCGAGTTCGCGCGCGCCGCGATTGAACACGACCAGCTCGACGCACGAGGCTATGCCGAGTTGGGCTGCGCCCAGCTCTACAAGAAGCAGCACGAGGCCGCGCTCGCAGCCTACGACCGTGCGCTGGCACTGAATCCCAATGACGCGGACATTCTCGCCGAGATGGCGGACGCGGTCTGCGCCTCCGGCAACCCGCACCGCGCTATCGAACTGCTGAACCGCGCCATGCGGCTGAATCCCTATTGTCCCGATACCTACCTCTGGTTTCTGGGCGGCGCCTACTTCGATCTGAGCAGGTACGACGACGCGATTCACGCCCTGAACAGGATGCAGGACAAGTCCGAGGCGCACCGTCTCCTCGCCGCGAGCCACGCGCTTCTCGGGCAAACCGACGACGCAAGCTCGCACGCGGCCGAGGCGCTCGTTGCGCACCCGGAGTTCTCGCTCGAACACTGGCGCAGTGTTCCGCCGGACAAGAATCCCGAGACGCTGCAGCGTTTCCTCGAGGGGCTGCGACTAGCCGGGCTCAAGTGACCGCGCTGTCGCGGCCATGGTGTGCCAATCTAGTCCTCATCGTCACCGAATCTCCGCATGCGGACTTTCGCGCCGCTGAACGTCGTTTTCAGCTTCTCGGAGCTCAGCTCAGCTTCCAGCAAGATCTGTTCGAAGGGGCCGGTTTGAACGTCCATGCGGATCGAGAAGTCGCCCTTGTCGTAGGCCCACACCATCATGTCATGCGGAAACGACTTTGCCGTCGCCGCGACGCCGAGCTTGTCCGCTTCTTCAGGCGCTGCCGCCGCCCCTCCCGGCAACATCCTGCCTGCCGGATCACCCGGTCCATGCACCAGGAACAGCGCGGGCCGCGACAAGTCGTAGTAGTGGCCTTCGTAGCTGAAGCCATAAATCCGAGCGATCGTCGCGCCCGGCGCCGCTAGCTGATCTTGCAAAGACGCGTTCATGCCGAGGTGAGGCGGTTGGACGGGCACCGGCGGTGGCGGCGGGTTCGCGGCTGCCACGGCATTTGGGCCGACATTCAAGTCGGTCACGAGCCGCCCGTAGAGCAATATGCAAGATGGAGATTGCAACGTCTCAGGCATGAGAGCCTCCCTTCACGACGATCGCGGTTATTGTAAGCAGCGCCTGCAC
>Ga0335076_10003773_pt1 | contig 15254 bp, 15 predicted proteins | sample Lox_Sample_25_FD_206717 | JGI IMG/M metagenome (GOLD analysis project Ga0335076, IMG submission 206717) | Soil microbial communities from Loxahatchee National Wildlife Refuge, Florida, United States - Lox_Sample_2.5 | ecosystem: Environmental > Terrestrial > Soil > Wetlands | place: USA...
GCCTCGGCTGGCACGCCGCGCGGACGCGGGCGCTTCAGTCCTCCCAGTAGTCGGGGAGGAACTCGACGTCGTCGAAGCCGGCCTGTGGCGCCGCGATCGAGACGAAGACGGCGTCCTCCTGGCCGGCCGCGCGGAATGATCGCGCGGTCTCGGGCGGGACGCGAACCGCTGTCCACGGCTCGAGGTCGACCACCTCGTCGTCGAACTTCGCTTGAGCCCGGCCGGAGATCAGGAAGTAGACCTCCTCCTGGACCGCGTGCCGGTGGCCGCGCCGATGGATGTGACCCTCGGGAGCGCGCCAACCGCCACCGAAGCACTCGTACGTAACCGCGAAGTTCCTCAGCCCGAGGGGCTCGCGCATGAAGCGGATCTCGAAATGCTCCGGATCCATGCCGACCTCAGCAGCAGCGTCGGGGACGTCTGATACGCGGAGGATCGTGTAGTCGGCCATCACGCGAGACCCTACTTCACCGCGCGCGCCACAACCTATCGCGAGAGGTAAGAGCGGCAGCGACGGGACTCGAACCCACATTTCCCTACCGTCGAAGTGAGGCCTCCCAGAATCTCGGATCCGCGACCTCCGGCGTGACAGGTGAGAGGCCGGTTTGGCTTGAATAGTGCGCTTTCGGTGGTTTGAGTGGCGACCCATCGGGGCCGAGTCTCACGCCGGATCAGTAGAACGCCACACGGTTCCCAGGTGTCAGTCGCGGCGGGTCCGGTCACCCCGATGGGGCGATGCCCCGGCCCGGGGTCCGTGCGAGAACTCCCCGCGTGGTCCCGCGCGTCGCCGTAATCAGCAAGTGTCTGCACGAAGCGCGGACTCGTCTACTCGGGTTCCACCACTAGGCCGGCGGCTCGGGCCGATCAACGTGCTCTCCCCCGAAACGCTGTTGCAGATTGCTCCCGGCATTCGCACGCGTTTCGATGTGACGGGTCACGTCCTGGTCGATGCGCCGGACGGGACGGTCGTCGACATCGGACCGAGGGGCTACTCACTCCTGTCGTTGTTCTCGCGGCCGGTGACCCTCGGCGAGGCGATCGACCGGCTCGAGAGCGCCGAAGGGGGCGCGGCCGACTTCGTGCCTGCGCTCAGCGTGATCAACATGCTGATCGAGGAGGGCGCCCTGGTTAACGCGGACAAGGAAGACGGGCAGACGAGCGGCTGGGCCGATCCCGTGGAGCATGCGCGGATGCTGCACGACACGCGACGGACGGGCGACTACCTGGCGGCGATCGCGGCAGCCGTGCGGCCGGGCGACGTCGTGCTCGACATCGGCACCGGGAGCGGCGTGCTCGCCATTGCCGCGGCGCGCGCGGGCGCGCGGCGCGTCTATGCAGTTGAGGCCAGCGATATCGCGGATGTCGCGGAGCGTGTGTTCGCGGTCAACGGGGTGACCGACCGGGTGACGCTCATTCCAGGCTGGTCGAGGACGATCGACCTTCCAGAGCCGGCGGACGTGCTCGTCGCCGAGATCATCGGGAACGAGCCGTTTGAGGAGGAGATTCTCGAGACGACGCTCGATGCCAGGCTCCGTTTGCTGAAGCCCGGCGCGCGGCTGATCCCGAGCGCGCTCACGCTTCTAGCGCGGCCGCTCCTGCTCCCGGAAGCCGAGGCGAGACAGCGCGCGCTGGGTCGGGAGGCCGTTAAGCGCTGGCGCCGGCTGTACGCCATCGACTTCGAGCCGCTGCTCGGTGCTGCCATCGCGGGTCCGGTCAACGTGCCTACCGAGGCGGAGGTCGCCGCTGCGTGGCCGTCGGTGGGCCTGCCCGTCCCCCTCGCCTCCCTGGATCTCGCCGCGTTCGAGGATGCGTCGGTCTGCGCCCGCGCAGACCTGGTCGTCGACGCGCCGGGGGCGGTCAATGCCGTCGCCGTGACGTTCCGCGCCGACCTCTACGGGGACATCGCTCATACGCTCGATCCCTGGCAGTGGCCGACGTCGAGCTGGGCGACCTCTGTCTGGGTCCTTCCCGACACGTTGTGCGTCGAGCCAGGAGCGGCGTTACGTGTTTCCTACCGTCGCCGGATCATCGGTGCGCCGGACGGGCTGACGTGCGAGGTCCTCGCGCGCGTTCCGAGCTGAGACGCGCAGGTTCAACCGAATCGGCTGATGTGCCGAGACCCGCTCACACCGCAAGGTGGCGTCGTACCCAACGAAGGAGACGTCATGGGATTCGTACGCCGCCGGACACGCCGCCGGACAATGCTCGTAGCCGGAGGGGCCGCCTATGCCGCCGGGAGAGCCGCCAGAGGAGGGCAGGAGGACTCTGCCGAACCGCAGGCCGAGGAGGTTCCCGCCGCGCCGCCGCCCACGCCGATGAGCGCGGAGACGGAGACGGATCAGCTTCAGAAACTGGCGGAACTGCACGACTCAGGCGCCCTTACAGACGACGAGTTCGCTGCCGAGAAGGCCAAGGTTCTCGGCACCTAGCCCTCGTACCTGCCGACCGAGGAGTGGTGATGGCTGACAACGATCGTGCTCAAGTGCTTCGGCGCGCCCTCGAAGCCTGCGTTCGCGGCGAGGTCGATCCGTTGCCCCAACTGTTCACCCACGATGTGCGCGGTTGGTCTCCGAACATGCTCGTCGCCTCGCTCGACGAGCTGACAGAAACAGTCGCGGATCGCGAGGATGCACTCACCGAGGTCGACGTCGAGATCAATTCGCTTGACGTCTTCGCAAACAAGGGGTTCGTCGAGTACCGCGTCCGTGCGGTGTTCTCCGGGCCGTTCGTGATCGACGAGAACGTGGCAATCGACCCGAACGGGCACACGCTCGTGCTCGGCGCGGCCATGGTGGCGGAGTTCACCGACGGCAAGATCTCGGCGTTCCGGAACTACTTCGACGAGGCCGCTCTGCTCGAGCAGATGCTCGTGGCCTAAGGGGCGGTGGACGGTCAGTACAACCTCGTCGTCGAGGATTCGCCGGCGCCGGCCGATCTTGCGCTGCTCGAGGAGCGCGTCGCGGCCGCCGCGGTCGCCGCGGCCGGCGTCGGCGAGGACGAGGAGTTCGGAATCTTCCTTCGCGACCGCGAGGGTCGGGTCCTCGCCGGTATCTCCGGCATGGTTTGGGGTGCGTGCTGCGAGTTGCACGCCATGTGGGTCGACGAGGAGCTCAGGGGACGCGGGCTGGCGCGATCACTCATGTCGGGGGCCGAAGCCGAGGCCCGGCGCCGGGGGTGCTCGCTCATCGAGTTCTTCGCTTACGACATCCTCGCGCGCGGACTCTACGAGCGGCTCGGCTACGAGACCGTCGGCGTGATCGAGGGCTGCCCCGCCGGCAGCGCAGCCCGGTGGTATCGCAAGGACATCTGAAACAGGAGACATCCATGCACAAAGCGGGACGAGAGCTGCGGTGCCGGTCCCGCGATGTGAAGCGTCCGAGGGGGCCCGCGCAGGTGTGGTTGGCGAAGCCGTTCACCTGATCCCGTATGCCCTCGTGGCCACGCTGAGCCCGCTCGGCGCTGCGGCGACGATCACGGTGCTGCGCACCGGACGGTTGAAGGCGCTCGCGTTCGGAAGCGGCGTCTTCCTCGGCCAGCTCTTTGCTTGCGCGGCGCTCGTCGCGATCGGGGCCGTGACGACGCCGCACCGGACGAAGGCCTATCCGACGTTCGCGGGGTTGCTCGAGGTCGCCGCCGGGATCGCACTCGTGTGCTTCGCCCTCGCTGCCGACCGTCGACCCGAGCCGGCGAATCGCCCTTCAAGCGGCCGCTCGCAGGCCGCCCTCGATCGGCTGAGGCGCGTCCACGTCCTGACGGCGGCGGGGGTCGGAATGCTCCTCGGCATCGGCGGACCCAAGCGCCTCGTGCTCACCTGCCTCGCCGCAGCATCGATCACCGCGGCCGGAACCAGCGGTTCGAACGAAGCGGCCCTGGTCGTCTGGTACACGTTCCTTGCGACCGCGCTCGTCTGGGTCCCGATCGTCGCGTACCTGCTCGTCGGCGACTGGGCGGTCGTCCGGCTCGACGCGGGCCTCGGATGGCTTGGCCGCCACCGCCGCCCGTTGCTTGCCTATGCACTTGCCTTGTTCGGCGTGGTGCTGCTCGTGGACGGTCTACTTCTCCTCTGACCGCCGCCCATCTTGAGGCAACCCGATGGGCTCAAGCCCGAGCTGCTCCATCTGCTCGACCGCCTCCGATCGGGTCGAGACGTCGAGCTTGGCGTAGATCTGGGAGAGGTGGGTCTTCACCGTTGCAGCTGAGAGGTGAAGGTGTGCCGCGATCTCTTTGACCGTCAGATGCGTCACCAGGAAGGGAGCGACTCTGAGCTCCGCCGGTGTGAAGTGAAGCTCTGCGGCGCGATCGATACGAATCTCCAGTTCCTCCAGCCGCGAGGACAGGGCGCCTGGGTCCGGATAGCCCTGGAGGGTAGCCCGCGCGCGTGCGGCATGCTCCTTCGCGACCAGACGCTCGCCTAGGTCGAGGCTGATGTTTCCCCAGCGGAGATCGAGATCGGCGCTCAGCCATCGCGTCCCGCGTGCGAATTGAACAGAGTGGCGAGCAGCGGCGAGCTCGTGAGCGGCTCGGTCGGAGTTCCCGTCGTGGACGAGCGTGGTCGCCCGCGCCGTGCTGGCGACCGCGCCCGCGAGCGTGTCTTCGAGTCCGCGATCGACGACGAGTGCCTTCGCTTCTCGAGCCCACTTGCGCGCGGCCGGCCACGCACCCATGTCCACGGCGGCGAACGTGAGGTACCCGAGGCATAAGGCCTTGGCCAACGCGAGATCGGAGCGGCCGCTGTCGTACAGCATCAGCGCTTCCTGGAACGCGGCGGTAGCAGCTTCCGGCCGGCCCAGCAAGACGTTCGCGGTACCGATCGCACGACAGCTGGCCGAGACCCAGCGAGTCTTCTCTGCGCTTTCGGCGGCATACATGAACTCGGCGTCGGCCAGCATCTGGTGAATCCCTCCCGGAGCGAGGGAGGCACGGACGTTGGCGAGCGACGAGCGCAGGGATGTCGCCCCGTCGGCCGAGGGGACGTCGAGGTTGCCTTGCTCGGCAGCGAGGAGCAGCCGCCCCGCCCGCTCCGACTCCCCCGCGAGCAGGGACACCCAGGCCGCGGCGATCGCGAGTTGAGGATCAGCCTTGAGCTCGTCTTCCGTGCAATCGCGGAGCCACAGTCGCATCGTCTCGGCGTGACCGCGACCGACGAATGCGGCGGCGGACGCAAGGGCGATCCTTCCCGCGCGCGCGAGGTCGCCGCACTCGTGTGCGCAACGGAACGCCTCCTCGGCGTCGGCCCCGGCCTCCTCGTGCCACTCGGCGGCGCGCGCGAGGTAGACGGCGGGGAACCCGGGATGCCGCCGTGCGAGCTCGGAAGAGAGAAGCTCGCGGAACAACTGGTGGTAGCGGTACCACCCTCGTTCGTCGTCGAGCGGGATCATGAACGAGTTCGAGTGCTCCAGTTCCCGGATCACGTCGATCGAGCCGGTCGTCCCGAGGACCGCGTCGCACAGAGGTGGAGTCATCTTTCGAAGGACGGATGTGGCGAGCAGAAACGTCCGGTGCTCCTCGGTTTCGCGGTCGAGAACAGCCTCGAGCAGATAGTCGGCGATCTCGCGCTGCGTTCCATGAAGGCCCTGCGCCACGGCGTCGGCGTCCGCCGGATCGCTCGCCGCGCGTAGCGCAAGCGCAATCCCGGCGGGCCAGCCCTCGGTGCGTTGATGAATGAGCGCGAGGGCCTGCTCGGAGAGCGGGGCGCCGCGAGCCTCCGCCAGTTCTCGCGTCTCCTCGGCGTCGAGCGCAAGTAGGTCTGACCGGATCTCGAGCAGCTCGCCGGCCACGCGGCGCCGGGTCAGGTGAGTCTCGGGGCCGGTCCTCGTCGCCAACACGATCTGCGAGCCCGGCGGGATCTCCTCCACGAGGAAGTCGAGCACTGCGAGGCTCCTTGGTTCGGTCAGTTCTTCGAGGTCGTCGAGGGTCATGGCGAAGGGCGACAGGCGCTCCAGCTGACCGGCCAGCGCGGGAAGCACAACGTCGTCGACTCGCGGCGCCGGAGAGGAGAGCTCGTCGAACAGCTCCAGAGCGGGGGGACCGAGCTGCTCGAGCGCGTGCGCCATGTGGGTGAGCAGCACGAGGGGGTTGTTGTCGGCGCGGTCGATGTTCAGCCAGGCCATCGGTCGTCGACAGCGGGCGGCCCACTGCGCGGCGACTGTGGACTTGCCGTAGCCCGCCGACGCCGAGATCAAGACGATCGGCACATCCCAAGCGGACGCGAGGAGATCGAGCAAGCGTCGTCGTTCGACGGTGGCTACGCTCGGAACGGGCACCCGATATTTCGAGGGCCGTAGCGGCGTCCGCGCCCGATCATTCGGTGCGATCGTGGGCGGGCGAATGGTTCGCGGTTCAGCCATCAGACCGGCTCCCGCATATCCCACACGAACGCTATCCAGGCGGCAAAAACCTCACCCATATCGGGTGAACCTACCTCCGCCTGGTCCACCGCCTAGGGTGCCCATTTCGGTGCCAGAGAGGTATACGCACGACTCTCGTGCGACACCCGCCGAGATCTCCGCCGTTTAGGCTGATGCGTCCCAGGCCCCGTCGAGGCCATGCTCGTGAAGCCATGGAGCTCGTCGCACACCGGGTGTAAACGTGGGTGGCCTTCTCGTCCAGGTTGCGATCTACGGGCTAGCCGCGGCATTTGCCGCGCCGATCGCGGTCGTCGTGACCGCCCTGATTCTCGGCAAGTCGGAACGTCCGGTGGTCAGCGGCTGGACGTTCGTGGCCGGCGCCGCGTTCCTCGATGTCGTCTTCGCCGTCGTGATCCTCGCGGCCGATCTGTTCGAGGAGGGCGGCGACGCTGGCGCGATCGTCGACGTCGGGCTCGGCGTTCTCTTCGTCGCGATGGGACTGCTCGCCGTCTTCCAGGCGGAGTCCCCGGAGAAGGATGCGGCGCGGCGCGCGCAGGCCGACAAGATCGCAGTTGCGAAGCTTTCGACCCTATTCGCTGCCGGGCTGGCGGTTCAGGTGATCAACTTCGACGCGATTGCCGTCTTCGGCGGCGCGCTCAAGGACATCGGCGAGGCGAACATCACCACGGGCCAAGAGGTGCTGGCGACCCTGTTTGGCCTCGCGATCATGCTGTGCGTTTACTACGCGCCGGTGGTGATCTACATGATCGACCGGAAGCGGGCGATGCCGCTGCTCGCCCGGATGACCGAGTGGATCATGGCCAACAGCCGGCGACTCGAGATCGTGGTCGGGCTCGGCTTTGGTGCGTACTTCCTCGCCAAGGGCCTCGCAGTCCTGTTGTAGCGCTTAGTGCCGGGCGCGATCGGGATCTTCAGCCGTATCGGTTGAGGCGAGTCGGGCTCCGCGAGTGACATGGTCGCGGGGTGTGGCGATCAGAGCGAAACCAGAGATGACCGCTCGGCAGCAGGTTCATCTGACGGCAGCGGAGTCGATGGTGCTCGCGTTGCTTCCGACGCACCTGACGGTGGAGGCGATCGCCGAGCAACTCGGCCGGCGTCGAAGCACGACGAAGACGCATATCGCTCACATCTACAAGAAGCTCGGTGCAGGATCACGTGGCGAGGCGGTAGCACTAGCGCGGGACGCCGGTCTTCTCCCCGCTCCGGATCTCCGTTCCACGGGAACGCGGCGTAGGCGTCGATCACCCAGGGCGCCAGGACGGGGGTTGGTGACGGTCGATGAGTGAAGCAGTCGCCGGTAACGGTCGCCAGGTAGGCGCATCCGGCGCGGGCTCTCCGAAGCGCGCGGGCCTCGTGCTCGGCTCGCTGATCCTCGTCGCGGCGGTTGCGAACCTGAATTTGTCGGTGGCGAATGTCGCGCTGCCCGACATCGGCAAGTCGTTCGACGCGTCGCAGACGATGCTCGACCTGATCGCCGTGGGCTACTCGCTTGGGCTAGCGGCTTCGGTGCTGTGGTTCGGGGCGCTCGGCGACCGCTACGGGCGCAAGCTGATGATCGTCGTCGGGATGACGCTGACGATCCCGGCCTGTCTACTCGCCGGTTTCGCGCCATCTTCGGGGGTCCTGTTCGCTGCACGCGTTCTCGGCGGTCTGGCAGCCGGTATGGCCTATCCGACGACGCTGGCTCTGATCACTGCGTTGTGGTCCGGCGCGTCTCGGACCAAGGCGATCGCGCTCTGGTCCGCTCTCGGCGGGGGCGTGGCGCTGCTCGGCCCACTCATCTCCGGTGCCTTGCTCGAGCACTTCAGCTGGGGCTCGGTCTTCCTCGTGACATTGCCGCTCGTAGTGGTGGCGCTGCCGATGGCGATCTTCTTCGTCCCGAGTCACGTGAACGAGGGAACCGAGCCGGTGGACAACCTCGGCGGCATGCTCTCGGCGGTGCTCGTCGGAGGGTTGATCGTGGCGATCAACTTCCTGCCGGTCCCCACCGAGAAGACGGTCGCGATCGTCCTGCTCGTGGTCGCGGGGGTGGCCGGGGTGCTGTTCCTCCTGCGGCAGCGTCGAGCCGCCAACCCGCTCTACGATCTCCACATCGCGGCGCGGCCGACCTTCTGGGTTGCGGCCTGCGCGGGGATCATCGTCTTCGGCTCGCTGATGGGCGCCGCCTACATCAGCCAGCAGTTCCTCCAGAACGTCCTCGGCTACTCGACGCTCGAGGCCGGCGCGGCGATTCTCCCCGCCGGAGTCTTCATGGTCGTCGTTGCCCCGCGCTCGGCCAAGCTGGTCGGGCTGCACGGATCGCGCCGGACGTTGCTCACCGGGCAGGCGTTCCTGCTCGTCGCGTTCGTCCTGATGCTCGTCCTCTGGAAAGAGAACATCTCGTACTGGGTCGTCGCGCTGCCCTACATCTTCCTCGGTATCGGCGTCGGCCTCGCGGGCACGCCGTCGTCCAACTCGCTGACGGGGTCAGTGCCGGTGACGCGGGTCGGTATGGCCTCGGGAACGGCCGACCTGCAGCGCGACCTGGGCGGCGCGTTGATGACCTCGATCTTCGGCGCGCTCCTCACCGCCGGGTACGCCTCGGCGATGGGCGCGGCGATCGCGAGCTCGGGGGCCCATATCACGCAGAACACGCAGGAGTCCCTCCAGCTCTCCTACGCGAGCGCCGAGGACCTCGCCGCTCAGCATCCGCACTACGCCGACCAGATCACGGCGGCCGCGCAGTCGTCGTTCCTCAGGGGCGACCAGTGGGCCTACCTGGCCGCGATCATCGCGATCCTGCTCGGGATGGCGCTCGTCTACCGCTTCTTCCCGAAGCAGGACGAGGAGAACGCGCTCCGCGCCGGGTACCACGCCGGCGACACGGGAGCCGGGCCGGCAAGCGTTCCGACCGCTCCAGTGCAGGTGCCGGTTCCCGGCGGCGGGCCGGCCGTCGTCCCGGGGCACGTCTCCCCGCCCTCGGAGCTGCCTTGAGCGCGGTGCTTCACCCACTCGTCGCCAGCTCGACTCCCGTGAACTGGCTGACCGGCTGGAAGTTCACCGGGAACTTCACGATCGTCGACCTGATCGCGGCGTCGACCAACGCGCTCAACGGGGCGCTCCTGTCGCGACGGCCGGATCACTACAAGAACTTCACGATCGTCGGCGTGCTCTGCATGGCGCTGCTGATGGGGCTCGGCGGAGGGATCACGCGGGACATCATGGTCGGGCAGGTGCCGGCGGCGCTCACGAACCCGGCCTACATCACGGTTGCGCTCGCGTTCGGCTTCGTCGGTTACAAGCTCGCCTACGCGAAGGGACAGCTCTTCCGCGAGGGCCTGTTTCAGTTCATGACGTCGTTCTCGCTGCCTTGGTACGCGATCGTGGGCGCCGAGAAGGGGATCGAGGTCGGGCTGCCGGTCATGGGCGTCTGCCTGCTCGCTGTGGTCGGACCGACCGCCGGGCGCTGGTACGCAGACGTGACGAGCGGCGTGACCCCGAAGCAGTTCATTCGAGGCGAGTGGTTCGTCGGCATCGCGCTTCTGACGGGGATCGTCTGGGTCGTCCTCTACTGGCTGATTGTCGAAAAGGGCGGCGCGAGCGTCTGGTGGCCGACGCTGATCTCGTTCGCGATCGGTTACACGGTGCGCGTGCTTGCGCTCTACCGGGGCTGGGAGGAGCCGCTCGCGAAGCAGCCGACAGGCGTTTACAAGCACGACGACGGCCGGCCGTTGCTCGGCCGGAAGATCGCGGGGAAGTCGCAGCGCGAGCTGCGCGACCTCGGCCTGCTCGTCGAGAACGGCGATCGGGACGGACAGGTTCCGGTGGGAGCCGGAACGCATTGAGAGGAGGCACATGATGGCTGAGACACCGACCGATGTCCTGGTCGCCGCATACCCGGACATCGAAGCCGCAACGGAGGAGTTCGACGCGCTCGCGGCGCTCGTCGAGGGCAAGAAGGTCGAGATGGAGGCGGCGATCCTCATCACCCATGCCAAGGACGGCACGGTGAACGTGCAGCAGACCGCCGACCACCGCGGGCGCAAGGGCGTCGAGTGGGGCGGCGGCGTCGGCGTCCTCGTCGGTCTGGCGGCACCGCCGCTGCTCGCGGCCACAGCCGCGGGCGCGGCCGCGGGCGGCCTGATCGGGAAGTTCGTCGACAAGCGGCTCGAGACCGAGATGCACGACAAGATCGGCGAGAACCTGCCCGTGGGAACCGCCGGGATCATCGCGGCGTTCGACGACGAGCAGCGGCTCGCCGTCGAGCAGGCGCTCCCGGGCGCTCTGGCGAAGTCAATTGTCAAGACGGACAAGAAGGGCCTCAAGGCGCTCAAGGATGGTCTGGCGGAGGCGATGGGCAAGTTCGTGCCCGACCGCACTGCGCTCCCGCTGCCGGACCGGAACTTCGGCGGCACGATCGGCCACACGATCGACCAGTCGGTTCCCGATTGGACGATCATCCCGGGCCCGAAGGCTCCCGAAGGGGCACCCAACGTGCTCCTAATCCTGATCGACGACGCGGGCTTCGGCCAGCCGGACACGTTTGGCGGGCCGGTCGCGACGCCGAACCTGACGCGGGTCGGGCAGATGGGCCTCTACTACAACCGCTTCCATGTGGTGGCGCTCTGCTCGCCGACGCGGGCCGCAACGCTCACCGGCCGCAACCAGCATCGGGTCGGCATGGGCTCGGTGGCGGAGTTCCCTGGCCCGTTCCCGGGCTACACGGGCGCCGTGCCAAAGAGCTGCGCCCCCGTGCCGCGGATCCTGAAGGAGAACGGATACGTGACCGGCGGCTTCGGCAAGTGGCACATGACGCCGGACCGCGAGCAAGGCCCTGCAGGCCCGTTCGAGCACTGGCCGCAGAACTGGGGCTTCAACCACTTCTGGGGCTTCCTGAGCGGCGCGGCGGGTCAGTGGGATCCGATGATCACCGTGGACAACACGACCGTCGGCGTGCCCGAGGGCACCGACGACAAGCCGTACTACTTCCCGGACGACCTCACCGACAAGTCCGTCGAGTGGCTGCACTCGGTCCGGGCACAGGATCCCGAGAAGCCGTGGTTCCTCTACTACTCGACCGGTTGCGCGCACGCTCCGCACCACGTGGCCAAGGAGTGGGCAGACAAGTACAAGGGGAAGTTCGACCAGGGCTGGGACAAGATCCGCGAAGAGGTCTTCGAGCGGCAGAAGAAGCTCGGCGTCATCCCGCAGGATGCCCAGCTGACGGAGAGGCCCGATCTCTTCGACGCCTGGGACTCGCTCGACGACGCCTCCAAAAAGCTCTACACGCGGCAGATGGAGGTCTACGCGGGCTTCATGGACAACGCCGACTGGAACGTCGGCCGTCTGCTCGACGCGGTCGAGGAGATGGGTGACCTCGACAACACCCTCGTGCTCTACATCTGGGGTGACAACGGTGCGAGCCTCGAGGGAACGACGACGGGCTCGTTCAACGAGATGACGTTCCTGAACGGGGTCGATGTGCCGCCGAAGCAGCAGCTCGAGCTGATCGAGAAGTACGGCGGCATCGAGGCCTGGGGCAACGACCACACCGCACCGCACATCGCGGCCGCCTGGGCCTGGGCCGGCAACACGCCGTTCCAGTGGGGCAAGCAGATGGCGAGCCACCTGGGCGGAACGCGCAACCCGATGGTCGTCGCGTGGCCCAACAGGATCAAGGCGAGTGGCGACCTGCGCTCGCAGTTCACGCACTGCATCGACATCGGCCCGACAATCCTCGAAGCGGCCGGGATCCCCGAGCCGAAGATCGTCGACGGGATCGAGCAACAGCCGATGGACGGCACCAGCTTCCTCTACACGTTCGACGAACCGGGCGCCGAGGAACGGCACACCGTCCAGTACTTCGAGGTGATCGGCTCCCGCGCGATCTACAAGGACGGCTGGTGGGCATGCGCCCGCCTCGACAAGGCCCCCTGGGAGTTCTCGCCGGCGGCACTCGCTCCGTTCGCCCCCGGCAAGTGGGATCCCGAGCAGGACACGTGGGAGCTGTACTACCTGCCGGACGACTTCACGCAGGCGAATGACCTCGCGGCCGAGAAGCCCGAGAAGCTCGCGGAGCTGAAGGAGCTGTTCTGGCAGGAGGCCGAACGCAACCACGTTCTGCCGCTGCTCGGCTCCATCTGCGTCTTCTTCGGCATCCTCCCGCCGCTGCCGACGGTCACCCGCTTCACGTTCGCGGGCGACGTCCAGAACGTGCAGAAGGGCCTGGTCCCGCGGGTCGCTGGGCGCACGTACTCGATCGAGGCGGAACTCGAGATCCCGAAGGAGGGCGCCGAGGGCGTGATCCTCGCCAACGCCGACTTCATCGGCGGATTCGGGCTCTGGGTGGACGGTGACGGCAAGCTCAACCACACCTACTCGTTCCTGGGCGTCGAGAGCTACAGGCAGACGTCGACCAAGCCGCTTCCGACCGGCGACGTCAGCGTGAAGATGCTGTTCGAGGCCGACGAGCCCAAGCCGGGCAGTGGCGGCGACGTCACACTCTGGGCCAACGACGAGCAGATCGGCGAAGGGCGGATCGAGAAGACCGCGCCGATGATGCTCACGTCCTACGCCGGCATGGACGTCAGCCGTGACAACGGTCTGGTCGTCGACCTCGACTACGAGGACAAGGCGCCGTACCCGTTCACGGGAACGGTCAAGAAGGTCGTCTTCGACCTGAAGCCCAAGGTGACGACGCCGGAGGACGAGCAGGCGTTGCACGAGCACGAGAGCATCCACGCCGTCGCGCACGGGGTCGGCGCGTAGGCAGACGAGAGCGGGCCAGCGAGCCCGGGGCGATGCACGCGTTCGCCCCGGGCTCCTGCCGGAGGAGGAGGCGAGGCCGATGATCGAGTTGATCCAGGGACTTCCAGAGGGCGTCGTCGGCATCGAAGCCGTCGGGCAGGTCACGTCCGACGACTATGCCGCCGTCACTCCCGCGATCGAAGAGGCGCTCGACGTGCGCGACAAGATCCGGCTGATCCACGTGCTCGGAGATCGCTTCTCGGGCTACTCCGCCGGCGGGATGTGGAAGGACGGGAAGCTCGGGCTCTCGCATCCCCTCTCATTCGAGCGGATCGCGGTCGTCACCGACCACGACGGAGTGCGCACGCTCGTGAAGGGCGCCGGCTGGTCGGTTCCCGGGGAGATGCGGCTGTTCTCGAACGCCGAGCACGACGAGGCGGTCACGTGGGTGAGCGCAGACCTCGAGCAGGGCCCGGAGTCGCCCTAGATCAGGAGACGAAATGTCGACACACGCAGCAGAAAGGCGGAAGTCGGGATGGGTCGAGTTCGCCGCAGTTGTGATGTTCGCCGTCGGGTCCTTCCGGGTCATCTCCGCGATCGCGTACTTCGCCAACAGCCACAAGATCGACGACCTGAGCAACGGCTTGTTCAGCAGCAATCTGTGGGCCTGGGGCCTCTGGGATCTGATCATCGCGGCTCTGGCGATCTTCGCCGGGCTCTCGTTGCTCGGCGGCGGCGCCTTCGGGCGAGTGATGGGCTACATCTTCGGCGTCCTCGTACTCGTGCAGGGCTTCACGGTGTTGACCATCGCTCCCTGGTACGGGGCGCTCGCCATCACAGTCGGTCTGCTCGTGATCTACGGGATCGCGCGCACGCCGCCCGGGGTGGGGGCTTCATGAGCAGCTCGCATCAGCACTCGGCGTCGCTCATGTCCAAACAACCCTCGACCGCATGTTCGAAATGAACGACCGAAGGAGGAGAACATGGCAATAGGACCAGTTCAGCTGCTGGTGATCGGCTTCGACGAGCCGGACTTCCACGGCGAGATCATCGAGGAACTCGAGAGGCTCCGCGCGAGCGACACAGTGCGCGTGATCGACGCGCTCGCGGTCTACAAGGATCCGGCGGGCGAGGTCGAGGTGCGGCACCTCAGCAACCTGACCAAGGAAGAGGCGATCGAGCTGGGCAGCAAGGTTGCCGCACTGATCGGCCTGGGGATCGAAGGTGAGGAAGGCTTCGAAATCGGCGCCGAGGTTGGTGCCGAGGCGGCGGCCGAGGAGGGCATCCACGCCTTCACCGACGAGGACGCCTGGGACGTGCTCGAGGACATCCCCAACGACTCGGGCGCAGCGCTGCTCTTGATCGAGCACCACTGGGCGGTGCCGCTGCGCGACGCGATCGCGCGTGCAGGCGGCTTCCGCGTCGCGGACGGCTTCATCAGCCCCCTCGACCTCGTCGCGATCGGCGAGCTCACGTCTGCGGAGGCGAAGGAGCTGCACACGTTGGAGAAGACACCGGCTACTACGAGCGCCTGATCGCGCTCGGCACACACCGAGAGAAGGAGGAGCGAGATGCTGGGAAGGCCAAGGCGCGTGGCACGCCGGACGTCTAGGCGGGTCGCCCGTCGTCGCTGATCGGAGGTAGGGGAGGCGGGACCGATTCCCGCCTCCCCGCTGACGATCTCGTGAGGGATTGATGATCGCCTCGATCTTCATCGGTTTGGGCATTGGGCTCGCCGTCCTGTGGTTGGGACTCGGCGCGCTCGTGTTCGCACTTCGATCGCCAGGTCAGTCGGCCCGCGAGGTACTGCGGGTGTTTCCCGACTCACTCCGACTTGCCGCTGCCTTGTACCGCGATCGGAGCCTGCCGAACGCCGTGCGCTGGCGCTTGCGAATCGCCTTGATCTACAACATCCAGCCGATCAATCTCATCCCGGACGCCATACCGGTGATCGGGTTCGCCGACAACGTTGCAGTACTGGCCTGGGCGTTGCGGGGCAGTCTCGGGATCGCCGGTCCGGAGGCGGTCGGACGTCACTGGAAGGGCAGTCCCGAGTCGCTGGCGGCCCTCTATCGAGTGCTCCGCCTTTCGGGCCCTGAAGCGGGTCGTTCCGTCCGAGAGGAACCGGCTTGAGCGTTGCTCCCCGAATCCCGACCATCC
>Ga0335076_10003775_pt1 | contig 15251 bp, 13 predicted proteins | sample Lox_Sample_25_FD_206717 | JGI IMG/M metagenome (GOLD analysis project Ga0335076, IMG submission 206717) | Soil microbial communities from Loxahatchee National Wildlife Refuge, Florida, United States - Lox_Sample_2.5 | ecosystem: Environmental > Terrestrial > Soil > Wetlands | place: USA...
TTGATCATATCCTCATTTATTTTCCACACAGGTATAAATACATATTGAGTGAAATGAATTTCTGGATTATCAGCAGTGTGGTACTTTTTCTGGCTTTGCTGGGGCTGGCAGTCAGCCTCTTTTATTTTTACAGGCAGAAATTTTTGGCGGAAATACAAAAGGATTTTGTAAATAATTTTACACATGAATTCAAAACACCATTAGCAGTGATGAAAATAGCAGGCGATGTTTTGGCGCAGGAAAATATCTTATATCAGCCTGAACGCATGAGAAGATATGCTTCCATCATTAATAACCAGACTGAACATTTACAAGGCCAGGTAGAAAGGCTCCTGAAAGCATCTGCTATTGAAAATAGAAGGCTGCCTATCGAAAAAGAAACCATCAATCCATATCAACTGATCGAACAGGCGCTCAATAAAGTCCAGCCTCTTGTTGAAGAAAAAAATGCAAGGGTCGAATTAAAAGTAGAAGACGAGAAGGCACAAATAGTAGCTGACGAGGCTCATTTGGAATTAGCCGTGGTAAACCTCCTGGAGAATGCACTCAAATATTCTGATGATCCGCATATTGTTGTTGAAACCGGGAAATATGAATCGGATTTTTTTATCTCGGTAAAAGACAATGGTATCGGCATAGAAAAAAAATATTTAAAAAATATTTTCAAAAAATTTTACAGGGTTCCAACGGGAAATGTACATAATGTAAAAGGTTTTGGAATGGGCTTAAATTTTGTAAAACGCATTATTGACGCTCACGACGGAAAGATAAAAGTGAATAGCCTGCCCGGCATTGGAACAGAATTCAGATTACTCATCCCATACAATTAAAGATCCATGCAAAACCAAAAACCAAGAGTATTGCTGGCAGAAGATGATCTTTCATTAGGATATGTTATAAAAGACAACCTTGCAGACGCCGGGTATGAAGTCATATTATGTCCCGATGGTCAGGCAGCGATCGACAAATTCGGGAAAGATGAATTTGATATCTGCCTGCTTGACATCATGATGCCCAATAAAGACGGGTTCGCAGTCGCCAAAAAAATCCGTCAGCAAAGCGATATGATACCCATTCTTTTTCTCACGGCAAAATCACTGGAAGAAGATAAGATCAAAGGATTTGAAGCAGGCGCCGACGATTATATCACAAAACCATTCAGCATGCAGGAATTATTGATGCGCATGGAAGTCTTTATGAGAAGAACAAGGAAAATGTATTCTGAGAAATCGGTTTCATTTACCATCGGCAAGCTTCAGTTTTCATACACCGATCTGAAATTATCTATTGGCAAGAGTATTTTCAACCTGACTCAAAAAGAAGCCGACCTGCTGAAATTTCTATGTGAGCATCCCAATTGCATTTTAAAAAGAGAAGAAGTTTTGCTCAATGTCTGGGGCAAAGACGATTATTTTTTAGGAAGGAGCATGGACGTTTTTATTACAAAGCTCAGAAAGTATTTTAAGATTGATCCTGCTGTGAACCTCGAAACGATCCATGGTGTTGGATTTCGCTTCAATGCAATGGTTGATCATTATTCATAGACAGACCGTGATACTGCCTAAAATATGACAACTTTACACAATAAATTTGCCATCAATCTGTTATGATTCCCTTTCGGCAAAGCAGTCAACGAGATTTAACTGCTGATTAACCCGGTTTAAATGACTTATTAAAAAAGCAAACAATAATTTCGCAATCCAAATTTTACTGAATTTCCACCAGATGAAAGATCCCTGCAAATACAATAATTACCGATTGATCCTCTCCTTTCCATTAAAAATTACTTCTATCAACAGACCTAACGATATTACCTATGCAAAAAAGAATTAGTCTCTTATTTTTTGGGTGTTTATTTTGTTGTTCTGTGATGAATGCTCAGGTGATGCCCGATACCCTTCATATTAATCTCGACAGTGCCGAAGCCATCTTTCTAAGACAAAATTTTGCTTTACTTGCCCAGAAATACAATATCGATGCGCAGAAAGCACAAATTATTCAGGCCCGGTTGTACAGTAATCCGAACCTTGCTTTCGCTTTCAGTCTATACAATCCTCAAACAAAAACATTTTTTCCTACCGGTAGCGGCGAGACAGGCGGGAACTTTGCAGCACAGCTCTCGCAATTAATTTATTTAGCAGGTAAACGCAATAAGCAGATAAAAATAGCTGAAGAAAATGCAAAGCTCGCGGAATACCAGTTTTATGATCTGATCAGGACTTTAAAATATACTTTAAGGACGGATTTTTTTAATATTTATTACCTGATGCATTCGGCAACCGCTTATGATGAAGAGATCAACTCATTGCAAGAAGTAGTGACTGCTTTTAATGAACAGCAGGGAAAAGGATATATCGCCGAAAAGGAAGTGGTCCGTGTGAAAGGGCAATTATATAGTCTGCAAGCCGAATACAACGATCTCGTCAATCAGATCAATGATATTGAAAGCGAATTAAGATTAGTATTGCAGGTCAAAAATTCATTTATTGATCCCATTGTAGATTCAAATGCTATTGCAGCACTCAACCCATCTAAATATGCTTTGCCCACCCTCATCGATTCTGCGTATAAAAACCGTACTGATCTGATGATCGCCCGATCAAATACCGAAGTGAGCAAGTTGAATTATAATTATCAAAAATCGCTGGCCGTTCCTGATCTCACATTAGCTCTTGCATATGATCAGCAAGGCAGCTATGTTAACAATTTCAATTCCATCGGTGCAGCCATCGACCTGCCATTCTTCAACAGAAACCAGGGAAATATCAAATCCGCAAAAGCTTTCATTGAATACAGTAACGCTTCGCAAAAAAGTACTGAGGCTACGGTAGAAGAAAATGTATACCGGGCTCTGCAAAAAGCATATGCCAATGATAAATTGTACAAGAATATAGATACAAAATTTCTGAATGATTTCAACCGCCTTTTACACGAAGTGCTGTTGAACTATCAGAAAAGAAATCTGACTCTTTTGGATTTTCTTGATTTTTATGCTTCCTATAAGCAAAATATCCTGCAGGCAAATGCGGTCGGATATAACCGGGTGAGCGCTTTTGAAGATTTGAATTTTTATACCGGCACGAATTTCTTTAATAACTAAAAAAATTAAGATGATATATAAATACATTCAATACGGTGTAAAAAAAATACTTCTTCTGCTCACATTGGGTTGTTTTATTGTTGAAAGTTGCCAGACAACAAACAGCAAGAATGTTGATGACAAGCCAAAATATATTCTCCCGGATTCATTACTGAAGACAATAGAAATAGATAGTGTATGTAATTCAAAAGTGGTCAATTCGATTACACTCACCGGCAAGGTGGATTTTAATGAAGACAATGTTATTAAAATTTATCCTCCGATCAGCGGAGTAGTCCAGGATGTAAAAGTAATATTAGGTGATTATGTAAAAAGCGGACAGATTCTCGCAGTTGTGAGAAGTGCTGAAATGGCCGGTTATAGCAATGATTTAATTACGGCCGAAACAAATCTGCAGGTCGCAAAAAAAACACTGGATGCAACCAACGATATGTACAAAAGCGGACTGGCTTCACAGCGGGATCAATTGGCTGCAGAAGCCGGCTATAACCAGGCAGAAGCAGCCCTGGAAAAAGCAAAGCGGGTGCTCGAGGTCAATGGCGGAAATAAAAATGGAGAATATCTTGCAAAAACTCCCATCAATGGTTTTATCGTTGAGAAATTTGTCAATAATAATATGATCATTCGCCCTGATAATGCGACTGGCCTTTTTACAATTTCAGATTTAAAAAATGTGTGGATTATTGCGAATGTATATGAATCGAATATCCCGTACATAAAAGCAGGAGACAGCGTGAATGTAACCACGCTTTCTTATCCGAATAAAATTTTTAAAGGAAAAGTTGATAAAATCATGAATGTACTGGATCCCACGAATAAGGTGATGAAGGTTCGCATCGTCCTGTCCAATCCGGGTTACCTTTTAAAACCGGAAATGTTTGCTAACGTAACAGTGAATTCAACTGAGAACAAAAGAATGCTCAGCATACCAGCAAAAGCATTGATTTTTGATCATAGCCAGTATTATGTACTCGTTTACAAAACTCCTTCTGATATTTCTATAAGACCGGTACAGGTGCCCAATATCGTCGGTGACAGGGCTTATATTTCCGATGGAGTTTCCGAAGGCGAAAGAATTATTGCGACACAATCATTATTAATCTATCAGGAATTAAATAGCTAGACCGCAAACTCATTGTCTGATGAACAAGCTCCTTAAAAACATACTGGCTTTTTCTCTAAAAAATAAATATTTCATTTTTTTCGCTACCGGCATCCTGGTGGTATACGGCATCATTACTTTTAATAATATGCCTATCGAGGCATTTCCCGATGTAACAAATACAGAAATAACGATAATTACACAGTGGCCGGGAAGAAGCGCTGAAGAAGTTGAGAAATTTGTCACCATCCCGATCGAAATTGAATTAAATCCCGTCCAGAGAAAAACCAGTCTGCGTTCAACCAGCATCTTCGGCCTCTCTGTTGTCAAACTTATTTTTGAAGACGGAGTGCATGATATTGATGCACGGATGCAGGTGAATAATCTTCTCGCCAATGTAACTCTTCCTGAAAATATCAATCCCCAGGTTCAGCCACCAACAGGACCTACAGGTGAAATTTTCCGATATACACTGGAGAGTTCATTTCGTGATCCGAGAGAATTAAAAACAATTCAGGACTGGACAGTCGACAGAGAATTGAGATCTGTTCCGGGAGTAGCAGATGTAGTAAGTTTTGGTGGTATGGTGAAAACTTATGAAATCGGTGTGAATCCTCAAAAACTCGCCGATCTTGGCATCACACCGCTGGATGTATTCAATGCAGTCGCAAAAAGTAATATCAATATCGGAGGAGATGTGATTAAAAAGAACTCGCAGGCGTATATAGTCCGCGGAATTGGCTTATTGAACGATATCAATGAAATCAGGAATATCATTGTTACTAATATCAATGGAATTCCGGTGCTTGTAAAAGATGTGGCTGATGTACAGATTTCCAATCTTCCCCGATTGGGTGAGGTAGGCAGAACGGATGCGATTGACAGTACTGGTTCAAGGAAACTGGTCAACAAAAGAGATGCAGTTGAAGCCATTGTCTTAATGCGCAAAGGAGAAAATCCAAACCAGGTTATCAATGCACTCAAACAAAAAATAAATAAATTAAATGATCGCGTACTTCCTCCTGATACAAGAATTATTCCTTTCTATAATCGCGAAGACCTGATTCATTATGCCACACATACAGTGATGCATAACCTTGTGGAAGGTATCCTGCTTGTAACCCTGATCGTTTCCTTATTTATGTTCAACTGGAGAACGACATTGATTGTTTCAATGATTATTCCATTATCACTCCTGTTTGCATTTATCTGTCTCCATCTGATGGGGATGTCGGCTAACCTGCTTTCACTCGGTGCGATCGATTTTGGGATCATTATTGACGGTGCGGTTGTCATGGTAGAAGGTCTTTTCGTGTTGCTGGATCATAAGGCCAAGGAAATAGGAATGGAAAGATTCAATAAGCTGGCCAAAATGGGGATGATCAAAAAAAAAGGTGCTGAACTGGCCAAAGCTATTTTCTTTTCTAAAGTAATTATCATCACTGCATTGCTTCCCATTTTTTCATTTCAGAAAGTGGAAGGAAAAATGTTTTCTCCACTCGCATACACTTTGGGTTTTGCATTGCTGGGTGCATTGATTTTTACATTGACCCTTGTACCCGTACTTGTAAATACGCTGCTCAGAAAAAATGTGAGGGAAAAGCATAATCCCTTTGTTCAGTTTTGTACGTCCAGAATCATGCGGGGATATCGTTTTGTTTTCCGCAACAAAAAATCTTCATTGCTGGTAGCTGCTATGGTGATTGTTGTCGGTTTGTATTCATTTAAATTTCTGGGTTCTGAATTCCTCCCGGAATTAAATGAAGGTTCGATTTGGGTGCGCGCAACAATGCCATATAGCATTTCATTGGATAAATCTGTACAGATTGCCGAACAGATGAGAGGTATCATGATGGGCTTCCCTCAGGTGAAAAGAGTTTTGTCGCAAACAGGACGTCCTGATGATGGGACTGATGTGACAGGTTTTTACAATAATGAATTCAATGTATCGCTATATCCCGAAGATGAATGGAAACCAAAAATTACTAAGGATGAACTGATAGAAGACATGCGAAAGAAATTATCAGTGATTCCCGGAGCTGATCTGAATTTCTCCCAGCCGATTATGGATAATGTGGAAGAAGCCGTATCTGGTGTGAAAGGATCTATTTGCGTAAAAATCTTTGGAGATTCTTTGGATTATATGGAAGCAAAATCAGACGAAGTAGAAAATATTTTAAAAACAGTCCGTGGTATTGAAGACCTGGGAGTTATTAAAAATATTGGGCAACCTGAATTGGATATCGACCTGGATCAAAGTCGTATGGCGCTCTATGGCGTTTCAACTGCAGATGCAAATGCCGTAATTGAAATGGCAATTGGTGGTAAAGCTGCAACACAATTGTATGAAGACTTCAAAAAATTCGATATCCGCATTCGCTTTCCCGAAGAATTTCGTGCTTCCGATTTAGATATCGGCAACCTGCTCGTGCCTACACAAAGCGGATCAAAAGTGCCCATCAGAGAAATTGCAAACATCAGGCAAAAAACAGGACCATGCCTGATCTTCAGAGACGATAACGAACGTTATTCGGCGATAAAATTTTCTGTGCGCGGCCGTGATATGGGTAGCACGATTGCTGAAGCTCAGGAAAAAGTAGATGCAAAAGTGAGACTGAAAAAAGGATATATTATGGTGTGGCAGGGAGATTTCGAAAACCAGCAGCGCGCATCCAAGAGACTTGCCGAAGTCGTTCCCATCAGCCTTTTATTGATTTTCTTATTGCTCTTTATCATGTTCGGTAATCTGAAAGATGCAGGACTGGTATTCCTGAACGTTCCATTCGCGGTAGTCGGCGGCATATTCGCTTTATTAATTACAGGAACCAATTTCAGTATTTCGGCAGGAATTGGATTTATCGCATTATTCGGGATATGTATCCTGGAAGGAGTCCTGTTGATATCCGCATTCAAACAGAACCTGGAAAGAATCAAAGGAGAAAATCCTTTGTATACTGCTGTCAAAAGAGGTGTCAATTCATTGATACGGCCTGTATTGATGACAGCACTGATGGCTACAATCGGTTTACTCCCTGCAGCACTATCAATGGGAATCGGTTCAGAAAGTTCACGTCCATTAGCAAGAGTTGTAATCGGAGGATTGATATGTGCCACAATATTTTCATTGCTGATTTTCCCGGTTGTATTCTTCCTTGCTTATAGAAAAGTTGATACCAAGCACCAGGGTGAAAATGATGAAAGGGCTTAGGAATTTCGAGTTTTCAGTCTGCAGTTTTGAGTTTATAGTTTTAATAAATTTATTGATGAATATTTTAAACTCAAAACTCGAAATTAAAAACTCGAAACTGATTTATACTGCAAAAGAAGTTCCGCATCCGCAGGTTTTGGATGCATTGGGATTTTTAAAAGTGAAGCCACGTGCATTCAATCCATTTTCCCAGTCAATCTGCATTCCTGACAAATAAATACCATGGGCTTTATTCATGATAAATGGTAAGCCATCAAATTCATAAGAATCATCGTTCTCTAGCATTTGATCAAATCCAAGAATATAAGACAGTCCGGAACAACCTCCTCCTTTGACGCCCACTCTCAGCAAAGAGGAACTATCAAATCCTTCTTGCGCCATCAGTCTTTTGATTTCATTGACTGCCTGCTCCGTGAAAGTGACCGGGGATGATATTAAAGCTTCCATGCCTGCAAAAGTACAAACAAAAGGCCAAGGGGCAAAGGTCAATGGCCAAAGGATATTAAGGGCTCAATTGTATTGTAAAAGATGAAGGATTTCACTTCATGCTCTAACATTTACTGTTTCACATTTGACAATCTACACTTTGACCCTTGCCCCTTGGCCTTTGTCCTTTCCTCATATTCCTTACATTTGTTTTTATTAAAACACTATTATGGGATCAGTTTCACAAAGTGAATTATATTGGGCTATAGCAATTGCAGTAGTACTTGCGGGCAGCCTTGCATTCCTGTTCTGGAAGCAAAGAAAAGAAGCCAAGCAATTGCAGAAAGAAAATGGAAATAAAAAAAGCAGCGTCAATATCGCACAACTGCAATTGCAGGCTTATGAAAGATTAATATTACTCGCTGACAGAATCGCCCTTCCCAATCTCATAAACAGGATCAACCAACCCGGATTGAGTGCAAAAGAAATGCAATTATTATTGACTCAGACCATCAAACAGGAATTCGAACATAATATCACACAGCAAATGTATGTTTCACCGCAAGCCTGGGATGCGATCCGCAATTTCAAAGAACAAAATATGCTGGTTATTAATCAGGTTTCTTCCTTTTTACCAGAAGGCGCTACAGGACATGATTTAAACAAAAGCCTGTTGGAACTGCTCATGCAGAATCCAAAAGCATCTTTACAGGAAGTTGTCACTGATGCCCTGAGTTTTGAAGCAAAAAAAATAATGAAATAGAATTATGATTATTTGGTGAGATTGCGGATACTCTGAGAGAAGTGTTGGAGAATATACAGCATGGATCGCTTTGATGGTTCTTTGTTTCTTTCTACTCAATTTTCCGATGGTTTTTTGAAGTTGTTGCAACCAGAAATATTTTGAACCGCTGTATTCATAACAGATGAGAGACGATATAGAAAAGCAATTCATAAAAAACTATGTTTTTAAGCAAGGTTTTCCAGCATATCTTTTGTTATTTTTTCAAGATTGAATTCATTTTTCCATCCCCAGTCAGAACGAGCTACGCTGTCATCGATGCTCTGCGGCCAGCTGTCAGCAATGGCCTGTCGGTAATCGGGTTGATAGCTGACCTGGAATTCAGGAATATATTTTTTAATTTCAGCGCTAATTTCTCCCGGCGAAAAGCTGATGCCCGATATGTTGTAAGAAGTTCTGACCGAAATTTTATCTGCAGGGGCTTCCATTAATTCGATAGTAGCCCTGATCGCATCAGGCATATACATCATCGGCATATAGGTATCTTCCTTTAAAAAGCATTTATATTTTTTATGTTCGATCGCCTCATAAAAAATCTCCACCGCATAATCTGTAGTTCCTCCTCCGGGAGCAGATTTATAACTAATCAATCCCGGATACCGGACGCTCCTCACATCCACACCGAAACGACGATGAAAATAATTACACCAGAATTCGCCGGCATATTTACTGATCCCATAAACCGTGATCGGTTCGATAATAGTTTGCTGCGGACAATTTCGTTTGGGTGAAGTAGGGCCAAAAACAGCAATGCTGCTGGGCCAGTATACTTTTTGTAATTTCTCTTCGCGCGCAATGTCTAATACATTTAAAAGCCCCTGCATATTCAGGTGCCAGGCCAGTCCGGGATTTTTTTCACCTGTTGCAGAAAGAATAGCTGCCAGCAAATAAATCTGTGTAATATTCTGACGGATTACCTGTACGTGCAGCATCTCCTTATTCATCACATCCAATGATACATATGGACCTGTTCCTCTCAGCAGATCATTTTCTTCCCGCAAATCAGAAGCAACCACATTCCCATTTCCATAAATTCTTCTGAGTGCAAGCGTGAGTTCAACTCCGATCTGTCCGGAAGCACCGATTACCAGGACTTTTTCTTTAACCATTTTATTCGGATTTAGGTTACTTCAAAGAAGCACAAACCTAAGGAAATTTAGTTGACAGACGACAGTTGACAGACGAGAGTAATCAAGAATAACCCTTAAAATTCAGATGCAGGTTTGATATCAATCGCTCAACAATTTTATCCCTGCGAACTGTCAACTGTCATCTGTCAACTCTCCTTATCTTTGCGCCATGGAAAAATTTCTGAAAGATCTGTTTAAAGATCAATCGTATGATGAAAAAAATTTCTTCCTGATCGCCGGGCCTTGCGTGGTAGAAAATGAAGAATTAATTATGGAAGTAGCGGAGAAGGTCTATTCTATCTGCAAAAAACTGGGTATCCCATATATTTTTAAATCCTCCTATCGCAAAGCTAACCGGACAAGCTCATCTTCGTTTACTGGTATTGGTGATGAGACTGCACTCGCACTGGTAAAAAAAACCGGAGAAAAATACAATCTGCCAACAACTTCCGATATCCATGCACATGATGAAGCCGATATTGCAGCGAAATATGTGGATGTATTGCAGATACCAGCATTCCTTTGCCGACAAACAGATTTGCTGATTGCAGCTTCACGCACAGGCAAAATTGTGAATGTAAAAAAAGGGCAGTTTCTCAGCGGACCCGCCATGAAATTCGCCTCGGAAAAAATCCGTAAGGCAGGGAATGACAAAATTATACTGACAGAAAGAGGAACAACTTTTGGCTACCAGGATCTCGTCGTCGATTATAGAAATATTCCCTGGATGAAAGAACTGAACTCTCCTGTGGTCATGGATTGCACACATTCTTTGCAGCAACCCAATCAAACCACTGGTGTGACGGGAGGAAATCCACAACTCATTGGAACCATCGCCAAAGCAGCTATAGCTTCGGGAGCTGATGGACTTTTCATAGAAACACATCCAAATCCTGCAGCCGCACTCAGTGACGGAGCAAATATGCTCAGGCTGGATCTCCTGGAAGGTTTATTGCAAAAGCTGGTAAAAATTCGTCGGGCAGTAGCATAAAGCGTTTGCTGATAGCCGTTGGTAGACGGGTGATAAATATTAAATGATGATTAATCATCGGACGCCGATTATTGATCAATGATTCTACAGATAGCGCAAAGGGTTTCTGCGGGCTGAGATGATATATCTTTTTATATTCATCCAAAACGCGAGAATAAAATAAATGATCAATGGAGAACCCATTGTAAGAAATGAAATATAGATGAACCAGGTTCGAATACGTGAGGTAGCAATACCGAGTTTGTCGCCGATTGCCGTACACACACCGAATGCCTGCCATTCGACGAATTGCTTAAATCTGTTCATACTGCAAATTTAAAAAAATACTGCAAAAAAAGGAAAGAACTCTGTTAATACAATGATACATTTTTGATAAATTTGCATTCCATTCCGGCAATGTTATACTTCAAACACTGCTATAAAACTCTAAAATTGTAAACATGGTTTTCGATCTGGATCTAATCAAAAAAATTTATGCAGAAATCCCGGCCAAAGTGCAAACTGCACGTAAGCTTACAGGTAAGCCTTTGACATTATCAGAAAAAATCTTGTATGCGCATTTGTACCAGCCGGCGACAAAAGCTTATACAAAAGGAAAGGATTATGTGGATTTTGCACCTGATCGTGTTGCCATGCAGGATGCAACAGCCCAGATGGCTTTGCTCCAATTCATGACTTGCGGAAGAGATAAAGTAGCTGTTCCATCAACAGTGCATTGTGATCATCTTATTCAGGCAAAAACAGGGGCTGCCAAAGATTTGGCAACTGCGCTCGATGTCAACAAAGAAGTCTATGATTTTCTCGCTTCCATCTCTAATAAATATGGAATCGGTTTCTGGAAAGCCGGTGCAGGGATCATTCACCAGGTCGTACTGGAAAATTATGCTTTCCCCGGTGGTATGATGATTGGAACAGATTCACATACCCCTAATGCAGGTGGTCTGGGTATGATTGCTATCGGAGTCGGAGGCGCCGACGCCGTGGATGTGATGGCCGGATTGGCATGGGAACTTAAAATGCCCAAACTGATCGGAGTCAAATTAACTGGTAAAATGAGCGGTTGGACTTCAGCAAAAGATATCATATTAAAAGTAGCAGGTATTCTTACAGTAAAAGGAGGAACCGGTGCCATTGTAGAATATTTTGGAGATGGTGCTGACACATTGAGTGCAACCGGAAAGGGAACCATTTGTAATATGGGAGCAGAGATCGGCGCAACCTGTTCAATTTTTGCATATGATCAAAAAATGTCTGCATATCTGAAAGCAACAGGGAGGGAAGAAGTGGCTGCGATGGCAGATAAGATCCGCGAACATCTGCGGCCTGATCCGGAAATTTATGCAGATCCAAAATCTTATTATGATCAACTCATTGAAATTAATTTAAATGAATTAGAACCTCATGTGAACGGTCCTTTCACTCCTGATCTTGCATGGCCAATTTCCAAATTTGCTGAAGCCGTGAAATCAAATAACTGGCCTGAAAAACTCGAAGTAGCACTGATTGGATCCTGTACAAATTCTTCCTACGAAGATATCAGCCGTTCTGCTTCAGTGGCGAAACAGGCAATCGATAAAAAACTGAAAACGAAAGCGGAATTCACTATTACACCCGGTAGTGAGCAGGTGCGATTCACTATCGAAAAAGATGGGTTCCTGAAAACATTCGAAAGTATTGGAGGTGTTGTATTGGCCAATGCCTGTGGCCCCTGCATTGGTCAATGGGCCCGTCATATAGATGATCCAAACAGAAAAAATTCCATCATCACTTCTTTCAACAGAAATTTTGCGAAGCGCAACGACGGACTTGCTTCTACACATGCTTTTGTAGCATCCCCTGAAATCGTTACTGCTTTCGCCATTGCAGGGGATCTTACCTTCAATCCGTTAAAAGATAAACTAAAAAATGAAAAGGGAGAAGATGTATTGCTTGATGAACCAACCGGCATCGAGCTACCTCCGAAAGGTTTTTCGGTTGATGATCCGGGTTATAGTGCACCTGCAAAAGACGGAAGCAACGTACAGGTAATTGTGAAATCCGATTCACAACGTTTACAGCTACTCGAACCTTTTAAAGCATGGGAAGGAACCGATCTTAAAGGATTGAGGCTGCTGATCAAAGCAAAAGGAAAATGTACAACAGATCATATTTCCATGGCAGGACCCTGGCTGAAATTTCGTGGTCATCTTGACAATATCTCCAATAATATGCTCATCGGGGCCGTCAATTTTTTCAATGATAAAACGGACCTGGTCAAAAACCAGTTGACTGGTGAATATGGAGGAGTGCCCGCTACGCAAAGAGCTTATAAAGCAGCCGGCATCGGAACCATCGTGGTTGGTGATGAAAACTACGGAGAAGGCTCATCAAGGGAACATGCGGCTATGGAACCACGTCATCTTGGCGTTCGTGCCATACTTGTAAGATCTTTTGCCCGCATCCACGAAACCAACCTGAAAAAACAGGGCATGCTTGCACTCACATTTGCAAACAAAGAAGATTATGATAAAGTGCAGGAAGATGATCTTATCGATATCCTCGGACTCACTTCATTTGCTCCGGGAAAATCATTGACCGTTGTATTGAATCACAAAAATGGCGGTAAAGATGAGATCAGTGTCAATCATACATACAATGAACAACAGATAGAATGGTTCAAAGCAGGAAGTGCATTGAACCTGATCAGAAAACAGGCGGCCAAATCCTGAATCTCTGATAAGAGCCAGGCATCCATATAAAATAAAATATAAACCCGTCGCTATCGCGGCGGGTTTTTGTAATTGCCAGAACTTACCCAACAACTAAAAGCAAATTGAATGATAAAAAGAAGACCTGGCATAATTTTCATTTCTGTTGGAGTAATTCTTTTATTAAGACTCATTTTTATCGGGCTGATGGGGCTCATGCCCCAGGACGCTTATTATGATTTTTATGGCGAGCATCTTGCACTATCTTATTATGATCATCCCCCCGCCATCGCGTATATATTAAGGTTGTTCACTGAAATCTTCGGAAAAAAAGTGTTCGCACTTAAACTGGCTGATTCTATTGTCAGCTTTTTATCACTGCTATTTTTTTACAGGCTTTCCCTGCTTTTCCTTGGGAAACAGGGAGCGCAAAAATCTGTATTGCTTTTCTTTTCAACCCTCATGCTGACAATCCTCTCACTAATCTCCACTCCCGACACACCATTGGTCTTATTCTGGACAATTTCTTTACTATCCTTATATCATGCCATATTCCTGGGAAAGAATATATGGTGGATATGGTCTGGTATATTCATAGGATTGTCATTCGACAGCAAATACACAGCAATATTTTTATTGTTCGGACTATTTGTTTTTCTCTTAGCCTCCAATAAATATCGACGCCTGCTTTTGTCGCCCTGGCCATGGCTTTGTTTGTTTTTCTTCCTTGTCACCATTTTACCTGTAATCATATGGAATGTTCAAAATGATTTCGCTTCATTCAGATTTCAATCGCAGAACAGGATGAAATCAATGAGTGGAATACATATTGATCTTCTCAATTTTGCTGGAGTGATCGGACATCAGTCAGCTATCCTGGTTCCTGTTCTTTTCTTTTCGCTGATTTATTATCTGTTCAGGCTATTCAAAAAATACCGTTTAAAAATTTACAAAATTCCCGAAGAAAAATTATTTCTCCTATGTTTTTTTCTTCCTGTTTTCATTGGATTCCTGTGCCTGTCATTCATTTATTGGGTAAAACTAAACTGGATGATACCTGCTTATATCAGCGCTATCATTTGGTTAAGCGTCTATATCGGCAAAAGATGGATCAGGTACCAACTCATCTTTTCAATGATTGTACATTTTGTATTGGCCATTGAAGTAATTTTTTATCCTGTTGATATAAAATCGGATGATACCTGGGCAGGATGGCCGGATTTAGCAAATAGTGTTCGTGAATTAAAAAAAGATCATCCGGGAAATTTTATTTTTTCAGCAGACGATTACAAAACATCTGCCGTATTAAATTTTTACCTGGATGAAATGGTGTATAGCCAGAATATTATCGGGAGGCGTGCTCTTCAATTTGATTTCGTAGGATCCGATTTAAATGCATTGAAAGGAAAAAATGCTTTGTTCATTGATTCCGATCCTTCATTTTCCGACCAGGGAGATAACCCTCCTCTTCCACCCGAGATCTTTCATTATTTTGACTCCGTCAAACCCCTAAACCCGATACTCATGAAAAAATATGGCCGCACGATCAGGAAATTCTTGGTATATGAATGTGAAAATTATCATCCAAAAGAATAGTCTCTTCAAATAAATTCATGGAATGCGGAAATGAAAATTATTCTACAGTATGAGCTGAGAATCGGTATACTACCAACTTAGCTGAACCAATCCCAAAAGGGAATTTTTTCCGGGAATGGGAAAAAATAGCCGATCAAATGCTTAATAACTCTATAATAACCAGCAATGTACGACTTGGCATTGATTTAGAAGAGCTGGGGCATGAATCT
>Ga0335076_10003777_pt1 | contig 15249 bp, 17 predicted proteins | sample Lox_Sample_25_FD_206717 | JGI IMG/M metagenome (GOLD analysis project Ga0335076, IMG submission 206717) | Soil microbial communities from Loxahatchee National Wildlife Refuge, Florida, United States - Lox_Sample_2.5 | ecosystem: Environmental > Terrestrial > Soil > Wetlands | place: USA...
AGACCCTTGTCTACTGTCAAAACTATAAAGACCGCGCAGAAAGAAGGTGTCAAGTCGAAGCAAACGATTGTAAAAAGTTGTAAACAGCTGGGTGACCGCTACGAGAAATATCCAGAAAACCCTGGTATTCACCTTAAGACGCTATGGGTTCAGTAACTTAGGTCATGTCCTAAAACCAACCACTGCCGCTCGGCAAGGGGTCGCGGCTGCCTGATTCCCGCTCATCCTCCGGCTTGTGCATGGTGCAATTTCCCCTGCGACGATTCCATCCGTTTTGTGACTCCAAATTCGCGCCAGATGAACACCACGTTAACGGCCACAATTCGGACTTGACGAAAGTTTCCCCAACTATTCTACGCGTTGGGACGCGGACGCTGGTGAATGATCATCCAGGACGTGCCAAACCGGTCGCGCAGCATGCTGAACCGGTAAGCGAAGAAGGTCTCCTGCATCGGCATAAACACGTTTCCGCTCTCCCCCAGCAGCGCGTGAATGCGCTCGGCTTCCGGCGAAGTGTCCACGCTGAGGGAAAGGTACACGCTGCGCATAGGTTCGAACCGATCGGAAGGCACACCGCTGGCCAGCAGTTGCGTGCCGCCGATGCTTAGCGAAGCGTTCAGCACTTTTGTCGCCAGCTCGGGAGGAGCATCCGTGGCATTAGGCGCTTGGTCGTGGGTCATCAGAAAAATCACTTTTGCACCGAGGTGCTGTTCGTAAAACCGAAAAGCTTCCTCGCAGTTGCCGCCATGATTCAAGTAGGTATTCACGTGCATCAAGGTGATCCTCCCAAGCAAAAACACTAGCGCACTTCACTTGCATATTGCAAGTGATTTATGATTACAATGAATGCGCCAGCCCGCGTTGGCAAAACCAACGAAGGGAGAAACCGCCATGAGCGTCTTCGGGCGACGCGGGAATCGCGGAGCGGGCTACGCTTGAGGATTTTTCTCGTTGCGAGGGTGCACCCAGATGCGCGTAGTGGCGGTTTTCCCCAGGTGAATGATGCGATTAGCTACACGCATCCTAAGCGTTTCGTCGTAGCCGCGCTGCAGAACTTCGAGTTTACTGGAAGGCAGGAGGTGCAGGCTCTCCAGAAAATCCAGAAAGCCTTCGTCCTTTTCATATACGCAAAGCACTTCCGCCGACTCTCCGGGACGAAGTTCGGACAGCAGAACGCCACCCTGCTTGCGCAGTTGCGAAACACCTCCACTGATGGGGACTCCGTGAGGGCAGGTCTTACGACCTGCGAAACGCTTGACCAGCAGAGCTTCGATCGTGGGAGAAATCGCGTGCTCCAGGCGCTCAGCTTCCGCGTGCGATTTGGTCCACGGCACCCCGATTACTTCGGTGAGTAGCATCTCCGCAAGCTGATGACGAAGCATGAGGTGCTGCGCTAGCTTGCGTCCCTTCTCGGTGAGAAGGATTTCGCCGCCACGGCGCACTTTCACGTGGCCATCGCGGGCCATGCGTTTCACCGCAGCGGTGACCGCCGGCGGAGTGACGTCGAGTTCTTCGGCCAATCGAGCCGAAATGGGAATTTGCTTTTCCTCATGCATTTCCCAAATGGCTTTGAGGTAGTCTTCCTGCGAAACGCTGGTTTTGTCGCGGCGCAAAGAAACTCCCATCAACTTATGCGCTGGCGGCGCGTTTTCTGGAGCGAAGCCGCCTGGCGAGCAATAGCACCCGGCCTTCAAGCTCTCCTAGAATTTTCTGATAAGTGGCTGCTTCTTCGCCATAGGGATCTTTGATATCCCAGATTTCAATCCTTTGCGCCGAAGCAGACCGGTTGACGCGAAACCCTAGCAGGCCATCGAGCGATTGTCCGGATATGTTGACGATCACATCCGCACGCCCAAGAGCGTCGTAGCGCAGCAGCTTGGAAGAGAGCCCGTCGAGCGAATAACCGCTAGCGAGAAGCGTCTTCTTGGTTAGTTCAGGAACCTTGCCGAGTGGACAGATTCCAGCGCTGGACGGCTCCATGATATCCGAAGCGAGTTGCCGAGCAATGGCCTCGGCCATCAGGCTCCGGCAGGCATTCCCCACGCAGACAAAAAGCACCCGGCGTTTTTTCACCGCCTGCATACTGACATTCTAGCGCGGCGCACCGCGATTCATGAAAACAGCGGATTTAGAAATGGTGCGCAAGAGTTAAGGAAGTATTCGTCTTCGCCGGTGAACGCGTTGAGAGAATCGCTTCCCGCATCGATGAGGCCGATGACGCTAGCGTGATCACCACCGAAAACCGGAACGATAATTTCGGAACGCGTGCTCCCGAATGTGGTGAGCCAGCGTGGATCCTCTTGCACGTTTCCAACGTTGACGACCGAACGGGTGGCAACCACAGACCCGCAAAGACCATTACTGACCGGAAATCGCGGAAACGCGGGCAGAGTCGCGACGCTACAGGCGAGCATGCCGATTTCCGTCGAAATGACCTCATAAAGTCCAACCCACCGGTAACCGCGCTCCACTGCAATAGCTTCAGCGACGCGTTTGGCTGCCCCAGCACGATCTGGACTGTGATGAATGAATTCAGCGAGTCGCGAGAAGAACGTTTGTTGCGACATGGGCCCGGCCTCTCTCCTCACCGCAGCGGGCTGGCAGCGCGGCTTTTGCCTTTGCTGGAACGGCCGTTCGACGCTAACTGTAGGAAATACTCGTGGACGGTTGAGTCGTCGGTGAGTTCCGGGTGGAATGTAGCCGCCAAGATGTGGTCCTTCTGCACCAGAGTCGGTTTGCCACCGTATTCCGCGAGAACTTTGATTTCGGGAGCTACTCTTTCGATGATCGGACCGCGGATGAAAACCATCTCAAGGGGCTCTTTTTTTAGTTTCGAATCGCCGAAGAAAACGTCGCTGGCAAGTTGACGTCCGTAGCCATTGCGGAGAATCGTCATGTCCAGCAGCTTCAGCGAATCCTGAACGGGATTTTTCACTTGCTTGGCTAAAAGAATTGCTCCGGCACAGGTGCCCAAGACAGCCTTGTCCTGATTTGCGAATTTGCGAATGGCCTCGTATAGCCCTTCCTCCTGCAGGAATTGCAACTGTGTCGTGCTTTCTCCTCCAGGCAATACCAAGCCGTCCAGTCCCGTAAGATCGGCAACAGTGCGCACCTCCACGGTTTCAGCGCCGAGTTTGCGCAGCATTTCGGCGTGTGCCTGGAAGTCTCCTTGAATCGCAAGGATCCCAATTTTCATGACGAAGTCACTCGATTTCGAAATAGCGGGTTTTCCGACCCGCGCTTTTCCAGCCGGCCCCACCAACGACGAATTACCATCCGCGCGTCGCCAGGAGCTCTTTCTCTTCCAGTTGCCGCACATCCAAGCCCGGCATGGCCTCTCCCAGCTGCTCGTGCGCTTCCAGCACGATTTTGGGATCTTCGAAATGGGTGGTCGCTTTAACGATAGCTTTGGCGCGTGCTTCCGGATCACTGCTTTTGAAGATGCCGGAGCCCACGAACACCGCTTCCGCCCCGAGTTTGCGCACCAACGCGGCATCTGCCGGAGTGGCGATACCACCGGCAGAAAAATTGGGAACGGGGAGTTTGCCGAGGCGAGCAACTTCCCGAATTAGATCCAGCGGTGCGCCATGTTCCTTGGCTTTGCGCATCAACTCATCTTCGCGCATGGTGGTGAGCGCGCGCATTTCGCTCATGATCGTTCGCATGTGGCGTACCGCTTCCACAACATTGCCGGAACCTGCTTCCCCTTTAGTGCGAATCATCGCCGCACCTTCCGCGATGCGCCGCAGCGCTTCCCCAAGGTTGCGTGCTCCGCAGACGAATGGCACGCGAAAATCATGCTTCCATACGTGGTTTTCTTCGTCAGCGGGCGTGAGCACTTCGCTCTCGTCGATGAAATCCACTTCCAGGGCCTGTAACACTTCGGCTTCGACGAAATGCCCGATGCGCACCTTAGCCATCACAGGGATGGTGACGGTCTTCATAATTTCTCGAATCACTTTGATCGAGGCCATGCGCGCCACGCCGCCTTCTTTGCGAATGTCCGAAGGTACCCGCTCGAGCGCCATTACTGCGCAGGCTCCGGCTTGTTCGGCGATGCGCGCTTGATCGGCATTGGTGACATCCATAATGACGCCGCCCTTCAACATTTCGGCCAGGCCGACTTTCACCCGCCATTCGTTGGAACCTTTCGCGCCGTTGGCGTGAGCGCTTCCGTTAGTTTTCTTGGTAGTTGCCATGTCCCTTCTCCTTCTTACTTAAATCCAAATCTCCTGAAGCCTCTCGCCGCTCCGTGGCCTTTCTTTAGACCGGTGCCTTCGACTGCGACCCGTTCACCCTCGCAAAGTGGTCGGTGTCCACCACCACAAAGCGGCCTTTGCCGCGCGCCAGCAGATTGCCCTGCTCATCGCGAATCTCCGCAACCCGAAAGCGGTTTCTTCCCTTCTCTTCTTCCTGCCATCCTTCGACAACGATGGGCTGATGGACGGCCACAGGTTTGCGGTACTCGATGTTCATCTCTGCGGTAACGGCCTTTTCGTCACTCAAGCGCGACAGCTTTCCCATCGCTTCATCGAGAACCACGGCGATGATGCCACCGTGAACAAAACCGCCACCTCCCGCGTAATTAACGCCGAGTGCAAACCTGCCTCGCGTGCGTCGCAAGTCGAAATCCAGCTCGAACGTGAGTTTCATCCCCGAGGGATTCGCTGCGCCACAACCAAAACAACGGTTGCTGGGCTTGGGATCAAGTTTGAGGACAGTGCTCATTTTTGCTCAGACCTTTTACGACAAACTCACACCAACGCGACATGCGCTCGCTCCGCGCGACGGCTGCCCCTTTGCCGCTTGCGCATTTCAATGCGCAGAAGCTCAGCTAAGATGGTGACACCTCGAGCAATCTGCTTTTCGTTCAAACTGGCAAAGCCGAGGCGCAACGTATTCGGCAGTGGCGACTGTACATAGAAGTAGCGCCCCGGCGCAAACAGCACTCCGCGTTCACGCGCGTGCATCATCAGTTCGCTGGCATCGAAACCGGCGGGAAGCTCCAGCCAGAGGCACATGCCGCCGTCCGGCCTTGTCCACCGCACCCCTTCCGGCATGCACTTGCGCAACGCTTCGTCCAACGCGTTCAATCGCTCGGAATAGATTTTGCGCATGCGCGCAAGGTGCTTGTGGAACAGCCCACGCTTCAGGAATTCTGCCAACGTCGCTTGTGCCAGTTGGTCGGTGTGCAAATCGGTCATTTGCTTCACCAGCCGCAAACGTTCGATTGCCGCGGGCGGCGCAATGATCCAGCCGACACGCAGCCCAGGAAAGGCCACCTTGGCAAAACTGTCGATGTGAATTACGACATTCGAACGATCCAGCTGCTTCAGGGAAGGCGGACGTTCGTCATGTGCGTGCAATCGCGCGTAGATGTGGTCTTCCACAACCGGGACTTGATAGCGTCCCGCAAGCTCGAGCAAGCGTCGGCGCGACGCTACCGGCATGGATGTACCAGTAGGATTGTGAAAATCCGGAGTGAGCACGATGAGCTTTACGCGATTATTTGCGAGCGTGGACTCCAGCACTTCAAGGTCAATTCCCAGCGGACTGCCCGGTTCCGCATGCGTGCGCACGGGCACACCCAGACACCGGGCGTGACCGCCGTTGAATACCGCCGATGCTCCGGGATACGTAGGGTTTTCCATGACCACGGTGTCGCCGGACCGAACGAACGCTTTGGCAATCAGGTCAAGCGCTTGCTGGCAACCGTCGGTAATCAGCAGCGATTCGTCCTTCACGGAAAACCCATCGTTGCTCAGCAGATCCAGGAGCGCTTCCTTCAGTGGCGCATAGCCATCGGAAGCTCCGAGATTGAGAATTTCCTGGCCTTCCCGCCGAAGCGAGGCCTGCGCGCAGGATTGCAGTTCTTCCACTGGGAAAAATTCCTCCGCAGGCCGGGCCATGACGAAAGAGATCGCGTTTTCTGGCGCAGAAGCGGTGAGACGGGTAAGGATTTCCTCGCTACGCTCGTCGGCGAACAGAAGTTCCCAGCGAAGGCCATCCGAATGGCCGTTGAGAGCCGGAGGAGCCGGTGGAGTTATTTTTAGCCCGTTACCGTTGCTGCGAATGAACGTGCCGCGCCCCACGTGTCCCTGAATAAGTCCCTCGGATTCGAGTTCAGCATACGCATTGGCGACCGTGGTGCGGTGGACGCCGAGAATCTGCGCCAGTTCGCGACTGGCGGGAATGCGGTCGCCGGGTCGCAGGTCACCGGCATGAACGAGGGAACGAAGCTGGTCGCGCAATTGGATGTACAGCGGAATGTGGCTTTCGGGCTGAAGGTGTAATGGCAGCATTGTCTCTCACCCTTGCCCTATTTTAGCAGACATTGGACCGGTGCAAGAGCCAATATGGCGACCGGCACAGAAGCTCTTAACGTCCGTCAATCAAGGGTTTTGCGAGAAGAAGGGGTTTGTGACCGGGTGGTATCCGAGCCGCCCATTTTTTTCATCAGCGGCCAAGTCCCGAATGCAGATGCGGGTCAAGTCCGAGGCTTGGCACTGATAAATCTGTTTTAGGGGAAGATCCTCGTCTTCCACGTCATACGTTCCTGACTGCATGTCTTCGCTGTCGTCCACCGAGGCGGTGACCACCGGGCTTCCCTGCTGGACTCGGATGCGGAATTGGCGCGTGGATGGTTCGTAGTTGGAAACCAGAAAACAGTGCCCTATGCACGCGCGATCCGGAATGTGCAGGTAGATGGTCCGGTAATCGTTCGGCGCGAAAATGGTCGAAAGGGTCCGCGTCCCAAACGGGAGCCGCTCCGTGAGGCGACGGGTACTGTCTTCCATTCGATTGAGCAGACCTGTGTCCTGATAGAGGAAAGTGAAAAACAAAGCGGCGCAGGCGCTCGAATAGATAAGATGCCAAGTGCGTAGCGGTAGAGCCGCAAGCCAACACATGCCAATGATCGCGCTAACCAGCGTGAGCCGCGTGACCAGCGCGCCAATCCAGCCGCCGGTTGGATCGGTGTGCAGATTTTCCGGTAGAAACGTCGTGGCGGCGAAACAGAGGACATACAACTCGAACATGATCCGGCGGCGTTCTTCGCCGGAGTTCAAACGCCAAGCTCGATCGAGCAGCGCAACTATGGTGCTAAGAATAAGAAAGAAAAGAACAGCGGCTGTGAACCACAGGTAACGCGGACCGAAAACATGCAATTGATCAGCGCCATTGAGCACCCAGAAGTGCTTGTCGCGCCATTCCACCTCGTACCCGTGATGATGCGCAACGAACTCGCGGACTGCAATGATAATCAGTATTCCAGTTACAGGAAGGGCGAGTTTGGCGCGCCGCTGAAGGCGGAGCCAGACAAAACGATATGCCGCTGTGCCTAAGAACCATACAAAACCGAGAGGATGGGCAAACAGGATGAACGGCGCAAGGATGGCAGCTGCAACCAGTCCATTTCGGCGAGCCGGCCACACCAGCGCCAGTCCAATGCACGCCATCCCGATCGACAAATAGTAGTTCATAAAACCCATGTGGAACATGTAGCCGTAAGTCAGCATGGCGATCAGCGGAGCCAGAAACCACGGTGGCCGGCCGGAAACGGCGCGCATGAAGGAGAAAACTCCCCAGAAGAAAGTTAGCACGCAGCAGGACGTGGCAATGCGCTCGGCGGCAAGCAGGCCAAATGCTTTTGCGGAATACAGCAGCAGAAAATCGAAAAGGACATTATCCCACTGCCAGACCGTGTATAAGCCTGGGGCTTTTCCTTGCTGAATGAGTTCGGCGAGCCAAGCATTATACACGTGGCTGCCGAGATCGCCTGCCTCAATATGTTGGTGCCAGAAGCAGGGGATGAGGATGAGAAGTGACAAGACCAAACATAGAACAAGATGCCAATACGTTGAGGGTGGACTAGCAGCGGGCGGTGTCAGGTTTTTTGCGTTCGAAGAGGCGGCCATTTTCGAGTATTCTAGCGCGCGGCTAGGGATTGGAGAGAGGGAAAGATACGAAGGGGACAATCCGATGAGAGGAAGTACGTGCGCATTGATGGGTTTGCTGGGCTTGACTCTGACGCATGTCCCATTGCTACAGGCACAGACCTGCCCTCCGAAGACGCGGGTGGACAACGTCGAGGATCGCTACGGCAAAACCGCGGTGGTGGACCCATACCGTTGGCTTGAGGACCAGGACAGCAAGGAGACTCGTGCCTGGATTGCCGTTCAGGATCAATGCACCGACGCGGCGCTGAAGAAATTGCCAGGCCGCGAAGCGATCACAAAACGCCTGACTGCGTTATATCACACGGACTCGTATGGATTGCCAGAAGAACACGGCGGCCGGTATTTCTTCATGAAACGCAAGGCGGGAGAGGATCTGCGGCAGATTTGCATGCGGCGCAGCGCCCAGGGCCCGGATGAAGTGCTGGTGGATCCCACGCCGTGGTCGGCCGACCACTCGGTCAGCGCGGTGATTGAAAGGGTGAGCAGAGACGGAAAATTCTTGTTTTACGGACGTCGAGAAGGTGGCCAGGACGAAGTGACGGTCCACGTGCTGGACATCGACCAGCATAAGGATCTGCCAGACGTCCTGCCCTCGGCTGACTACGGTTCGGTGGATCCAACGAACGACCACACTGGTATTTATTACGCGAAAGCGACCCCCGATGGGCCGCGGGCCTATTACCACAGCCTGGGAACGCCGCCCGAAAAAGACAAACTGTTGTTTGGTGAAAAGTTGGACAAGGAAAAGGAGCTCGCGCTGGAGCTTTCCGAAAACAACTCCTACATCTACTACCTGGTCATCTATGGAGCGGGCTCCGAGAAGACCGAAGTGTACCTGCAAGGTTTGAAGCAGCCGGATGCGATTGTGCCGGTGGTCAATGACTTGAACTCACTGTTCTGGACCGCCTGGGCCGGCGATACGCTGCTATTGCAAACGAATTGGAAAGCTCCCCAGTGGCACGCGTACGCCGTCGATCCCAAGGATGTAGCGCGCGACAAATGGCGTGAGGTGGTGCCCGAGGCGGACATCAAGCTGGACGTAGTAACACCTGCTGGCGGAAAGCTGGTAGCCACCTATTTGCGCAACGCCTCTACGGAACTGAAGGTCTTCGATTGGGCGGCAAAGGACCCGGACACCGTGCCGTTGCCCGGATTGGGCACCGTGGAAGTTTCAGGCCGCTGGACCTCCCCGGAAATTCACTATGGATACACGAGCTTCAACTATGCTCCGACGGTATTTGCTTATAACTTGAAAACCAAGCAGTCCTCGGTGTGGGCGAAGAGCGATGCGCCCCTGAACCCTACGGAGTTCCAGGTTGAGCAGGTAACGTACAAATCAAAAGATGGAACGAAAGTGCCCATGTTTTTATTTTCAAAGAAAGGACTAACGCACGATGGCCAAACTCCCGTCCTCTTGAACGCATACGGCGGGTTTGACATAAACCTCACCCCAGAATTTCGCGAATTGGCGATTGTCTGGGCGGAACGTGGCGGCATTTTGGCGGTACCAAATTTGCGCGGCGGAGGCGAATTTGGGGAAGAGTGGCATCGCGCAGGAATGCTCGAAAGGAAGCAGAACGTCTTCGACGATTTCATTGCCGCAGCGGAGTATTTGATTGCGGAAAGATACACTAGCCCGGAGAAGTTGGCCATTGAAGGCGGGAGCAATGGCGGATTGCTGGTGGGAGCAGCGTTGACGCAACGCCCGGAATTGTACCGGGCAGTGGTCTGCGAATATCCCCTCGAGGACATGTTGCGGTTTCAGAAGTTTCTGGAAGGGCCATACTGGGTGGCGGAATACGGCAGCGCGGAAAACGAGGCGCAATTCCCTTATTTGTATGCATATTCGCCCTATCAACACGTGAAAGCGGGAGTGAAGTATCCAGCGGTGCTGTTCATTACCGGTGATGGGGACACGCGTGTTGCTCCTTTGCACGCGCGAAAAATGGCGGCACGTTTACAGGCGGCGACCGCATCGTCGCGGCCTATTCTGTTGTCATATGACACAAAGTCAGGCCATTCCGGAGGTCGTCCCTTGATCAAGCAGATTGAGGAGCAGACCGACACCCTGAGCTTTCTGTTTTGGCAACTTGGGGTTGCACCTTAGGAAGAAAAAGTGAATGAACTTAGCGAGCAGCTTGCGCTTCGCCCAGCCGCTTGAGCCGGTCCCGGAGTTTGCGCTGCAACGGCGTGGGGGTATTAGGATTGAAGGCCACTAGGTACCACAGCGGCTGCGTTTTGTCCTTACTCAGCAGCGTCAACGTGTTGGCATCCGCGTTCGGGTGTCGCGCGACGTTTTCGCGAATGGCGCCATAGGGATGCCGGGCGAGCCGCTGCAGGGTTTTCGCATTGGCGCGCGGATGCTCGCTGATCAGGCGCAGCAGATAAAAATCTTCCTTGGGTGCTTGCTTGGAAAGCTTCTCGAGCATTTCCGGCTTGGCTTCCGCACTCAACACCAGACCAATTTTTTCATCCCAGGCGGTGTTGATGTGATTCAGCTCGCGGGTGCGCGCGTGGATCAACTCTTCCAGCATGCGTCGTTCCTGCTGCATGCGCGCGATCGGCAAGCTGGTGCCTTCCAGCGAATCCAGGACGCGTAGCAAATGCTGACGTTCCCCGAAAACGATTTGAGACGTGCGCCCAATTCTGCCGTCTTCTTTTTCTTTATATTGCACTAGATCAGAACGTCGCATGGTTCGCTGCTCCCAATTCCCTTCGGGCCTGCTGCCAAATGGGACGTACTCACCCGCCGACTGCTGTGGAAAACTCATAAGACTTCGCTTTCTGAGGAAGCTTCTGGGAAAGCTCCACTGGATTATGGAAGCTGCGATGGGTTAGCGTAAAGTTCGCCGCCGGAGCCCTGTGCCCGAAGTGCAACCGGCCGCAATTTAACGCGGGATAGCCCGGAAAGAAGGGCGCATGAGCGCGTTCAAAGAGCATCAGGAAGAATTGGAACGCTACGAGCAAATGTTTGGCAAAGAGCGTGGACGGTTGGCGGTTTCGCTCGACCGCATTACCAACGCGCTGGTGTTAACGGGACAGCACGGCGTGTATTGCACCAGCCAACGGAACCCCGCGGTGCCCGCCTTGGATTTGAGGATGATCGCGCAGGAACTGACTCACGCCAAGGAACTGATTCAATCCGTCATGGAAGAGATGCGCAAGACGCGGGGAAACTCGCCCTAGGTTCTTTCCCCCGGTTACTTGTCTCCGACTGCATAGCTATTTGACGAAGGGATTGGTCTCTCGTTCGCGCCCTATTGTGGTGCTCGGGCCGTGACCTGGATGAACGATGGTGGAATCGGGGAGCTGCATCAACTTGTCTTTCACTGAAGCGATAATCTCGTCGTAGGAGCCGCCCCAAAGATCGGTACGGCCGATGCTACCGGCAAAAAGAGTATCGCCCGAAAAAAGTTGTGGATGGATGAGCGTGCTGTTCGAACCGTTGGTAGGAAGGTGAAGCGAGACGCTACCTGGCGTGTGGCCGGGAGTATGAATGACGTTCGCTAGAAAATCCCCCCATTGCAGATTGTCGCCCTCTTTGAGCAAGTGGTGCACTTCGACCAGCTCCGGAGGAGCCACCCCCAGGAATGCCGCTTGCACTTCCATACCTCGATAGAGCGGAAGATCATCGCTGTGCATCATTACTGGCGCGCCGGTGTACTGGTAGAGTTTGGCTAGCCCACCTACGTGGTCGATGTGTGCGTGGGTGCTTACAATAGCCTTCACCTGCAGCTTGTAGCGGCTGAGGAGCCCGAGGATGCGCTCAACCTCGTCGCCGGGATCGACGACGATGGCTTCCAAGGTGCGCGGGTCGCCGATGATCGAGCAGTTGCATTGCAACATGCCCACCGGGATCCTGACGTAGATCATCTCGGCATTGGTCGCGTCGGGCATACGTTGAGCGGGCGGGTGTTCGTTCACAAGATCAGTATATCATTGGAGGTTTACAGCATCACTTCGGGTGAGTCGCTCGATGAACAAAAACCAGTCAATTCAGAAACACGGACCACAAGGAAATGATGAAAGGCGAGGAACGTTCCATTGAACGTCACGACGACAGCATTAAGCGAAGGACACTGCACTCGAGGGGTCGATATGGGTGCCTGGTTCGGGTGCGAATTGCCAAACAGCTTTGGCGACTGGCAATCGGAATATCGTGCCCTGCGTGAGACTGTCGGATTGCTGGATAATAATTATCGGGCTTATCTGGAATTCAGCGGCCCGGATCGCGTCCGGTACCTGAATGCGATTCTCACCAACAACATTAAGGACTTGGCGCCGAATCATGGCGTCGAGTCTTTGTTTCTGAGTCCGCAAGGACATATCCAGGCGGAAATCGAAACCTACGCGCTGCAAGAATCGCTGTTTTGCGTGACCTACGCCATGGTTCGGGAACAGCTTGTTCCCGCGCTGGACAAGTACATCATCATGGATGATGTGACGCTGACGGATCGCACCGGCGAGTTTGCCACACTGGCGCTAGAAGGACCGAAGGCGGCGGCTGCTTTCCACCAGGTGACCGGCATCGACTTGGCCTCAATGGTCGAACTGGAAATGCGCGACGCGAACGTGGGCGCCTTGGATTGCCGAATCACTAAAAGATCGCATGGGAGCGTTCCAGGAGCCGAATTCCTGGTTGCATCGGTTAAAGCAGAAGAGTTGTGGAAGAGTCTCGACGCAACAGTTCGCCGTCAAGGTGGGAAGCCCGTTGGTTATCAGGCGCTGAATACCATGCGGCTCGAGTTGGGCATCCCCTGGTTTGGCTACGATTTTGGCGAGAAGCAAATTCCCCACGAAGCCGGATTGCAGGACACGCACATTTCCTACACCAAGGGATGTTACACCGGCCAGGAAATCGTCGAACGCGTTCGCTCCCGCGGCCAAGTCAATCGCGTTAGGGTGCGCTTGAAATTTGAAGGCGTGGACAAAGCGCTAGAGCCGAACACTCCATTGCTGGCCGAGGGAAAGGAAATTGGCTACGTTACGCGTACCGGATTTTCGCCCGGGCTAGGCGCATGGATCGGGATGGGCTATGTGCGGCGCGAGAAATCAGCAGAGGGCACGCTGCTGGATCTTCTCAACGGTCGCGCCACCGTTGTTCCGGTTCCCATTGCCTGACCATTAATTCTTACTGGGTTGATGATACTCGCGGCTCGGAAGACTCGCGGCATCCTAAGACTCGCAACATCTCAAAACTCGCGACTCCTAAAACTCGCGGCATCTTAAGGCTCAAGGCACTAAGCCCACCAGTCATTCCGAACGAAGTGAGGAATCTCTCTTGGATGGATCTGCGCAGCACACTGCGGTCTTGCACTAGGTCGCGAGCAGCGCGCTCATTTGTTGGAACAATCGCGCGCGGTCGGTCGGATCCATGGCAATGAATTGCACCGCCATCCCCTGCCCTTGGATCACCCGACGAACGATAGCCCGCGCACGCACCTGACCCACGGGCAGATCCAGCAAAATCTGAACGAGGCAGCGCAGCGGCGCGAGTTCTTTTGTGCGGACAAAAAGGCCGCCGATGCAGAAACTATCCACGAACGAGACACCGCGTTGCGTGCCCGCTTGCCAAGCGGCAACGACCGACTTGGGCGGCTTCACACGAGGATAACGGCGTTGATCCGGAGCGTTCATCAGCGCAATCTTCCCAGGCGAAAAGTGTAGCGAGGCGGACCCGGGCGGTCCAGTCAATAATGGGAATTAATCAAATTCGAACTTTGGGGCAGACTGGTCTTCGCCAACACGGCCCGGAGAAATGTCTGCCTTGAAGTAATTCTCCGCGCGAATGGGATCCCCCGAAATGCGGCGAAGGATCGCGAGTTGGCCGACGTGGTTGAGCGCATCGGCAACGGGGCCCTGAAACAATTTGTCCGGCGAGGCGTGCAGCGGCTCAGAACTGGCGAGGTAGTCGTCGAAACGCTTCAGCGCGTCGAAGAAGCGCTGCACTTCATCGGGCCAAGGTAGTGGCGTGGCATCCCGCCAAGAGGGTTGACCCTTGGAAATTGCGAGCGCCCAGTCGAAGAGATCACCAATGTGAGCCAATATCTGCAGGGGCGTGCGCGTCGTTTCAGTGGCCTTGAAGTCGACATATCCTTGAGGCGCATCGCGAACGATTTTGCCGGCACGGTAGGCAATCGTCGCCACTGAGTGCCGCAGAAGATCCCGGCCAGAGATAGTATCAGGGAGCATGGGAGCACTACCCTAGCAGGTTGCTGATGGGGAGGGAAAGGACTTTTCTGGCCGGCTCGTGCTACGCCAGGTTCAGCGCGCGCTTGAACGAGCCTTTTTCCGCGCCGATTTTCTTTTGAAGTTGAAGAATGGCAAACAGCACGGCTTCCGGGCGCGGCGGACATCCCGGAACATACACATCCACGGGAATCACCTGATTGCAGCCTTGAACAATCGCGTAATTATTGAAAACTCCGCCTGAAGTTGCACAAGCTCCCATGGAGATTACCCACTTGGGTTCCGGCATTTGGTCGTACAGCTGCCGAATCACAGGCGCCATTTTTTGTGAGAGGCGGCCAGCCACGATCATCAGGTCGGCTTGCCGGGGCGACGGTCGGAAAACCTCTGCGCCGAAGCGGGCAACATCAAACCGCGAGGCGGCCATGGACATCATTTCGATCGCGCAGCAGGCCAGCCCAAAGCCCAGGGGCCAAATAGAGCTTTTGCGAGCCCAATTCACGGCCTTGTCGAGTTGGGTGAAGATGATCCCTTCATCTTGCAGAAGCTTGCCAAAATCGTCGGGTTTAGTGAGCTTGACGCTTTTGCCCAGCGTGGTTTCCATAGGTTTCCTCAACCACATTTTATCCTATTTCCTAAACTACGGCACAGTGAGCACCACTTTCCCAAATTGCTTGCCTTTTTCAAGGTAACCGTGTGCCGCGATGGCATCGTGCAGTGGCCACACTTTGTCGACAATCGGCTTAAGCCGACCTTTTGCCACCAGTTTCAGCACAGTGCGCAGCTCGTCTTTGGTGCCCATGTACGAGCCAAGGATCGAGAGTTGCCGCGTAAACAGGAAACGCAGATCGATTTTTGCGTCGTACCCGGTGGTGGCGCCGCAAGTAACCAACCGCCCTCCGTTCGCCAGACTTTTCACGCTGTCGTCCCACGTCGCCGCTCCCACGTGTTCGAATACCACATCTACACCGTGCTTGTTGGTCAGGCGCCGCACTTCCTTCCCAATCGGCATAACCGTGTGGAGGATCACTTCATCTGCGCCAATTTCTTTCGCTTTGGCCAGCTTTTCGTCTGTTCCAGCGGTGGCAATCACGTACGCGCC
>Ga0335076_10003778_pt1 | contig 15248 bp, 16 predicted proteins | sample Lox_Sample_25_FD_206717 | JGI IMG/M metagenome (GOLD analysis project Ga0335076, IMG submission 206717) | Soil microbial communities from Loxahatchee National Wildlife Refuge, Florida, United States - Lox_Sample_2.5 | ecosystem: Environmental > Terrestrial > Soil > Wetlands | place: USA...
CCGCCGAAAAGGCTTGCGGGTTGAGCGGCAGATAGGCCTGGAACCTTTGCAGACTGTAGACCACCAGTCCACCCAGCAAGTTGAACGCGAGCATGGCCAATGCATATTGTGTCCAGCGCATTTCTTTCGCGGGATCGATTCCGCATACGCGATATAGCGCCCGCTCGAACGGCCCGCCCGCGGTGTTGAGCACCGCCGGCTGGCCTTCGAAGATGCGCGCCATGTAGGTGCCCAGCGGCTTCGCCAGCGCCAACAGGACAATGATGTAGACGATCAGTTGTAGATAGCCGTTGGCGCTCATCAGAACTTCTCCGGAAAGAGCAAAGCGATCACGAGATAAATCGTGATTGCGAGCGCCACGATCCCGCTCGCGGCGTAGAGCCAGCTCATGATGGCTTCCTCAGGCGCTCGCAGCCGTAGACAAAGCCGGCCGACAACACGAAGAAACCGATCAGTATCAAGAGATACACCGCGTCCATCATTGTCGCCTCCTCAGGTTCAACCAGCACATCGTAGGTAAACGCGCATAAAGATGGTGCGAAGAACTGAAACCGTTGTATAAAAATGTTGTAAAAGGTGTTCCTTTCCCATCATCCGATGATCCTGATTCGCTAGCTCTTGTACCTCGCTTGCGATGAGAGGCATTTGACGGAGATCAAGGCAAACTCACGGCGCTCTTCTGCTGCGATGTTCATGATTTCCTCCTCCGGAACTTTGCACGCTGCAGTGCTTTCTGCTCAGGCCATACGTCGACCCACGGAAAGTACTCTATGCCGTTGCGCATAAAAGCAGTGCAAAAAGAAATGTCGAATCTGTGAGGAGGGCATAAAGGTCCACCTGATCTCCATCGGCGACCGAGTCCGCGGGCCCCGGGTAGAATGCGTGCTGATACCGGAAAAGACACGGGGACCGCGATACATGAAAGCTTTTAAATACTTTCTTTACGCCATCGGCGCAGTAATCGTGTTGCTGCTGGTGGCGATTGGCATCGTGTTCGCGGTCTTCGATCCGAACGACTACAAGCCGCAGATCGTCCAGTTGGTGAAGGAGCGCACCGGGCGCACGCTGACGATAAGCGGCGAGATCAAGCTCAAGATCTTTCCCAAGATTGGTGCCGCGGTCGGCAAGACGACGCTGTCCGAGCGCAACACCGACAAGGTGTTCGCTGGCGTCGAAGAGGCGCAGGTCTATGTGGCGCTATTCCCGCTGTTTAGTCGGCAGATGGTCGTCGACCAGGTGCGCCTCGACGGATTGCGCGCCGATCTGATCAGGTACAAAGATGGGACCACCAACTTCTCCGACCTCAGCGGCGGCGAACCGGGCGAGAAGAAGCACGCCGAGCAACCGCGACCAGAGGCGACCAAGCCGCAGGCCGGGGCCAAGGGAAGTGTAAAACTCGACGTGAGCGGCGTGCGTATCACCAATTCGCGCGTGACCTGGCGCGATGAGACCAACGGCAATGACCTGGCTATCGAACTCGTAGAGCTGAAGACCGGACGGCTCGCCGAGGGTGTGCCAAGCCCTGTGCAACTGGATGCGGCATTCAAGGGGGTCAAACCCAAGGCAGTCTTGCAGATCAAAGCGTCGGGGATTCTGAGCCTCGATCTTCAGAACCAGCGCTATGGGTTCAAAGGCCTTGACGCGAAACTCAGCGGTAGCGCCTTGGACTATACCGGCATTGTGGGCGTGCTCAATGCGGATATCGAAGCGGACGGTGTCAGGCAACGGGTCAACGTAAGTTCCCTGAAGCTAGACGCCAAGGCGAGCCGTGGTAAGGACTCCTTCGATGTGAAACTATCGATACCGAACGTGCAATCGAGTCCCGAGGCGCTCTCGATCGAGGCGCTGACCGCGTCCGCCACCGGCGTAGCTGGGGGCATGACGCTGACCGAGAGCAGTTTCAAAGCGCCCACCTTGCGTATTAACCTGGCGACAAATCAGATCGAAATTCAAGGATTGACGCTCGCCGCGAAAGGTAAGCTCGGCGCAGACAGTGTGAACGTCAATCTCAGCGTGCCCAAACTGGAAGTCAGTGGCGACAAAGCAAATGGAGAATCAGTGCTGCTCACGGTTAGGCTCGACGGAGCCGAGCGCGACGCAAACGTTGCGTTGAAGTTGTCGACGGTGGAAGGTTCCGCCAAAGCGCTCAAGATCGCGGCGCTGATGCTCGACATCGACGCCAAGCAAAAAGACAACGCCGTCAAGGGCTCGCTGAGCACTCCCATCGCGGCGAACCTCGAGGCCAAGGTGGTGGATCTGCCCAAGCTCGCCGCCGACTTCACGGTCACGAGTCCATCGATTCCGCAGAAGACTGTAAAGGTGCCACTATCGGGGACGGTGCACGCGGATCTCGGCAAGGAGCGCGTGGCTGCCAACATTGCGATGCAATTTGACGAGAGTCACATCAAAGCAAAGCTTGGCGTGACCCGGTTCCAATCGCCTGCATACGACTTCGATATCGATATCGACAAGCTGAATCTCGACAAATACGCGCCGCCGAAGCAGAAGAGCACGCAGAGCGGGAAAATAACTGAGCCTGCCAGCCCGACGCCCAAACCGAAAGAGAAAGAGGCGGAAAAACCCATCGACTTCTCACCGCTCAAAACGCTCAACCTCGATGGCCGAGTCAAGATCGGGGAACTGATCGCTAACAACATCAAGGCCAACAGCGTTCGCGTGGACATGCACGCCAAAGGAGGCAAGCTCGATGTGGATCCGATGCAGGCGAATCTGTATCAGGGGTCATTGAAGGGCAGCGCCACAGTGAATGCCAACACCAATCAGATCGCGGTGAAGCAGGCGCTGAACGGAATCTCCATTGGCCCGCTGTTGCACGACGCTGCCAAGCAGGACGTCCTCGAAGGCCGCGGCAATGTCGCTCTCGATGTCACCACGGCCGGCAACACTGTCAGCGCATTCAAGCAGGCCCTCAATGGCAGCGCGAGCCTGAACCTGAAGGACGGCGCGATCAAGGGTGTGGACCTCGCCGGCGCGATTCGGAGCATCAAATCCAAGCTCGGCGGCCAGGATGCCGAGCAGTCGGGGAACACGACGCAGAAAACCGATTTCACCGAGCTGACCGCTACCTTTACGATCAAAAACGGCGTGGCGCATAACGGCGACCTCAGCGCGAAGTCCCCCTTCGTGCGCATCACCGGTGCGGGTGATGTCAACATCCCATTGAACAGCCTCGACTATGTCGTCAAGGCGGCGGTGGTGGCCAGTGCGGCTGGTCAAGGCGGGAAGGAACGTGCTGAGCTGAGCGGACTCACGCTGCCCGTACAGATTTATGGACCGTTCGACGCGCTGAAGTACAAGTTGCAGTTCAGCCAGATGCTGAGCGGCGCGAACAAGGAGGTGCTCAAGGAACTGGCGAAGGACGCCCTGAAGGAAGGTGGCAAAGCCCAGCTGAAAGATCTGGGCAAGGCGCTTCTTGGCGGTGAGAAAGAGCCTGCCCCGCCAAGTGGGGAGGCGGCAACCGGCGATCAGGCACAGCCGCCCGCGCCCGCGAAGAAGAAACCCGAGGACGAGCTGAAGGAGAAGTTGAAGGGACTGCTCCGTTAGCGTCCTGATGATCGTGGTTCGCGACTCCTGTTTCATGGTTCTTGACTTGCAATCTGCAGGACGCCGATTGAACCGACTATGAAAAGCGCTTCGAGAAAGACCCCCAGAGCCTCTGGGGGTAAGCAGAGCAAAGCAAGAACCTATGAGTTACGAATAGCAGGCGACAAGTTACGGCTGCGCGCCAGCGAATTAGCCACGAGCATCAAACCGCAAACCTCTGGCTTCGCGAAACGCGTCATCGGCTGGCAGCGCGAGTACGGCCGTCATGACCTCCCCTGGCAGAGCACGCGCGATCCGTATCGCATCTGGGTATCCGAGATCATGCTCCAGCAGACCCAGGTGAGCGCCGTGATTCCATACTATCAGCGCTTCATGACGCGCTTTCCCGATGTCTCGACGCTGGCTGCTGCCGACGAGGAGGAGGTGCTGAAGCACTGGAGCGGTCTGGGCTACTACGCACGTGGGCGCAACCTTCATCGTGCCGCACGCGCGATCGTCGAGTTTTATGCGGGCGCATTCCCGAGCGAGTTCGAAGCGGTCTGCGCGCTTCCCGGCGTGGGGCGATCCACCGCCGCCGCCATATGCGTCTTTGCTTTCGGCCAGCGTCGTGCAATTCTAGATGGCAACGTCAGACGCGTCCTGGCCCGGCACACAGGTATTCGCGGCTACCCTGGAGACAAGCGGGTGCAGGATCGGCTGTGGCAACAGGCGGATTCGCTGCTGCCGGAATGCGATATCGAGGCCTATACCCAAGGTCTCATGGATCTGGGTGCGGGCCCGTGCAGTCGGCACGGTCCGGACTGCCGCGCCTGCCCGGTGAGGGAGTCCTGCGTTGCGCGGCGTGACGGATTGACCTTGCAGTTGCCTAGTCCACGGCCGAGTCGCACGTTGCCGCAGCATGAGACGGCGATGCTGATCCTCATGAGCGGCGGAGAGGTGCTGCTGGAGAAGCGCCCCGCTTCCGGGATCTGGGGTGGCCTCTGGAGCTTTCCCGAGACGGACGAGAACCAGATCGAGGATGCGGTGCTGCGCTATGGCTTGCAACCTGGACGGCTCAGCCGGTTGACTGTCCTAGAGCACGGCTTCACACACTTCAAGCTGCGCATCCGTCCGGTACTGGCTCGCGTCGTGAAGCCTTCCTCGGGGACCCAGGAGCCGGGACGGATTTGGCTTACCGTGGAAGATGCGTTGGGTGCTGCGATCCCCACGCCAGTGAGACGAATTCTGGGTGCATTACGCACCCCGCACCCAACTACAGAACGACTTGTCGGGACTGCAGAAAAACCTTGACCTCGGTGAGCGCTGCAATCGGGTCGCGCTGTTCAAGAAGACGTTGCTTGGTTTCCACGTCGAGAGGCAACACTTCGGCCAGGCGATAGCCAACCCAACCGGCTTGGTCCAGCCGCGCAGGCGAAGGAAAGCGGTCTGCACCCACCTTCGCGATGATCTTTTCGAGGACCGTTCCCAACTCTTTGTATTCTTCCGGCAGCGGAAGCGGCGGTGCGGGGTCGTCGAGTTCGACCTGCGCCTGCACCAGACCACTTTTTGCTGTCCACTGCTCGAGGATGCGGAATACGGATTCCCCGTGCGTCACGAGGTGAAACAGGCCCAAGTGCGGCATATCCCACTCTACGATTCGTGCGGTGCAACCCACGGCATGAGGCACGGCGGCGGTGCCGACCTCCTGGCCCTCGCGGATGAGACATACACCGAACGGCGTGTTGTCGCGGATGCAGGACTTGGTCAGGTCGAGATACCGCTGCTCGAAGACGCGCAACGGCAGCATGCCTCCGGGGTAAAGTACCGTTCCCAGCGGAAAAATCGAGATCTCGAGAGTTGCGCCCACCGTCATTCGCCTTGGCTCGACTGCGATTCACCCCAACGTGGCATCAGCTGGTGCGGCACGGCCAATTGATCCAGTACGCGCGCGACCACAAAATCAGTTAGATCCTCCACTTTGGCAGGGTGATGATAGAAACCCGGGTTAGCTGGGAGAATCACAGCGCCCGCGTGCGTCAGGCGCAGCATGTTTTCCAGATGGATTGCCGATAGCGGAGTTTCGCGGGGCACCAACACCAGTGTGCGGCGCTCCTTCAACATCACGTCCGCCGCGCGCTCGATCAGGTTGTCGGCGAGTCCACAAGCCACTGCAGCGAGCGTCCCCATGGTACAGGGACAGATGACCATCGCATCGGCCGGGTTGGAACCCGAAGCTACGGGAGCGAACCACTCCTCGCGCCCGAATACCCGCAGCTGGCCTGCCGCTGCTCCGTATTTCCGTGCAAATGATTCCTCGACTTCCCGAGCGCGCGTGGGAAGCGCCAGGTTCATCTCCTGGCGCGCCACGATCTGCGCGGCCTGGGAGTAGAGCAGATATACGCGCACGCCGGCGCCGAGCAGACACTCGAGCAGCCGCACGCCGTAGGGCATGCCGGACGCGCCGGTCAGCGCGAGAGTGACCGTGCGCGAACCGGCCGGCTCACTCATCGCAGACACTAGGGAATAGCGATGCAGAGACCCGAGCAGCCTGTGTCACTGCGCTGCTCACGCGGACACGAGCTCGCGATGCCGTACCAGCACCGGCACCAGCGAGCGAAAGCGCGGTGCCAGCAACTCAGCGAGATACACGGAGCGGTGCCGTCCGCCGGTGCAGCCGATACCCACGGTAAGGTAGCTGCGATTGTCGCGAATGTAACAAGGCAACCACTCGTCGAGGAAGTGCCAGATGTCGGCGTACATCTTTTGCACCATCGGATCTGCGCCGAGGAATTCGATGACAGCCGCATCCAATCCGGTCAGCGGGCGCAGCAACGGGTCGTAGTGTGGGTTGGGCAGGCAGCGGACATCGAACACCAGGTCGGCGTCAAGCGGGACGCCGTTTTTGAAGGCGAAGGATTGGAACAGCAACGTCAGCCCCGAGCCCGGCAGGCCGACGAAATCTTTTACCCAGGCGCGCAAGGCATGCGGACTGAGATCGCTGGTGTCCACGTGGTGCGCGAGTGCGCTAACTTCCGCAAGCAGTTCGCGCTCCGCTTCGATGCATTCCGGCAATGTGCGCGTGTCGTCGGACAGTGGGTGGCGTCGGCGCGTCTCCGAGAAGCGCTTCACCAATGTGTCCGTCTTGGCGTCAAGGAACAAGACGCGCAGGTCAATGGAGCGCCGGCGCAGCTCCGTCACCCAGGCAGGAAGGTCCTCGAGCGTGTGCCCGCTGCGCACGTCCACGCTCACCGCTGCTCGTGTCTGGTCGGCGCCAGCCAAGAAATCCGCGAGTCCAGGCAGCAGATGTGCTGGCAGGTTGTCCACGCAATAGTAGCCGCTGTCCTCCAGTACTTTTAGCGCCACGCTCTTCCCGGAGCCGGACATGCCCGTGATAAGCACCAGCTGCATCGTGGCCAGGGCGTTCTCGGCGCTCTGCCCAGTACTCGGTGCTGTCGGTTCACGGGCGCTCGTCATGCTCGTCCGAAATGTTGTTCCTGCCGCCGGATGAACTCTTGGGTGCTGTCGATCCCGCGCAGTTGCAGCACGTAGTTGCGCACGGCGGCTTCCACCAGCACCGCGAGGTTGCGCCCAGCGGCGACGGGCAACACGACTTTGCGGATCCGCACGTCCAGGATCTCCTCCGTGCTTGCCTCGAGTGGCAGCCGCTCCAGTCCCGGCACGGTGCCGCCGACCGGCTTCTCCAATTGGACGATCAGTTTAAGGTTCTTGCGCACGCGCACGGCTGTCTCCCCGAAGATGGTGCGGATGTTTAGCATGCCCAAGCCTCGCACTTCCAGAAAGTCCTTCAGCAGCTCGGGGCTGCGTCCTTCGAGCGTTTCCGGCGCGATGTGATACAACTCCACCACGTCATCCGCCACCAGGCCGCCGCCGCGTGTGATCAGTTCCAGCGCCAGCTCGCTCTTGCCGACCCCGCTTTCTCCAACGAGCAGCACGCCCATGCCGAGCACGTCGAGCAGCACGCCATGTCGGGTGACGAACTCCGCCAATGCGCGACCGAGGTAGGTCCTCACCACCCAGATGATCTGAAGGCTAGGGAGCGGCGACGCAACCACGGGCACGCGCCGCGCTTCCGCGAAGCGTCGCACGGTGGGCGGAGGCTCCTCGCCATCGCTGACGATTAGGCATGCCAAACCACCGTCTTGCAAACGAGCGAGCGCCTGCTCCTGCGCCGCCGAATCCATTGCTTGAAAGTAGCTTGCTTCAGTGCGACTGAAGATCTGGATCCAGTTCGGGTGATAGAAGTTGAGGTGTCCAATCAAGCCCTGGCTCTGGGCGTTGATCTGCCGGCTATCGAGCAGCGCGCCGGCGTGCGCTTCGCCCGCCAACCAGGACAGCTTCAACGCTTCCCGGTTGTCTTGGAACAGCTGGCCTACACTGACCTGAGGCATGGCGGAAGGAGAGCTTGAGACATGAGCTGTGAAAGTTTCGCGCCTAGGCCTTCGGCGCGTGCGTCTGCCAGCCGATGATCACGCGCTGCGCGGACAGCGCGTCGGGCGCTGTGGCAAGTTGCCGTCGCAGGTCGCGGTCGCTGAACATTTGCGCCAGCTCGGACAGGATCTGCAGGTGCAGATCCGATGCGCGTTCCGGGACCAGAAGGACGAATATCAGGCTGACCGGCTGATTGTCGGGCGCGTCGAAGGGAATTGGCGCCCGCGTCCGCAGGAATGCGCCAACCGCAGTGCGCAGCCCTTTCACCCGCCCGTGCGGGATAGCGATGCCTTGACCCAAACCGGTGGACCCTAACCGCTCGCGCGCGAAGAGGCTCTCTCTCACCTGACCCCGGCCGAGTCCCGAGGCTCCTTCCAGCATGGCGGCGACCCGCTCGAACAAGGCTTTCTTGTCAGTGGCCTCAACGTCCAGTGCGACGTGCGACAGTTCGAGGAGTGAAGAAACCAGATTCATCTATCGGGCGCGTCGATGTCGTCGCTTGCTCGCGCGCGTCCGTTGTAGACTCCGCCCGCAGTTGCTACCCCGCCGCCCGGTTCCGGGCCGCCCCGTTCTGCCGATGCTCGATGATTTTCTCCTTGTGCTTGATGATCTGACGGTCGAGCTTGTCCACGAGATTGTCGATGGCTGCGTACATATCTGCTTCGCAACTCTCGCAGAATATGTCTCCTCCCGGGACGTTGATTTTAGCCTCGATCCTCTGCTCGAGCTTGCTGACCGACAGGATCACGCTGACGTCGATGACGTGGTCGAAGTGCCGCGTGATACGCTCCAACTTCGAGGTGACATACGTGCGGATCGCGGGGGTGATATCCAGCTGATGCCCGGTCAGTTGCAGATTCATCAAGGCCTCCTGGTTCGAGGACCCCAGCGGGTCCCGATCGCAATTTAGATGGATTTTCTCAGATTGACAGGAAGAATCTGCAAAGATTCACGGTATTTTGCGATCGTGCGGCGGGCCACGACGATGCCCTGTTTGCCGAGGATCTCGGAGATCTGGCTGTCGGAAAGAGGTTTCCGTGTGTCCTCTTCCCCCACTAGCTGCTTGATCAGCGCGCGGATCGCGGTGGCCGAACATGCGCCGCCGGTCTCGGTCGTGACGTGACTACCAAAGAAGTACTTCAGCTCGAAGATGCCGCGGGGGGTGAGCATGAACTTCTGCGTCGTGACGCGCGATACAGTCGACTCGTGCAAACCTAACGTGTCCGCGATCTCGCGGAGGACCAGTGGACGCATGGCTACTTCCCCATGCTCGAAAAAATGCCGTTGGCGATCTACGATGGCTTGCGATACACGGAGGATGGTCTCGAAGCGCTGCTGAACGTTTTTTATCAGCCATTTCGCTTCCTGCAGCTGACCCGCCAGCTGTTGCAGGCTTGCGTCGCGATTGCGGTGGAGAATATCCGCATACATGCGGTTCACCCGCAGCCGCGGCATGGCGTCAGGGTTAAGGGACACACGCCACAGACCCTTGACCTTTTTGACGATAACGTCCGGGATGATGTAGCGCGCCTCGTTCTTGGAGAAGCGAGCGCCGGGGCGTGGGTTAAGGTGGGTGATGAGGCTTTGGATTCCGCGCAGGGTGTCGTCGTTACAGCGCAGCAGTTTCTTGAGCTTCGCGAAGTCGCGAGCGGCGAGCAGGTCCAGATGCGTGCGGACCATGATTAGAGCATCGGCGCGGAACGGCGTATCGGATGGTAGCGCCTCCAACTGCAGAGACAGGCATTCGCCCAGATTCCTGGCGCCGATCCCCGCTGGTTCCAGATGTTGGAGATGCTTGAGGGCGATCGCCAGTTCGGACGGATCGAACTCGAGGTCGACGGGGAGCATGGCGGCCAGCTCCTCCAAATCCTGTGTCATGTAGCCGTCGTCGTCGAGGGTGTCGACGAGTAGTGCAACAATCCTCTTGTCCCGGTCTGGGCACTGCAACAGGTTCACTTGCCAGAGCAGGTGCTCGCGGAGCGACGGAGAGTCAGCGGCAAGTTGCGGGTAATCGCTATCCTCACCATCGTCGTGGCCACTGTAGCTGCCCCCCCCATCCTCGCGCCATTCCGTTTCCGGTTCGGGAGCGTCGGCCGGTGCGCTCTCCTTTTCCTCGGTGGTGGGTGTGGTAGTGGTGGTGGTCGACGTGCTGAAATCCTGAGGGAGCGTTGCGGCCGCGTTTGCGGGTGGGCCATCCTCCTCGGCACCCTCGTCCCTTTCCAGCAGCGGGTTATCTTGCAGGAAGCGCTCGATTTCCTGATTCAACTCCAACGTGGAGAGCTGCAGAAGTCGAATAGACTGCTGCAACTGAGGCGTCAGCGTGAGGTGTTGGGACAGCTTGAGCTGTAGCGAGTGCTTCATCGAGAAGTTTGTGCGCGCCGGGGCACTGGCGCGGTGATGGGACGCCCCTGCATCTTGGCGGTTCGCTAGAGGCGGAAGTGCTCACCCAAGTAGACCTTCCTTACGCTTTCATTATAAACGATTTCCTCTGGCGCCCCAAAAGCCAGCACAGAGCCATCGTTGATAATGTAGGCGCGGTCACAGATCCCGAGGGTTTCACGCACGTTATGGTCGGTAATCAAAACGCCGATGCTGCGCTCCTTCAGGAAGCGAATGATCTTCTGGATGTCCAGCACAGCAATCGGATCTACGCCTGCGAACGGCTCGTCCAGCAGTATGAACCGCGGGTGGCTGGCCAAAGCGCGCGCGATCTCAACCCGCCGCCTCTCACCACCCGACAGGCTGACCGCCGGGCTGTTGCGCAAGTGGCCGATGTGAAGATCGTTCAATAGCTCGGTCAGTCTGTCCTCCATGGTGCCATTGTCAAGCCCGGTCAACTCGAGCACTGCCTGCACGTTCTCGGCGACGGTGAGCTTTCGGAAGATCGATGCTTCCTGCGGGAGGTACGCCAAGCCCTTACGCGCCCGGCGGTGAATCGGCATATGATTAAGACTCTGCCCGTCGAGGTAGATGTTGCCCCCGTCCGACGGGATCAGACCCACCATCATGTAGAAGCAAGTGGTTTTTCCCGCCCCGTTCGGGCCCAACAACCCGATGACCTCCCCGCTTTGAACCTGCAGCGATACGTCCTTTACGACGGTGCGGGACTTGAACCGCTTCTGCAGCTGTTCAGCGCGCAACTCGCTCATGACCAAGTGATTATCGGCCGACCCGGCCTGTCGCTTGAGCGGCGTTGCGTCATTGGTCCCGCTTGCTAGGCAGCGAGTTGGAGGGTGTCAGGGGTACTGGAGCGCCGGCCGCGGGCATTCCTCCGAGCTTCTCCGTGCCCTTTTTTGGCGGCGGCTGAATCGTAGCCCGCACCCGTCCCTTGGGATTTACCGATGTCGCGACGGAAGGGCCGCCCATGACCTGGTAGAAGCCCGTCTTCGCGTCATACGCAATGGAGTCTCCTTTGACTTCGTCCGCCCCTTTCCGAATCTCGGCATTGATGAAGACTTGCATCTTGTCTGCTTTTCCGTCGTATTCGAGGCGCTCGCCAGTGCCTTCGACGTACTCATCGTAACCATCCCGTTTTTGCTTGAAATAAGCCGGCTTTCCGTACGCGAAAGCGTAGTTGAAACCGCCATTATCCTGCCTGACGACTACCTTGTCCGCCTTGAGCAACAGGGTGCCCTGGGTCACCGTCACGTTGCCTTCGAATACGCTTTCCTTTTTGACGTCGTCGATGGTCAGCTTGTCCGATTCAATATTTATCGGCTTCTCACGGTCGCCCTGCTCGGCGAGTCCGGCGCCAGGAAGAGTGAGCGCGGTACATAGCAGGAGACAGCGCAGAGGATAGAAGGCGTCAGCTCGCATCTCAGTGCTTGCGGCCCCAGATCGATGTCCGGCCGCCCTTCTCAGGTGTTTGCAACTGCCCTTTCACTTTCGAAAGGAGCTTCAGCTGACGCGTCTTGTTATTGAATTCTAGGCCAACCGACCTGACTATGCTATTGCCGTGAGTCAGGGTGACTTCACGGTCTGTCGTCACCAAATCTTTGTCCGGGATGACGTGCAGGAAGCTGGTGGTCAGCGTCATCTCTGGGTCTCCACCAAAAGGTGCTCGACGCACCTGTACCGCATCGCGAAAGTCTACAGTCTCCCCGTTGCTGGACACTACACCTTCGTTGGCCCGGATGCTGACCGGGCCTTTCTCAGAATCGAAATGAGTGAGTTGGGGTTGCTCCAACACCGCGCTATTGTCGGCCGGGTAATGCACCATCTTCTTCGCTACCACAGAGTATCGCTCCGTACCGTCCTCGTTCATACGCTTGGCTTCGAAATTCTCTGCAACAAAATCGGGATCGGCATTTGATCCGGCCTCGTGCGGACCAACCGGCTGGACCTTCTGATCCAGCCACCAGGTCAAAGCCGCCAGCAACGAGAGCAGCAGCGCCGGAACCCATGCCCGCCAGCGGTCCCTCACTTGAGATAGTCCTCCATGCGAGCCTCGAGGGTACCCTGCGCAGCCATGACGAGCTCACACAATTCGCGAACTGCGCCAGCACCGCCAGAGCGATTCGCGATGAACTGGGAATGGCTGCGGACCAGCGCGGGCGCCTCGGGCACGCATGCGGCGAGCCCGCAACGGCGCAGGAGCGGCAGATCTGGCAGATCGTCGCCCATTGCCGCAGTCGCCGCCGCCGGCAAGCCGAACTGCTTCAACAGTCGTTCGAATACGACGAGTTTGTCGGCTACACCTTGGAACACGTGCGCGATACCGAGGTTCTCGGCGCGCAGCTCGACTGCCCGCGCGCTCCGCCCGGTAACAATGGCCACCTCGATACCGGTCGCGCGCAGCATTTTGATCCCGAGGCCGTCGTGGATATGAAACGCTTTGAGTTCGTCCCCTGCATCACCGTAGTAGAGACGACCATCGGTCAGCACTCCATCGACATCGAGGATCAATAGTTGGACGCCACGGGCGCGAGCGCGCAGATCGGGGCTCACCGTTTTAGAGGACTTTTGCTTCGAAAAGATCGTGCATATTGAGTGCACCAACCAGCTGGAAGTTCTCATTCACGACGAGAATCTGACTGATCTGATGGTCCTCCATGAGCTTGACCGCCTCGGCGGCGAGGCGGTCGGGCCGGATCGTTCGCGGTCGAGGGCTCATTGCTAGGTCGATGGGCAGGGCGCGCACGTCGATCGGCTTTTCCAGCGTTCGTCGCAGATCTCCGTCCGTGAAGATGCCGGCGACGCGCCCGTCCAACTCCACTACGGCGGTCATACCCATACCTTTTCGAGACATTTCTAGGATCGCTTGTGGCAGAAGCGACGTGCGCGGGACAGAGGGGATCGCATCTCCCGTGCGCATGACATCGGACACGTGTGTGAGCAAGCGCCGACCGAGTATGCCACCCGGGTGCGAACGAGCAAAGTCCTCCGCATTAAATCCTCTTGCCTCGAGCAACGCGACGGCCAGAGCATCGCCTAAGGCCAGCGCGGCAGTCGTGCTCGCCGTAGGCGCCAGGCCTAGCGGACAGGCTTCTTCCGCCACGCCGGCATCCAAGTGCACGTCTGCCTCGCGCGCGAGCGAGGACCCAGGCTTGCCCGTGATTGCAATCAGGCGCGCGCCCTGGCGCTTAATCAGGGGGACGATGGCCAGGACTTCGGCGCTTTCGCCCGAGTTGGACAGCGCGATGAGCACGTCCTCGGGCGTGATCATGCCCAGGTCGCCGTGGCTCGCTTCCGCTGGGTGGACAAAGAATGCGGGTGTGCCAGTGCTGGCAAGGGTAGAGGCGATCTTGCGGGCGACGTGACCGGACTTGCCCATGCCCCCAACCACTACTCGCCCTTTGCACGACAAGATCAACTCGACAGCATGACTAAAGCTGTCGTCGAGCCGGGCTGCCAGAGCCTCCACTCCGCGCGCCTCAATCTCCAGGGTGCGCCGGGCGCTCTCAAGCGCCAACGCGGAAGACGCGCGTTCCGGACGTGTGCTCATTTCGTAGGTGGAGTATACCCGAACGCGCTGGGTCACCAAGGCGCAGGGCGCGACGAAGCTTGAGTACGTCCGAGGCGCAATACGCCCGTGTTACAGTTGACTACGACTGCCGCTGGCCGCATTCACTACTAACTTCCCATCATGCACAGCATGTTGGAACTCGTCTTACTTCTGCTCGCGACCGCCGTGGTCGTGGTAGTCGTGTTTCGTCAGTTGCGCCTTCCAGCGTTGATCGGCTATCTGCTGGTTGGAATCGTGATCGGCCCGCACGCGCTGGGTTGGGTCGCGAGCAGCGATGAGACGCGATACCTCGCCGAGTTCGGCATGGTGTTCCTAATGTTCAGCGTAGGCCTTGAGTTCAGTCTGCCCAAGCTTGCCACCATGCGGCAAGTGGTGTTCGGGTTAGGCGCTGCCCAGGTTGGCGCTACGGTGTTGCTGGTGGTTCTGTTGTGCCTTGCATCGGGGCTGGGTTGGCGGGCTGGTCTGGTGTTGGGTGGCGCACTAGCGATGTCATCAACCGCTATTCTCGCAAAGATGCTGGCGGAGCGGTTGGAGCTGAACTCCCAGCATGGACGCGCGATCATCGGGGTACTCCTGTTCCAGGATCTGGCAGTAGTCCCCTTCCTGATCTTGATCCCGGCGTTGGCGCAGGGGGCTGAAGACCTGGCTAGGCTTCTTTCCTTCGCGCTCGTCAAGGCCGCAGTGGTGCTGGGCGGGGTGCTGTTTCTGGGACAGCGCCTTATGCGGCCCTGGTTCCACCTCGTGGCGCGAAAGAAGTCGCCCGAGCTGTTCATGCTCAACCTATTGCTCTTTACGCTGGGGCTTGCATGGATCACCGAGCGCGCTGGCCTATCGCTTCCTCTGGGCGCGTTTCTGGCCGGCATGCTGATCTCAGAGACTGAATACCGCTATCAGGTGGAGCAGGACATCCGCCCGTTTCAGGATGTCCTTATGGGACTGTTCTTCGTGACCATTGGAATGGAGCTAGACGTCGCTGAAGTGGCAAGCCATCTGCTCTGGGTGCTAGTCGTGCTGGCGACGCTGCTGGTGTTCAAGGCGCTGCTCGTCACCGGCCTAAGCCGCCTTTTTGGCTCGGACCCTGGCTCGGCGCTCCGTACTGGACTGGCTCTATGCGCCGCCGGCGAGTTCGGTCTCGTGCTTCTATCTCAGGCGGGCGGCCGGCACGTTTTCGGACCCGCGACGGCGCAGGTCGGGTTGGCGGCGATGATCCTGTCCATGCTGCTCGCGCCATTCATCATCGAGCATAGCGAGCATCTGGTGCGGCGCTTCAGCGCCGCGGACTGGATGTACA
>Ga0335076_10003780_pt1 | contig 15245 bp, 12 predicted proteins | sample Lox_Sample_25_FD_206717 | JGI IMG/M metagenome (GOLD analysis project Ga0335076, IMG submission 206717) | Soil microbial communities from Loxahatchee National Wildlife Refuge, Florida, United States - Lox_Sample_2.5 | ecosystem: Environmental > Terrestrial > Soil > Wetlands | place: USA...
GGCTGGGCGGCGCGATGCTGCAACTGCGGCGGTTCGGCGCCGATCATCAGCCGCGACAGGCTGGCGTTGCTCTCCTTGGTCGGGTCGACCTCGCCGGTCACCTTGCCGCCGCGCAGCACGGTGCAGTGGTGGCACAGCGCGCGGATCTCGTCGAGCTTGTGGCTGATGTAGAGGATCGAGCAACCTTCCTTCGACAGCTGGCGCAGCGTCACGAACAGCCGCTCCACCGCCTGCGGCGTCAGCACCGAGGTCGGCTCGTCGAGGATCAGCAGCTTGGGGTTGGTCAGCAGCGCGCGCACGATCTCGACGCGCTGTCGCTCGCCGACCGACAGCGTGTGCACCGGCCGCGCCGGGTCGACCTCGAGCCCGTAGTCCTGCGCCACCTTGACGATGCGGCGCGTCACCTCGGCCAGCGTGAACGCCTTGTCGAGGCCGAGCCAGACGTTCTCGGCACCGCTCAGCGTGTCGAACAGCGAGAAGTGCTGGAACACCATGCTGATGCCGAGCGCACGCGCCTCGTGCGGGTTGCGCACCGTCGCGCGCTGGCCGTTCCAGCGCACCTCGCCCTCGTCGGGCTGCACCGCACCGTAGATGATCTTCATCAGCGTCGACTTGCCGGCACCGTTCTCGCCGAGCACGGCGTGGATCTGCCCCGGCGCCACCGTGAGGTTGACCCCGTCGTTGGCCTTGACGGCCGGGTACTGCTTGCCGATGCCGATCAGCTCAAGCCGCGGCGGCTGCGCCATGGACCCTCTCCAATGCACCGGAATCGTCGCTCCGGCGCTTGTATTGCGTGCCTCCGGCCACCAGCGTGGTGACCAGGTTGCGTTCGTCGCCGAGCATCATCCATGCGAACAGGCGCTCGTGCAGGTCGCGTGCCAACGCGTCGCGCGAAGCGGCCACCGCGCCCACCGCCCAGTCCCACACGGCGACGTCGGCGCTGCGGCCGGGCTCGAGGCTGCCGATCTCGTGATCCAGGCGCAGCGCGCGCGCCGCGCCCAGCGTCGCCGTGTGCAGCGCCTTGAACGCGCTGAGGCGCACGCCGCGCAGCGCCTGCACGCGGTACGCGTCGGCCATCGTGCGCAGCATCGACAGGCTGGTGCCGCCGCCGACGTCGCTGGCCAGCGACACCGCGGCCCCGACGTCGGCCATCGCCTGCCAGTCGAACAGGCCGCTGCCGAGAAACAGGTTCGAGCTCGGGCTGTGCGCGATCTGCGCGCCGGTGTCGGCCAACACGCGGCGATCGGTGTCGTCGAGCCAGATGCCGTGCGCCAGCACCGCGCGCTCGTTGAGCAGGCCGTGTCGGTGGTAGACGTCGAGGTAGCTGCGCGCTTGCGGGAACAGCGCGGCGATCCACGCCACCTCGGCGCGGTTCTCGGCGACGTGGGTCTGCATGTACAGGCCCGGGTGCCGCTGCAGCAGCGCCCCGGCCATCGCCAGCTGATCGGGCGTGCTGGTGGCCGCGAAGCGCGGCGTCACCGCGTAGGCGAGCCGGTCGGTGCCGTGCCAGCGTGCGATCAGCGCCTCGCTGTCGCGCTGCGCCCGCGCGACATCGTCGCGCAGCGCCTCGGGCGCGTGGCGGTCCATCAGCACCTTGCCAGCGACCAGCCGCATGCCGCGCGCGCGCGCGGCGCCGAACAGCGCATCGACCGACGCGGCGTGCACGCTCGGAAACACCACCGCCGCGGTGGTGCCGTGCGCCAGCAGCGCATCGGCAAACGCATCGGCTTGCGCGCGCGCATGAGCGGCATCGGCATGGCGCGTCTCGGCCGGAAACGTGTAGCGCTCGAGCCATTCGAGCAGCTCGCTGCCGTACGACGCGATGACGTCGAGCTGCACGCTGTGGACATGGGTGTCGATCAGGCCCGGCAGCAGCAGGCGGCCGCGGTGCTCTTCGCGCTGCCAGTCGTCGCCGGGGCCTTGCGTGCCCGGCAGCACGCCGGCGATGCGGCCGCCGTCGATCAACAGCCAGTGGTCGGGGCGGTACCGCACCGCGGCGAGCGTCGGCGTGCCGAGGCCGGGATCGGCGCTGAAATCCAGCAGATCGGCGCGCAGCGCTCGGCGAGCAGGATCTCGGGGCGCGGCCATGGCCCGTGGACTATAGTCGGGTGCATTCCTTGCTCACAGGCCGGGTATCCACGGGAGCCTGCGCAGACCCACTGCCGATGACCGCCCGCGCCATCCAGTTCTTCCATCGCGGCCGACTGGTCGAGGTGAACGACGTTGCGCCGACGCGCACCGTGCTGCAGTGGCTGCGCGAGGACGCGCACTGCACCGGCACCAAGGAAGGCTGCGCCGAGGGCGACTGCGGGGCCTGCACGGTGATCGTCGGCGAGCCGCGGCGCGGCGGCAAGCTCGCGCTGCAGACGGTGAACGCCTGCATCCGCTTCCTGCCGACGCTGCACGGCAAGGCGTTGTTCACGGTCGAAGACGTCACCGCCGCCGGCGAGGGTGCGCTGCATCCGGTGCAGCAGGCGTTGGTCGACTGCCACGGCTCGCAGTGCGGCTTCTGCACGCCGGGCTTCGTGATGTCGCTCACCGCCTGCTACGAGCGCCATGCCGGCAGGGGCACCCGCGGCAACGGCCGCGGCAAGAGGGGCTTGCCCACGCGCCAGCAACTGGCCGACGAGATCGCCGGCAACCTGTGCCGCTGCACCGGCTACCGCCCGATCCTCGACGCCGGGCAGCGCATGTTCGGGTATCCGGTCAAGCGCCTGCCGGTCGAGGCAGCCGGCGCGGCGCTGCGCGAGGTACGGCGCGGCGCGTTGCACTTCAGCACGGCCAGCGCCACCGTGCCCGGCCGCACCGATCGCTACCACGCGCCGCGCACGTTGAAGGAGCTGGCGCGGCTGCGCGCGGCGCATCCGCAGGCCCGGCTGCTGGCCGGTGCCACCGACATCGGCCTGTGGGTCAACAAGCAGTTCCGCGACCTCGGCGAGGTCGTCGTCTACGTCGGCGAGGTCGCGGAGTTGAAGCGCATCGCCGTGCACGATGGCGTGCTCTCGATCGGTGCCGGCGCCTCGCTCGAGGACGCGTGGCGTGCGCTCGCCGAGCGCGCGCCTGTGCTCACCGAGGCCTGGCTGCGCTTCGCGTCGCCGCCGATCCGCCACATGGGCACGATGGGCGGCAACGTCGCCAACGGCTCGCCGATCGGCGACAGCGCGCCGGTGCTGATCGCACTCGATGCGCACATCGTGCTGCGCAAGGGTGCCGACACGCGGCGCATGCCGCTGGCCGACTTCTACGTCGACTACATGGTCAACCGGCTCGAGGCCGGCGAGTTCGTGCAGGCGATCGAGGTGCCGCTCGCGGCGTTCGACGGCGGCACGCTGCGCGCGTACAAGATCTCCAAGCGCTTCGACAGCGACATCTCGGCCGTGTTCGGCACGTTCCGCATCCGGCTCGACGGCGAGCGCGTGGCCGACGCGCGCCTGGTGTTCGGCGGCATGGCGACGATCGTCAAGCGTGCCGCGGCGACCGAGCGCGCGATGGTCGGCCAGCACTGGGACCAGGCGACCGTGCAGCGTGCAGCCGAGGCGCTGGCCAGCGATTTCAAACCCCTCACCGACTTGCGGGCGAGCGCCCGCTATCGCCTGATCGCGGCGCGCGGTCTGCTGCAACGCTACTGGCTCGAGACGCGCCCGCGCGATGCGCTGCCGCCGCATGCGGTGAGCGTGTGGGCCCGGGAAACGGACCCCCGGGGCGGCCCCGCGGCCGCCTCCCCCTCCACGGGGCGCCGCCAGCGGACCGGCAAAGCCGGATCCGCGGCGTCCGCTTGATGGCGCCATGAACCAACCGCGCGAGCAAGCCCTGTTCGTGTCCGCAACGCCCGACGTGGGCGCACCGGGCGTCGGCGTGCCGCACCCGCACGAGTCGGCGCACCTGCACGTCGCCGGCGAGGCCACCTACGTCGACGACATGCCCGAGCTGGCCGGCACGCTGCACGCGGCGCTCGGCCTGTCGCCGGTGGCGCACGGCCGGTTGACCGCGACGGCGCTCGACGCGATCGCGGCGCTGCCCGGCGTGGTCGACGTGTTCGGCGCGCGCGACATCCCGGGTCGCAACGACTGCGGGCCGATCGTGCACGACGACCCGATCCTCGCCGACGGCAGCGTGCAGTACCTGGGTCAGCCGGTGTTCGTGGTGTTGGCCCGCACGCGCGACGCCGCGCGACGCGCGGCGTCGCAGGCGAAGAAGGTGTTGACGATCGAGCCCTTGCCGCCGGTGCTGACGGCGCGCGACGGCCATGCGAGGAGGCAGTACGTGCTGCCGCCAATGCACCTGGCGCGCGGCGATGCGGCCAGGGCGATCGCCGCCGCGCCGCGACGGCTCAAAGGCTCGCTCTCGATCGGCGGCCAGGAGCAGTTCTACCTCGAGGGCCAGATCGCGTACGCGATTCCGCTCGAGGACGGCGGCATGCTGGTGCACTGCTCGACGCAGCACCCCACCGAGATGCAGAGCGTGGTCGCGCATGCGTTGGGCATCGACGCGCACGCGGTGCGCGTCGAGTGCCGGCGCATGGGTGGCGGCTTCGGTGGCAAGGAGTCGCAGTCGGCGCTGTTCGCCTGCGCGGCCGCGATCGCAGCGCGCCGTACCGGCCGCGCGGTGAAGCTGCGCCCCGACCGCGACGACGATTTCCTCGTCACCGGCCGCCGCCACGGCTTCGAGTACGACTACGAGGTCGGCTACGACGACGACGGCCGCATCCTCGGCGCCGAGATCGATCTCATCAGCAACGCCGGCTTCTCGGCCGACCTGTCCGGGCCGGTGATGACGCGCGCGCTGTGCCACTTCGACAACGCCTACTGGCTGCCCCACGTCGCGGCGCACGGGTACTCGGCGAAGACCAACACGCAGAGCAACACCGCGTTCCGCGGCTTCGGCGGGCCGCAGGGTTCGATCGCCATCGAGGCGATCCTCGACGAGATCGCTCGCGCGCTGCGCAAGGATCCGCTCGCGGTGCGGCGCGTCAACTTCTACGGCCCGAGCGCGGGCGCGAGCCCGGAGCACGAGCGCCGCGTCACCCCCTACGGCCAGGCCATCGACGACAACGTGATCCACGCGCTGGTCGATCGGCTGGTGAAGACCAGCGACTATGCGCACCGGCGCGAGCAGGTCGCTGCCTTCAACGCCTGGAGCCCGGTGCTCAAGCGCGGTCTGGCACTGACGCCGGTGAAGTTCGGCATCTCGTTCAACGTGGCGCACTTCAACCAGGCCGGCGCGCTGGTGCATGTGTACGTCGATGGCTCGATCCTGGTCAACCACGGCGGCACCGAGATGGGCCAGGGCCTGAACACCAAGGTGGCGCAGGTGGTGGCGCACGAGCTCGGGGTGCCGCTGCAGCGCGTGCGCAGCACCGCCACCAACACCGAGAAGGTGGCCAACACGTCGGCCACCGCCGCCTCGACCGGCGCCGACTTGAACGGCAAGGCGGCGCAGGACGCCGCGCGCAAGATCCGCGAACGCCTGGCGGCGTTCGCCGCCGGCCGCTACCACGTGGATGCGTCGCAGGTGCGCTTCGCCGACGGCTTGGTGTTTGCCGGCGAGCACCACACCCCGTTCGCCGATCTGGTGCAACAGGCCTACGCCGCGCGCGTGCAGCTGTGGGCCGACGGCTTCTACGCCACGCCGGGCCTGCACTGGAACCGCGACACGCTGCAGGGCAAGCCGTTCTTCTACTTCGCGTACGGCGCCGCCGTCAGCGAGGTGGTGGTCGACACGCTCACTGGCGAGTCGCGCCTGCTGCGCGCCGACGTGCTGCACGACGTCGGTCGCTCGCTGAATCCGGCGATCGACATCGGCCAGGTCGAGGGCGCGTTCATCCAGGGCATGGGCTGGCTCACCACCGAGGAGCTGAAGTGGCACCCGCAGTCGGGCCTGCTGCTGACGCACGCACCGAGCACCTACAAGATCCCCACCGCCAACGACTGCCCAACGGTCTTCAACGTGGCGCTGTTCGAGGCCGACAACCCGGCCGACAGCATCCACCGCAGCAAGGCGGTCGGCGAGCCGCCGTTGCTGCTGCCGTTCTCGGTGTTCTTCGCCATCCGCGACGCGGTGTCGTCGCTCGGCGGACACCGGGTCGATCCGCCTTTGCGTGCGCCGGCCACCGCCGAGGCGGTGCTCGACGCGATCGCCGCGGTGCGCGCGAGGGTGGCATGAGCGCGCTCCGCCGCTCCGAAGCGCTCGCCGCCGGGGGCGTGGCGCGAAGGGTCGCGCGATGACCCTGCAGGCCCGGGCGTTGCTGTGGCTGGCCGAAGGCCGGCCCGCGATGGTGGTGGAGGTCGAGAATCATCGCGGCTCGGTGCCGCGCGAGACCGGCACCCGCATGCTGGTCAGTGCCCGCGAGGTGGTCGGCACGATCGGTGGTGGTCACCTCGAGTTGCAGGCGATCGAGCATGCGCGGCGCATGCTGCGCGGCGAGCCGTTGCGCGTGCAGCAGCAGCTGGCGCTCGGCCCCACGCTCGGCCAGTGCTGCGGCGGTGCGCTGACATTGCGCTACCGCGTGCTCGCCGACAGCGCTCCCGCCACGTGGGCGCCCGCAGCGCCGCGCTTCGCGCTGCAACTCTACGGCGCCGGCCACGTGGGCCGGGCCATCGTGCGATTGCTCGAGGGCATCGACTGCCGCGTGCGGTGGATCGACGAGCGCGAGAGCGAATTCCCGAGCGCACCGTCGCCGGCGCACATCGAGCGGACCTGCGTCGAGCCGGTCGAGGCCGAGGTGGCCAGCGCCCCGGTCGGCGCGTGCTACCTGGTGCTGACCCACAGCCACGACCTCGATCTGCGCATCACCGAGGCGGTCCTGCGCCGCGGCGACTTCGCCTACCTGGGCCTGATCGGCTCGAAGACCAAGCGCGCGCGCTTCGTGCACCGCTTCGAGCAGCGCGGCATCGCTGCCGCAGCGTTGGCGCGGCTGACCTGTCCGATCGGCGTGCCCGGCATCACCGGCAAGGAGCCCGCGGTGATCGCGGTGGCGGTGGTGGCGCAGTTGCTCGCGCTGTCGTCGGCGCCGGCCACGGTGGCGGCAGCGCCGCAATCGGCGCAGCGCTGACTCAGCCGCGCAGCGCCTTCAGCAACTCCTGCGACCCCGCCGCGAGCAGGCGGGCGTCGGAGCTCAGCGTCACCAGATCGAAACCCATGGCCGCGCGCGCCTTGGCCACCTCGACCAGGCCGTTGTGCACGGCGGCGCGCACACCGTGCGCCTTGGCGCGCGCCAGGATGTGGGCGATCGCCTGCGCGGCGGGCGGATCGACGTCGTCGAGCACCGGGCGGCAGCCGAGCGAAAGCGACAGGTCCGACGGGCCGATGTAGACCGCATCGAGCCCTTCGACCGACAGGATCGCGTCGAGGTTGTCGAGCGCCTGCTTGGTCTCGATCATCGCGAACGCGACGATGGTGTCGTTGGCCTTGGCGGCGTAGTCGCTGCCGCCGTACAGGCTGGCGCGCACCGGGCCGAAGCTGCGGCTGCCCTTGGGCGCGTAGTGCGTGTACGCGACCAGGCGCTGCGCGTCCTCGCGCGTGTTGACCATCGGACAGATGACGGCGTAGGCACCGGCATCGAGGCTCTTCATGATGATGCCGGGCTCGAGCCACGGCACGCGCACGATCGGCACCGTCGGCGTGGTGCTGATCGCCTGCAGCATCGTCACCATCTGCGCGTAGTCGACCACGCCGTGCTGCATGTCGATCGTCAGCGTGTCCCAGCCCTGGTGCGCCATCACCTCGGCGCTGAAGCCGTTGGGAATGGCCAGCCAGCCGTTGATCGCGGGCTTGTTCTGCTGCCACAGCGTGCGCAGGCGGTTCTCTCTCACGGTGCCCTCCTCAGGCCTGGCTGACCAGCTTGCCGGTGTCGAAGTACGACACCAGGTTGTCGAACACGCGCTGCGCCATCGCCGCGCGCGTCTCGACGGTGGCGCTGCCGATGTGCGGCACCAGCACCACGTTGTCGAGCGCCATCAGTTCGGCCGGCACCTGGGGCTCGTTCTCGAACACGTCGAGGCCGGCACCGGCGATGCGCCTGTCCTTCAACGCGCGCACCAGCGCCGGCTCGTCGACCACCGAGCCGCGCGCGATGTTGATCAGGTAGCCCTTCGGTCCCAGCGCGTCGAGCACCGCGTCGTTCACCAGGTGCTGCGTGGCCGCGCCGCCCGGCACGATGGTGACCAGGAAGTCGCACCAGCGTGCCAACTCGACCAGCGACGGCTCGTGCGCGATCGAGGTGTCCATCACCGGCCGGCGGTTGTGGTAGCGGATGTCCATGTCGAACGCCAGCGCACGCTTGGCGATTGCGTGCCCGATGCGTCCGAGCCCGACGATGCCGAGCTTCTTGCCGCTGAACTTGCGCTGCAGCGGGTACGGCCCCTTCGGCCAAGCGCCTGCACGCAGGTAGCGTTCCGAGGCGCCGATGCCGCGCGCGACGTCGAGCATCAGGGCGATCGCCAGGTCGGCCACGCAGTCGTTGAGCACATCCGGCGTGTTGCCCACCGGAATGTCGCGCCGGGCGGCGGCCTCGAGGTCGATCTTGTCGACGCCGACGCCGAAGCTGGAGATGACCTTCAGCGACGGCAACGCGTCGATCAGCGCGGCATCGGCGAAGCCCGCGGTCGCCAGGCCGACGAACTCGCGCCCGTGCGCCGCCAGAAACGCCTTCGGATCCGCCTGATCGACCAGGCGCACCCAGTCGAAGGCCTCTGCCAGTTGCTTCTCCAACGACGGCATCAGCTTGCCGTACTGCAACACCCTGTGTTTCATCGCCTGGCGCTCCCGGTATCGACCATCGTCCGCGGCGCATTGTCGCCGCGGACGAGTGCCACACCAGCCACACCATAGTCATCAGTCATCGTACATGTCAGCCCAGCGCCGCCACGCTGGCGCGGCGACGCCGTTCGCGGCTGTTGGCCAGGTGCGTGCGCATCGCCGCGCGCGCCGCATCCGGATCCTGGCCGGCGATGGCGTCGTAGATGCTCTCGTGCTCGGCGTGCACGCGCCGCAGGTAGGCGCGCCGCTCGTCGTCGAGCGCCTCCGACGGCTCGAGTCGGGCGCGCGGAATGATCTTGGCGCCCAGCGTGGTGAGCAGGCCGGCGAAGTGCGAGTTCTGGGTGGCGCGCGCGATCTCGCCGTGGAAGCGGAAGTCGGCGGCCACCGAATCGCGCCCGGCGTCGACCGCGCGCACGAAGTCGTCGAGCGCCTCGCGCATCGCCGCCAGATTGGCCTTGGTGCGCCGCAGCGCCGCCAGCGCCGCAGCCTCGGTCTCGACGCCGATGCGCAGCTCGAGCACCGCGATCACGTCGTTCAGCGTCGCCAGGTGCCGGGCCTCGATGCGAAAGCCGCGGCGCACCGGTGCGGCGTCGACCACGAAGGTGCCGACGCCGTGGCGCGTGTGCACCAGCCCGGACGCCTGCAGCTTGGAGATCGCCTCGCGCACCACGGTGCGGCTGACGCCGAACTCTTCCATCACCGCGGCCTCGCTGGGCAGCTTGTCGCCGGCGGCGAGCGTGCCGGCGCGGATGCGGCCGCCCAGCGCGTCGACAAGCTCGAGCGCCAGCGTGCGCGGACGCCGGGACGACAGATCGGTGTGCATCGTGCCTTCGGTGGAAACCCGCGACCGCGTTGACAGCCGGCCGCGCTTCGACCACCATGTTGTACGACAACAGACGACTGACGGCAACCCCGCCAACCCTGCCCGCCGCTGCCGCCATGACGACCCCGCTGTTCAACCGCCTGCTGCTCACCGGTGCTGCCGGCGGCCTCGGCCGCGTGCTGCGGCCGAGGCTCAAGCGTCTGTGCACCACGCTGCGCGTGTCGGACATCGCCGAGCTCGATGCTGCCGGGCCCGGCGAGGAGGTGCGCCCCGCCGCGCTCGAAGACGGCGCCGCGGTACACGGGCTGCTCGAAGGCGTCGACGCGGTGGTGCACCTGGGTGGCGTCAGCACCGAGCAGCCGTGGCCGCCGATCCTCGCGGCCAACGTGGTGGGCGTGGTCCACCTGTACGAGGCGGCGCGCAAGCACGGGGTCAAGCGCATCGTCTATGCGAGCTCGAACCACGTCACCGGGTTCTACCGCCAGGACGAGGTGATTTCGCCGCTCGACCCGGTGCGCCCCGACGGCCACTACGGCCTCAGCAAGGCGTGGGGCGAAAACGTCTCGCGCTTCTACTTCGACCGCCACGGCATCGAGACCGCATGCCTGCGCATCGGCTCGTCGTTCCCCGAGCCGAAGGACCGCCGCATGCTCGCCACCTGGCTGAGCTACGACGACCTCGAGCGGCTGGTGCGCGCGTGCCTCACCGCACCGGTGCTCGGCCACACCATCGTCTACGGCATGTCGGACAACACCACCATCTGGTGGGACAACGCCTCGGCGCGCCACCTCGGCTACCGCCCGCAGGACAGCTCCGAGCCGTTCCGCGCCGCGCTCGAGCAACGCCAGCCGGCGCTCGACCAGGGCGACCCCGCAGTCATCTACCAGGGCGGCGCGTTCGTGCGCACCGGCCCGTTCGACTGACCTGCATCGATCCGCCATGACAGGGCCGTGTACCACGCGGCCCAGCCCAAGGAGACCGCCATGAGCCACCGATTCCGCCCCCTCTCGCGCCGCCTGCTGGTCGCACTGTTCGGCGCGGCTAGCGTCGCGCCCTCGCTGTCGCAGGCGCAGGACAAGCTGGTGTTCAAGGCCGCCGACGTCCATCCGCCGGGCTACCCGACGGTGGTGGCGGTGGAGAACATGGGCCACAAGCTTGCCGCGCAGACCAACGGCCGCATCACGTTCCAGATGTTCCCCAACAGCGTGCTGGGCGGCGAGAAGGAGATGATCGAGCAGACGCAGGTCGGCGCGATCCAGATCGCCCGCATCTCGCTCGGCCCCTTGGGCCCGGTGGTGCCGGACGTCAACGTGTTCAACATGCCGTTCGTGTTCCGCGACGTCAAGCACATGCGCGCGGTGATCGACGGCCCCGTGGGGCAGGAACTGCTCGACAAGGTCAGCGCGTCGCCGGCCCGGCTGATCGGCCTGGCGTGGATGGACGGCGGCTCGCGCAGCCTGATCACCAAGAAGCCGGTGCGCAAGCCCGAGGACCTCAAGGGGCAGAAGATCCGCGTCATCGGCAACCCGGTGTTCGTGGACATGATGAACGCGATGGGCGGCAACGGCATCAGCATGGGCTACAACGAGGTGTTCACCGCGCTGCAGACCGGGGTGATCGACGGCTGCGAGAACAACGCCCCCAGCTACTACACGCAGAACTACGCGAAGGCGGGCGCGAAGTCCTTCACCCTGACGCATCACCTGATCGTTCCGGAGATCCTCGTGATGTCGAAGGTCACCTGGGACAAGCTGAGTGCCGCCGACCAGGCGGCCGTGAAGAAGGCGGCGCGCGAGGCGCAGTTCGAACAGCGCGACCTGTGGGACAAGGCGGTGGCCGACTATTCGGCCAAGCTCAAGGCCGACGGCGTCGAGTTCATCGAGATCGACAACAAGCCCTTCTACGACGCGACGGTGCCGGTGCGCGCGAAGTACGGGGCGCAGTTCACCGACCTGATGAAGCGCATCGCCGACGTCAAGTGAGCGCGGCCGCCGACAACGGTGCGGCCGCGCACCCGCTGGCCGGCACCTTCGACGCGCTGTACCTGGGCTGCATCTGGGCCGCGGGCATCGCGATCGCGGTGATGTCGCTGATCATTCCGGTCGGCGTCGTGCTGCGCTACGTGTTCGGCTTCGGCGCGCAGTGGCCCGAGCCGATCGCGATCCTGCTGATGGTGGTGTTCACCTTCGTCGGCGCGGCCGCGGCCTACCGCGCCGGCGGCCACATCGCGGTGGCGATGCTGACCGACGCGCTGCCGGCGCCGCTGCGCCGCGGCGTGGCGCGCGGGGTCGACTTGTTGATGCTGCTGGTGTGCGCGTTCGTCGTCTGGTACGGCACCCGCCTGTGCCTCGAGACCATGGGCCAGTCGATCAGCGAGCTGCCGTGGCTGCCGGTGGGTATCACCTACGCCGCGATCCCGGTCGGCGCGCTGGCCACGCTGCTGTTCGTGCTCGAGCGCATCGTGTGGGGTCCGCAGGCGATGCGCGCCGTGGTGCGTTTCGGCGAGGCGCACTGAGCCGCGGCGCATGAACACGCTCGTCCTGCTCGGCAGCTTCTTCGTGCTGATGATGATCGGCGTGCCGGTGGCCTATTCGCTGGGCCTCGCGGCGCTGATCGGCGCGCTGTGGATCGACATCCCGCTCGACGCGGTGATGATCCAGCTCGCCTCGGGGGTCAACAAGTTCTCGCTGCTGGCGATTCCCTTCTTCGTGCTGGCCGGCGCGATCATGGCCGAAGGCGGCATGGCGCGGCGCCTGGTGGCGTTCGCCGGCGTGCTGGTCGGCTTCATCCGAGGCGGCCTGTCGCTGGTCAACATCATGGCCAGCACGTTCTTCGGCGCCATCTCCGGCTCTTCGGTGGCCGACACGGCGAGCATCGGCTCGGTGCTGATTCCCGAGATGGAGCGCAACGGCTATCCGCGCCCGTTCGCCACCGCGGTCACCTGCAGCGGCTCGGTGCAGGCGATCCTGATCCCGCCCAGCCACAACGCGGTGATCTACTCGCTGGCCGCCGGCGGCACCGTCAGCATCGCGGCCCTGTTCGTCGCCGGCGTGCTGCCGGGCCTGCTGCTCGGGCTGACGCTGGCGGTGCTGTGCCTGATCACCGCGCGCCGCGAGGGCTACCCCAAGGGCGAGGTCGTGCCGCTCAAGCAGGCGCTGAAGATCGCGCTCGACGCGCTGTGGGGCCTGATGACGATGGTGATCATCCTCGGCGGCATCCTCTCGGGCGTGTTCACCGCCAACGAGAGCGCGTCGATCGCGGTGGTGTGGGCCTTCTTCGTCACGATGTTCGTCTACCGCGACTACAAGTGGCGCGACCTGCCCAAGCTGATGCACCGCACCGTCAAGACGGTGACGATCGTGATGATCCTGATCGGCTTCGCGGCCTGCTTCGGCTACCTGATGACGCTGATGCAGATCCCGCTGAAGGTGACGACCTTCTTCACCAGCCTGTCGGACAACCGCTGGGTCATCCTGCTGCTGATCAATCTGATGCTGCTCGTGCTGGGCTGCCTGATGGACATGGCCCCGCTGATCCTGATCCTGACGCCGATCCTGCTGCCGGTGGTCAAGCTGCTGGGCGTCGATCCGGTGCATTTCGGCATGATCATGATGGTCAACCTCGGCATCGGGCTGATCACGCCGCCGGTGGGCACCGTGCTGTTCGTGGGCAGCGCGATCTCCAAGCTGCCGATGGGCGTGATCACGCGCGCGATGGCGCCGTTCTTCGTGGCGCTGTTCATCGTGCTGCTGATGGTGACCTATATTCCGTGGCTGAGCCTGTGGCTGCCACGCGCCATGGGCCTGTAGCGCGCCGTGACGCGCCGAGGTCGCCGATGCCCACACCGATCTACGCCCCCACTGCCGGCAGCGACGTCAGCGTCGCGTTCACCCCGAGCCCCCGTTACCCCGACCCGCTGGTCGAGGTGCTCGACGACTCGTTCCTCAAGCTGCGCCTGTTCAGCGCCAGCGTCGAGCAGCTCGCCACCGGGCTGCGCTGGGCCGAGGGCCCGGTGTGGTTCGGCGACGGGCGCTACCTGCTCTTGTCCGACATCCCGAACAACCGCATCCTGCGCTGGGACGAGACCACCGGCCTGACGAGCGTGTTCCGCGCGCCGTCGAACCACGCCAACGGCCATGCGCGCGACCGTCAAGGCCGCCTGATCGGCTGCGAGCACCTGACGCGGTGCGTCACGCGCACCGAGTACGACGGGGCGATCACCGTGCTGGCCGACCGCTGGCAGGGCAAGCGCCTCAATTCGCCCAACGACATCGTCTGCGCGCGCGACGGCGGCATCTGGTTCACCGACCCGCTGTTCGGCATCGCCGGCCACTGGGAGGGCGAGCCCGCGGCGAGCGAGACGCCGTGGGCGGTGTACCGCATCGATCCGCGCAGCGGCGAACTGCAACGCGTGATCGACGACCTCGCGGCGCCCAACGGCCTGGCGTTCTCGCCGGACGAGAAGATCCTCTACGTCGTCGAGAGCCGCGGCATGCCGCATCGCAAGATCTGGGCGTACGACGTCGGCGCAGCCGGCGCGCTCGCCAACAAGCGCCTGTTCGTCGATGCCAACGGCCCCGGCGCCTACGACGGCATCAAGGTCGACGTCAGCGGCCACGTCTGGTGCGGCTTCGGCAGCAGCAGCGGCGCCGATGCCGACCGGCTCGACGGCGTGCGTGTCTACGATGCTGCCGGCAAGCCGGTCGCACACATCCACCTTCCCGAGCGCTGCGCCAACCTCTGTTTCGGTGGAGCGAAGAACAACCGCCTGTTCATGGCGGCCAGCCACTCGCTGTACGCGCTGTACGTCAACACCACCGGCGCAGTCTGAGCGCGACGATCGGGTCGGAGCGCCGATACACGGCGCTTGCTGAAGCCGCACTGAAGCACCCCTGAAGCCGTGCTGAAGCGCGCACGCGCGCGCTGCAACGACGCCACATTCTTGCGATCCGGCAAGGCGCGGCGCCACGACGTCCGCACACTGTGCACCGACGCTGCCGACGGGCGCGAGGGTCGGAGGAACTGGTGCCACGGTCGAGTGGAGTGCAATGGCGCGCGGCACTGCGTGCGACCGGGTGCATCGGATTGGCAGCGTTGCTGCCGCTGGCCGCGCTTGCGCAAGCGTCGCCGATGATGGACCAGAACCACGGCCTGTTCGGGCTCGACCGCTACGACGAGAACGAAGCGCATGGCATCTTCACGCGCCCGAACCAGAAGCGCGTGGACTACCTGGTGATCGGCACCATGGCCGGCACCGCGCTGTGGGAAGGCACCGACTCGAAGCTCGGCAAGGCGATGTGGCAGTCGATCGACGCATCGATCGCCAGCGGCCTCTCGGCGCAAGCGCTCAAGATGATCACCACGCGGCCGCGCCCCGACCAGAACCCCGACCCGCGAGTCTGGTTCCAGGGCCCCGGACACTACAGCTTCCCGAGCGGCGAGACCGCGCTGATGAGCGCGTTCGCGACCCCGCTGATCCTGAACTACCAGGACGAGCACCCGGCGATCTGGGGTCTGGCGCTGCTGCCGGTGTACATGGGCAAGGCGCGCATGGCCTCGCAGGGCCACTGGCTCACCGACGTGCTGGCCGGCGCCGGGCTCGGCGCCACCATGGGCTACTTTGCCTACCGCGAGGAGCAGCCGGTGGTGCTCAGGATCACCGGCA
>Ga0335076_10003782_pt1 | contig 15240 bp, 17 predicted proteins | sample Lox_Sample_25_FD_206717 | JGI IMG/M metagenome (GOLD analysis project Ga0335076, IMG submission 206717) | Soil microbial communities from Loxahatchee National Wildlife Refuge, Florida, United States - Lox_Sample_2.5 | ecosystem: Environmental > Terrestrial > Soil > Wetlands | place: USA...
CCACTGGAATTGGCAGAACTACCTCAAGAACCACCGGCGTCCGCGCTAAACCCCGAATTCGGTTGCCATGCCGTCGATTCCGGCCCGGATACCGGCCAGCGCTTCGGCCCGAGTCCGCAACTTCGTCGCGGCGTGTGCGGGCTGCTTGAGCGTGGCGAATTCCCTTGCGGCTTCCTCGGCCCGGCTGAGCACCATATCGGGCAGCACGATTTCGTCCAACCAGCCTGCGGCTATTGCGGTTTCGCCGAAGAACGTCTTCGCCAGCCCGGCGGCTTGCTGGTAGGCAGACCGCGTCAGCCGCAGCTTCATCACCTCGAGCGCCGCGTATGGGATCGTCATACCGATCGCGACTTCGTTGGCCTGGATGTTGTAGGCGGGCGCCGCCACCCGGTGATCGCCGCTGGCCAGCAGGAAAGCGCCCATCGCGATGGCGTGGCCGGTGCAGGCCATCACTACCGGCTTAGGGCAGGACAGCAGCCGGTGGGACAGCTCGAATCCGCCCTTGAGCATGTCGATGGCGGGCTGAACCTCGCCTGAGGTCAGGACTTTCAAGTCGAACCCGCCGCTGAACACCCGGTGGTTACCGGCGATCACAATGGCGCCGACATCGTCACGGTCGGCGTGGTCGAGCGCGTCGTTGAGGGCCTGCTGCATGCTCGGGCCGAGCACGTTGACCTTGCCGTCATCCATCGTGATGAATGCGACGGAGTCGTCGAGACGATAGCTGACCGGGCCGGTCATACCACCCGCTCGCTGCGGTGCTTGCCCAGTTCGTCTTCGGCGTTACCCCACCGCAGACTCACATCGGTTGGCGGCGCGTCGATCTGACGGAGGCGGTAACGATCCTTGGTCTCCTCGATCGCGCGGTTCATGCGTTCGATCTCGCCGCGGAAGACGTCTGCGCGAGTTTCCTTGGTGGCGTAATGGAAATAGGTCAGCAGGCTGCGTAGCAGTTCCAGCTTCTCTTTCTCCCGCTTGGCCAGGTTGTGGTTCGTCATCAATTCGATCCGCTGAACCGGTGGCAGCGCAGCCCAATCCAGCACGACCTTGGTTTCGAACGGACGCCGGCGTGACTGCCACAACTTCCAGCCGCGGGGCGTCTCGACGCGGTCGTAGTAGGTCACCGTGCCGGGAAAACGCGACTCGATGCCCTCGCCCAGCTCGTTGCGGTCGAGCGCCGAATCCCACACCGTGCGCCACTCCTGACCGGGCGCCAGCGTCGGCAATTGGCGGGGGAGTTGCAGCTCCACGACATCCGCATAGCCGTCGGTGGCGTTTTCGTATTCGGCGACTGTCGGTGGGTGCGGGAACGTGAACGAGACGTCGTAGGCCGACGTTTTACCGAAGTTCCGCACCACGAGTTCGATCACATGCCAGTCGGCGGCGTGCGGCTCCATGAACATCCCGACGTGTGGTCGGGTTTCTTCGGTCGCCGCCCGGCGGTTACGCCGATTTTGTTGACTGATGTACAAAAGCGCGACCGCGCCGAGAGCGAGTAGAGCCCAGGCGGCCCATGCCAACCAGGTGCCGGACGTTGCGCCCGTCACCCGATGCCAGTGATCTTGGATCCAACTCATGGAATCCACCCTCCGCTTATATCACAAGCGCTCAGGGGCGAGAAAATTCGCTGACGCGCCCCATAAATGCTTGTTTACCCACCCATAAACGTTCGCCACTGATCGAGATCAGAGACGCGATAGACATAGTTCGAACGCTTGACCTCCGATAATGAGGCACTCGGTTCGAGTGAATACCAGTGTCCGGGAAACACCGTCGGATCGCCAGGCAGTTGGGCAAGCTTTTGCAGGCTGCGGAACATCTCGTCGGAGTCGCCGCCGGGAAAGTCGGTGCGGCCACAGCCCTCCAAAAACAGCGTGTCACCGGCAACCAGTCGGCCGTCGAGCAGGAAGCATTGGCTGCCCGGCGTGTGGCCCGGGGTGTGCAGCAGCTCGATGTCGATGTCGCCGACGCTGACCTTGTCGCCATGCTCATGTTCGGTGAGGTCGCGGATGCCGATCCCGGTGATGCGCGAAACATAGAGCGCCTCTTGGGAATTGACGTGGACCGGAACGCTGACGCGTTCCATCAATTCGGCCAGCCCCTTGAGTTCGAAGCCCATCATCGAACCGCCGACATGGTCGGGGTGGTGATGGGTGACCAGCACGCCGGACAGGTGCATGCCGTCGGCCTCCAGCGCGTCGACCAGATCGCCGGCCGCGTACGCCGGGTCGACCACAAGGCAGTCGCCGGTTTGACGGTCCCCGATCAGATACGCGAAGTTGCGCATCTGGGTCGCAATACCGTCGCCTTTGGCGAAATCGCGGCCGGAGAGCAATTGGCGGAAGTACAGCCGGTCTGAACTAGGCACTCGCTCAGCCTATGGTCCTGCTGCGTTTGGCGCGCTCGCGGGCCAGGTTGTACCCTCTTTTAGGCCCGCGGCGCGACTCGACCGGTCGTTACGGGTGCGCCCCCTTAGCTCAGTCGGTAGAGCGTTTCCATGGTAAGGAAAAGGTCAACGGTTCGATTCCGTTAGGGGGCTCGGCGGACGCCGAGCAGGCAGGCGGCGCGTACGCGAGGCGATGTAGCTCAGTCGGTTAGAGCGAACGACTCATAATCGTTAGGTCGCCGGTTCGAGTCCGGCCATCGCTACAACACAACAACGACACCATCCCTAGAAAGTGAACCGACGTGGCCTCCAGTACCGACGTACGGCCCAAGATCACCTTGGCGTGCGAGGTGTGCAAGCACCGCAACTACATCACGAAGAAGAACCGCCGCAACGATCCCGATCGGCTGGAGCTGAAGAAGTTCTGCCCCAACTGCGGCAAGCACCAGGCCCACCGCGAGACCCGCTGACGCCGCCCGCGAGCTATACGGAGACTGACTAGGTAGGTTCTAGAGCTGTGTCGTCGTTGGGCAAACATATGGTCGGGGTGCACTATCGCTACCCGGATCACTACGTCGTGGAGCGGGAAAAGGTCCGCGAATACGCGATAGCCGTCAAGAACGACGACCCGGCTTTTTTCGAGGAGAAGGCCGCCGCCGAGCTTGGTTACGGCGCGCTCCCGGCGCCCCTGACGTTTATCTCGGTTTTCGGCTACAAGGCTGTGGCGGCGTTCTTCGAGCACGCCAACATCGCGACGGACGATGCGCAGATCGTGCAGGTGGACCAGACACTGAAGTTCCTGCGGCCGATCCAGGTCGGCGATCGCCTGTATTGCGAGGTGTCCATTGAGTCGGTACGACGCGCCCACGGCACCGACATCATCATGACCAAGCAGACTGTCACCAACGAAGCGGGTGACGTGGTGCAGGAGACCTACACGACCCTGGCGGGCCGTGCTGGTGAAGAAGGAGAAAAGGGTTTCAGCGATGCCATTGCGTGAGTTCGATTCGGTGAAGGTGGGTGACCAGCTTCCGGAGAAGGTCTATCCCTTGACCCGGCAGGATTTGGTCAATTATGCCGGTGTCTCCGGTGACCTCAACCCGATTCACTGGGACGACGAGATCGCCAAGGTCGTCGGGCTGGACACCGCGATCGCGCACGGCATGCTGACCATGGGCCTGGGCGGCGGGTACGTGACGTCATGGGTCGGCGACCCCGGCGCGGTGACCGAGTACAACGTGCGGTTCACCGCGGTTGTGCCGGTGCCCAACGACGGCAAGGGCGCCGAGATCGTGTTCTCCGGTCGCGTGAAGTCGGTCGATCCAGACAGCAAGGCGGTGACGATCGCCCTGACCGCCACCGCGGGCGGAAAGAAGATCTTCGGCCGGGCCGTCGCGACGGCGAAGTTGGCCTGACCGTGGCGATCAACACCGACATCCGCGGAATGGTCTGGGACTACCCCGACGGCTGGGTGGTGGGCCGGGAGAAGGTCCGCGAATTCGCGAATGCGGTGAAGGCCAACGACCCGGCCTGTCTGGATGAAAACGCGGCGGCCGAGCTCGGGTATGACGCCCTCGTAGTGCCGCCGACTTTCGTCACGATCCTCGCAAAGCTGGTCCAGGCGGACTTCATGCGCAAGGTCGATACCGGCTACGACACGATGCAGATCGTCCAGGTGGACCAGAAGTTCATCTACCACAAGCCGATCCTGGCCGGCGACGTGCTGCATGCCCGGATGGAAATCGACTCCGTAGCCGAGCGGTTCGGCGCCGACATCGTCGTCACTAGGAACACCCTGACCAACCAACACGGCGAACTCGTGTTGACGGCCTACACCACGGTGATGGGTCACGAGGGCGACGACTCGATCAACCTCAAGTGGGACATGGAGTCCGGCCAGGTCGTCCGAACGGCGTAATTAGTACCTGAGACCTGCTCCGATGTACACTCGGACCTCGGGGTTTTCCCATTACCAGCGCTTTTACTTCGAAGGTGGAAAGAGCGCGCGTTGTGAGGCCCCGACACCAGCAGGTTGGCCTGCCAACCGGCAAAGGGGCGTAGCTCAACTGGCAGAGCAGCGGTCTCCAAAACCGCAGGTTGCAGGTTCAAGTCCTGTCGCCCCTGCAATGGTGGACACTGGACGGTGACCACACGCAAGATTGAACGAAGGAGCATGCGGTGAGCGACGAGCACGACGATGCCGACGCCGCAGCCGACGGCGGCGCCGAGGACCAAAGTGGCGGCCGTACGGCAGTGGTGACGCGGCCGCAGCGTCCCACCGGCAAGCGGTCCCGTCAGCGGGCCGACGTCGAGGACAGCGATGACGAGGGCTCGTCCGGTGCGGTCGAGCTCACCGAGAGTTCGGCAGAGGACGAGACGGGCAAGAAGCCGAAGAAGGCTAAAAAGAAGGCTGCCCGCAAACCTGGAACGCAGTCGACCAACCCGATCGTCTACGTCTATAACTACCTCAAGCAGGTCGTCGCCGAGCTGCGCAAGGTCATCTGGCCCAACCGCAAGCAGATGGGCACCTACACCTCGGTGGTGTTGGCGTTCCTGATCTTCATGGTGACGTTCATCGGCCTGGTGGACCTGGGCTTGGCGAAGCTGGTGCTGTGGGTGTTCAGCTGAGGCCGAGGCGAGAAACAGCTGATGTACGTGATGTATAGGAAGGACCAAGAAAACCGTGACTACCTCCGACGGCGATCTGCCCGTGGGTGAGACGGTCGACATCGAACAGGCCTTGCATGAGGTCACCGGTGAGGCGAGTGCCCCGGACGCGACGGTCGACGAGACCGTTGCGGTTGCCGACGACGCCGCGACAGTGACCGATGCGCCCGAAGAGCCGGCTGCCGCCACCGCGCCCGAAGGGGCCGAAGAGGCCGAAGAGGTCGAAGAGGTCGACCCGGCGGTTGCGCTGAAAGCCGACCTGCGCGCGAAACCCGGCGACTGGTACGTCATCCACTCCTATGCCGGATACGAGAACAAGGTCAAAGCCAACCTCGAGACCCGCGTGCAGAACCTGGACGTCGGCGACTACATCTTCCAGGTGGAAGTGCCCACCGAAGAGGTCACCGAGATCAAGAACGGCCAACGCAAGCAGGTCAACCGCAAAGTGCTGCCCGGCTACATCCTGGTCCGCATGGATCTGACCGACGACTCCTGGTCGGCGGTGCGCAACACCCCGGGCGTCACCGGGTTCGTCGGCGCGACCTCCCGCCCGTCGGCGCTGTCGCTGGACGACGTGGTGAAATTCCTGTTGCCGCAGGGCGCGGCCAAGAAGCCCGCCAAGGGCGCGGCAAGCACTGCCGCCGCGGCCAGCGAAGGCGGGTTCGAACGTCCGATCGTCGAAGTCGACTACGCGGTCGGCGAATCCGTCACCGTGATGGACGGGCCGTTCGCCACGCTGCCGGCGACGATCAACGAGGTCAACGCCGAACAACAGAAGCTCAAGGTGCTGGTGTCCATCTTCGGCCGCGAAACACCCGTCGAACTGGGCTTCACCCAAGTCTCGAAGATCTAGGAAGGAACACCAACACTCATGGCTCCGAAGAAGAAAGTCGTCGGGCTGATCAAGCTCCAGATCAAGGCCGGAGAAGCCAACCCCGCGCCGCCGGTCGGTCCGGCGCTCGGCCAGCACGGCGTCAACATCATGGAGTTCTGCAAGGCGTACAACGCCGCGACGGACGCCCAGCGCGGCAACGTCATCCCGGTGGAGATCACCGTCTACGAGGACCGTAGCTTCACGTTCGCGCTCAAGACTCCGCCGGCGGCCAAGCTGCTGCTGAAAGCCGCAGGCGTGGCCAAGGGCTCGGCCGAGCCGCACACGACCAAGGTCGCCAAGGTGACCTGGGATCAGGTCCGCGAGATCGCCGAGACCAAGAAGGCCGACCTCAACGCCAACGACATCGAGGCAGGCGCCAAGATCATCGCCGGGACCGCCCGGTCGATGGGCATTACGGTCGAATAGCGATTCGGCCAGTGGGAGGGCCAGCTTCGGCCCGCTTCATCAACCACGACCCAACATCAGATTGGATTAACGAATGAGCAAGAACAGCAAGGCATATCGCGCCGCCGCCGAGAAGGTGGACCGCGACACCCTCTACACACCGCTGGCCGCGGCCAAGCTGGCCAAGGAGACATCGTCGACCAAGCAGGACTCGACCGTCGAGGTGGCCATCCGGCTCGGTGTTGACCCGCGCAAGGCCGACCAGATGGTCCGCGGCACGGTCAACCTGCCGCACGGCACCGGTAAGACCGCTCGGGTGGCGGTGTTCGCCGTAGGCGACAAGGCCGATGAGGCCACGGCGGCCGGCGCCGACGTGGTCGGCAGCGACGATCTGATCGAGAAGATCCAGGGCGGGTTCTTGGACTTCGACGCCGCGATCGCCACGCCTGACCAGATGGCCAAGGTCGGCCGGATCGCGCGGATCCTCGGGCCGCGGGGCCTGATGCCGAACCCCAAGACCGGCACCGTCACCCCGGACATCACCAAAGCGGTGTCCGACATCAAGGGCGGCAAGATCAACTTCCGGATCGACAAGCAGGCCAACCTGCACCTTGTGATCGGCAAGGCGTCGTTCGACGAGAAGCAACTCGCCGAGAACTACGGCGCCGCGCTCGACGAGGTGCTGCGGCACAAGCCGTCGTCGTCGAAGGGCCGCTACCTGAAGAAGATCACGGTCTCGACGACCACCGGCCCGGGCATCCCGGTCGACCCGTCGATAATCCGCAACTTCGCCGAGGCGTAATTAGTCCGATGTTCATCGTGGGTCCGCAACAGTGAAACGCACTTCCTTCTCTTAAGATCCCCTCATGAGAAGTGCCGCAGGTGACGGAGGTGGCGGTCGCGGAGACCGGCTGGAGTTGACCGACTACCTCGATGCGGATGGCGGCATCGTCCTTCCAGAAGGCGCCAACCTGGTGACATTTCTGGATCGCCATATAGCCGACATCGGGGATGCCGTCGCTTACCGCTACCTCGACTACACCCAGCATGCCGACGGTAGGGCCATCGACTTGACCTGGGCCGAGCTGGGCACCAGGTTGCGGGCCATCGGTGCTCGTCTGCAGCAGGTGACCTCCCGTGGTGATCGGGTGGCCATCCTGGCTCCGCAGGGCATCGACTACATCGTCGGTTTCTTCGCCGCGATCAAGGCCGGCGACATCGCAGTACCGTTGTTCGCGCCGGAGTTGCCGGGGCACGCGGAGCGCCTCAACGGGGTACTCGGCGATGCCCAGCCCGCGGTGGTACTTACCACCTCGGCTGCGGGCGCGGCGGTTCAGGAGTTTGTTCGGTCGCTGCCGCGCAGCCGCAGACCGCGGGTGATCGCCATCGATGAAATCCCCGACTCGGTGGGCGCTACGTTCGCCCCGGTTCATCCCGACACCGACGACATTGCGTATTTGCAGTACACCTCAGGGTCGACGCGGGCCCCGGTCGGTGTGGAGATCACCCACCGGGCGATTGGCACCAACGTGCTGCAGATGGTGATCTCGACCGGCATGGACTGGGACATCCGCAGCGTCAGCTGGTTGCCGCTCTACCACGACATGGGCCTGCTGATGATCGTGTGCGTGGCGGTATTCGGCACCCAGGTCACGCTCATGTCGCCGATCTCGTTCGTCCGAAGGCCGCAGCGGTGGATCCGCCAGCTAGCCGCGGAGTCCCAGCACGGCCGTACATTCGCGGCGGCTCCGAATTTCGCGTTCGAGCTGGCCGTGGAACGCGGGCTTCCCGATGCCGGCGAAGAGCTCGACCTGAGCAATGTGGTGTCTCTGATCAACGGCTCCGAACCGGTCAATATCGACTCGATCGCGAAGTTCAACGCAGCGTTCGCCCCGTATGGGCTGCCGAGCACCGCGGTCAAGCCGTCTTACGGCATGGCCGAGGCGACCCTCTTTGTCTCGACAATCGACCCTGCCGCCGGGGCGAGTGTTGTCTACCTGGACCGCGACCAGTTGGGCGCCGGGCGTGCGGTCCCGGTCTCACCGGACGCGCCCAACGCCATCGCGCAGGTTTCCTGTGGCCGGATCGCCCGCAGCCAGTGGGGCGTCATCGTGAACCCCGACGCCGAGGCGGAATTGCCCGACGGGGAGGTCGGCGAGATCTGGTTGCACGGCGACAATATCGGCCGTGGCTACTGGGCACGCCCCGAGGAAACCGAGCGCGTGTTCGGCAACAAGCTGCAGTGCCGACTCCCGATCGGCAGCCATGCGGACGGGGCGCCGAGCGAGGCCACGTGGCTGCGGACCGGTGATCTCGGCGTCTACCTCGACGGTGAGCTCTACATCACCGGCCGCATGAAAGATCTGATTATCGTGGACGGCCGCAACCACTATCCGCAGGACATCGAGGCCACTACGGCCGAGGCGTCGTCGTCAGTGCGATCCGGTTACGTCGCGGCATTCTCGGTGCCGGCCAACCGGGTGCCGGGCGCGCTCGCCGATGAAGCCGGCGAGCGTGTGGTCATCGTTGCCGAACGGGCGGTGGGCGCGGGCCGGGCTGATCTGCAACCTGTGATCAATGCCATCCGGGCGGCGGTATCGCGCCGCCATAGCCTGCCATTGGCTGATGTGTTGCTGGTGGCGGCCGGCGTCATCCCGCGAACCACCAGCGGCAAGCTGGCACGTCAGGCGTGCCGCGCTCTATATCTCAACGGCGAGTTGGGCGTTCGGGGCCAACACTGAGCGCCTACCCTCCGCACTCGGCGATGCGCCGACGCAGGTAGTCGCGGCCCGGCTCGGAACCATTGGATGCCAACGCTGTCCGATACCAGATGACGGCATCGCCCGGTCGTCCCGCGCGCCGCAGTAAATCGGCGCGCACCGACGCCACCAGATTGGACCGGGCCAGCCGTGGATCGTGCGCCACTTTCTCCAATGCAGCCAAACCGGCGTCCGGGCCGTCGCGGAAGCCAACCGCCAGGGCCCGATTTGCCCGCACCACTGGCGAATCGGTCATGGCCAACAGCCTGTCGTAGGCCGCGCAGATGCTACGCCAATCGGTCTGCTCCCAGGATGGCGCCGTCGCATGCAAAGCGGCGATCACCGCCTGCGGCAGGTACGGACCGGTCGAGCCGTGGGCGGCCTGCAGCCGATCCAGGCCGCGCGTGATGCGGCCGCGATCCCAGCGGCGACGGTCCTGCTCCTCGAGCGGCACCAGCGCCCCGCCGCCGTCCACCCGAGTCGTTCGACGCGAATCATGCAGCAGCACAAGGGCTGCCAATGCATGTGCCTCCAACTCGTCGGGCATCAGTGCGCACAGCTCGCCGGCCAGCCGGACCCCTTCGTCGCACAGCTCATCGCGGATCGCCGACGGCCCTGCCGTCGACCAGTAACCCTCGGTGAACACCGAGTAGATGCAACTGAGCACATGTGCTGTTCGTTCGGGCAGCAATTCGGCGGGCGGCACCCGCAGCGGGATGTTGGCGTGCCGGACCTTGGTCTTGGCGCGCGTGATGCGCTGGCCGACCGCGGCCTCGGTCTGCAGCAACGCGCGGGCGATCTCGGCGACGGTCAGGCCGGACACCAGCCGCAGGGTCAGGGCGAGCTGCGACACCCGGTCGAGCGCCGGATGGGCGCAGGTGAACATCATCCGCAGTTCGTCATCGCGAACGGGATGCGGTTCGACGTCATCGGTGCGCGCCCGGATGTTTTCCACCACGGCGGCCAATTCCTTTCCCGGACGGACCGATTCGCGGCGCAGCCGGTCGCGGGCGCGGTTGCGCGCCACGGTCAGCACCCACCCGCCGGGGTTGTCCGGCACGCCATCGCGTGGCCATGCCCGCAGCGCCTCGGCGAAGGCTTCCTGGACGGCGTCCTCGGCGACGCTGAGGTCACCCGACCACCGGGCCAGCGTGGCCACGGCCGGGCCCCACTCGCGCCGAAAGACGCCGTCCAGGCTGACCATGCTCTAGAGGCCGGAGACTCCAGCCAACTGACGCACCTCCACCGCACCCGCGGGGATCATCGCGGCCAGCTTGACCGCCTCGTCACGGTCGCCGGTGAGCACGTAGAAGCCGGTGGCAATTTCGGCACCCTCCGCGAACGGCCCGTCGGTCAACGTCACGTCGCCATCCCGGACGCGCACCGTAGTCGCCGTCGCCGGCTCGTGCAATGCGGCCCCGCCGACGATGTGATCGCCTGCGGCACTGGCGAATACGCCGTGTCGGGCCGCTTCCGCCTCCCACTCCGGTGTGCCGGGGACATTGGCGGCCGCCGGGGGTTCCAGCAGCAGCGCCAGCCACTGGCCATCGGAGCGCGACCATTCGGGATCGACGGTGTGGTAGATCGGCCGAACTTCGATGGCACCGTGTTTGGCGGCGGGGATATCGCGGGCGAATGCCAGTGCGTCGTCGAGGTTTTCGGCCTCGAACACGTAGTAGCCGCCCGCGACCTCGGCGCCTTCGGCGAACGGGCCGTCGGTGATCGTCGGTGCGTCCGGGCCGCCGGCGATTCGGACCGCGGTCGCCGCGGGCAACAGCGCGTCACCGCCGCAGATCGCCGACGCGGCTTTGGCGTGGAAACTCTGGTAGGCCGCCATCTCGGTGGCCCGCTGCTCGGGCGTGAGGTCGCGCTCCTGGCTGATCAACAAAGCTAAGTACTGCATCGTGGTCACCTCCGGTAGTGAGCGAAACCCTGTGTTCCACTCTCTACCTGTCCGACGAACGGCGCAGCAACAATCCGACAGCAGGCGGAAAAGAAAGTTAGGCGGCGGCGCCGGGCTTCAGGTAAGTGACCAGGCTGACGTCGAGCATTTCGTCGGCGAAGTAATGCTCGGCGCCGCGCAAATACTTCATGTACCGCTCGAAGACCTCTTCGGACTGGATCGCGATGGCCTTGTCCTTGTTGGCTTCCAGCGCGTCGCCCCAGATATGCAACGTCTTGATATAGCTCGGCCGCAGCGAAAGCGGTTCGGGCACCACAAAACCTGCCTTCTCGCCGTGTGCGACCATCATTTCGGTGGACGGCAAGCGCCCCCCCGGGAAGATCTCGGTGAGGATGAACTTGATGAACCGCGCCGTCTCGAAGGTGATCTTCTTGCCGCGCGCGTTCAGGTCGTAGGGATGGTAGGCCACACTGCTCTGCACGGTCATCCGCCCGTCCTCGGGCATGATGTTGAACGTATTTTTGAAGAAGCGGTCGTAGTTCTCGAAGCCGAAGTGCTCGAACGCCTCGATGGACACGATCCGGTCGACGGAGTCGCTGAAATCCTCCCAGCCACGAAGCAGCACCTGACGTGAGCGATTGGTGTCGATGGCGTCCAGCACCTGCGTGGCGCGGGCGTGCTGGTTCTTGGACAACGTCAGCCCGATCACGTTGACGTCGTACTTCTCGACGGCGCGCTTCATCGTGGTGCCCCAGCCGCAGCCGACGTCCAGCAGCGTCATACCGGGCTTCAGGTCCAGCTTGTCGAGGTTCAGGTCGACCTTGGCGATCTGGGCTTCTTCCAGCGTCATGTCGTCGCGCGTGAAGTAGGCGGAGCTGTAAGTGCGCGTCGGGTCCTGGAACAGCCCGAAGAAGTCGTCGGAGAGGTCGTAATGTGCCTGGATGTCCTCGGGACGCGTTCGCGTCTCTATGGAACTGGCTTCCTTGTCAGGCATCTGCTTCCTGGCCTTTCCTACTGCTCGGGGTGTTGCCGCACCCGATTTGCGTGCTCGCCGACTGCACACGTCCTTCTTGGTGACAGCACCATACCCGGCAGAGTCCATAACTTGGACGAAGTCCCTGGTTTCCCATGCCGCGCCGGACGCTATTTCTGCAGCGTGAATTGGTTGACGTCGATGTAACCGATGCGGAATCCCTTGGCGCAACCGGTCAAATAGTGCATGTAGCGCTCGAAGACCCGTTCGGACTGGATCTCGATGGCCTTGTCCCTGTTGGCCTCCAGCGCGGCGGCCCAGTGCTCGAGAGTCTTGACGTAGTGCGGCTGCAGCGACTGCCGGCGAGTCAGCGTGAAGCCGGCCTTTGACGAGTGGTCCTCGACCTTTTCGATCGACGGCAGGCGGCCGCCCGGGAAGATCTCGGTGACGATGAACTTCATGAACCGTGCCAGCTCAAACGTCAACGGCATGCCGCGTTCGGTCATCTGCGTCGGCGTCAGGCCGGTGATCGTGTGCAGCAGCATCACCCCGTCGTCGGGCAGCGCTTCGTAGGCCATCTTGAAGAAGTCGTCGTAGCGGTCATGGCCGAAGTGCTCGAAAGCGCCGATTGAGACGATCCGGTCCACCGGCTCGTCGAACTCCTCCCAGCCGGCCAGCTGGATACGCTTGGTGCGCGGGCTATCGAGCTCGTCGAACATCTTCTGCACGTGGCCCGCCTGGTTCTTGCTCAGGGTCAGGCCGATGACGTTCACGTCGTATTTCTCGATCGCGCGGCGTATCGTGCTGCCCCAGCCGCAGCCCACGTCGAGCAGCGTCATCCCGGGCTGCAGGCCCAGCTTGCCCAGCGCCAGGTCGACCTTGGCCTGCTGCGCCTCTTCCAGCGTCATGTCGTCGCGTTCGAAGTAGGCGCAGCTGTAGGTCTGGCTCGGGTCGAGGAACAGCCGGAAGAAGTCGTCAGACAAGTCGTAGTGCGCCTGGACATCCTCAAAATGCGGCCTGAGTTTTTCCGCCATTGCGCGACGCGCCTTCCTGGTTTCCCCCCGGGTTATCCGCCCGCCATGGTAGCCGCTCGGCCTGGTCAGGCCGAATCGGCAAACGTGGCCGTCAGCTCGCCGATGATCCGGCCCCACAGCTGTTCGGGCAGGTCATGGCCCATGCCGTCGAGCAGGACGAGACGGCCGCCGCGGATCGCACGGGCAACCACCCGGCCACCGAACGGGCGCTGCAGCTTGTCGGCGCGACCGTGCAAGACCACCGTGGGCGCGGTGACCTGCCGGTCGTAGCGCAGCAGGCTGCCGCTGGCGATGATCGCGCTGAAATGCCGGCTGGTACCCCACGGGTAGTAGCAGCGTTCGTAGGCTTCGATTGCGTCATTGCGCAGCCGCTGTTCGGGCGCCGGATAGCGGGGGCTGCCGATGATCCGCCAGACCTTCACCGAGTAGTCGGCGATCACGTCGAGCGGCGAATTCGGTGCCGGGCCCCGCAGGACCGCAAACAGGGCCCGCGGGTCGGGTGGCGGCAGGAACGGCTGGTTGTTGCTGGAGAAGATCACCCCCAGCGAGCGCGTACGCGCGCGGAACCGCGCGGCGAAGATCTGGGCGATCATGCCACCCATCGAGGCGCCGACGATGTGTGCGCGGTCGATCCCGAGGTGATCAAGCACCGCGGCGGCGTCGTCCGACATGTCCTCGAGTGTGTAGTCGGACTTGCCGGGCAGGCCCACCCAGAACTTGAGCATCGTTGGGATCAGCGACCCGCCGGTGTGGCGCCGCTCGGTCTTGCTGGACAGCCCGACGTCACGGTTGTCGTAGCGAATCACCCGCAGGCCTTCCGCGACGAGCTTCTCGCAGAACCCGTCGCGCCACAAAAGCAGTTGCGAGCCCAGCCCCATGATCAACAGCACGGCCGGGTCGTTCGGGTTGCCCATGTCTTCGTAGTAGATATCCAAGTCGCCGGAACGTGCTGTGCCGCTTCGGATTTCCAAGGGGCTAGACCTCTCTAGATTTCGACGTCGGATTGGTGTTCGCGGGCGACCTCGACCATGAAGTTGGCGAAGTACCCGGTGAGCTGCGGATCGGACATCATCTGCCAGCGCGGTGCCAGCAGCTTCATGTACCGCTCGACGTAGAGGAACTGCTTGCCGATCAGCACCAGCTCGCGCGGCAGCTTGACGTCATAGGCGTCGGCCAACGCCGACAGCTGCTTACCGATGTCGGCATAGGACAACTCGCCGAGGGTCTGCATGGTCAGCGGGGTGGCGAAGCGCTCCAGGTCCTTGGCGGCCTGGGCTTCGGGCCGCGTGGTGCCGACGGCGCCCATCAGCACGACGATCTTGCCCGCCGCGGCGTGGTCCTTCTTGACCAGCAGCGCGTGCACCAGTTCGCGCAGCAGCCAGCGGGTGCGCGGATCGATGCGGCCCATGATGCCGAAGTCGAAGAACACGATGCGGCCCGCCTCGTCGACGTAGAGGTTGCCGGCGTGCAGGTCGCCGTGGAACAGGCCATGCCGCAGCCCGCCCTCGAACAGGCTGAACAGCAACGCCTTGACCAGCTCGGTGCCGTCGAACCCGGCCTTGCGGATGGCCGCGACGTCGTCGATGCGGATGCCCTGCACCCGCTCCATCGTCAGCACCCGCTCGGTGGTGAGCTTCCAGTGCACCTGCGGCACCCGGATGTTGCGGCCCAGTGGCGAGGCGTGCAGGTGGGAGACCCAGGCGTCCATCGACTGCGCCTCGAGGCGGAAGTTCAGCTCCTCGGCCAGGTTGTCGCTGAAGTCGGCGACCACGTCCTGGGCGGACAGCCGGCGGCCCAGCTTGGCCAGCTCCACGGCTTGGGCGAAGCGCTTGAGGATCTGCAGGTCGGCGGCGATGCGGCGGCGGATGCCCGGCCGCTGGATCTTCACGACGACCTCTTCGCCGGTCTTCAGGGTGGCGTAATGCACCTGGGCGATGGACGCCGACGCGAACGGTTCTTCCTCGAACGTGGCGAACAGCTCTGCCGGGTCGGCGCCGAGCTCCTCGGCGAACAGCTTGTGCACCTCGTCTGTGTCCGCCGGCGGCACGCGGTCGAGCAGGCCGCGGAATTCACGCGACAGCTGCTCGCCGAACGCGCCCGGGCTGGAGGCGATGATCTGGCCGAATTTGACGTAGGTCGGGCCCAGGTCGGCGAAGGTCTGCGGGAGTTGCTTGATGACCTTTTGCTGCATCGGTCCCTTGGTCGGCAGCTTGGTCAGGACGCGCGCAGCGGTGCGGGT
>Ga0335076_10003783_pt1 | contig 15238 bp, 10 predicted proteins | sample Lox_Sample_25_FD_206717 | JGI IMG/M metagenome (GOLD analysis project Ga0335076, IMG submission 206717) | Soil microbial communities from Loxahatchee National Wildlife Refuge, Florida, United States - Lox_Sample_2.5 | ecosystem: Environmental > Terrestrial > Soil > Wetlands | place: USA...
TAGCGGCCGGCGCCGTAGTCCGAGATCGCAAGCGCGTTCTCGACTTCGGCGACCCAGGGGTGGTCTTCGCCCAGCGCGTCCCGGCGCAGTGCGAGGGCGGTCTCGAGGTCCGTGCGGGCGCCCGCGTCGTCGTGGCGCTCGAGCCTGAGCATGCCGAGGGTGAAATAGCTCAGGGCGCGCTGCAGCCGGGTGTCCTGGTCGGATTTCGCGAGTTCCTCGAGATTCACCGCGAGCAGCGACTCGGCGGCCGCGACGTCGTTGTCCTGCAACGCGAGCTGGCCCATGATGTTGCGCGAGCGGCCGCGCTCGACCGGATCGCTCGCGGTCGCGTCGAGGCGCAGCAGCGGCTGGGCGGCGTACATCAGCGCCTTCGCCTTCGCGTAGTCGCCGCTGTTGTAGCTCGTCTCGGCGTAGGAGTTCAGGAACCTGAGCCGCCGCAACGGATCCAGCGTGCCGGAGAGCTCGGAGTGCTCGAGCTCGTCGAAGAGCTGCTGCGAGGTCTTGTACAGCCCGAGCCCCTGGTAGACCTCGCCCATGCTGCCGATCAGGCTGGCGCGGATCTCCGGCGCCTTCGGAAAAGCGCTGCGGATGCGGGTGAGGCCCGAGTCGAGCACTTCGCGGGCGGTGATCTTCTGCCCGCGGGTGCGAAACGGGTCCGCGTTCTGAAACAGCGAAAGCAGGAAGCTCGTCGTCTCGCGCGCGATATTGGCCTCCCGCTCGGCGACCCCGTGCTGCGCGCGCGCCTCCTGCTCGGCGCGCCAGGCCATCAGCGCGAGGCCCGAGGTGATCGCCATGCCAACGAGCGACGCCGCGGAGAGCACGATCAGCTGCCGCTGGCGCCGGCGCAGGTCGCGCCGCTTCAGCTGATCGAAGCCGACGCCGAGTAGCCCCGCGGCGATCCGCAGCAGCGCGTCGCCCTTGCCGTCCTTGCGGAGGTCTACGCCGAGCGGCTCCGCCCGCGTCGTCGCCCCGGTCGCCGGGTCGGGCGCGCAGCGCAGCGCGCGGGGGAAGCATTCGCGCTCGGGCTCGCCGCGATCGGTGGCGAAGGGCTCGCCGTCGACGATGAGGCACAGGATGCGATCGGCGCGCCCCAGCTTCCTGAACGCGACGATCTCCTGGTCGACCCAGTCCGACTTCGCCGCCGCCGGCGAGCCGATCACGATCAGCGCGGAGGATTCCTCCAGCGCGAGGCTGATCGCTCCCGAGAGGCTCGCCGCGCCGGCCAGGTCCGCCTCGTCGCGGAAAATCGGCGCGAGGCGCTCGCGACCCGAGCCGACGCGCAGGTCTTCGGGGACCCGGTAGCCCTCGAGCGCGGACTGCAGCCAGCGCGCGATCGAGGCGTCCTTGTGGCTGTAGCTAAGGAAGGCCGCGTAGCGCAGGAACGGCCTCGCGCTCGCGGCATCGACGGTTTCGATCGTGGCCTTCCCGTCCGTCATCGGGATTCGATCCGCCTTCCCCCCATCTCGCCGCCAGTATAGGCGATGAGGCTCCGGGAGCCGCGCGGCGCGGATGCAGCCGTGCAAACGAATCGCGCCGGAGGGCGGTCGGCCGCTCCGGCGCGATTCGAGGCGGTCGGTGTCAGGCGAACCGGCGGGCCGGCCGGCGACGCATGCGCACTGCGGCGACGAGCGCGAGCAGGCCCGGTCCGATCAGCGCGATGCTCGACGGCTCGGGCACGCTGGCAGCGCAGACGCCGGCATTGGTGAAGGTGGCGCACGGCTGGCTGGCGCCGTTCCAGATCTCGTCGCCGTTGGGCGTGAACGACCTGGAGTAGGCCATGCCCGCGGGCTTGAGGCCGTTCAGCTCGAAGCCCTGGCCGTCGAAGATGAGTTGGACGCCGAAATAGTTGACACCGCTGACGGTCTGTACGTCCTCGAACAGGTCGCTGAACATCGGCAGCAGCGCGATATCGAAGAACCAGTTGATGCGCAACAGCGGATCGTTCGCGGTGTCCGTCCAGGGGGTGCCGTTGTCGTGGTCGACCGCGGAGTCCGGCCGCGACAACCCGTGGCTCACGACCTCGAACGGCGCCGCGATGGTGTTGGCCGCGAAGAATCCCGCGTTGTCGAGCACGAACTGCGCATAGTCGAACGCGACAAGATCGAAGCTCGACGTCGAAAACTCCGGAGGCGCGGGTCCGTCACTGGATGGTGTGAAGACCGTCTCTCCGCCGGTCGGCAGCGGCGGGACAAAGTTGGGTCCGGATGGAGCGCCACCCCAGCAGACTGTCCCGAAGAAGGAATTGGGGTCGTTGCAGGCGTTCAGGTCCGTGCGAAACGTGCGCGCCGAAGCGGGCAGCGTAAGCAGGAGGGTGACCGCCACGACGCCGGCGAGCGAAAGACCGCGCATTTTGTGTTCTCCCTTGTCGTTCTGGGCACGACTGGCTTTTGTATAGGACACACGCAGTAACCATGCCATCCTGTCGTATGTCCGGATCAAGGGCCATAGAAAACATTGACTTGCAGCCTGTCCCCCCAACCGGGTTCCGGGACTTTCCCAACAATTTGCTGACGCGATGTAAGGATTTTCGACACCAACCCCCAGTGGCCGGATTGCCCGGACAACGAAAGCCTTCGGAGCGTTCGAGGAGTCGGCTCACGTCTTTGCGCCCTGCTCGAGGGGCGGCTTGTCGAGCGGCCGGCGTGGCCGGACCCTTTGGCGAGGCAGCGGTGGCCCGCCGCGGTCCCATGTCGGCCGGGGCATCTCGGAAGACGGCTTCGAGGGCGGTCGAAGCTCGCTGCGCCTTGCGCCGCAGCTTGCGCGGGCGTCGGAAGCTCGCGTCGCCTGCCGCGTGGCTCATCGACGCGGGTGCATAATTTGTCCCCGATCCGGATACCGCGGGGTCTCCATGGCAGGCATCTACGATTTTTCGGTCGACGACATCCAGGGCAGACAGCAGAAGCTCGACCGCTACAAGGACAAGGTCATGCTGATCGTGAACGTCGCCAGCAAGTGCGGCTTCACGCCTCAGTACAAGGGGCTCGAGGCACTGTACGAGAAGCTGCACGCGCGCGGCCTCGAGGTTCTCGGCTTTCCCTGCAACCAGTTCGGGGCGCAGGAGCCGGGCTCGGAGCAGGAGATCGCGCAATTCTGCGAGCTCAACTACGGGGTCAAGTTTCCGATGTTCGCCAAGATCGACGTCAACGGCGAGCACGCCGCGCCGCTCTACCAGTACCTCAAGAAGACGAAGCCGGGCCTGCTGGGCTCGGAGGCGATCAAGTGGAACTTCACCAAGTTCCTGGTCGACCGCAAGGGCAACGTGGTCGAGCGCTACGCGCCCAATGTCGAGCCGCAGGCGATCGCGGGCGACATCGAGAAGCTGCTGTGATGCGCACGCTCGGGGGGTGGTGCCGCGTGGCGCTTGCCGCGAGCGCGCTTGCCGCGGCGGCAACGGCAGGCGCGGCGGACCTCGCCAAGACGCTGCGCGTGTCCTTTCCCGTAGCCGAGACGGGATTCGACCCGCAGCCGGTCGGCGACATCTACTCCGCCTACGTCAACCGCGCGATCTTCGACCCGCTGTACAAGTACGACTACCTGGCCCGTCCGTACAAGATCGTGCCGAATACCGCCGCGGCGCTGCCCGACATCTCGGCCGACGGCAAGACGTGGACGATCCGCATCCGTCCCGGCATCTACTTCGCCGACGATCCTGCCTTCAACGGCAGGAAGCGCGAGCTCACCGCGGCCGACTACGTCTATTCCTGGAAGCGCGTCATCGACCCCAGGATCCGTTCGAACAACATCCAGGTGTTCGACGGCAAGCTGGTCGGCGCCGACCCCGTCGTCGCGAAAGCCAAGGAGACGGGGAAGTTCGACTACGATGCGCCCATCGAGGGGCTCCAGGCGGTCGATCGCTACACGATCCGCATGAAGCTCAACTTTCCGTCGTACGACCTGATGGCGGAGCTCACGACCTCGCCGACCGCCGCGGTCGCGCGCGAGGTCATCGAGAAGTACGGCGACGAGAACGGCTGGACGATGGCCAACCCGGTCGGCACCGGACCCTACCGGCTGAAGGAATGGCGACGCGGACAGAAGATCGTGCTCGAGGCCAATCCGACCTATCGCGACGAGACGTTCCCGGAAAGCTCGGCGCCGGAGGACCGCGCACTCGAGGCCCGGATGCACGGCAAGAAGCTGCCGATCATCGGCCGGGTGGAGATCAGCATCATCGAGGAGTCGAATCCGCGGCTGCTCGCGTTCCAGAACGGAGAGCTCGACTATCTGACCGTCCCGTCGGATCTCGTGACCAAGGTGATCGATTCCGACAACAAGCTCAGGCCCGAGTTCGCCCGACAGGGGATCGTGCTCGCGCGCGGCGTGCAGCCGGCCATCAGCTACACGTACTTCAACATGGAGGATCCGGTCGTCGGCGGCTACACCAAGGACAGGATCGCGCTGCGGCGCGCGATCAGCATGGCTTACAACGTCGACGAGGAGATCCGGATCCTCCGCCAGGGACAGGGCGAGCCGGCGACGCAGCCGATCCCGCCGAACGTCGGCGGTCACGATCCAAAGCTCAAGGGCGCCGCGACTTACGACCCGGCCGGCGCTAAGGCGCTCCTCGATCGCTTCGGCTACGTCGACAAGGACGGCGACGGCTGGCGCGACCTTCCCGACGGCAGGCCGCTCAGGCTGTCGATCGGCTCGGATCCCTCGGCGCTTTCGCGCCAGTACGACGAGCTCTGGCAGCGGAGCCTGAATGCGATCGGGATCCGCGCCGAGTTCGTCAAGCAGAAGTGGCCGGACCTGCTGAAGATGGCGCGCTACGGCCAGCTGCAGATGTGGTTCCTGGGCAACATCAACACGACGCCCGAGGGCTTCGGCTTCATGTCGCTGCTCTACGGCCCGCACTCGGGCTTCGCCAACCTGGCGCGCTTCGACCTGCCGGAGTTCAACCACCTCTACGACGAGGCGCACCGGCTCCCCGACGGGCCGCAGCGCACCGAGATCTTCCGCCAGATGTCGAAGCTCGTGAACGCCTACGCGCCGTGGATGCTCAACGCCTACCGCTACGAGAACGTGGTCGTGCAGCCGTGGCTGCTCGGCTTCAAGCACACGGTGTTCGACTGGCACCCCTGGAAGTACTACGACATCGATCTGAAGCGCCGCGAGGCCGCGGAAAAGTGAGATGAGCAGACTGTTCCGCGCCCTCGCGCCGGTGGCGCTCGGGCTCGCCGTGGAATGCGCGCTCGCCGCCGACCCGGGCAAGGTCCTGCACCTTCCCTTCGTCGCGCCCGAGAACGGATTCGATCCCCAGGCCACCGGCGACCTCTACTCGAACTACGTCAACCGCGAGATCTTCGACCCGCTCTACCACTACGACTATCTCGCACGGCCGTACAAGGTCGTGCCCAACACGGCCGCAGCGCTGCCGGAGATCTCGGCCGACGGCCTGACGTGGACCATCAAGGTCAAGCCCGGCATCTATTTCACCGACGATCCCGCGTTCAAGGGCAGGAAGCGCGAACTCACCGCCGCCGACTACGTGTACTCGTTCAAGCGGCTGATCGATCCAAGGCTGCGCTCGATCAACGCGCAGATTCTCGACGACCGTCTCGTCGGCGCGAAGGCGTTGATCGAGGCGGCGCGCAAGACCGGCAAGCTCGACTACGACGCGCCGATGGAAGGCGCGGTCGCGCTCGACCGCTACACGCTCCGCCTCAAGCTCAACTTTCCCGCCTACGACCTGCTCGCCGATCTCACCAGTTCGGGCACCGGTGCCGTGGCCCGCGAGGTGGTGAGCGCGTACGGCGACGCGAGCGGGTGGGTCATGGAGCATCCTGTCGGCACGGGACCCTACTACCTCAAGTCGTGGCGCCGCGGCCAGCAGATCGTGCTCGAGGCCAATCCGGGCTTCCGCGACGTGCGCTTCCCCGAGAGCGCGCAGCCCGAGGACCGGGCGATCGAGAGCGAGATGCACGGCAAGAAGCTCCCGATCATCGGCCGCATCGAGATCGCGATCATCGAGGAGTCGAATCCGCGGCTCCTCGCGTTCGAGAAGGGCGAGCTCGATTACATCACGGTCCCGACCGATTTGGTCACCAAGATGCTCAACGGCGACAAGCTCAAGCCGGAGTACGCGGCCCGGGGCATCGTGCAGTTTCGCGGCGTGCAGCCCGCCATCACGTACACGTACTTCAACATGGACGATCCGGTCGTCGGCGGCTACACGCCGGACAAGATCGCGCTGCGGCGTGCGATCGGCATGGCGTACAACAACGACGACGAGATCCACGTCATCCGGCTCGACCAGGCGCAGATCGCCACGCAGCCGATTCCACCGAACGTCTTCGGCTACGATCCTTCGTTCAAGGGCAACCCGACGCACGACGTCGCGGGCGCGAAGGCCCTGCTCGACAAGTTCGGCTATGTCGATCGCGACGGCGACGGCTGGCGCGATCTGCCCGACGGCAAGCCGCTGAAGCTCGTGCTCGCCTCCGACCCCTCGGCGATCTACCGCCAGTTCGACGAGCTGTGGAAGCGCAGCATGGACGCGATCGGCGTCCGCATCGAGTTCACCAAGCAGAAGTTCCCCGATACGCTCAAGCAGGCGACCGCGGGCCAGCTGCAGATGTGGGCGCTGGGCAACACCGCCACCAACGCCAACGGCGGCACGTTTCTCGATCTTCTGTACGGCCCGCACAAGGGCAACTCCAACCTGTCGCGCTTCGACCTGCCGGAGTTCAACGCGCTCTACGACAAGGCCGAGCGGATGAAGGACGGCCCCGAGCGCACGCAGCTCTACCGGCGCATGTCGGAGCTGGTCGTGGCGTACGCTCCCTGGGTGCTGCACGCCTATCGGATCGAGAACATCGTCGTGCATCCCTGGGTGCACGGCTACAAGTACAGCACCTTCGAGCCGCACGCCTGGATGTACTACGACATCGATGTCGACCAGCGCCGGGCGGCGACGAAGTGACTGTCTCCAAGGCGCGACCGTATCCATGTCGCCCCGGCGAAGCCGGCCCCGGCATGCATGAAGCCGGGGGTCCGGACGCAATTTCGATGCGTTAGGCGCATGCAGCACAAATCGGATCCCGACCTGCGCCAGGATGACCCATCGGCGAGCCTGCGCCGGACTGGCGGAATCGACGAAGGTCGCCGCGCGTTTCTCCGTGCGACCGCGACCGTCGCGGCGGGCGCGGCGATACCCGCCGGAGCCGCCGAATCCACCAAGACGATCCGCACCGCGTTCATCGTCGCGGAGACGGGCTTCGATCCCCAGGCGACGAGCGACCTGTACTCCGACAGCATCAACCGCGCGATCTTCGAGACGCTCTACGGCTTCGACTATCTCGCGCGACCCTATAAGCGCGTGCCGCGCACCGCCGCCGCGATGCCCGATATCGCCGACGGCGGCCGGACGTGGACTATGCGCATCACGCCGGGCATCCATTTCGCCGACGATCCGGCATTCAAGGGTAGGAAGCGGGAGCTCACCGCGAGCGACTACGTCTATGCCTGGAAGCGGCTTCTCGATCCGCGCGTGCGCTCGCCCTTCGCCTGGTACGTCCAGGGCAAGATCGTCGGCGCCGAAGGCGTGATCGACGCGGCGAACAGGACGGGCCGCTTCGACTACGACGTGTCGATCGAAGGACTGCGGACGCTCGATCGCTACACGCTGCGGCTCGAGCTCAAGGAAGCCGACTACATCATGCTCGGCTACATGACGCAGTCGCCGATGGCTGCCGTGGCGCGCGAAGTGGTCGAAGCCTACGGCGACGCCAACGGCTGGGTGATGGACCATCCCGTCGGCACGGGCGCGTACCGTCTCAAGTCATGGCGCCGCGGCCAGCAGATCGTGCTGGAAGCCAACCCGGGCTATCGCGACGAGACGTTTCCCGACAGCAGCGATCCCGCGGACCGGGAGCTAATCGCGCGCATGCGCGGCAGGAAGCTGCCGATCGCCAGGCAGATCGAGATCAGCGTGATCGAGGAGTCGAATCCGCGGCTGCTCGCGTTCAACAGCGGCGCGCTCGACTACGTCAATGTGCCTTCTGATCTGTCCGACACCGTGCTCGACGCCTCGGGGCGGCTGCGCGCGGAGTATGCGCGGCGCGGTGTCACGCTCGGCCGGATCACGCAGCCCTCGCTCCAGTACGCGTACTTCAACATGGACGATCCGGTCGTCGGCGGCTACGCCAAGGAGAAGATCGCGCTGCGCCGGGCCATCTCGATGGCCTTCGATCGCCCGGAGATGATCCGCGTCGTCTACCAGGGGCAGGCGCTGCCCGCCACGCAGCCCATACCGCCGAACCTTCCCGGGCACGACGACCACTGGAACGTGGCGCTTCAGTACGATCCCGCGGCGGCGAGCGCGCTGCTCGACCGCTTCGGTTATCGCGATCGCGACGGCGACGGCTGGCGGGAATTGCCCGACGGCAAGCCGTTCACCATCGTCATGGCGTCGGCGACGTCGGCACGCGATCGCGAATTCGACGAGCTGTGGCAGAAGTGCATGAAGGCGGTCGGCATCCGAATCGAGTTCATGAAGCAGAAGTTTCCCGACCTCCTCAAGATGGGCAAGGCCGGGAAGCTGCAGATGTGGCGCGTGGGCTGGATCACGCTCTACGGCGAAGGCGACGCGTTCGCCCAGCTCCTCTACGGCCCGAACATCGGGCAGACCAACTATTCGCGGTTTTCGCTGCCCGAGTACGACGAGCTCTATCGCGCGTCGCGCCGCCTGCCCGACGGGGCGGAGCGCAACCGGATCTATCGGCGCATGTCCGAGCTCGTCGCCGCCTACAATCCGTGGTGGCTGGGCTTCTACACCATCGAGAACACGCTGGTGCAACCCTGGCTGCGCGGCTACAAGAAGCACGCGTACTGGGAGCACCCGTGGAAGTATCTCGACGTCGACGAGACGCGGCAGCAGGCGGCGCGGTAACGCCGGTTGTCGTCCCCGCGAATGCGGTGACCCAGGGTCGTCGCCAGGGCAAGCCGCTGGTTCCCGCTTGCGCGGGAACGACGACGCGGCGTCGCGCAAATGCGACAAGCGCGCGTTCGCGCCCGGCTGACGGCGCGCCCTTTCCTTGGCAGCGGGGTCCGATTCGCGTAGACTCGTAACCTCATTCGACAACAACAACACCGAGGAATGCTCCCACCATGACCCGAACGCCGACGACAACCGTCAACGCGATTGCGAGTGCGATCGACGCGACGGCCTGCGCGTTCACGTTGGGAGTGTTCCCGGGTGGACGCCTCTCCGGCTACGGCCGGGGGATTGCGCCCTCGCTCTCGCTGCACTAGCTCACTGCCCGTCGGTTTCCGCCGGGCAGGGCGGGAACCGAACTCCGGGCTCATTTCCGGGCTTCTCTTCCCGCCGGTGTCGGATGACCGGCGGCCGTGCTTTAGCGGCCGGAGGTGAAAGAAGCCATGAGACAGAAACGAAGATTCTGGCACCGCCTGCGGCGTCGCTTCCGCGGCCTGTGGCTGTCGCGCGAGTTCCGCCGGCTGTGGATCTCGCTCACGGTCACCTCGTACGGCACGCAGATCACCAATCTCGCGCTTCCGCTCACCGCGGCGCTGCTGCTGCACGCCACGCCGCTGCAGATGGGCATCCTGGTCGCGCTGGAGACGCTGCCCTTCGCGCTCTGCAGCCTGCACGCCGGCGTGCTGCTCGACCGCGTGCGCAAGCTCCCGGTCGTGATCGCGGCCGACGTCGGACGGGCGGCAGTGCTCGCGGCGATTCCGATCGCCGCCTGGCACGGCTCGCTGTCGATGGGAATCCTGTTCGTGGTCGGCTTCGTCTGCGGCGTTCAGAACGTCGTCGGGGGAGCGGCCTATCAGGTGCTGATCGCGCAGATGGCGGGGCGCAAGCGGCTGGTCGAGGCCAACGCGAAGATCGCGCTCGGAGAGACGTCGGCCGCGCTCGTCGGCCCCGGCATGGCGGGCGGCCTCATCCAGGCGCTCACCGCGCCGTTCGCGATCGTCTTCGACGCGCTCGCCTTCCTCGCCTCAGCGCTGATGCTTCGCCGTATCGCGGTGAAGAGCGACGTCGTGCGCTCGAACGGCGCGGCGCAGGTGTGGCGGGAGATCGGCGAGGGCCTGAGGCTGGTCTGGGACAACCGCACGCTCTGGGGCCTCGCCTGGCTCGCGGGCCTGTGGCAGTTCCTGCATCACATGCAGATCGCCGTGCTGATCCTGTTCGCGACCCGCGAGCTCGGTCTCTCCGCCGGCGCGATCGGCTTCGCCTATGCCTGCGGAGGCCTGGGCTGCGTGCTCGCCTCCGCGTCGGCCGAGCGCCTGTCGCGCCGCTTCGGCGTCGGGCCGGTGATCGTGCACGGCCTCGTTCTCACCGTCGTGGGCTGGCAGGCGTTCGCGCTGCTCGGCGGCACGGGCTGGACCGCCACGTTCGCGCTCGGTGCGGCGATGCTCGTGTTCGACTTCGGGGCGATCGTCTACGCGATCAACTACCTCGCGCTGAGGCAGGCGATCACGCCGGATCGGCTGCTCGGAAGGATGACGGCCACGATGCGCTTCCTGACCGTGGCCGCGGCCCCGCTCGGCTCGCTGGTCGGGGGCGTGCTCGCCACCGGCATCGGCCTGCGGGGCACGCTGCTCACGGTCGCCGCGCTCGGCGTCGCTCTCTCGGCGGCGGCGGTGCTGTGGTCGCCGGTGCGCGGGCACCGCGTCCTGCCGACGACCGTGCTGGAGTAGACTTCGTCGTCCCCGCGAATGCGGGGACCCAGTGTCGTTCACGCGACAGTCGCTGGGTTCCCGCTTGCGCGGGAACGACGACCTCACGCTGATGCCTCGCTCCATCCTCTTCATCACGCTCGACTCGTGCCGCTACGATGCGTTCGTCGAGGCGCGTGCGCCGAACCTGAAGGCGCTCTCGTCGCTTTATCGCGCCCGTGCGCCGTCGCACTTCACCTACGGATCGCACGCGGCGTTCTTCATGGGCTTCACGCCCGGCGACTTCAGCCTCCGCGAGCCCTACGTCAACCCCAAGTACGGCAAGATCTTCCGCATGGAAGGCGGCGGACATCCGGGCGCGTCGCCGCCGCTCGTGACGCTGGCCGGCCGCAACATCGTCGACGGGCTGAAGAAGCTCGGCTACCGCACGCTGGGCACGGGCGCGGTCAACTGGTTCAACCCCGAACGGCCGACGGGACGCGTGCTCAGCGCCGACTTCGAGCACTTCGCCTATGCCCGTGGGCCTTCGCTCGAGCGGCAGATCGCCTGGATCGAGTCGACTCTCGGGAAATCGGATCCGGCCGCGCCGGCCTTCGTCTTCCTCAATGTCGGGGAGACCCACGTGCCGTACTACTACGAAGGGGCGCCGTGGGATCGTTCGTACAATCCCGCGCAGGCGTTCGGCGAGAACAACGATGCGGTCGAGGCTAGGCGGCGGCAGATCGCCTGCATCGAATGGTGCGACCGGACGCTGGAGCCGCTGCTCGCGCGCTTCGCCGACGACAGCGTCATCGCCTGCGCCGACCACGGCGACTGCTGGGGCGAGGACGGTCTGTGGGAGCACGGCGTGTCGCACGACAAGACGCTGGAGGTGCCGCTGCTGCTGCGACTCGCGCCGGACGCGTTCGCGTGATGCGTCGTCCCCACGCAAGCGGGGATCGAGCGTCGTTCGTTCGAAAGTCGCCGGGCTCCCCGCTCGCGGGAGCAACGCCTAGAGCTGAAACGGATGCACGCTGCCGAGCTGCAGCATCCGCGACAGCTCGTCGAGCGCGCTGCGGCTTTCGTCGAGGAGCGCGGGGTCGGCCAGGTCAGCCGGGGCGAGCCGATCTCGATAGTTGCGCCCGACCCAGGCGACAAGCTCGTCGTGCAGGGCGTCATCGAGCCACACTCTGACGCCGATCGCCGCGCGCTCCTCGTCGGTGAGTACGACCCGCAGCCGCAGGCAGGCCGGGCCACCGCCGTTGTGCATGCTCTGCCGAAGGTCGAAAGTCAGCACCTCGCGTATCGGGCCATCGCCGCTCGTGAGGCGCGCCAGAAGGGCTCCGACTGCCGCATCCTCGCTGCATTCCGCCGGCGCGACGAGCAGCAGACCGCCTTCGGCGCGGCTCAGGAGCTGGCTGTTGAAGAGATAGGTCGCGACCGCGCGCTCGAGCGTCACCTCGCGGTCCGTGACGACGATCGGCGTGAAGGCGGGACCGATGCGTGCGGCGAGCGTGTCGAGCACGCGCGCCTGATCGACGAAGGCGCGCTCGTGGCAGAACAGCGTCGTCCCCGCGCCGACCGCGATCACGTCGTTGTGGAAAACGCCCGCGTCGATCGCGTCGGGATGCTGCTGCGCGAGCACGGTGCGCTGCGCGGCCAGCCCGTGACGCCGTGCGACCGCCTCGCTCGCCTCTCGCGTCTGCCGTGCCGGGAAGCGCCGCGGCTGCGAAGCGCCGGCGTCGAGCCCGGAGCGGCCGTAGACGAAGAGCTCGACGCCGGGCGCGGCGGCATCGGCGGCGAAGCGGCTGTGATTGGCGGCTCCCTCGTCGCCGAGCTGCGCCGCAGCGGGCAGCGCCTCGTGCACCGCGAAGCGCCGCGGGTCGGCGAAGATCGCGCGCAGGACCCGCGTGGTGACAGGCGCCTCGAGCGAGCGGTGGAAGTGCGATACGAGGTTGGCCGGCGTGAAATGGACGCGGCCGTCGGAGGTATCCGCGGAAGGGCTCACGGTCGCTGCGTTGGCGACCCACATTGCCGCGGCCGACGAGCATGCGGCGAGCGTCTGCGGCGCCTCGCGAGCCGCCACGCGAAGCACCGCGGCGTCGTCGCCTTCGAAGCCGAGCGCGCGCAGGGCCGCGACGTCGGGCCGCGCGTGCGGAGGCAGCACGGCCTGGACGAAGCCGCGATCGGCGAGTGCCTTCATCTTCGCGAGGCCCTGCAGCGCCGCCTCGCGCGGATTCGACACCAGGCTCTTGTGCCGCTCGGAAGCGAGATTGCCCTCGGCGAGCCCACTGTAGTTGTGCGTGGGTCCCGGCAGTCCGTCGAAATTGACTTCGATCGCGTGGCGCGAGATCGCGCTCATAGGCGGTCGCGCGGCGAAAGCGGAACGGCGCGAACTTCGTCCCCGCCCGCGACGCCAAGCACCGCGGCCGCGTGCGGGAGCAGCGGAAAGCTCGCGACGCGCGCCGGCGCGGGGGCGAGAAGCGCCCGAAAGCCCTCGAAGCTGCGATTGGCGACCAGCCACACGACCTCGTCGGTCAGGTTGTCCGGCACCGGGTTGTCCTCGCCGATCGTCACCGGCAGGCAGCGGCTCTGACTCACCGCGCGAATGTTGTCGCGGAAGCATTCCAGCGTCGGCCCCGCGTCGAAGATGTCGACGTAGCCCTCGTAGCGGAACCCTTCCGATTCGAGCATCGCCTTCGCCGCCTCGGTATGGGCGTGAACCGCGCCGATCACCGCCCGCGCCTCCGGCGGGAGCAGCGTCGTGTACACCGGATAGCGCGGCATCAGTTCGGCGATGAACGCTTTCTGGCCGATGCCGGTCAGGTAGTCCGCGCGCGAGTATTCCATCGCGAAGAAATGCCGGCCGAGGCCTTCCCAGAAAGGGCTCTTGCCCTGCGCGTCGATGCGCCCGCGCATCTCGGCGATCACCTTCGCGCCGAAGCGCTCGACGAACTCGGCGATGAACAGCAGTCGCGCCTTGGCGATCAGCGGGCCGTTGCGCGCGCGTCGGTAGCGCGCGTCGAGAAACAGCGAACACAGCTCGCTGTGCCCGGTGTGGTCGTTGGTGAGAAAGAGCGTCGGCGCGGCGGTGTACACGCCGAGCTCGCGCGAGGCATGGACCTGCGTCCCGACGTGGTAGTTGTACCAGGGCTCGGACAAGCCGACAGCGGCCTCGACGGCGCTGATCCCCACGACGCGATCGTTCCCGCCGTCGACGAGGACGAACACGTAGCAGGCGTCCGGCTTCGCCGCGATCCCGGCGAACGAGGCGAGCGAGCGCTCGATCCGGTGCTCGAGCCGAGCTGCGTTCGCGGGGAGGGAGGTGAGCCCGGTTCCGGTCCGCTCGGACAGCGCGAGCAGCGCAGGCAGGTCGTCGCGCGCGATCGGACGGACGTAGAACATCCGATGCCGTCATTCCCGCGAAAGCGGGAGTCCAGTGTCCTGCGGCGAAAGTCGCAGGGTCCCCGCTTGCGCGGGAACGACGAAGCTTGCCACGGATGGCGAGACTACGATGTCAGGCGGTTCGGCGGTATCGCCTGGTCACGCCAGCGCCCTGCCGAGCGCCGTCTCGAGGCGCGCCAGGCCCTCGAGGATCTCGTCCAGGCCGATGATCAGCGACGGCGCGATGCGCACGACATCGGGGCCGGCCATGAGCACCAGCAGGCCCGCTTCGCCGGCTGCGCGCATCACGTCGGAGGCCTTCCCGCGCCAGCGCGCCGCGAGCTCGCAACCCAGCCAGACGCCTTCGCCGCGGATGTCGGCGAAGACTTCGCGCCGCGCGTTGATCGTGCGCAGGCCCTCCATGAACAGCGCGTGCCGGGCCTTGACTCCGTCGAGCACCTCGACGGTGTTGATCACGTCGAGCACCGCGCAGGCGACGGCGCAGGCGAGCGGATTGCCGCCGAACGTCGTTCCGTGCACGCCGACGGAGAAAGCGCTCGCGACCTCGGTGGACGTGAGCAGCGCGCCCACCGGGAAGCCGCCGCCCAGGCCCTTCGCGCTGGTCAGGATGTCGGGCACGACGCCCTTCTGCATGTAGGAGAAGAGCGCGCCGGTCCTGCCCATCCCGCTCTGGATCTCGTCGAAGACGAGCAGCGCGTCGTGCTCGTCGCAGAGACGCCGCGCCGCCGCCAGAAATTCGAACGTGCCGGGAATCATTCCCCCTTCGCCCTGCATCGGCTCGAGGATCACCGCGCACACGTCGTCGCCGCCTTCCTCGGCGAATGCCGCCTCGAGGCCCGCCAGGTCGTTGTAGCGGATGTGCGTGAAGCCCGTCGGCTGCGGACCGAAGCCGCTCGAGTACTTCGCCTGGCCGCCCGCCGTCACGGTGAACAGCGTCCGGCCGTGGAAGGCGTTGAGCGTCGAGATCACGCGGAATTTCTCGGCTCCGTAGTGATCGTGCGCATAGCGGCGCGCGAGCTTGAGCGCCGCCTCGTTGGCCTCCGCCCCCGAGTTGCAGAGGAACACGCGCTCGGCGAAGGTCGCGTCGATCAGCTTCTTCGCGAGGCGCAGCGCCGGCTCGTTGGTCATCCAGTTGGAGACGTGCCAGAGCGTGTGCGCCTGGTCGGTGAGCGCTTTGACGATGCCGGGGTGACAGTGCCCCAGGGAGGTGACG
>Ga0335076_10003784_pt1 | contig 15238 bp, 12 predicted proteins | sample Lox_Sample_25_FD_206717 | JGI IMG/M metagenome (GOLD analysis project Ga0335076, IMG submission 206717) | Soil microbial communities from Loxahatchee National Wildlife Refuge, Florida, United States - Lox_Sample_2.5 | ecosystem: Environmental > Terrestrial > Soil > Wetlands | place: USA...
TGCGGCACGCCCCTGGAGGCACGCTGGTATTGCCCGACCTGCACCCGGGTGATCGCCGAAGACGAGACCACCGAGCTGCGCCGGCTCTAGACATTCGCGCCGGGTTGCGTGGCGCGATGCCGAACCCTGCGGTCGAGGACGCGCGGCCCTACGATTAGGGCCGAGTCACGGCGGACTGAGGACTGGAAGGGACGATGACCGGCCGCAGCGAAGGGCTACCGCTCGAGAGCCTGTGGGAAGGGCCCGAGCCGCCGGCCATCCCGGTCGATCGGCGAGGTGGCCTGCTCCCTCCGGCGCTGGCGGCGCGCTACCCGGGCAGCCTCGTGATCGAGCTCCTGGACGAACGTCCGAAGGTTGTCGCCAACTTCGTCTCGAGCCTGGATGGCATCGTCGCCCTGACCGCGGGCGGCGCGGGGTCCGGTGGTGGCGAGATCAGCGGCTTCTCGGACGCGGACCGATTCATGATGGCCCTCCTGCGTGGCCTCGCCGACGCGATCGTCGTGGGAGCCGGCACGGTCCGAACCGGCCACCGCCACGTCTGGACCGCGAGCTACCTCCAGCCCGCCTTCGCCGACGCGTTCGCGTCCTGGCGCGCGGAGATGTGGCTGGCGCCCCACCCGACCACGATCATCGTCACCGCCAGCGGCAACCTCGACGCCACCCACGTCGGTCTGAACGTGCCCGCGGTCCCCGTCGTGGTGGCCACCACGCCGGCCGGCGCCGCCCAGCTGGCCCGCTTGCCGCTCGCGCCCAACGTCCGCGTCGAGGCCGTTGGAAACGCGAACATCGTCCCTGCCGGGGCGATCCTAGAGATCATCCGGGCCACCGGATCGCGGCTGGCCGTGTGCGAGGGCGGGCCGCATCTGTTCGGCGAGTTGTTGCGGGCCAGGCTGGTGGACGAGCTCTTCCTGACAATTGCTCCCCAGCTCGTCGGCCGTGACGGCGCCGCGAACCGCCTCTCGTTGGTGGAAGGGACCAGCTTCGGCGAGGGCCAGGGCCGCTGGGCCGACCTGGCCGGGGTGCGCCGGGCCGGCGACGATCTCTTCATGCGCTACCGCTTCCAACCTTAGGTCGTCCCGCGGCAGCTACGGCGTGTCGTCGGCCCGTCGCAGGCCCACTCGTCCCGACGGGAGCGGGCCCGCCGAAGGGAGAGCCTCGGGACTACGACCGGGCCATTAGTGTCCTTCGGACCGCCGCCCGGGCCCGGCGGGGCAATAAGATGTGGGAGTCATCAAAACGTGGCCGCCTCCTGGCCGCGCCGGAACATCCACGGAAGGCACGCATGAGTCGAACCCCGCGCATCGGCATCCTCACTGGCGGCGGAGACGTTCCCGGTCTGAACGCGGTCATCAAGAGCGTCGTCTATCGAGCCACCGAGCTCGGCTACGAGGTCTACGGCATCCGTCGCGGCTGGGAAGGCCTGACCCACATGAAGCCGGGCTCCGGCCTCGACAGCGATTACATCATCCCGCTCGACCGGACCAACACCCGATCGATCGACCGGACCGGCGGCACCTGGCTCCACACCAGCCGGACGAACGCCCGAAAGATGAAGGCCGGCAGCACTCCTGCGCACATCGGGCCCGAGAGGCTCAAGCAGCTCGAGGTCAAGGAGGGCGTCTACAACTTCACGCCCGTAGTCCTGGAGAACATCGAGAAGCTCGGGCTGGACTATCTGGTTCCGATCGGCGGCGACGACACCCTGAGCTTCAGCCAGGTCCTGGCGGACCAGGGCGTGAAACTCGTCGCGGTCCCGAAGACCATGGACAACGACGTCCAGGGCACCGAGTACTGCATCGGCTTCTCGACCGCCATCACCCGGGCCAAGGACGCCATCAACCGCCAGCGCACAACCCTGGGCTCGCATGAGCGGATCGGCATCTTCCGGATCTTCGGCCGGGACGCCGGCTTCACCGCTCTGTATACCGCCTACGTCACCTCCGCCCGGGCCCTCATTCCCGAGTACCGCTTCGACCTGGACCATCTCGTCGAGCTGCTCGTCGAGGACAAAAAGGACAACCCGAGCAGGTACGCCTTCGCCATCGCCGCCGAAGGCGCGATCTGGGAGGGCGGCGAGCTCAACGAGTACGGCCCGGCCGATTCGTTCGGCCACCGGCACAAGGCCAACATCGCCGAGGTGCTTGCCTCGGAGATCCAGGCCCGCTCGGGACAGGAGACGCTCGCCAGCGAGCTGACGTACGACCTCCGCTCCGGCGACCCCGACGCGGTCGATTCGATCGTCGGCGTCACGTTCGCCAACGTGGCCATGAACCTGATCGCCGACGGCATCAGCGGCCGGATGGTCGCCGTCCGGGGCGGCAAGTACAGTCACTCCCCGCTGCCGAACCCCGACCAGGGTCCGCGCTCGGTCGACATCGCGTCGATGTACAACACCGCCCGCTATCGGCCCATCTACACCAACCGGATGGGTCTGCCGCTCCTGCTGGGCATCCCGGTCCCGGAGGATCCGTCCCTCTGGTAGCCAGCCGCTCAGTCCAGAATCGAAGGCCCCGGCTTCCCGCCGGGGCCCTTTCGATCCACGTTCGAGCCCATGCCGGACGACGTTTGACAAGCAGGGCCGCGGCAGGCACGGTTCTCACGTGACCACAACACCTTCTCCAGCCCCCATCCTCAACGGCCGCGATCTGCTTCGGGTCAACGGACTTCCCGTCGAGGGACCGGTCGCCTGGGGCCGGCCGGTCGCCGGCAGCGCTCCGGGCGTCTTCATCGTCGAGCTGCCCGCCCCGCAGCCGAAGGTCTCCATCGACCCCGACGCGATCCGCGACTGGCTCGGCCGCGCCCCGAGCCTGAGACTCGACGGCAAGCGGCCGAGCGTCGCCGAGCTGCAGTCGCGCCTGGCGTCCTTCTGGCTCCCGGACCAGGCGATCCTGTTCATCGGCTCGAGTCAGAAGTCGGTCGGGGCTCGACTCGCCGGCATGTACAAGACCCCCCTCGGCGAGCGGCGGCCGCAGCCGACCGGCTACTGGCTGAAGACTCTCCACGACATCAACAAGACGCGCATCTGGTGGGCCCCGGCATCCGACCCGGAGCTGTACGAGGACACCCTCCTCGAGGCGTTCATCAAGACCGCCGGGGCGCTGCCGTACGCCGTCCTGGTCAGACCGGGCGGACAGGGCCGCGACCACGGCCTCACGGCGCCGCTCCACGACGACGCCCCGCCGCCGGTCAAGGTCACCAGGGTCACCCAGCTGCCCGACGCGACCGAGGCGACGATGATCCAGACCGCTCCCCGGAGCACCGTTCGGCCGCCGCTGCGAGTCCGCAGGACGACGCCCCGAAAGGCTACGAAACCCACCGCCACCGTCGGGCCGTCGGCCATCGAGACACCCGTGGTCCGCCGCTCCTCGAAGTCTGCCGCGTCCAAGACCGGCCCGGCCATGGCACCGATCCACCTGACCGCCGAAGGTCTGGCGGCCCTGCATACCGAGCTGGCCGACCTGACCAACCGCCGCCGGCCCGAGGTCATCGCCCGCATAAAGTCGGCCCGCGAGCTCGGCGACCTCAGCGAAAACGCGGACTACGAGGCGGCCCGCAAGGAGCAGTCCTTCCTGGAGGGCCGCATTCAGCAGCTCGAGCAGATGATCAAGTACGCGGTGATCATCGAAGCCAGCCGCGAAGGCGGCTCAGAGGTCGTCCTCGGCTCGACGGTCGTCATCGAGACCGACCGCCACGGCGAGGAGACCTTCACCATCGTCGGGTCGGCCGAGGCCGATGCCGCGGCGGGCAAGATCAGCTTCACCTCGCCGATCGGACGGGCGCTCCTGGGCCGGCATCCGGGTGAGACGGTCCGAGTCCAGGTCCCCGCCGGGGCGCTCGACTACAAGGTCATCGACGTCAAGTAGCCCGCCAGCTCAGGCGCCGGGCGGCGTCTGCGAGCCGGGCGTCTCGGGCGGTCGTCCCTTGCCCGACGGGTGCGGCAGCACGTTCCAGAGAACGATCAGCGCGCCGAGGGCGACGGCGAGCAGCGGGAAGGCGTCCCGCAATGGATTGTTCGAGGCCAGGTTGTCGACCCCCAGGATGTTCTCGAAGACCAGCCCGAACCCGATGAAGAGCGCCAGCCCGACGGCGGCGGTGCGAAGGCCCGCGTCGAGCAGATCGGCGCGCCGGTGGAGCAGCCCGTACAGCGTCAGCGTCGCGCCCACCGACCCGGGGGCGACCAGGGCCCACATGTAAGCCCAGCTACCGTAAGCGTCGGTGGCGTACTGGAAGGCCAGCACCAGTCCGACGGAGGTCACCAGACCGCCCGGGATCGCGGCGCCGAGGCCGCCCTCGTGGGGGATCGCGAGGCCGACGACCAGCAGGAAGACGCCCGGGGCGATTACGAAGATTGGCCAGCCGTACTGTCCGAGATCGGACCCGAACTGCTCGGAGGCCAGGAAGAAGAGGCCCAGCAGGATCAGCAGCAGGCCGACGATCGCCCGGCCTCGCTGCCGGTCGCGCTCATCGTCTTCACCGCGATCGTGCCATCCGTAACTCATCGTCCACCTCTGTGTCGTCGTGCTGCGCTGGCAGTCTAGTCAAGCGTCCCGCCGGCGAGGTCATCCTGGGGGCTGAATCTCGCGCCGACCCGACCCTTCTCTAGGATGAGGCGACGAAGACCGGTACGTCCCCGATGGTCAGGATCTTGTCCGGGCCGAGGTCGAGGTGGCTGCCGGCCACGGCCAGCGAGACGCTCAGACTGCCGGTGGCGTCGATCATCGTCTGGCCCAGGGGAACCCTGCCGTCATGGAGGATGTCGCGCCGGATGGCCGAGCTGTCGAGGGTCGGCGTCGAGTTGCCGTAGACGACCAGCTCGTTCATGGCATGGGCAGGATCGATCGAGTCCGTCGGCAGGCCGAGGCGGGTGGGATCTATAACCTGCCAGACCGTCGAGCCGAGGCCCTCGACGAGGACGTGATAGCCCGCGTTCTCGGGGATCATCTCGACGATAGGTAGCGTTCCGGAGAACCTGACCTGGACCCGGGGGGCATTCCCGGTGCCAAGTGAGCCGAAGTCGTCGAAGGAGACCTGAACCGCCGCGGTCGTCGATCGGATGTCCACCGGCAGGGCCACGATCCAGAGGTTGCCGTCCGACTTGGACGTGGCGAGCTCGTCCGAGATGAGTGCCGCCACGACTGTGCCAACCAGAACGACGCCACCCGTGACGGCATTCGATCCGTCGGCCTGGCCGGTCGAGACGGCCGGCACGAACTGGCCGGCGTAGGCGCCCGACCGTAGCCCGAACGGGTTCGTGGCGTTGGCCGTGTAGACGGCCTGGCCCTTCTGGACCTTGACGTCGAGCCCGTCGATCTTCGGTACCGGGACGATCGAGCCGTCGTCCGCGAAGTACACGAGGGCGTCGCCGACCTGGGCGAACCCGGTCGTCCGCTGTGACGGGCCGGGAATCGGGCTGGCCGAAACCACGGCGCTGGGCGTGCTGAAGCCCGAGCTGCTCACGACGGGCCGGGCTGAGAAGGTGGGCGTTCCGGGTGGGGCGAACGAGGCCGAGGCCGGCGGCGACGCCGACGGGCCGGCGTTTCCGGTTGGGATGCCGCCGCCACCCCCGACTCCGGCGACCAGGACGGCCGTTGCCCCGACGACGATCAGGGCCACTGCCACGGCCGTCAAACCCGCGGCGACGCGCCGCCTTGGTACCATCGATTCGCAACCCCGGCTGCGGAGAGTGCCCCTCAGTCTAGCGAGGCGGCCCGGCCCGAGTGGCCCGGGACGCGAACGTCACCGATCTCGATCCCCTGGAGTATCCTCGCCACGAGGCGCAGTCGAGCCCGGCCCGCCGGCTCGGCGACACCGCCCCGATCCCAGTGGAGAGAAGCCGAATGACCAGGGCGACGCGGGTTGGGATCCTGACCGCCGGCGGTGACAGTCCGGGTCTGAACGCCGCGATCCGGGCCATCGGCAAGGCCGCGATCGGCCACTACGGGATGGAGCTGATCGGCTTCCGTGACGGCTTCCGGGGTTTGGTCGAGGACCGCTCGGTCCGGTTCGGGCTGAACAGGATGTCGGGCATCCTGACCGTCGGCGGCACGATCCTGGGCACGACCAGGGACAAGCCCCACCGGATGCTGGTCGACGGCAAGGTCCGCGACATGACCGAGGTCGCGGTCGCGAACTACCGTGGCCACGAGCTCGACGCGCTCGTCTGCCTGGGCGGCGGAGGGACCGCCAAGAACGCCCTGCGGCTGGCGCGGGCGGGCATGAACGTCATAACGCTGCCCAAGACCATCGACAACGACGTCGCCGCCACCGACGCCACGATCGGTTTTGCCACGGCGCTCGGGATCTCGACCGAGGCGATCGACCGGCTCCACAGCACCGCCTACAGTCACCACCGCATCATCGTCGCGGAGCTGATGGGTCATCGAGTCGGCTGGCTGACCCTCGGCGCCGGCCTGGCCGGCGGCGCCGACGTCATCTTGATCCCTGAGATCCCTTACCAGGTCGACAGCATCGTGGCGGCCATCCGGCGGCGCGCCAGGCGGGGCGTCAAGTTCAGCATCGTCGCCGTCGCCGAAGGCGCGCGGAACGCGGACGAGGACCGCGCCTACAAGCTGGCCCAGGCCCACGACGACGCGGCCGCCACAGCCGAGGAGAAGGCCGCGGCGGAGGCCGAGCTGGCCGGCCTCGACGCCGCCCACGACGAGCACACCCTCCAGCTGGCCAGACAGCTCGAGACCCTCACCGGCCTGGAGTCGCGGGTCACCATCCTGGGCTACGTGCCCCGCGGAGGGACTCCGTCGCCCGTCGACAGGCTGCTGGCGACGCGGCTCGGCAGCGCCGGGGTCGATCTCATCCGCGACGGCAGGTACGGGGTCATGGTCGCCGCCCGAGGCGACACCACCGAACCCGTGCCACTGGACCAGGTGGCGGGCAGGGGCAACAACGTGCCGGTCGACCATCCCTGGGTCGAGGCGGCCCGTCACGTCGGCACCTGCCTGGGAGATTAGGTCGGACCGGTCACTTAGGGGGGCCGAAGGTGAGCCGATGGTCCCCGGCAACGCCGGGCCGTTCGCCCCTCCCGGGCGACCGGACCGGTGGCGTATAACTAACGTTCAAGCAGTCAGCATTAGCCGGTTTCGGACGGTAGTGCGTGGGATGCCACGAAGGCGCCCCCGGGCCCGATCGGAATCAGAGATGAGGAGTCGGGCACATGGCACCTAAGTGGGAATGCATCGACGGCAACGAGGCCGCGGCCCGCGCAGCTTACGCCGTGAGCGAGGTGATCTCCATCTTCCCGATCACCCCGGCTTCGCCCATGGCCGAGCACTGCGACGACTGGGCCGCGGCGGGCAAGCCAAACATCTGGGGCAAGGTCCCGGACGTGGTCGAGATGCAGTCCGAAGGCGGCGCCGCCGGGGCCATGCACGGAGCGCTCCAGAAGGGCGCCCTGGCGACGACCTTCACGGCCTCGCAGGGCCTCCTGCTGATGATCCCGAACATGTTCAAGATCGCTGGCGAGCTGACCCCGGCCGTGATCCACGTCGCCGCCCGGACCGTGGCCACCCACGCGCTCTCGATCTTCGGCGACCACAGCGACGTCATGCACGCCCGCTCGACCGGCTGGGCCATGATGGCCGCGGGCTCGGTCCAGGAAGCCCACGACTTCGCCATGATCTCCCACGCCGCCACGCTGCGGTCCCGGGTCCCGTTCGTCCACTTCTTCGACGGCTTCCGCACCTCACACGAGATCAACAAGATCTCAGTTCTCGACCACGACGACATCCGGGCTCTGATTCATGAAGACGACGTCCTGGCTTTCCGCCGACGGGGCCTGACCTCCGAGGCGCCGGTGGTCCGTGGAACCGCCCAGAACCCCGACGTCTTCTTCCAGGCTCGCGAAGCCTGCAACCCCTATTACGAGGCCCTGCCGGGCATCGTCCAGCAGGTCATGGACGAGTTCGCGGCCCGCACCGGGCGCGAGTACCAGCTCGCCCAATATCACGGCGCCCCCGACGCGGAGCGCGTCGTCGTCGTCATGGGCTCCGCCGCGGGCGCCGTCGAGGAGACCGTCGACACGCTGGTAGCGGCCGGCGAGAAGGTCGGGATGCTGCGCATCCGGCTCTTCCAGCCCTTCCCCGCGGCCGCGATCGTGGCCGCGCTGCCGCGGACGGTGACGACCATCGCGGTCCTCGACCGGACCAAGGAGCCGGGCGCCGTCGGCGAGCCGCTCTACCTGGAGATGGTCGCCGCGCTGACCGAAGCCATGGACGGCGACCAGCCGCCGTTCGCCACCGCCCCGCGTCTGGTCGGCGGCCGCTACGGCCTTTCGTCCAAGGAGATGAACCCGGGCATGATCAAGCCGATCTTCGACGAGATCGCCTCGGCCAGGCCCAAGCGCCACTTCACCGTCGGCATATACGACGACGTGACCCATCTCAGCCTGCCGATCCAGCTCGACTTCCGCCACGCCCGGGCAAAGGGTGAGGTTCAAGCCCTCTTCTTCGGCCTGGGCTCGGACGGGACCGTCGGCGCCAACAAGTCGTCCGTCAAGATCATCGGCGAGGGCACCGACCTGTTCACCCAGGGCTACTTCGTCTACGACTCCAAGAAGTCCGGCTCGGTAACCGAGTCCCACCTGCGCTTCGGCCCCGACCCGATCCGCTCGACGTATCTGGTCGAGGACGCCGACTTCGTGGCCTGCCACCAGTTCGGCCTGATGAGCACCCTCAACGTGCTCGGCCGGGCCAAGCAGGGGGCCACGTTCCTGCTCAACTCGCCCTACGGACCGGACCAGGTCTGGGACCACCTCTCGGCCGGCGTCCAGCGGCAGATGGTCGACAAGGCCATCGACCTGTGGGTAATCGACGCCTACGCCGTCGCCGAGGAAGTCGGCATGGGCAACCGCATCAACACCGTGATGCAGCCCTGCTTCTTCCACCTGGCCAACATCCTGCCGCCCGCCGAAGCGATCAAGCGGATCAAGGACTCGATCAAGAAGACCTACGCAAAGCGCGGCGACGCGGTCGTCCAGAGCAACTTCGCCGCGGTCGACCTGTCGCTCCAGCGGCTGGTCCACGTGCCGCTCGGTGCCGTGAAGAGCGACGCCGCAGCGGTTGTCAGCGCCGCCACGGCGAGTCGTCCCGACTTCTTCAATCGCGTCCAGGCCGAGATCATCGCCGGACGTGGCGACCAGCTGCCGGTCAGCGTCATGCCGGTCGACGGCACCTTCCCGACGGGCACGACCCGCTACGAGAAGCGCGCCATCGCCCAGAACATCCCGATCTGGGACAACTCGATCTGCATCGATTGCGGCAAGTGCGCCATCGTCTGCCCGCACGCCTCGATCCGGATGAAGGTCTTCCCGGCCGCCGCAGTCGAAGGCGCTCCGGCCGGCTTCCAGTCCAAGGAGTTCAAGTCGCGCGAGCTGGTCGATCACCGGATCAGCATCCAGGTCTCGCCCGACGACTGCACCGGCTGCGGGGTCTGCGTCGACGTCTGCCCGGCCAAGAGCAAGTCGGAAGCTCGCCATAAGGCCATCAACATGGAGCCGGTCGAAGCTCACCGCGACGAGGAGCTGGTCAACTGGGACTTCTTCCAGTCGATCCCGATGCTCGATCGCAACCTCCTGCCCCACGACACGATCAAGGGCTCGCAAGTCCTGGAGCCGCTCTTCGAGTTCTCGGGGGCCTGCTCGGGCTGCGGCGAGACGCCCTACCTCAAGCTCGCCAGCCAGCTCTTCGGCGATCGCATGATCGTGGCCAACGCCACGGGCTGCACCTCGATCTACGGGGCCAACCTCCCGACTACGCCGTGGACGGTCAACGCCGAGGGCCGCGGGCCGGCCTGGAACAACTCTCTCTTCGAGGACAACGCCGAGTTCGGCCTGGGCATGCGCCTCGGCCTGGACGCCCAATACGATCACGCCCGCAACCTGCTGACCCGGCTCGCGCCGGTGGTCGGCGAGGACCTGGTCAGCAGCCTGCTCGACACCAAACAGGACACCGAGCCCGAGATCGTGGCCCAGCGCGAGCGGGTCGCCAGGCTCCGCAAGATCCTGGCCGGCGTCGAGGGCGAGCACAGGGCCGACGCCCAGAGCCTCCTGGCCGTTTCGGGCGATCTCGTCTACCAGGGCATCTGGATCGTCGGCGGCGACGGCTGGGCCTACGACATCGGCTTCGGCGGCCTCGACCAGGCGCTGAGCTCCGGCCGCAACATCAACATCCTGGTGCTCGACACCGAGGTCTACTCCAACACCGGCGGCCAGGCCTCCAAGGCCACTCCGCGCGGCGCAGTGGCGAAGTTCGCCGCGGCCGGCAAGGGCACCGGCAAGAAGGACCTGGGCGCCATCGCTCGCTCCTACGGCAACGTCTACGTGGCCCAGATCTCTATGGGCGCCAACGACGCCCAGGCGACCAAGGCCCTCCTCGAGGCGGACGCCTGGCCGGGGCCGTCCCTTGTCATCGCCTACGCCACCTGCATCGCCCACGGCATCGACATGGAGACGTCGATGGCCCATCAGAAGGACGCGGTCAGGAGCGGCTACTGGTCGCTCTACCGCTACCAGCCGAGCGAGGTCGAGAACGGCCATCCATTCAAGCTCGACTCGGGCGCGCCGTCGATGCCGGTCGCCGATTTCGCCTCCGCGGAAACCCGGTTCGCGTCGCTCAAGCGCTCCAACCCGGCTCGCGCCGCCGAGCTTGCCGAGCTCGCCCAGGCCGACGCGGACGAGCGCTACCGCTACTACCAGCAGCTGGCCGGCATCGAGCAGACCATTCCCCACGTCGCCGACGAGGTGGTCGAAACGGGCGCGGAGGCGTGACAGCCGACCTTCGGACCACGTATCTGGGTCTGGAGCTGCGCTCGCCTCTCGTCGCCTCAGCGTCGCCGTTGACCGGCGATCCGGCCGCGGCGGCGAAGCTCGAGGAGGCCGGCGTCGGGGCCATCGTCCTGCCCTCGCTCTTCGAAGAGGAGATTCTCGGCGAGGAGCGCGAATACAACGCCGCCCTGGACAACGGCGCCGACGTCTTCGCGGAGGCGCTTGACTACTTCCCGCGATCGATGACCTTCGTCGGCGTCGGCGACCGCTACGTGGCCAACCTGGAGCAGATCAAGCACCGGGCCTCCGTCCCGGTGATCGCCAGCCTCAACGCCACGTCCAAGGGCGGCTGGGTCAAGTACGCCCGGCGGATGCAGGACGCGGGTGCGGACGCGCTGGAACTCAACGTCTACCGCGTCGCCGCTGACGCCGGCCGGTCCGCGGCCGACGTGGAGGCCGCCGACGTCGACCTCGTGGCCGCCGTCAGGGCGGCCATCTCGATCCCGATGGCCGTCAAGCTGAGCCCCTACTACACAGCCCTTGCCGGCCACGCCCGGCGGGTCGTCCAGAGCGGGGCCAACGGCCTGGTCCTGTTCAACCGCTTCTACCAGCCGGACCTGGATCTCGAGTCTGCCGAGGTCGTCAACAGGATCGAGCTCAGCGTGGCCTGGGAGCTGCGGCTGCCGCTGCGCTGGATCGCCATCCTGCGGCCCCAGCTCGGGACCGAGGTCTCGATCGCGGCCACCTCGGGGATCTCCTCGGGTGCGGACGCGCTCAAGGCCCTGATGGTCGGCGCCGACGTGGCGATGATGACCTCGGCCCTCCTGCGCCACGGTCCCGGCCACGTCCGGGCCGTCGAGACGGAGATGCGCGACTGGCTGGACGAGCACGAATACGAGTCGGTCGCTCAGCTGCGCGGCAGCGCCAGCCGGGCCGCCGCACCGAACCCGTCGGCGTTCGAGCGGGCCAACTACATGCAGACGCTCCGTTCCTGGAGCGGGACCGGCGGTCACTGACCCTGGCTCGCCGGCCGGCGTAACACGACTCGACCGCGGGCGCGGGCGCTTCGGCGTTCGCGCCCACGTCTTTCGGCTGGACTCGTTCCCAGTGGCACGGCGCGCCCGGCCGTGGCAGGATGCGCCCATGAGCGATCCCGAAGTCTCCACCGCGGCGGCAGGGTCGGTTCCCGGTCAGCACCCGGCGAGCCGGCGGCGGCGCCCCACCGGCGAACCCTCGATCACCCGCGAGCCGGACCTCCAGATCGGCCGGCCGACAAAGATCGCCATCGTCGGAGTCGGGCTGGTCGGCTCGACCTTCGCCTACACGCTGCTGCTCTCGGGCATCTCCGCCGAGATCGTACTGATCGACGTCAACCGCGAACGGGCCGAGGGCGAGGCCATGGACCTAAACCACGCCGTCCCCTTCGCCCACCCGACCAGGATCTCCGCGGGCGACTACCCCGACTGCGAGGGAGCGGCGATCACGGTCATCGCCGCGGGTACCGGCCAGAAACCGGGCGAGACCAGGCTGGACCTGGTCAGGCGCAACGCGGCCATCTTCGGGGGGATCGTGCCGCGAGTGGCGGCGGCCAACCCGGACGGGATCATCGTCGTGGCCACCAACCCGGTCGACGTCCTGACGTACGTGACTCTCAAGCTGGCCCGCCTGCCGGCCAATCGGGTCTTCGGCTCGGGTACGATCCTGGACACCGCCCGGTTCCGCTACATGCTGAGCGAGCATCTGGGCGTCGACCCGCGCAGTGTCCACGCCTACATCATCGGTGAGCACGGCGACAGCGAGGTTCCGGTCTGGTCGCTGGCCAATGTCGCGGGCATGCGGCTGCCGTCGTTCTGCGCCGAGAACGGCATCCCGCTCGGGCCAGAGGTCACCGACCAGATCTTCCGCCAGACGCGCGACGCGGCCTACGAGATCATCACCCGCAAGGGCGCCACTTACTTCGCCGTAGCCGCGGGCCTGATGCGCATCACCGAGGCAATCCTGCGCGACCAGAACACCGTTCTCTCGATCTCGAGCCTCGTCCAGGACTACTACGGCATCGACGACGTCTGTCTCAGCCTGCCGACGGTCGTCGGGCGGCGGGGCATCGAACGGATGCTCAGGCTGGACCTCAGCCCACACGAAGCCACTGGTGTGCGCAAGTCGGCCCAGGTTCTGCGCCAGACGATCGATTCGCTGGGGGACATCGGCGAGTAGGCCCACGCGCCGCGGCGCCCGGGGCGCGGCGAGGGCCGATCCGCCGCGGGAGGGCGGCGCCGGGCGGTTCAGCGCGGCAGGGCGTGCTCCTCGAGCGGAGTGTCCCAGTGGGCCTCGACCAGCTCGAACCGGCGCTGCTCCTCGCGGGCCAGCTTTTCGGCGTCGGGATACAGCCGGCGCACGATCGCGGGATCGGTGTGCTCCTCCATCGAGGCCCAGTCCCGGTAGGTGATGGTGACTTCGAAGGTCCAGTCCTGGCGACCGTCGCCGTGGAAGCGCGGCTCGTAGGCGCGGACGTCGAGCAGCCGGCCCGACTCGAGCTGAGCCCGTAGTAGCGGCCAGTGGTTTCGCTCGAACAGCTCGACGAATTCCTTCTGGAAGCCCCACCGGATCCTGTAGAAGTACTGCACCGTCACCGGCTTGCCGGTCTCAGCCATCTCCGACACCTCCGCTGGTCCCGATCGCGCCGGGCTTGTCTGGATCTCCGTTCAGGCTACACGCTGTCGCTTCGTCGCGCCCTCGGCCGGCCCGTCAGAGCTGGCTCGACCAGAGCCACTGGGCCGCGATCGCGCTTGCCAGGGCGATCGTGACGCTGGTCATCGTGCCCAGCAGGTACCGCTCCGCGAAGCGCTTGTCGTCTAGCTCCTTGAAGCGGGCCAGGGTCTTGGCCGCGACCACCAGTCCCACTGCCGCCGCTCCGCCGCCGGGCAGCAGAGCGACGATCAGGAGCCGTTCCAGGACGCCGATCGTGGCGCCCATTCGGGCCGGATCCACGCCGCCCGAGGCCGGTTCGGTGTCGGCCGGCAGGATACGCCCGATCAGCCTGATGGCCACCGGGACGTTGATGGCCAGCAGCGACCAGCCGATGATCGCCGCGACCGCCACGTGCCGGACGTCGGCCGGGTCCGCGGCGATCGGCCCGGGCAGCAGGTTCGGGGTCGCGTCGCGCAGGTAGTACCAGGCCACGCCGACGACGACCGCCGCGAGGACGATCTCGCCGGCCAGCCACTTGACCGCCGGGAGCGGGCTCCATGGACGCGTGCCGCCGCCCTGGCCCTGGTCGTCGGCCGGCGGGGCAGCCTGGGCCGTGTGCGTTCCCGCGGCCAGCATCCCGGGCAGGAAGACCATGTCGACGAGCTCGCCGGCCAGCCTGATCGCCACGTACGCGGCCCAGACCCAGCCGAGGACGAGAATTGGATCCTTCACGACGCCACTCCCCTGCCGGCCCGTGTCGCGACCGCGGCCGACGCTTCGCCGGCCTCCGCCGCTGCCGCCACGCCCGGTTCGGCGGCCACGGTCTCCCCCGATCGCGGGTCTGGCGAGCCCTCGGAGTAGATGCGCCGGATGCCCGCCACGAGCCCCTGCAAGGGCCGGACCCGGGCTCGATTGAACGAGACCGAGATCGTGGCGCGGCGGACGTGGAGCCGGTCGGCCACCTCCGACTGGCGGAGGTCCTCGAGCAGGGCCATCCGGGCGACCGTTCGCTGACGCTCGGTGAGCCCGTCCAGCATGTCCATCAGGGCCGGGGCGAAGTCCGCCAGGAGCGAGTCGACGTCGGGTCGACCGGTCCGGATGACCAGCCGCTCGTGACCGGCTCGGGCCTCGCCGATGGCGTCGCGGGCGGCGACGAATGCCGGTCCGGTCCGTTCGGTCGCCGGCGCGATCCCGGTCGCGTCTTCGTCGACCGGACCGGTGACAAAGGCCCAGCGCATCCTTCGGCCGGCCGGTCCCAAGGCAGCCCGGAGGACGGCGGCGAGCGGGTCCGCCGGGGGCGCGAGAAGGCCCTGGAGCTCGTCGCCCTGGGTGAACCCGAACGGGGCCAGCCGGTCGGTGCCGTAGGCCGCGTCGAGCTCAGCGACCAGCTCGCGCAGCCAGGCCGTCGACCCGAGGCTGTCGCGGCGGGAGCCGACCACGTCGCCAAAGAGAACCAGACCGGTTCGGGCAGTCATCCGGTTCAGGCTAACTCCGGCGTTGATAGCCGTCAATGACTATCTACCCAACTAGTAGCCGTTTATGACTACTCTCCCGAGATCCCGCGCGACCGCCGGGACGGACGTGGTCGGGCGAGGCCGCGAGGGCTATCCTGCGGAGGTGACTGCCGAAACCACCGCCCCGGGCTCTGCCGGCTCCGCCACGCCGTCCACTCCGCGAAGCCAGGGACGCCGAGATCTGGGCATGCGGGCCACCATGATCTTCCCCGATCGAGAGATCGTGGAGCGCTACTACGTCCCGCTGATCTACACCGCCTGC
>Ga0335076_10003785_pt1 | contig 15236 bp, 10 predicted proteins | sample Lox_Sample_25_FD_206717 | JGI IMG/M metagenome (GOLD analysis project Ga0335076, IMG submission 206717) | Soil microbial communities from Loxahatchee National Wildlife Refuge, Florida, United States - Lox_Sample_2.5 | ecosystem: Environmental > Terrestrial > Soil > Wetlands | place: USA...
ACATGACTGCTAGTAGTGGCGGTGAGAGGTGGGTGGTCGACCGTGCGAAAGCGCTGGGGTTCGACTTATGCGGAGCTGCGCGTGTCGAAGAGTTTCCGGAGTTTGAGTTGTACCGAGAGTGGGTGAACCGCGGGTACGCCGGTGAGATGAGGTACCTGGAGGATGCGAGGCGGGCGGATCCGACGCAACTTAGCGGGGAAGCGCGAAGCGTGATCGTTTGCGGACTGAACTACAACTCGAACCTTCCCTATTCCACAGAGGTTGCCGGTCAAGTGAGCCACAGTGAGACGAGCCGCGGGTGGATTTCTCGATACGCGTGGGGCGACGACTACCACGAGGTCATGTGGAAGAAGCTGAATCTGCTGGTGGTCGAGTTGAAAGAGAGATATCGGGAGCCGTTTTGGGCGCGCGCGTTTGCGGATACTGGGCCGGTGGCGGAACGAGTGTTTGCCAAACATGCGGGATTGGGCTGGCTGGGCAAGAACACACTGTTGATCAACGAAGAGCTGGGTTCGTGGTTGTTTCTTGGGGCGATTGTGACTTCTCTGGAGCTGGATTCGTCCTGGGCTCCTGCGGAAGCGAAGGCTGCGCCGGATCTGTGCGGGAATTGCCGCCAGTGCTTGGACGCTTGCCCAACGGAGGCGCTCGTTGAACCGTACGTGATGGACGCCCGACGTTGCATTTCCTATTTGACGATTGAGCTGCGTGGCAGTGCCCCGGAAGAGCTAAGAGAGGCGATGGGCCGGCAGGTGTACGGCTGCGACATTTGCCAGGATGTGTGTCCGTATAACCGTAAAGCTCCCGTTAGCGCGCTGGCGGAGTTTCATCCACGGGAGGCCGGAACGGAGCGAAGCAGGTTCGAACCGCCGCTGGAATGGCTGCTGGGAATGGATGAAGAGGAGTTTCGGCGGGCGTTTCGAAACAGCGCGGTGAAACGAGCGAAATGGGCGGGCTTGATAAGAAATGCTTGTATCGCGGCTGGCAATGCGAATTTGACTGCCGGAAGCAACGAATTTCGAAGGATTGACGGAGCGCTGAAACGTTTGGAGGAGTCCGGCAATCCAACCATTACGGAATCTGCCCGATGGGCGAGGAGGCGCATCAAAGAAAAGTCGGGACAGGAGTGAGTGCTGCTCGGCGGGAGTGCGGTTGAGCCTGCAGGTCGAAGGCGCTATACTTCGGGCCGCAGACCTGGAGCCAATGAAACTGAGGTGTTTCATGGACCGCCGAAGGTTTGTCATGAGCAGTGGTCTCCTAGGAATCGGCATTCTTGGAGTGGGCCCAGTCGCTCCGGAATTGCTGGAAAGCGCCAGGCCAGATTCGGAAACAAATTCCAAACACATGTTGGAGGAAAAACCCGTGGCTTTCACTGTGCCCCCCTTACCGTATGCATTCGACGCATTGGAACCTTACATTGACGCAAAGACGATGGAAATCCATCACGACAAGCACCACGGCGCTTACGTAGCGAACGTGAACAAGGCGCTGGAAGGGCATCCAGAGCTGCAGGCGAAATCGATTGACGATTTGATGAAGGGCCTGGACTCCGTGCCGGAAAACATTCGAACGGCGGTACGGAACAACGGTGGTGGACATTGGAACCACAGCTTGTTCTGGCAATTGATGAAGAAAGGCGGAGGAGGCGAGCCGAAGGGCGACTTGGCGGGAGCGATCAATTCGAGCTTCGGATCGATCGCCGGGTTTAAAGAGAAGTTCAAGGCAGCGGGGATGGGCCGGTTTGGGTCTGGATGGGCGTGGTTAGTGGTGAAGGACGGGAAGCTGGCCATCGATTCGACAGCAAATCAGGACACGCCGTACCTGCTGAATGCTAAGGCGGTGTTGGGCATCGATGTGTGGGAGCATGCGTATTATCTGAAGTACCAGAATGTGCGCGGGGACTATATTGATGCGTGGTGGAATGTGGTGAACTGGGACAAGGCCGCGGAACTGTACGCATCGAGCAAATAAATTAGCGACGTGTTCAGAAAACAAGGAGCCCGGCGAGAGACCTCGCCGGGCTTTGTTTTTGGCTTGAAAAATTCTGGGTTGGCTGCTCAGGCCATCATGCGGTGACGGGCCAGAGGCAGAACCTTTGCGGGAATGGAGTGGTTGCGAGGAAACGGATGAACGGTTTGCGTCGGCGAACTGGCCACGGCAGGGGCGGAGGAGGGCTTTATGGCACGCTGCGAGGCTTCGCGCATGAGCTCCATACGGCTATGGACCTTGAACTTGGCGAGTAGGGAGGAGACGTGGAATTTCACGGTCCGTTCCGAGAGGTTCAGTTCAGAGGCAATTTCCTTGTTGGCAAGACTGCGAAGGACGCCGTCGAGGACTTCCTTTTCGCGGCGGGTTAGCTTGACACTGGTTTTGACGGTTTGTCCCGCTTCCAGAAGCCTCTGGGCTTTTTCAGTGAGTTCGCCAAGGTTCTCAGGAGAAGAAGGAACCATTACGACGTAATCACTAGGGGATTGGCCGCGCACCATGCAATGCATTGCGAGAAGGCCAGCGGCATGATCAACAGGAAGCTCCCCACCAGGTCCGGCTTCGACATGAAAATGAGCGGTCCCACTCGCCTTCTCATAGAAGAGGTAGATACTGGTTTGGGGCTGAGCAACCGACTGTGAGGCGATACTTCTGCGGATTAACTTCACGTGCACTCCTCCGTGGGTGCCTCGTGGTGGGAACGAGACGCGCCTTGTAAGTTGGTGATGCGAATGCCTCTGAAATACGAGGCTGGCCGGACTTACCCGGCAAGAAAACAGGGCGTGTACCGGGCCGGGGGTGAGCACCCCAGAAAACCTTGACGACGTCACCCGCCGGGGTAACGAGAAGGAGTCCCTGTCAACTTGCTAGCTGAAGCTAGACCTGACCGCCCTACTGTTTAGCATGTAGGGTGCCGGACTGTAACTAATTACAGGGGAAAGATTCTCAAGGGGTTAGGAAATAGTTTGCACATTATGGGCGGGGGGTGTCAGGTAGAAATTGCCCGGCACCCGTACTTTTTTCCCCTGAGGAGCATGGCTTTTAGCGAGACAGCACGCGAGTTTGCTCTGGGGAAATCAGTTCGTAGTCGATGCCACGCCAGCGGATGCGGCGCCCGATCAAAGATGAAAAGAAATTAATGAGGAATAAGAAAGGTACGAAGACACCGAGGACGATGTAGATCCAAGACTGCGACATGATTTGCGAGCGGAGGGTTGGGAGTGCTTCTGTGACCCCGATCACACGAAGGGCACCACGTATCGCAGCGAGGAGCAGCGGAAGAATCAGCAGAGTGGAAACGTGGAAAGCGGGGCGAGATTCCATGGTCAGGTTGCCGACGACGTAGAGGCCGAGGAGCAAGGTGGCGCAATAGAGAAAGTGAGTGGCGAAGGCCATGGCCCACATCTGGAGTCGATAGGTTTTGGTGATACGGACCTGACGGTTGGTGAACTCAAAGAGACCGGGGAAATCGGCTTGCACGAATGAGGGAGTAAGACATTCGGGGAGAAAGACGATCTGGCGGCGACTGCGCTCGATCATCATCGTAAGGGAGTAATCGTCGCTGAAGGAGTACTGCCAGGCGTCGAGCATACCAATCTGTTCGAAGATAGAGCGGCGAATGGCGGTTCCGCCACCCCAGCAAAAGTTTTGGTTGTGAGGGCCCAGCATAGTGACGACAGCCGCATTCCACGCGGCGAGAAGCGCGGTGGGCAAGCCGTTGTCGTTGGGAACGAACCAGCGCATGGTGGTGGTGGCGCCGATGCGCGAATCGGTGAGCGGAGCGACGAGATGGTGCAGCCAGGCTTTGGCGGGGCGTCCATCGGAGTCGGCAAAGACCAGAACTTCGAATTCCTCGGGGAGTTGCTCCACGGCGACACGAAGATTGTTGACCTTTTCACTGCAGTTTTCAGGCTTACCCGCGATCACGATATTGGCTTTCACGCGAGAGGTGGAGGCGACGCGTTTGACGATGCTGTGGGCGGGATCGTTTTCGGAGGCTAGCACGAAGAACACTTCGTAGTTCTGGTGATCGAATTCGCAAAGCGAAACGAGATTGCGTTCGAGGCCGGGTTCCATGCCGCGGCAGGGGCAGATGACGGCGGTACGAGGGGCGTAGAAGCCGGGGTCGGTCGCCAAACGGCGGCGGACATAGGTGAGCCACACGATGCCTTGCCAGAGCAGATAGAGTCCGGCGGCGATCTGGACGAGAGCCAGGATATCGAACAGATCTTCCATGTAAGTTTGAGGATAGCAAAGGGCCGCGGCATCAGAAGGAGCTTGTAAAGAGGTAGAATCGCAGCGGTAAACACCCTTGGTGGTACGGAGGATGGGGATGACAGGACGCGTGGATAGTTCGATGGTAACTTCCGGGACAGATTTGCCGGGATATCACGTCGTGCGGAATTTCGGGATCGTACGGGGAATCACGGTGCGTTCGCGGAGCGTTTTGGGAAATCTGGCTGCGGGGATTCAGACGCTGGTCGGGGGAAATATTACGGTGTTGACCGAGTTGTGCGAAAAGGCTCGGGAAGAAGCGTATGAATTGCTGCTGCAACACGCGGCGGAGCATGGGGCGAATGCGATTTTGGCCATGCGCTACGACGCGAATGAGGTAATGCAAGGGGTGACGGAAGTATTGGCGTATGGAACCGCGGTACAGGTGGAACGAAACAGTTAGCAGGTCGACGTATCCACGCGTTTTCAAGGGAAGTGGTAAAATCCAGCTTCCATGTTTTGCACAGCGTGCGGCCACAATCATTCGACAACAGCGCGTTTCTGCGCAAAGTGCGGCGCGGCGCTCGAGGATCCGGATGCGACGGTTCTAGGCAGCGAGAGCAGCGTCGATGCAAATCTGGAGACGCTGGCGCCAGATCTGCCGCCGAAGCCGGATGATGCGCAGCGAGCGAGGTCGTCGCCGGCGTCGCGTCCGCGATCGACCCTGCCATCAAACCCTACGCTATCGAGTTCCGATCCCATCGGTGGAGGACGATTCGCTCCGGGTGTAATCGTGGCCGACCGCTATCGAATTGTCGCGTTATTAGGGCGTGGCGGGATGGGGGAAGTGTATCGGGCGGAGGACCTGCGGCTGACACAAATGCTGGCCATTAAGTTTTTGCCAGAGTCTCTGGCGAGAGACCAGGCCATGCTAGCGAGGTTTCATTCGGAAGTACGGATTGCGCGGCAAGTGTCGCATCCAAACGTTTGCCGGGTGTTCGATATTGGGGACGTGGACGGCATACCGTTCTTGACGATGGAGTATGTGGATGGAGAGGACCTGTCGTCGCTGGTACGGAGAATCGGGCGCCTGCCGCAGGACAAGGCGATCGAAGTTTCGCGACAGATCTGTGCGGGATTGGCGGCTGCACATGAGCGAGGAGTGGTGCATCGCGATTTGAAGCCGGCGAACGTGATGCTGGATGGAGCCGGGAAGGCGCGCATTACGGATTTTGGCCTGGCGGGACTGGCGACGAGCTTTCAAGGCGCAGAAGTGCGCGCGGGAACGCCGGCGTACATGGCGCCGGAACAGCTTACCGGCAAAGAAGTGACGTTGCGCAGCGATATTTTTTCGCTCGGGCTGGTGATGTACGAGCTGTTGACGGGGAAACGTGCATACGACGCGACGAGTTTGCCGGAATTGTTGCGCACGCGCGAAGAAGGTGCGATTACAAATCCATCCTCGCTGGTGAAGGATCTGGACCCGCTGGTGGAGCGGGTGATTCTGCGGTGTTTGGAAAAGGATCCAGCGAAGCGGCCCGGAAGTGCGTTGCAAGTGGCAGCGGCGTTGCCGGGAGGGGATCCGCTGGCGGCGGCGCTGGCGGCGGGAGAGACGCCATCGCCGGAAATGGTGGCAGCAGCGGGTACGAAAGAGGGCATGAATCCGAAGCTGGCCCTGGCGTGTTTTATTTCGATGCTGGTGTTGCTGGCGGGCGCGACATTCCTGGCGGTGCGGGAGAGCGGACTGCGGCAAATTCGGCCGCGGTATTCGAAGGAAGTGTTGTCGCAAAAGGCCGAAGACATTCTGGCTGGTTTGGGCTATTTGGAAAAACCTCACGACTCGGTCTCGGGTTTCACCTACGACGAAGACTATCTGGATTACTTGCTGAAAAAGGAAAAGCCGGGCAGAGAGTGGGGCCACGTGCTGGCAGAGCGGCCGTCGCTTCTGCAGTTTTGGTACCGGCAAAGCCCGAAGGAGATGTTGTCGCACGGATTTACGAATCTGTCGCTAACCCCTGGGGTGGTAACATTCGCCGATCCTCCGGCACTCTTCTCCGGCATGATCAACATGCGCATGGATGAGACAGGGCGATTGCTGTATTTTCAGGCGATGCCAGCGGAGAAAGAGGAGCATCCGAGCGCGGGAGCGGCGCCAGACTGGCAGCCATTGTTTGCGGCGGCGGGGCTGAGTATGGGTGATTTTCAGCCGTCCACGCCACAGTGGAATCCGCTTGCGTCATCGGATATACGGGCGGCATGGGAAGGAAAGTGGCCCGGCACGGATCGCCCGCTTCACGTGGAGGCTGCCGCGCTGCGAGGTAAGGTGGTGTCGTTCCGGCTGACGGGTCCATGGACTGCTCCGAGCCGCATGCCTGGGCCGGAACCCACCTCGTCGCAACGCGCCAGCGAGATTTTTGGAACTTGCTTTGTGCTGTTTCTGGTGTTTGGCAGCATGTGGCTGGCGTACCGGAATTACTTGCGGGGCAAGGGGGACCAACGAGGAGCGTGGCGGCTGGCCGGAGTCGTTTTCTTGTTGGAGATGGTGCTGTTTTTGGCGTCGGCACATCTGAAGTTTTCGGCAAACACTCTTTACCTGCTGGTGCTGGCGGTCAGTACGGGGCTATTTGTTTCCGGATTCATGTGGGTGTTGTATCTGGCGTTGGAACCGTATGTGAGAAGCAAGTGGCCGCAGACGATCGTTTCGTGGACGCGAGCGTTGTCCGGGGAGTGGCGTGATCCTCTGGTAGGCCGAGACATTCTGTACGGCATCACGTTGGGTGCCGCGTGGGTGGTGGTGTATTACGGTGGCTATCTGTTCGACATACGAGAAGGCGCACGGCCGCTCTTACCTCAAACGGATTTGTTGGAAGGTGCCCGGAGCGCGGTGGGGTTGTGGCTGGGAAATGCGGTGGGTGCGATTGTGGGCGTCTTGATGTTCTTTTTTGTGCTGGTATTTTTCCGGGTGCTGGTGCGAAACCGGTGGCTGGCGGCGGGGTTGTTTGTGCTGATGTTTGCGACACCGAAGATACTGGCTTCCGATCATGTACTGATCGATGCGCCGGTATGGATCATTATTTACCTGATTGCCGCGGTGGCGGTGGTGCGCTTTGGTTTAGTAGTGCTGGCGCTGGCAGTGTTTACGGCAAACATCATGCTGAACATGCCGTACACGTTGGATTTTTCGCAGTGGTACGCACCGGAGTCGATTGGTGTTGCGTTGAGTATCATCGCGATGGCGGCGTGGGGTTTTTATAATGCGCTGGCGGGGCAACGGCTGCTGAAGGATGAGTTGTTTGATTGATGATTGTGGACAGAGTGGCAACGTCGTTTGGTGAGACAGGTTCAGATGGATGAGATCCCTCCGCGCTGCGGAGGGCAAACCTTCGTCGAAAAAAGCGCTCCTGGGGAAGACAACATGGTTTCGTTGCGACACCGAAACCGATTCCTCAGGCTAAAGCCCATTGTGAACGGCCTGAGACACCTGAAGGTCGGACCCCCTGTGGCGCAACGTAGATTAGAGCCTTCCGCAGTTATCTCGGAACCCCTCGCCACTTTCCAAGAAGAAATGATCGAAGCGTTTGAGAGGCGGAACTAGGAGCGCAAGACATCCACGGTTACTGTTGAAGTGAGCGATTCCAGATTAGACAAAGCGCGGCTGGCGGCGACTCGCGCATTTTCGAGGAAGGAAGAATCTAGGAGAAACGCGCAGCGATCGACAAAGGGATGGTTGGCGGCTTCGAGGGTCTTGCGCGTGCGGCGGGTAGGCTGGGAACGAGCCAGGATGCTTTCGTACATCTGAAGTTCACTTTGGAATTCCAAGGACATGCTCAGGTTCCAGCGTTGGTTACGCGCCAGAGCTTCCAGAAACTTTTGACGGAAGGCTGCGACGTCTTTACGCGTCATGGGCGAGGGCTTGCGGTCGGCGGCGGCGTGTTCTCCCTTGCTGGCGATTTCCAGGGCTTGCGCGGCGGCGGCGAGCAAAGCTTCACGCTGAAGAAGGCCGAGGAGGTCCTTGTAGAGAGCGGCGTGGACTTGCAGTCCGTAGCGCCCGTGTTCAACTACATAGGAATCGACGAACCGGGGAACCACGCGCTCTTTCAGGAGCGCGTCGGCGAGGCGAAGCGCGAGCGAGGAGGCGCGCTCCAGAACAGGAGAATGGGCTTTGGCTTTTCCGGCCATGCTAAGTTCCACATGGTAGCAGCAGTCGAATCGTCCGGGGCATCCGGAAAGAGGAAAAGCGCGGTGCTGCTTCGATGCGCTCCGGCATATTCCGGTCCCGGGCTGCAAAAAAAAAGGCCCGGCTTTTGGCCGGGCCTTCTCGTGTGGATTGAGGTTGCGCTCAGTGAATCGCGCGCGGCGATTCGCCCACGCCGGGCTGTTGCGGTTCCGGTTCCGGAACCACGGGTGCGACCGGGTCTTTTTCGAGAGCCAGGTCGAGCACCTCGTCGAGAGTGCGCACGTAGCTGATCTTCAGGTCGCCAAGAATGTCGGGCGGCAGATCGGCCACGGCGTTGGGTTCGTTGTCGGCCGGGAGCAGGACGTGCTTAATGCCGGCACGCTTGGCTCCAAGGACTTTCTCCTTCACGCCACCGATGGGCAGGACCACCCCGGAGAGAGTCATTTCTCCGGTCATCGCCAGACGATTCTTAACCGGGCGGTTGGTCAGCAAGCTGACCAAAGAGGTGACCATCGCGGCACCGGCGGAGGGCCCGTCCTTCGGCACGGCGCCGGAGGGCACGTGGATGTGGATGTCCTGCTTGCGGAAGAAGTCCGGGTCGATGCCGTAGCGCTCGGCGTTGGCACGAGTCCAAGTCAGCGCGGCGGTCATGGATTCCTGCATGACTTCGCCGAGGTGGCCGGTCATGGTGAACTGCTTGCCACCACGCATGCGGCTGGCTTCGATGAAGACGATGTCTCCACCCACAGGGGTCCAAACCAGGCCCACGGCCACACCGGGCTTCTTGACACGTTCTTCGACTTCCTTTTCCGTGCGGAATTTCGGCACGCCGAGGAATTCGCGAACGACTTCCGGTGTAACCACCATCTTGTCGCCGGTGCCTTCCGCGAGGCGCCGCGCCTGCTTGCGAACCAAGGTCGCGATTTCGCGTTCGAGGTTACGCACGCCGGCTTCCCGCGTGTAGCTGTGAATGATCTCCTGCAAACCTGCTTCGGTGAATTCGAGTTGCTCGCCTTCTTTCACCCCGTGCTCTGCTGCCTGCTTGGGGATGAGGTATTTGCGAGCAATGTTGATCTTTTCTTCACCGGTGTAGCCGGGCAGTTCGATGATTTCCATACGATCGCGCAACGGTTCCGGGATGGGATCCATCCAGTTGGCGGTGGCGATGAAGATAATCTTCGAGAGATCGAAGGGCACGTCAAGATAATGATCGCGGAACGTAGCGTTCTGCTCCGGGTCGAGAACTTCCATCAGAGCCGCGGACGGATCGCCGCGGAAGTCGCGACCGAGCTTGTCGACTTCGTCGAGCATCATCACCGGGTCGTTGCTTTCGGCGCGCTTCAGGCCTTGAATGATCTGGCCCGGCAAAGCGCCGATGTAGGTACGACGATGGCCGCGAATTTCGGCTTCGTCGTGCATGCCGCCCAAGGAGATGCGGACGAACTTGCGACCAAGGGCCCTGGCGATGGACTTACCGAGTGAGGTTTTGCCCACGCCTGGAGGTCCAACGAAGCAGAGGATTGGTCCTTTCATACCCGGCTGGATTTTCTTAACCGCCAGGTAGTCGAGGATGCGCTCCTTGACCTTTTGAAGGTCGTAATGATCTTCGTCGAGAATTTGCCGCGCTTTCGGGATGTCGATCTCCGCTTCCGCGGCCCCGGACGACTTAGTCCACGGTAAAGAGGTCATCCATTCCAAGTAGGTGCGCGAGACCATGTACTCGGCGGAGGCAGGCGTCATCTTAGAGAGGCGCTTGAGCTCGCGGTCGCATTCTTTCTTGGCTTCCGCGGGCATGCCAGCCTGTTCGACCTTGGTGCGCAGTTCATCGATCTCGGCTTGCGCGTCATCGACCTCGCCTAATTCCTTTTGGATGGCCTTCATTTGCTCGCGCAGCAGGTATTCACGCTGGTTCTGGCTTACCTGCTCCTGAACCTGCTCATTGATCTTGCTGCGGAGTTCGAGAACTTCCAGTTCTTTGGAGAGTTCGCGGATCAAAATCTCCAAGCGCTTGCGCACGTTGGAGGTTTCGAGCAGCTCCTGGCGCAGCAGGGTGGAGAGGCTCGGCAAAGTGCCGGCAATGAAGTCCGAAAGGCGTGATGGGTCGTCGATATTCATCGCGACATTCTGGAGGTCGTCGGACAATTGCGGCGAGTGGCTTACGACATCGCGGAACAAATCCTGCGCGTTGCGTTCGAGCGCTTCGAGTTCGGTGTCGTTTTCGCCGATGATGTCCGGTTCCGCGGCAGCTTGAGCGCGGAGAAACGGCCGCAGTCCAAGGAGTTCTTCGACGCGGATGCGCTGAAGACCTTCCATGAAGACCACGACATTGCCATTGGGCATCTTGACGGTTTTGTGAACCTTGGCGAGGGTGCCGACCTTATGAAGATCGGCGGCCGCGGGATCCTCGACCCGCGGATCGAGCTGGGCGATTACCCCAAGAAGCTTTTCGTCGCCCGTCAGAGAGTTAACGAGGGCCAGCGAGCTTTCCCGTCCGACGGTGAGGGGAAGGACGGCGCCCGGAAAAAGGACGGTGTCCCGAACCGGTAAGATGGGCAAAGTCTCTGGCACTGTGTGTTTTTTATCAGCCATGTAGTCCCCCTACGCAAGGCAGCAAGGCCGCCTTGAAACATTGGATGCAGGAGGAGGGGAAAAGGTTCCCAAACCTGCATGCAACGTGAGCAACAAGTATTAGTCTATAGCACTAAGATTATAAACGAACCCCCGGAAAAAGGAAACATGCGGCATAAAATGCTGTAAGTACGTGAGTTATTAAAGAGATCTAACGACAGATTTGTGTCCTCAGTCATTCTATCGGCCCACTATCTTGATGGGATAGCTGGATTTGACAAATGCCACGGCCTGGTCCCTGGTAATGAGGGTGCCCTCCAATTGGGCATCTTCGATCGCCCTGAGCATGATCTGGAAATCTGGCCCGGGAGCATAACCCATCTCACTGAGATCGTCGCCTGTCAACAATCTTGTTGGTTTGACCTGATCGGGCGGGGTGATGGACAGGAACTCGCGAACAAAGTTGTAAGCGTCGAGGTGAGCGTGACTGGCCAGGCAATCGAGGCGATGCAACTCGAGATGTTCGTCGAAGTGCGGTTGACGGACAAAGCGCTTCAAGGTGGACTGGCGCATTTGGGTGACGTCCTTAAACTTCATGTGGTTAGCAATTAGAGAACGGATCTGAGCGGCTTCGTCGTTCGAGAACTTGAGGCGTTTGGTGATCTCGCCGGCCAAATGCACGCCGACATCGACATGGCCGTCGAAGCGGATGCGATCGCCGGTGACGGAGGCGGGGCGGAAGGTAGCAGGCTTGCCGACGTCGTGGAGGAGGACTCCCCAAGCGAGTGTCGGCTGAACTCCGCGGCGCAGTCGCTCCAGCATCAGGAGAGTGTGAATCCACACATCGCCTTCGGGGTGAAACTGAGGAGGTTGAGCGACGCCTTGGAGAGCGGCGATTTCGGGCAAGACCTCGCCGAGGAGTCGAGTTTCGTGGAGCAATTCGAAACTGCGACGGGCGGCACCTTCGGTGAGCAGCTTGGTTAACTCATCGCGGATGCGTTCCGTGGAAACGGAATGAATTTCCGGGGCGTGTTGACGGATCGCATCGAAGGTCGTGAGTTCAATAGTGTAGCGAAAGCGGGCGGCAAAGCGCACTGCGCGCAGCATTCGGAGTTTGTCTTCGGCGAAGCGTTGATCGGGATTGCCGATGGCACGGATAATTCCGGCGGCGAGGTCGGATTGGCCGCCGACAAAATCAAGGACATCGTTAGTGTCATGACGCATCATCAGGCCGTTGATGGTGAAGTCGCGGCGAAGAACATCTTCCTTGGCGGCGTCGGTGAAAACGATTTCGTCGGGGTGGCGGCCATCGGAATAGCCGAGATCGCGGCGGAAGGTGGCGACTTCGACCTTGTGGGGGCCTTGGGGAACTAGCACGACACCAAATTGCGCGCCGACAGCGAGGCTCTGCGGAAAAAGCGTGATGACTTGTTCGGGAGTGGCGTCGGTGGAGACGTCATAGTCGGCGGGTTCGCGGTGGAGGAGCAGGTCGCGCACACAGCCTCCCACGAGGAAGGCCTGGTGTCCTTCGTGCAGCAGCGCATCGCAAATGGAGTTGGCGAGTTCGCGCGCGGGCATCTTGAGATTATGCTCCCTGGTGCTAAGGAAGACTCAACAAATGAGATCACGCAGGGGACGAAGAGGTTACTTGGCCTGAAGGACGAGGCAGGTAATGTCGTCGGACTGGCGGGTAGCGCCGACGAACGTTTCGACGGATTTCATGATGCGCTGAAGGGTGTCTTGCGCGGAGAGGCGAGGAACACCGCGCACGACATTGAGCAGACGCGCGTCGGAGAATTCTTCACCGGCGGCGTTGAAGGCTTCCACCACGCCATCGGTATAGAAAACCAAGGTGTCACCGGGCTGTAGGGAAACGGAAGCGGCAGCGAAGGGCGCGTCGGAACTGATGCCGAAGGGCAGGCTCGAAGACGGTAACCGCTCAAGCGCGCCATCGACGCGGCGCAGCACCGGGGCATTGTGGCCAGCATTGACATATTCCAGTTGACGGGAAGCAGGGTGGTAGAGGGCGACCACGGAGGTGGTGAAGCGCTGGCCATCGAGGCTGTGCGCACAGGCGTACCGATTCAAGCGTTCGGCAAGTTGAACCAGCGGCAGGTTCTCGGAAGCGAGGGTGCGGAGACTGGCTTGCAATGTCGCCATGAGGAGCGCCGCGGGCACGCTTTTTCCGGCAACATCGGCGATCACGATCATGAGCTTTCCACCGGCGTGGCCGTCATTCAACGGATAAAACGCGTCGTAGTAATCTCCGGCGACGGAATTTTGCGGGCGGGTCCAAAAAGCAACTTCGGCGTCAGGAATGGAAGGAGGAACGGCAGGCACGAGCCAGGATTGGATTTCGCGGGCGATCTCCAAATCGCGCTTCATGATGACCTTGTCGGCGAGTTCGAGAGAAAGCAGGAGGAGGAAAAGAATGGCGGCGAGAAATTCGGCTTTAATTTCGACGGTGGCGCGATCGCCGAACTGGAACTGTATGCCGGAGAGGGCGAGGAGCACCAAGGCGATGAGCAAGAGGACTCGGCGTGCAGGGGTCAGCTTGTTCATCATGGCCCAGAAGAGTTGGCCAGCTACGCGGAAAGGGCGGCGCCACGCAGGAAGTTTATGGACCGTGTCCCAGTCGACGTCCTTGCCGTAGAAGCCGTAGCTGGAGCGGGTGTCGGCGGCGAATTGGGACCAGAGGTCGTCGAGGTCGCGTCCTTCACTGATGCGGTGCCAGAAGTCTTGGACACGTCCAGAACGTGGCGGAGGAGTGGCGGTGGGGGAAGGCGCGGAGGAATTCATGAAGGGTCAGTATAGGGCATCGAGCGGCCGGTTGCAGTGACAGTGCGTGTTCGGATTCAGGTACGGTCGCGGCGCAAAGACCCGCCAAACTGTACAGAGTCAAAGCCGAACTTGTTGCGGAGCTGGTCCGTGGCCTTGGTGAGCCGATCCAGTTTTTCGCGGCGGTCAGCGTCGAGAAGTTCAAGTTGTTCGTTGCCGTGGCAAAGATGGGAGAGGGCCACGCCGAGGAGACGCACTTTGCGCTTGGGGTCCCGATGGGAGCGAAAGAGTTCGAGGAAGATGGCATGAATGTCGGCGTCGAGGTGAACCGGATCCTGGACGGAACGAGAGCGGGTGTAGGTCTGGAATCCCGCATAACGAATGGTAAGGGTCAGGGTGTGCGCAGAAAGGCCGGCCTCGCGGAGACGCTTACAAGTTTTTTGGGAGAGATGACTGAGAAGCGACTCCATTTCCGTGACGTTGGCAGTGTCTTCGCCGAAGGTGTGATTGTGGGAGATGGATTTGGGCTCGGCGTCGATCAAGAACTCGTAGGAATCGCCGCCGCGGGCTTTGCGATAGAGTGCGGTGCCCCACTGGCCGAAAATCTTTTCGAGTTTTTGCTGTTCGTGGGCGGCGAGTTGCTCGACGGATTCGATGCCTAGGGCACGCAGGGCGCGTTCGGTGACTTCACCGATGCCAGGAATTTTTCGAATCGGCAAGGGCGAGAGGAAGCGGGCTTCCATGCCGGGAGCGACCCAAACGAGGCCACGAGGTTTCGCCTGATCGGAGGCAACCTTGGCGACGAGACGCGTGGTGGCCAAGCCACCGGAGCAGGGGAGACCAGTCTGACGGGTGATAGTGCGAAGGAGCTTGTCGGCGGCGGCGAACGGGGGACCGTGCAGGCGCTCGGTCCCAGCGAGGTCGAGGTAGGCTTCGTCGATAGAGACCATTTCAACGATGGGGGAAAATTTGGTGAGAATCGAAGCGACGTGGTCGCTCCATTCCGAATATTTTTCGTGATGTCCATCGAGAAAGACGGCATGGGGACAAAGCTGGCCCGCAGTGCGGAGAGGCATGGCGGAGTGAATGCCATACTTACGGGCTTCGTAGCTGGCTGCGGAGACGACGCCACGCTGGTCGGGGCGACCACCGACGACTACCGGCTTGCCGCGAAGATCGGGACGTTCGAGGAGTTCGACAGAAACGAAGAATGCGTCCATGTCCACGTGCAAAATGCAAGATTGCAGAGGAATCTCATGGGGTTCGGCGGGGGCATGCTTGGCGCGGAAGCGAGCCAGGTCCGGCATGGGACTAGCGTACGCCGCGGCGGGGGAAGGAGCAACGGTCGATGAAAGTTGAACTCCGGGTGGGGTGATGGAAAGATGGAGCGGCATTCCGGGGCGAGGAATGAGGGGAATTCAAAGGAAACTGCTGTTCGCAGTATTAGTGGTGTTGGCGACATTGGCATTGGCGGGACCGCTGTGGGGCGAAGAGCAGTTGCTGTCACTGCGAAGTG
>Ga0335076_10003786_pt1 | contig 15234 bp, 14 predicted proteins | sample Lox_Sample_25_FD_206717 | JGI IMG/M metagenome (GOLD analysis project Ga0335076, IMG submission 206717) | Soil microbial communities from Loxahatchee National Wildlife Refuge, Florida, United States - Lox_Sample_2.5 | ecosystem: Environmental > Terrestrial > Soil > Wetlands | place: USA...
AAACTCATTGAGAGCAGAGGCGATCACATCGTTGGCTTTGGTTGCGCTTACCACAGGAAGCGGGCCTCTCGGTTTACTAGCGGTGGGCAGCCGCAAGACGGATGCGTTTGGACAAAAAGACCTGGATCTCCTGTCACAGACTGCTATCCAGATATCGCTCGCGCTGGACAATGCGCTTGCTTATGGGCGTTTGACTGCATCCGCAGCACGATTGGAACAAGAGCGGCTCTATCTCGAAGCAGAAATAGAATCCGAGTACAACTTTGAGGATATCGTTGGCAAGAGTGTCGCCATCCGCAAGGTCCTCGATCAAGTAGCCATTGTGGCACCCACCAGTTCCACTGTGCTGCTGCACGGCGAGACTGGTACTGGCAAGGAACTGGTTGCCCGCGCCATTCATAATCTCAGCCCGCGCCGTGCGCGAACATTCGTCCGCCTGAACTGTGCGGCCATTCCTTCGGGACTGGTGGAAAGCGAATTGTTCGGTCATGAAAAGGGTGCGTTCACCGGAGCGCTCATCCAGAAGCGCGGCCGCTTCGAATTGGCGGATCAGGGCACTCTGTTCCTCGATGAAATTGGCGATATCACGATGGACTTGCAGCCCAAGCTCTTGCGCGCCTTACAGGAGCGCGAGTTCGAACGCCTGGGAAGCACAAGGACGATTCAGGTGGATGTTCGTTTAATCGCGGCCACGCATCGCAATCTGGAAGGCATGATCCGCAACAATCAGTTTCGCGAAGACCTTTTTTACAGGCTGAATGTCTTTCCAATCGAAATCCCACCGCTTCGTGAAAGACGCGAGGACATCCCGCTCCTGGTGCACTTTTTTGTGTCACGATTGTCCCGCAGAATGCAGAAGCGTATTCGGTCAATCCCAAGACGTGCCATGGAGGCATTGAGCGCCTCCAACTGGCCTGGCAATATTCGCGAGCTCGAGAACTTCATTGAGCGCTGCGTAATTCTCACCAAGGGGGACGAACTCAACGTGCCTCAGACCGAGCTCAGGAGATCTGCTGAACGCTCTGTAGTTCCGGGTATTTCCACATTTGAGCAAGCCGAGCGGCAGACCATTCTCGATGCCTTGAAAAATGCATCCGGAAAGATTGCAGGCAAAGGAGGCGCAGCCGAGCGCCTCGGTCTGAAGAGAACTACACTTCAGAACAAGATGAACCGGCTATGTATCACCCGCGCCGATTACCGGGCCTGACCGCATGCGGGCTATTGCCCACCATCTTTTCGCACCGACTCCGGAACCGCTTCTATTCTCAATCGGTTAGAAATAAAACTCCCGGCACGGTAACTGCAACTCCCATTGGCCCGCCTCTCTAAAACGGGAATAAACCTATCGGGAGCCAGATAAATGCTACGCGTCAAAACGAACCAAACAATCGACACTCTGACCTTCAAACTCGAAGGCCGCCTAGTCGGCGAGCGAGCTGAACAAGTCCGTACGCTCGTCACCCGAAGCAACACCGAGTCGAGATTGGTAGCTGATATCACGGAGTTGATGTTTGTCGACGCCGTCGGGGAACAAGTGCTGTCATTTCTGAAGCGGCTTGGAGCACAATTTGTAGCCGAAACGGCATACTCGCTGGACATCTGCGAGCGTCTCCATTTGCCGCTGGTGTCCGAGCAGAGCTAGGGCACCCGTTCGGCTGCCTCCTAACGGCAATAGCCGTCCACCCAGACATTTTCGACTCTTCATCAACCAACACGCATGTGCTCTCGATGTATGACTTAGAGACGAGGAGTATTCGCTCTTTCAAGTCTTATCTGCCCGCATCTGGGCAGAATCTGGTGACGTGACCGCCCTAGGGCTATTCACCTGGAGCAAGTGGCAGTTCACAAGCGGAATGAAAACCGTTTCTTCGGTTTCCTTCAGACATTACATAAGGATGAGGAACAAGAACAAACAATCTCATCTGTAAGCCCGCGATTGGCATGTGATCTGCACTACTGCGGACGGGGGTTGCTTGAAAACACTTCTCGCATTTATCGGCATCATGGCAAGCTTCGCGGGCCGAGTAATTACGAGCGCTTGGCGTTCTCCCTATGAGTTCGAACAGACCTGGATGCAAGTAGGTGAAATCGGAGCTCGTACCTTACCTCTGGTTGCGGCATCGGGGTTGGCCCTGGGAGTGGTCATGACACTCCACACGCACAGCACGCTGGTCACGTTTGGCGCGGCGGCCATGATCCCAAAGGTGCAATCACTCTCTTTTTTTATTGAGATTGGTCCTCTCGTAGCTGCACTCCTCGTTGCCGGTCGGGTTGGTGCAGGCATTGGGGCTGTACTCGCCAACTTGCGTGCGTCCGAACAGATCGACGCCATCGAGGTACTCTCCGTCGATTCTTTCAAGTTTCTCGTTGTGCCGCGAGTCATCGCGTGCGTGTTAGTTCTGCCATTGCTAACCACGTTCATGGATCTAACGGCACTTCTGGGTGGATTCCTGGCAGAGCACGCCTTGTCTCACTTGTCGGCAGAACTGTTTATCGAGCGGGCATTCACTGGCATCGCGTGGTCCAACTTCGTTCCGCCAACTCTGAAAACGACCGTCTTTGGCTTCCTGATAGGAACAGTCTCCTGCTACTACGGCTACACGACTGATGAAGGAGCCGAGGGTGTGGGACGAGCAGCGACGAATAGCGTCGTGCTGTCCTCGCTGTTGGTCATTGTGGCAGATGTGGTCCTCGTCAAGATCATCTTCCTCTTTTTCCCTGGGAGCGCGTTATGACTGAGTACCAGCCAGCGGCCATCGTATTCGACGGAGTCTCGAAGTCCTTCGGAAGCAAACAGGTCTTGCAGGATGTTTCTTTCTCCGTGGGTCGAGGTGAAACGGTTTGTCTTCTGGGCCGCAGTGGAACCGGTAAGAGCGTGACCTTAAAACTGCTCATTGGATTGCTAAGGCCCGATCTCGGGCAAGTGCTGATTGGTCAGGACAACATTTCGTTGCTTGATGGCGAAGAGCTATCACGAGTTCGTAGGAAAATGGGCTTTCTCTTTCAAAGCGCCGCGCTCTTCGATTCGGCGACCTTAGAGGACAATCTCGCTCTGCCGCTTCGTCGGCTCACGAAGAAGTCCAAATTAGAAATCGAAGATGTCGTGAATCGCGCTCTCTCCGAGGTTGGCTTGGCAGCAGACAGGCGCAAGGTACCGGGAGAACTTTCGGGGGGGATGAGGAAGCGCGCCGGATTGGCGCGTGCTCTCGTCCTTGAGCCGGAGATTCTGCTCGTCGATGAACCCAGCAGTGGCCTTGACCGCATTACAGCATCGGAAATCGACGACCTATTACTGGAACAGAAATCGAAGCGACGGACAACTATCGTGATCGTGACGCATGACGTTCATGGTGCCAGGCGTGTTGGCGATCGGTTTGCAGTCTTGGATAAAGCGAGGCTGGTTGCATTCGGTGACCTTCACGATCTTCAAAACCACGACAGCAAAACAGTTCGCACGCTGGTAGGGGAGCAATAATGCGAAAACATGACATCGTTACAGGAGTATTCGTCTTGGCGGGCATCGCCCTTTTTACACTCGTCATCTTTTTGGTGGGAAATCAACGCAGGACGTTTGCCAAGCACGTCGAGTTCTATACCGAGTTCGCGAATATTAATGGCATCATGAAGGGCTCCAAGGTACGAGTCGGGGGCTTCGACGCCGGCGAAGTTACGGATATCAAGCTCCCCGATTCTCCGGCGGCTCACTTTCGTCTCACATTGAGTGTCGTCGACCGGGTTCACGGTTTGATCAGGCAGGACTCGCTAGTCAGCGTTGCATCCGACGGCATCGTAGGCGATAAGCTTCTCCAGATTCATCCCGGCAGCGCGAACCTCCCCAAGGCAGCTCCCAACTCGACCCTTCCCAGTAAGGAAGCACTGGGAATGAGCGAATTACTGGAGAGAAGCGCCGGTCTTCTCGACGATGTCAGCGGAACCATGAAAGAGGTTTCCACGAAGTTGGTTGGAACTCTCGATGCAGCGACGACTACAGTCAATAACGCGAATGATTTGGTCGTCGGTATCAAGCAAGGAAAGGGCGCGATTGGACTATTGCTCCGCGACGAGAAGACCGCGCAAAGCATGCGGCAAACTCTCGCGAATGTGCAGCAAGCCACAGCCTCGGCCTCCGACATAACCAATCGAGCAGATGATCTAGTCAGCGATTTCGAGTCGCGGCATATTGGAGAAAAAGTCGATCAGACAATAGCGAGCGCGCAAAGCGCTGCGCGCAATGTTGACGCCAGCGCATTGCAACTTCGGCAAAGTCTGACTAGTGCTCTGGGACCAGATTCTCACGGCGTCGACACCGCCGATAACATCCGGCAGTCACTTTCAAATGTGAATCTGGCCAGCACCAACATGGTGGAAGACACCGAGGCCTTGAAGCACGGGTTTCTGTTTAGAGGCTTCTTTAAGCGTCGTGGATACTACTCTTTGGCAAATCTCACAGCAGATGAGTATCGAAGCAACAAAGTGTTTGCTGCTCCGACCAATTCGCGTGCTTGGCTCGACAAGTCCGAACTCTTCGAAAACAAGCAGGATGGGAGTGAACAATTGTCCCTGGCGGGAAAAGCCAAGATTGACGAATCCATGGCTGAGTTTGGTGACGGTGCTCTCGGAGCCGCCATTGTTGTCGAGGGTTATTCCACAACCGGCGATACGGGAGCTCAGTTGGCAACTTCTCTCGTGCGCGCGACTCTTGTTCGCCAGCACCTGCAGACGCGATTTGGGCTTAGCTCTCGCGACGTCGGAATCGTACCGCTTCGCGGAGTTCCTCCGCCAAGTGCGAACAAGGAAAACTGGAACGGTGTCTGCCTTGTATTGCTTAAACGAACGGCCTCCACACGTTAGCTCCCGCGTTAACTTCTTTCTGTCCCGAGCTAAGGTGATCCGGTTTATTGAACGCGTTGCTTAGGAAAATCACGATCGTGTTGCAGACATATTAGTCAGGAGGAGGGGAGGAAAATGGCGAATAGCATGCTTGCTGAGAAAGGTCTTCCGCGTGAGTCGGTCCGCAGCAACAAAGCCGTTTTGGCCAGCATACCGGAGAACAACGCACATCGCGATGCGTTATATCTATTTGCCTGCCATGTTGAATGGTGCGTCAATCAGAGCCCGGTCGAATATGAAGAACTGCTCGCGGCGATCCACGATCATGACGGTTTCATTCGTGCGCTTGCAAAAGACCTACTCTCCCGAAGGTCAATAGGGTCTGCGAGCCACACAGAGATTCAGACTCGGTGAAGTGCAACAAGCGATGTTGCGAGTTACGCGGCAGTGAACGAAAGAGTGCTGAGAACAAAAAGGCTAATAGCAGTAATGAGCTCTTGAGATGCCAAGCCGGCGAATTTTGTTTTGCAGAGTCGTACGCCTTAGCCCCAGCCGTTCGGCGGCGCCCCCCTTGCCTGCAATGCGTCCAGATGAGGCTCTTAAAGCGTCGATGATTACACTGCTTTCCGCTTGTCGAAAGCTGGAACTTGTAGCGGTGGCAGAGCTCACATCCAATGATGAGCGAAGCTCCGCGATCGATACTTCCAACTCCTCACCACGTGAGAAAATCACAGCTCGTTCGATGAAGTTTGCAAGTTCCCTGACGTTGCCCTTCCACGTACAGTTCGTCAACATCTCCATCGCTGGCCGAGATATCGACTTAATACGTTTACCCATCCGCGGAGCAAGCTTCGAGACAAAATAATTCACCAGCGGCGGAATGTCCTCGCGCCGTTCACGCAACGGCGGGATCTCGATCGGGAAGACGTTCAACCGGTAAAAGAGATCCTCGCGGAACTTATGTTCCTGAATCATGGTCTCAAGGTTGCGATGCGTAGCGGCAATGAGGCGCACATTGACCTGGATCGTCCTGCTGCTTCCGAGTCGTTCGAACTCCTGCTCCTGAACGGCTCGCAACAACTTGGGTTGCAGTTCCGGGCTGATGTCACCGATCTCATCTAAGAACAGCGAGCCGCCATCCGCCAGCTCGAATCTGCCCTTTCTTTGCATCAGAGCTCCGGTGAATGCTCCCTTCTCATGTCCGAAGAGCTCGCTCTCCAGCAGCCCTGAGGGGATGGCGGCACAGTTCATGCGTACGAAACTGCGTTCGCGGCGGGAGCTGAGATTGTGAATGGCATGTGCAATCAGTTCCTTGCCTGTCCCTGTCTCTCCATGAAGAAGGACAGTGGAACCGGTCGGCGCAACGATCGCGACTTGTTCCAGCACTCTCTGGATTGTGCGGCTCTTCCCAATGATTCCCTCGAAGCAACGCTCGGAACTAATCTCGCCATCGAGATGCAGTTGCTGATCTTCACTTTCGCTCACTGGGGGAAAACCGCTTCCTGCAATTCCTTCGAGATCTGTGAAAGCAATGGTCGTGCCCATAGTCTCCTCGCGATGTTTACTGTCTGTTTTCTGCTCCAGGGATGTCAGGCGGTTCGCTTTTGCGCCACCGGGAATTCGAGGACTCGTCCGCGCTGCTGCTGAGGCACCCACTTCACGACCTTTCGGAAGCGAGCTGGGACGTAGAACGCAATTACCTTTGCCATAACCGACCTCCGCGTTACCCAGTATGGAAATCCTTTTGTGTTGCTGACGGAGCGATTGTGCAAGGTAGATGTGTCGGCGGACAACCCCACATCGGGTGCGTGATCCACTTTCTGCAGTGCGTGAAAGACTTGATTGAGGAGCAGGTAACACTCGGCTGCATGGCGGATAACGCCCAAAAGGGAGAATCAATCTAGGGTTTTACGAGCGGGCGCGTCGATTCGCTTCCATCCGTAGAGTCGAGCGTCGATAGACCAGAAGCCGGGTCCTAACATGGCGATGGCAACCGCGATCGTCGCCAGAAGGAAGTAAATCCAAGGATCCCCGAGTTTCCAGTAGATTTTCCACAGTTCAATGGCGGCAACTAGCGTTGCGGCCACGGGCGTCCACAAACCCAAAAGTAAAAGCAGTCCAGCGCCGACGCCGAGCACCGACAGTACAGTCACATGGGTCGAAGGATCGCTGGACAACCGGCCAACTGCCCGCCAAATCAAAGCACACCCAAGTACCAAGCGCATCAGGAGAAGGCCGACGCCAGGCCAGCCTTGGGCGAATGTTGAGAATAGACGACGCAAAAGATAGTTTTCCTTTGTAACACCGTTTATCCTAGGGAACTTCGAATTGTGTCGAAACTCCAAAGAGAGCGTGGTGTCCACTCTTTCGGGTGTTGTACGGAGAAGCTTCGCGGGATCGGGGCCTATGCTTCGATGATGCCCCGTTTTATGCCGATCATTGCCGCGTGGGTCCGGTCATGGGCGCCTAACTTGGAAAGGATGTTTTTGACTCGCCATTTTACCGTGTCCTCGGTGATCGAAAGCTGGTCGGCGATCTGCTTGTTGGCGTTTCCGGCTGCAATCAACTTCAGCACGCTAATCTCCGCAGGGGTCAAAGCATCGTCGGTAGAGTGTTCCGCGAGTTCGTAAGAAGCCTCCACGGAAAGTGTTTTTTTTCCGCCATGAACGGCACGAATCGCCTCCACCAACTCCTTGTGAAAGGTGTTCTTTAGAAGGTAGCCCTGAGCTCCACTTTTCAGAGCACGGAGAATCTGAACATCGCCGGTATAGGTGGTCAGCACGATGACTCTTGCATCAGGAAACTCGCCTCGAATGGCGGCCAGTGCGTCGAGGCCGTTCATCTCCGGCATCTGTAAATCCATGAGCGTAATATCCGGGTGATGCTTACGAAACAACTGGATAGCCTCACGGCCATTCGAGGCTTCTGCCACCAGTGCCATGTCTTGTTGCGTGCCGACCAGTACGGCAATGCCCTGGCGGACCACGGGATGATCATCAACCACGAGAATCCGGATTGGCACGTCGGTACTCATGACTCGATCTTCTCTCTCGGGTCTGGGTCTTTCTTGGAAAGCTTCTCAAAGAACCAGAAACCGCTGACCGATTTAGTGTATGCCCGCGATGCAGGAATGCTCAGCTCAACCTCCGTACCAGAGTCCAATTCGCTCCAGATCGCCAACTCACCTCCAACCAGCTTGGCGCGCTCCCGCATGCCGTGCAAACCAAAGTGCCCTTCGCGTCCGTGGCCGCTTAGAACTTCGCGATTAATGCCCCTTCCGTCGTCCCGGATGCGAAACCTGAAAAGTTTCCCGTCATAGCGAAGTTCCACTTCAATATGGTGCGCCTGCGCGTGCCGGAAGGCATTGCGCAGCGCCTCGGCGGCAATGCGGTAAACCTCGTCCCGGAGAATCGGATGCAAATTTCGTGGTGTCCCTTCCACGGCCACCTGAAACGCAGGGGAAGTGTGGTGGGTGTCGGCAGACGCAAGTTCTTCCGCGACGCCACGAATGGCCATCGCAAGATCGTTCTTCTCGACGGTAGACGCCCGCAACCCTTTCACCGCATCTCTTCCTTCGGTGATGGCTTTCGACGCCTGATCGACGGCGGCTTCAAGAGTTTCGCGAGCATCGACCGCACTCTCCGGCAGCTTGTAAATAGCGGCCTGAAAGCGTGGCAACACTCCCTGAAAACTCTGCAGGAGCGTGTCGTGCAGGTCACGCGCAATCCGCGTGCGCTCGCCGACTCGCGCGTCCAGCGTCATCTCGAATTGCTTTTGCAATTGCCGGACTCGCCACTGGTAGGCGGCCCAGAGTAGCCCTAAGAACGCAATCGCGCAGAGCGTGCGGAACCAGTTCGTCTGGTAATAAGCCGGGGCCACCGCGAAATCGAGCTTCGTGGCATTATCATTCCACACCCCATCGCTGTTACGCGCCATCACGCGGAATGAATACTTCCCAGGTGGCAGATCAGTGTAGAAGGCCTGCCGTCGCGTACCGGCGTCGTGCCACTCGCGGTCATAACCGTCGAGCCGGTATCGAAAATTTATTTTCTGGGGAATCGAAAATGTTGGTGATGTGTAATCAATTTCCAGATCCCTTGGATTCGGAGGAATCCTAAGGTTCGACATTGCTTTCAACTCCTTCCGGTCGGCAAGGAGCGACTCAATGTATGTCTGCGCCGGCAGCTCTTTCTGCGACAAAACAGACGGGTCCACCGCCTGTACGACAACCCCGCTGGCGAACCACACACGTGCGTCGGAGTATGCGGCCTGATTGAAAGAACCGATGTTTGGCTGAGCCCCATCGAATGTGTCGTAGACGCGGTTCTGAATCATCACATCCGGGTTGGCCCACCATCGTTGGAACTCCGAATCTGAGAACTCCACCACACCGCAACGAGTGTAGAGCCACCAGCGTTTCTCGTTGTCCTGAATAAAAGAGATGACGAAGTCGCACGGTAGACCGTTTTTCGTCGTCATTCGCTGCACTTTACCCGAACGCCATCCGACGAGCCCGTTCTCTGAGCTCACAAGAATGGAACCGTCAGGCTCGACCACGATTTGGCGATTTAGCGGCGAACTTCTCGGATTGAGCGGAATTTTTGTTTCCACACTACCGTTCCGGAGCAGCGCCAAATCTCCTTTTGATGTAACGATCCAAATTCCTCCGTGCGGATCTGCGGCGAGGTTATGGCCAGATGGAACTTGCGTTGCAGGGAAAACTTCGCGCACCTGAAAATCGCGGATGCGCACAAGCTTGCTCGGTTTGCTCGCACATTCTGCCCAAATATTTCCGTCAATGTCCTCGGTCATACCGACCACCATTCCAAGCGGCTGGTGACCGGGTTCAGGCAGGCGACGGAACCGCCCATCTTTGAAAAGATACAGTCCGTCTTCTACCCCGACCCACATGTTGCCGGCCCGGTCTTCAAGTAATGAGGCGACTTGATTCCCTGGGAGGCCGTCATGCTTACGAATCGAGCTGACAACTCCATTCTTAATGCGATCAAGCGATCCCGCATTTGCGACCCAGATGGTGCCGTCTCTGCTTGCCCGAATGCCCGCCGCTAGATCCTTGCCCAGTCCTTCCGTGGCCGAGAAAGTGACGACACGTGGATCGCGGAAACTGTCTATGCCACTTGTGCTCCCGGACCAGACAATACCTTCGCGGTCTTCCAACAAAGCCCACACAGAATCGCCGGAAAGGCCTTCCGTGTGGCCATAATGTTCCACGGCGCCCCCATAGATGCGGAAGACGCCTTTGGCATCCGTGCCAACCCAAAGATTGCCGTCTCGGTCGACCATTAGGCGGGTGACACTGATGCTGCTTCCGTCGAACGTGCGGGTAACGAATGGTTTCAGAGCACCTTCTTTGAATTGTTGAAGGCCCAGCCCGGGCCCTTGGTCGAGAATGCCCACCCATAAAGTCCCATCATGAGTAGCCGCTAGGCTTGTTACCGTCGCTTTGATCGGATACGTCTCAGAAACTCCCCGACGGTGCCAGTGGACGAGAGCTGTCGACCCTCCGAGCCACAAGCCACCGCTACCATCAGCCAGTATGGCGTTGATAGCGGGAATCGGGATTCCATCATTCTTTCCGAAACACTTTCTATCGTGCTCAGTAACATTGCAAAGAGGTGCGTCGGAGCCGCGCAGACCTACCCACAGAGAGCCGTCAAGATCTTCGCTGATGCTTTGAAACCCATGGGTCTCTTTCAACTCAAAGTGAGAAGTGACAACCCCATTTCTCAGGTGAACGAACTCTTTCGAGACTACCCAGAGCCCACCTGCGTGGTCGGCAAAGACTTTACCTGAAGGACCGGGAGGCTCAGGCCAAGGAACAAACCGAACACCATCAAACCTGTACACATCGCCAGGAAGCGATAACAACCAGAGAAAGCCGTCCGTGGTTTGCGTAATGGAGAACATGCCCGATGGCAGTGAGCCATCCTGCGTTCGCCAAGCCGTATGGATGTACTGGGTGAGATGTTTGTTCGGGTCCAGGGCGTGAACCGCGCCTGCCAGAAAAAATACGCAGGTGAGATACGAGCCTAACGTGGCCGCAACCGCGCGACGGAGACGCTTGAAAAACACGAGTGATCTGCGACAAGCCATTTCTTGCACCTTCGCGCTCGAAGGGGCATCACCAACTGGGGTCCCAGCTCAGATCAGGCTAAGTGATGCGACTTTAATGAGAAATACTACTGGAATTCCGTTCAGAACGCAGAAGAGCGCGACCTCCTGCGTGACAGGTAGGCGTTCTAAAAGAAACGAGCAATGATTTATGTCGCAGCCTGTGCAAATGGAGGCGCGAACTACTGGTGGTTAGGTGTGCTTAGTGAGGAAGGATGATTGGGTCTGCGCCGAGGTCCGGTGACAGGGCAGCGTTCTAACAGATTCGTCTGCTCGTCGGGCCCGAGCGCGGAGGGGCGAAAGGCTCGCATTTCGTAGGCGCTTCGCCAGAGCCTCTCTGGGTCATACTGAGCAAGTAAATTCCACTCTCGCCGAGCGGCCAGAAACCAAGCCTAGACCAGTACGCCCTTACTTTGTGGATCGCGTCATCTCGTCCGACACTGGGTGCTCGCAATTTTTTCAATGCCTTTCGATCTCGGGTGTACGCGGGAGTAAATTGCAGCGGCCAAGGCCTGCACGCTACCAACCCGCAGCCGGCACCGAAGATGTCAATCGTCCGATCGATGACCGATCGGCCGATCCCGCGTCCCCGAAGTTTTGGATGGACCTCTATACAATCGATGATTAACAGATCACATCCTAAAGCTTCATATTCATCCTGTATTTCTTCCTTCCAATTACCGCTATCTAAATCAAATAGAAGCTCCCAGTATTCGGCGATATTCCCATCAACACCGTCGCCAAGCCTCTCCACGGTGATGCCATGGTCCATCGCTTCTCCGAATTGAACCAATGATGCTTTTAAACAACCAGCCTCTTTTTCTTCAGCGTCACCCTCGACTTTGGCAAAGATTCTACCCACGACGGAGTGAATAAAGTCCGTCTCAGCATAGTCTCCGTGCAATAAGGCACCTATCGTGAACTCGACCCGCGGATCTAGGCCTGTCCACGATTCGGAGCTTTTGCTATCAACGGCGACTGTTTTTCCCGTCTGCATAGGGCACCTCATGCCGCTATTTACTCGCCGCGTTACGAATTCGTCAACCGGGGATGAATCCTCCGTCCTGAAAGACCAGCACACCGCAAAATGACGGGGACCCGTGTGTTTTCCCTGAAAATCATGCCCGTTTGACGGAAATCCAGTCTGCATTTATAGAACATCCCCAGAAGTTGCCAAAGCGACTTGAATTTGGTGATTTGCCTAAGGAGTTCATTATGTCCGCATCCCAGCCATCGAGGTTTGCTCCTTCTCCCAGCCAGTCCGGGCCAAGAAATGAATTTGTCTTCGAGCCACTCCTGGACAGCGATGAAGCCGCGGAGTTGCTCCGGATTCACCCAAAAACTTTGCAGCGCATGGCTCGCAATCGCCAGATTCACGGAATTCAGGTCGGGAAATTGTGGCGTTTCCGCGCTTCGGACCTAGAGATTTGGCTGAGAACGAAGAAGGCCGGCTAAGCCGCCGTCTTCCACAGGTTTCGCTATCGACCCGCCACTTCACTTGCGCTAAGCTGAGGCAGCCATCCGTGTCGCCTCAACGAAAGGAGAATTGATGAGGCGCACGAGTCATCAGCACGGCAGTCTCAAACTGGCGGATCGCAGAAAAGGAAAAGTCTGGGAATTCCGATGGAGAGAAGTACAAATCGACGGCTCGGTTCGAAGGAAGAATATAGTCGTCGGAACGGTAGAGGAGTTTCCAACCGAAGCAGCGGCACAAACCGCCGTCGATGCAATTCGTCTGACCATCAACCGACAAACCCCTCAACAATTGCTAAAAAATGTGAGCGTCGAGATCCTCGTCAAGCACTACCAGGAGCACGAGTTGCCGGACATTTTCGCCAAAAAGAAGCCGGCGACTGGGAGCGCCGACGAGCATCACAAGTCCTATTCCACTCAATGCGCGTACGACATCTACCTGAACAAATGGATTTTGCCACGCTGGCGATCCTACCGTCTGTCCGAGGTGAAAGCTGTGGATGTCGAGGCCTGGCTCAAAACATTGCCTTTGGCACGCGGCAGCAGAGCCAAAATCAGAAATTTGATGAGCGCTTTGTTTTCTCACGCGATTCGCTGGGAGTGGACCGAACGCAATCCAATCAAGAGCGTACGTCAAAGTGCAAAGCGGATGCGGACACCGGATGTTCTAACACCCGAAGAGATCATGGCTCTGCTCCAAAAATTGCCAGAACCTCTTCGAACAGCGGCAGAACTAGATGCCTTCACCGGCTTGCGACGCGGAGAACTGATTGGGCTTCAGTGGACAGACGTGGACTTCGAGAATCTCGTTATTCACGTTCGCCGTTCGGTTGTCATGATGGTTCAAGGCACTCCCAAGACAGAAGCTTCAGCAAAAGATGTGCCTCTCGACGCCGCTCTTGCAGAATCTCTCCTCAAGCTGCGACTGACCAGCCCATACAACCGAGAAAGCGACTGGGTTTTTGCTTCGCCCATAAAGAAGGGGAAGCAACCGCTCTGGCCCGACACTCTCTGGCGACGATATGGGAAACCGGCGGTCAAGGCGGCGGAGATCAAGAAGCGCGTTGCCTTTCACACCTTCCGGCACACATACACAACCTTACTGACTCAGAACAGCGAGGACGTAAAGGTCGTGCAAGAGCTGCTGCGCCATGCCAACAGCCGGATCACGCTCGATTTGTACGCTCAGGCTGGAATGCAGGAGAAGCGGGAAGCTCAAAGCAAACTAGTGCGGCTGGTACTCAACAAAGGAGAGGCACTGGCCTAACTGGACCAAATTGGACCATGAGCAAAATTGCCAATTCCCCGGAACTGCTTGAAAGGAATGGCGGGGACGACGGGACTCGAACCCGCGGCCTCTGCCGTGACAGGGCAGCGTTCTAACCAACTGAACTACGTCCCCACTCGCCAAATCAACGAGATGCGCAATCGCCAGTGTTTGTGCGGTTTTGAGCATTTGCATATCGTGCACTGGTTGCGCCTGCGTGCCTACGTAACCGCTTCCCGTGCTGGACCGTTTACAAGCCGTCCCCAACTTTCACAGGCGAAGCAGGCCGATACTGCGAAAACCGCCGAATTGGACATGGCGATTGTCACAAGTGCAGCTCGCACAAACATCTTAACAGCTTTCGCTCAGAAGGCGAAAGGTCACGCTCCCAACTTTGCAGTGATTTACTGGGCCGCGTTTAAACAGCCGCTGAAGCCTCGAGTGTTTCGAACACCTTTCCTCTGTTGAGACACTCCGCGATGCCCAGTAGTGATCTAAAAACAACCGGCCCAAGACGCAAATACAGGACCGCACCCGCGAACGCCATTTCCATCGCTTATCGAGGTGCTGACCCCAGTTGTCCCGTCGCATAAGCGAGCGTAACCGCCGCTGATAGAGCAAAGGTATACGCGTCGGCTTCGGCCAGCTGCGCCTCAAATAGATGAGTCTCCGCTTCAACCGCCGCCGTTACCGTGCCCACTCCTTGCTTGTACGAATCCAGCGCCGCGTCGTAGGACGTCTGCGCGGTAGCTCTTGATACGGAGGCCGCATCATTTGCCGCCAAACTGGTGCGCAATGAGATTTGCGCAGACACAATGTCTCGTAGCGCATTGAGTCGAACCTCATTGAGGGTTGCTACAGCCTTGTCCTCGTCATTCTTTGCTTGTTGAACTGCATTAGCCCGTCGGTGAGCATTGAAAATCGGAATCGACATCCCCAGCAGGACCGTTCCATTCCATTGATTACCGCTGATATTCAAGGTCGGCAACTGCTCTCCAATCGAAGGGATTGCGGTGAGTCCCACTTGACCGCTCACGTAAGCACCGGTACCCGCCAAAAAGATCTTTGGGCGGTTCTGAGCCTGCGCCGCTTTGACAGATGCTTGACTTGCCTGCACGGTGTTGTAGGCTCCGAGCACATCCGGGCGCCGCGACAGAGCGTCTCGAACGATCTCATCGCCTGGTTCAAGATCCTCCTTAAGAAGAGGATGCTGCTCCACGGGACGCACTCGGATGGTGGTCAGCGGCGATATCCCCATTGCCACAAGCAGTACTGCGTAGGCCTGCTCTTCGGCACCTTGTGCGTTCACTACAGTCAGTTGCGCTCGTGCAGTTCGATCTCGAGTCTGGGCGGTTTCAACGATCGTACCCTCACCCTGCTTGTATCGTGCCTCGGCTGCAGCCTCGACGTCCTTCGCGTTGGCAAGCGCCTGTACTGCTGTGCGGTGGCGCTGTACCGCTCCCACATACGTGTAGTAAGCAATCGAGACGGCATAGATAACTTGCTGGTGAGTGCCGGTAAAGCCGATTCGA
>Ga0335076_10003787_pt1 | contig 15231 bp, 14 predicted proteins | sample Lox_Sample_25_FD_206717 | JGI IMG/M metagenome (GOLD analysis project Ga0335076, IMG submission 206717) | Soil microbial communities from Loxahatchee National Wildlife Refuge, Florida, United States - Lox_Sample_2.5 | ecosystem: Environmental > Terrestrial > Soil > Wetlands | place: USA...
GCCGTACCGGTGCTCCAGCACGATGCCGCCGCCGGCCGTCACGTACGGCGGCGCGGCAAGCGGCGCGGACGACGGCTCGGTCACCAGATCAGGCTATTGCCTGGGGCGAGCTTGCCGCGTCAGGCGCTGGCCCGGATGCCGCCGTTCGGGCAGTCGCCGCCATGGGGAACCCGCGCCGCAGGCGACCGGTGATCGCCCTGTATGCGTCCGCCCGGTATCCTCGGGATTTGTGCCCGAAGGTCCCCGGCTCCTGATCAGTGTCCGCTGCGGCGTGCCCGCGTGCCGGCGACTGCTGGGACGCGTCGTCGCCCTGGACGCCGACGGACAGGGGATCCTGCTGAGCCCCGATGCCGCCGAAGGCGCGCAATGGCTTGCCGACTCCGGGCGCTGCGCTCGCATCGGCGCCGCGTTCGCGGTTCCCGCCGAAGGTGTCGTGCCGGTGGCGCCGTGCCCGCGGCACACTCAGTGGGCGGCCGGCCAGCACGGGCTGCGGCGGGGCAGCGGGCGGAACATTTCTGAGACCGCGGCCCGGACCGGGACCACCATCACCGCGGTCCGCACGGCGTACATCGACGCCGCAATGCTCGCCGAGCCGGTGCACCACGCGGTCCTCACCGGCCGCGAGGGCACGCTGCTGGTGATGCCGGGCCAGTACACTGAGACCTGACGTTCTGGTGCCCCGCCGCGAACTGCGGCAAGACCGAACCGGCTGACTCGCGTTCTGCGGGTATCGGGCAGGCCGGACACCCGGGAGGGGTGTCCCATGCCCAACCTCGTTTCCCCTGTTGCGCGCCCCGCTTCCTTCTACATGGCGGCGGGTGCGATGCCGGCGGCCACCACGATCGCAGCATGCGTCGCGGATATCTCCGCTCTGGCGGTGATCACGTCGATGATCTGCGCGGCGCTCGTCGCGGTGGGCCCGGTGCTGCCGCCGTTGATCGACCAGTGGCAGCGGGTCCGCATCGTCCGCAAGGTGCTGGACAAGATGGACAGCGTGGACGACGCGGCCAAGCTGCTACAGGCGCTCGCGCCGGCGACGTGGCTATCAGCAGACCCCGGTTCCTCGGGCGGTGACCGCGGATAATCAGGCCCTCCGGGCCGGTCAGCGGGGCACTGCTGCCCGGCCCGCAGGGCACCACGGCCAGCAACTCGACCGGCACCACGCCGATCAGCACCACGGCCAGCAACTCGACCGGCACCACGCCGATCAGCACCACGGCCAGCAACTCGACCGGCCGCCCGGGGCGGCCGGTCTCGCCGGCGACCTGCCGACACCCGTGACGGTGACCCGGATCAGCGTACCGTTCACCCCGGTGATCACAGTGGCTCGCCGCCGTCGATACCGTCTACGCGAGCACGCACCCGGCGCTGACCACGATCATCGCGGCGACCACACTTGTCGCGATCGTGCTGATCCAGCACCCGTAACACCCTGGCGCCGGGCGTGCAGACCGCCGGCAGCGCGGCGCGATCGCCGAGCACCGGTTTGCCGATCTCTCCGTCCCTACCTGTTCTCCTGGGCAACATTCACGTGCGCGCTATTCGCGGTCGCGAGCACGGTGGGCATGCAGAGAGCACTACTGACACGGCCCACAGGTCAGCGGGTCTGTCTCTGGCCTTTGACGGTGACCAGACGGCTGGCGTTCCGGTACTGGCCGAGGACGCAGGCTGCCCCGGACCGGCTAGGATCTACTTCACGCGCCAGGTGCGGCGTGCTGTTTCTCCCCTTTGCTTGCTGCCGAAATGAGCCTGTCGTGGACCCTGCTGCCACGGCGGCGGTGACCGCCGCCCCTGATACTGTCCCTGTCCGGGTATTCGCCCGGGGGTTTGCCCTACGCGCTCCGCAGACCGCGTGGCTGCTCGGTGCCGGAGCCAGCGCTGATGCCGGCGTTCCGACTGCTGGGCAGCTCATCGACGAGCTGCTCGCGGTCCTGTACTGCAGCGAGAACGCGATCCGCCGCGCCGACCTGGCGCGGGATCCGCGCTGGCGGGAACGGGTTCACGTGTTCTATGACGGCAGGCTCGGGTTGCCGCCTGTGGCTGACAACGGCTTCTACTCCGCGATCTTCGAGAGGGTCTACCCTGACCGGGACGCGCGCGCCCGGTTCGTCATGGCCCAGCTGGCCGGCCGGCGCCCGCACGCGGGCCAGCACATGCTTGCCGCCATGGTCGCCGCCGAGCTGGCCCCGGTGCTGATCACCACGAACTTCGACACTCTGCTGGAGGACGCGATCCGGCCGGCCCTGGACGCGCTCGCGCGGCTGACCGTCCTGGATCCCGAGTCCTCGACCAGGGCAGCGTTCTCGATCGCGACCGACGCGCGGCCACTGCTAATGAAGATCCACGGCGACCTGGGTAACGTCACGGTGAAGAACACCACGGCGGAGCTGGCCAGCCAGGACAAGCTGCTCAGGGCCGCCGCCCTCTCGCTGCTTGGCCGGTACGGCCTGCTGGTCGCCGGGTATAGCGGCCGCGATGCGGCGGTGATGGCGATGCTCCGCGACGTGCTGGCCCAGCCGACCCCCTACCCGGGCGGCCTGACCTGGGTACGGCGTCCCGAGGACGCACTGGCCGGGGAGGTCCGCGACCTGCTGGCCGCCGCCCGTGCCGCCGGAGTGGAGCCGGTGCACGAGGTGGAAGCGAGCGGGATGATGGAGCTGATGGCGGAGATCGAGCAGGCCGTCGAGCTGCCGCCCGCGGTCGCCGCGCGGCTGGCCGTCCACCGGCCGGCCCCGCTGCGCTACCCGGCGCCGCCGCCGTCCGGGCCGGTCGGGGATTATCCCCAGGTCCGGCTCGCCGCGCTGCCGCTCCTGTCGGTCCCGGACCAGGCCCGGCTGCTGGAGGACCCGGCCGGGCTGCCGCTGGGCACGCTACGGAAGGCGCTGCGGGCCGACCGGGCTCGCGGGGTGCTGGCCCGCCGGGCCGGCGGCCAGCTCGTCGCGTTCGGCGAGGACGCCGGCCTCACCGCGGCACTGGCCGACCACGGCGTGCAGGTGACCGGGACCGCGGTGCCGCTCAGGCCGGGCAAGGACGGCGAGGAACCCGACAGCACCGACCTGGGGCTGATCGCCGAGGCACTCGCCCGGGCTCTGGGCCGCACTCGCGGCATCACCGAGGTCCTGCGCACCGGCCAGCGTCACCTGCTCCGCGCCCGCGACGAGGATCCCCGCCGCCCGGACGACAGCACCGCCTTGGCCGGGCTGCGCGCGGCAGCGGGCGGCCCAGTGACCGGTCAGCTGGCCGGACCCGGCGGGACCCAGCTGCCCTGGGCCGAGGCGGTGACCCTCGCCGTGGACTGGCGGGACGGGACCTGGCGGCTGCTGTTCGCCCCGGAGATCTGGGTGCGGCCCGACTTCACCGACCCGCCCCCAGGGCTTGACCCGGCCGGGGCACGGGAGGCCGCCGCCAGGCTCGGCGCCGAGTTCGCCCGGTCCCGGCTGGCCCGCCGGTACAACAGCACCACCGGGCAGCTGCTGGCCGCCTGGGTGCGGCTGCTCACCGCCGGCGGCACCGCCGGCGCGCGCACGGTGTACGCGTTCGGGCTGGATCCGGGTGCCGGCGTGGATGCCGCTTTCACCATCGGCACCAGGCCGCTGGTGTCCCGCCCGCTGCGCGGCGCGGCACTGAGGAGCAACACGTGACCCCCGCTACGGCGGCCGGGCCGGCGCTGACGCACATCCGGCTGACCGAGCCTGCCCTCGCGTTCGACCCGGCCGACGCCGCGCAGCAGCACCTCAACCCGCTCGCCGGCTTGGCCGCGTTCGGGCCGTACTCAGCGGGTGCCTGGGAGGCGGCCGGGCAGCGGGTCCGCGTCGCGATCCTGGCCCCGCACGACGCGATCGACCCGGTCCGTGGTCTGCTCAACAGCCTGCGGGATCCGGCGGACCCGCGGGAGCGGGCCGATTACCTGCCGCCCTACCCGGGCTTCAAGGCGGCGTTCCGCGCCGCGCTCGTTCCCGCCGACCTGGCTGCGCGGCAGCCGCTGCCGGAAGACCTGGACGCCCAGATGGCGGCGAGCGCGGAGCCGCACCTGGTCCTGGCCCGGGCGCTCACCGCTGGCTTGGCCCGGCTCGCCGCCGTCCGCGGCCTGTTCGATGTCGTGGTGTTCTACCTGCCGGCGCGGTGGGAAGGACATTTCACTGCCGGCGAGTTCGACCTGCATGATCATGTCAAGGCGGCCGCGGCGCGGCTCGGGCTGCCGACCCAGATCGTGACCGATCAGGCGCTGGGCTATCACTGCCGGGCCTCGGTCGGCTGGCGGCTCGCGATGGCGCTGTATGCCAAGGCGGGCGGCATCCCGTACAAGCTCGCAGCGGGCGGGATGCTCGACCCCTCCGCCGCCTACATCGGCCTGGCGTACGGCATCCGCGGCGCGGGACGGCCAGGACACGGGTTCGTCGTGTGCTGCTCGCAGCTATTCGACGGCCAGGGCGGCGGCCTGGAATTCGTCGCTTACGACCTGACCGGCGACATCGACCCGGCGAACCCGCTGCTCTCCCGCGCCCAGATGCGCACCGTGCTGTCCCGCAGCCTGGGCATCTATGCTGACCGGCACGCCGGCCGGCGGCCCGGCCAGCTGATCGTCCACAAGGCCTTCGGGTTCACCGACGAGGAGACCCGCGGTGCCGCCGAGGCATGGGGCCGCGCCGAGGATCTCACCTGCGTCAGCCTGACCAGGGCCGCCTGGCGCGGGGTCCTGGTCACCGCCGCCAGGGACCCCCGTACCGGCGGTCCCCGCTACGGGTACGCCGTCGGCCGCGGCACCCTCGCCCAGCTCGACGGGCACAGCGCGCTGCTGTGGATCGCCGGCAACGCCAGCGACGCGACGCTGACCGGACATCCCTACCTGCAAGGCGGCAAGGGCACCCCCCGGCCGCTGCTGCTCACCCGCCACGCCGGCCGCGGGCCGCTGGCCGAGCCCGCCGCGCAGGTGCTGGCCCTGAGCAAGATGGACTGGAACAGCGACGCCCTGTACGGCAGCCTGCCCGCCACCGTCAGCTACGCGCAAGTGCTCGCCAAGGTCGTAAAGCACGAGAAGCTGCCCCCCATACCCTACGACTACCGCCTTCTCATGTAGCCGCAGCTGCCACAAGCGCCCGTCCGGATAGTCCGGATCGTGGATCATTACGTCAGCGTTTCCTGTCACGAGGTACCCGCTGGCGGGTTGTCCAGGCGCGGTGGCCGGGAGCGGTTCAGGGGGTGGTGAGTTCTCCGGGGCGCAGCGCGGCGGTCACGCCGCCGTCGATCAGCAGGTCTGCTCCGGTGATGAAGCCGACCTGGTGCCCGAGCAGGAAGGCGGCGGCCTGCGCGACCTCGTCGGAGGTGCTGAAGCGCTTGGCGGCGCATGTCGTGCGGACCTGTTCGAACCATTGGGCACGGGGGCCGGACAGTTCGTCGAGGGCCAGCGGGGTGATGATGACGCCGGAGCTGATGGTGTTGACGCGGGCTCCGCGTCTGTCCCAGGCGGCAGCGGCGGTCAGCACGCGCAGCGAGTTGGCCCGCTTGGCGAGCGCGTAGGCGTGCACCGTGGATCCGACCTGGCCCGGCTGCAGGAACGGCAGTGCGAGCAGCTGCGCGGCCGGAGTGGTCGCAAGCGCGTCCTCGATCTCGCGGGAGTAGGGGCTCTCCCGGTGCCCGGCCATGCTGGCGACCACGATGCCGGCCCCGCCGGGTGCGATGACGCGGGCGAAGGCGTCGAGGATGTAGGCGGTACCGGCGAGGTCGACTTGCATGATCCGCTCGATGCTCGCCTAGGTCGGGGAGACTCCGGCGGCGTGGATCACGTGGGTGACCGAGCCGAGCCCGGCGGCCGTGCCGGCCAGTGCCTCGACCTGGGCCTGGTCGGAGATGTCGGTGGTCTGGAGGGCTACCTCGTAACCGTCGGCGCGCAGCTGGCCGGCGGCAGCCTGGGTGGACGTGTCGTCGTGGGCGGCGAGCAGCAGGGTGCGGCCAGCGCCGACCTGGCGGGCGATCGCGGCGCCGATGCTGCCCGGGCCGATGACGACGACGACTTCTGTGGCTTCCGTGCTCATGTCAGGGTCCTTCCGGCCGGTCCGTGGCGTTCTGCGCCGTGTCGGGGGAGCGCGCCAGGCGCATGCTGGGGGTTCTGGGCTGGTGGCTGTGCAGAGGGGCGGAGGCTACGGTGCCTTAGCTGAACCAGGTCGGTGAGCGGGGGGTGTAGTGCTGTCCGAGGGCGCCGATCTCGTCACCGGTGAGCTGGATGCTGAGCGCGGCTGCGGCGTCGGCGAGGTGGTGCGCCCTGGTGGCGCCGACGATCGGGGCGGCGACCACGGGGTTGTTCAGTACCCAGGCCAGCGCGATCTGGGCCATCGGCACGCCGCGTGCTTCGGCGGTCCGCTGGACCGCGTCCACGATGGCCTGATCGCTGCCGAGGACGAGCGGCCGGCCGGACATGTCGGTCACCGGGTTCTTCTCCGCGCGGGTGGTGGACCGCTGGCCCCACGGGCGGGTCAGGTCGCCGGCGGCGAGCGGGCTCCACGGGATGCTGGCCACGTGCTGGTCGGCGAGCAAGCCGAACATCTCGCCCGATTGCTGAACCTGACTGACGGAAGGCTCCGGCTGCCCGACGGGACCGAAGCAGAGTTCCTCCGGACCGACACGAGCGACTGGGTAAGCATGAAACAGCTAACGATCATCGGTCAGGACACCCCGCCGTTCTAGACGGCGCTCAGGCTGCCTGGCCTTCCCGTCAAGGAGCCTTTGATGCCCGACCGCCAGGCCGATAGCCGTTCACTCAACTTCGCCGGCGATGTCGACGAGCAGGGGCGGCCCGCGGTGACACCGCCCAGGTTGCCGGACTGCGTTTCCCCCATGACTATGAGATTAGTCGTGGGAGTAGAACCGGCGCTGTCCTTATCAATGCGGTGGGCGCGGCCGAGCACGGCAACGGCGCAGAGCGGACACCGGCCTCCGGAGTGCCCACGGCACGGGTAGCGGCGAAGGCGCTCCGCACGGCGGCAACTCAAGGGAAGCGGTGCGCTGCGTGGGCCTTAACGCTCGCGCATATGCCGTCACGCCGAACGCCTAGGAAGCATACCTGCGTGACGGAGTGTGCGCGCAATGTGCTGGGCTGTGTAACCGCGGACCCGGATGCGGTCTAGCATGCTTTCTCCGCGGACTGCCCAGTTCACGGCCTCGGGCGGAATGCCGAGTGACCGGAGTTCCACGATCAGGTCAAGGTCGTCGGTGCGAAGACCGCTGGTCAGCCAGGCCCTGACCTCGCTAGGCGTGAACAGGTGCTGTGCCCAGCGCCATGCTTGCTGCTCGCTGAACTCCGGACCATGGTGCTCAACTTCACAGATGACCGCTGCGATTGTGCCCGGCCGCGGCTGGGGTGCCGGTTTCGGCCGACGACGCTTTGCCCGGACGGGTGCCTGCGATGGCAGCGTCTCGTCTCGTCGTCTGGATTGGAGATCTGGGTTGAGCTTGAGCCAGCCGAGAATACGTTGCTCTTCCTCGGAGAGGTAGATATTCAACAGCACCCCCATCAGAAACTTCGGGAACATAGTGGTTTTCAAGGTCGCCGTACTAGGCGTGGCGGATCAGGCGTGACGCGACGACCGCCAAAGGCTGAAATACCGCCGTAGGCTTCCGGCCGACGCCGGTCCCTGGAGTCTCTCCGCAGGAGCCACCGGCACGCGCTTTGTCCTAGTTAGCCACGGCTGGCGCTCAATATGACGTGCGACTCGCCGGTTCGCTGGACGTCAACCCGGCGCTGGGCGGCGCTGTCAAGCCCGTGTGTACGGGGAAGCGAGCTTGTTCGTAGCGGTGCTGCCACCGCAGTGTCGCTGCGCCTGTGGGCGGGCAGGCGGGGCAGGCTGGGTCGCGGGCGAGGATGCGAGCTGTGTTGGTTGCGGCTGCGGGCTTCAGGAACTGGAAGGTCACGTTGTTGGCACCGGGTATGTGCGGCGAGAGTGGCTGGCCGAGGAGGAGCTTGATGGTTTCGGCGGCGAGCATGGTGCCCGCCATGACGCTGGTGAACCCGGCGGCGAACCTGGGCGGGGGCTCGGGGGCGTCGCTGCGGAGGGTGGCGAGGAGCCGGTCGCCTACTTCGTCGCAGCCTGGCTGGTCGAGCCAGCGGCGGACGGTTGCTTCGCTTACGTCCGCTTGCTCGGCGAGAGCGCGGATGGCCGGCGCGCCGCCCGCGCGGACTTGGGCGCGGAGGTCATCATCGGCGGGGAGCGGCTCGGGCGGGTTGTAGCAGCGCAGGCATGCCCCTTGGCCGGGCGGCCCGGCTCGGAGCGTCTCCGCGCGCAGGTCGCGGGTGCTGGCGGACAAGATCCGTGGCGGGTACCGGTCCTGGAGCGCTTCACGGGCACGGTTAGTGTCTACCGCCGATACGAGGATGCCAGGAGTGGTCCCGAGGTCTTCGAACCGGGCCTTGCGCGGGTCCCACATGACGGTGGCGTCGTGGCAGATGCGGGCGGCCTCGGCTGCCTTCGGCTTGCCGAGGCTGGCGGCGCCGAACAGCGGGCACCGGTTCAGGTTGCTGTTCGTGACCCCGGCCTTGTCCGCGTCGGCGATCAGCACGCTCCCGCAGACTCCGGGAGTTGCCCAGATCGCGTGTATCCAGACTGTACCGACCGCGCCCGCGCCAGCGAGCGCGATCCCGGACATGTCCACGTCCGGGATCGTGGCCGGGGCACAGGACGCCGGGCTGAGGGTGAGTGCCTGTGTCCAGCAGTCCCAGCCGACAGCCTGGGCGGAGGCGCCATAGACACTGGCCGGAAGGCGGGCGCGCAGGTACACCTCGGCGGCTGCGAGGGCCGCGGCGACGTACGGCCCGAACGGCAGGTTGCTGGCCGGATCGCCGGCCAGCAGCGGCTGGTTTGAGATTCCTCCCCACCAGCCGTGACCGGCGGCGTAGCGCGCGCCTGGCCATTGCGCCGCATCGGGATGGGGGCCGCCGGTGATGATGACGGTGTCGCCTGCCTGGGGGTGATCGGCTGCCTCCACCGGGACGGCGCCGATGGCCTGCCCGCCGGCCACGAGCGCGTCGCAGAGAGGAATGTCACGGCTGGCCAGCGGGATGACGCGGCCGGCGACCGGCACGAGCGGCGGGCAGGTCACCCGGACGATGGTGACGATCCCGACGGCGCGTGCGAGCAGGTTGACCAGCATCCAGGCCGTGTGCTGGGCCGCGGCTAGGTGCGCGGTGCCCGGCGCGGCCACCACCGCGACAGCCACCTGCCGGGTCTTGCTGAACGGCTCAAGCCGTCCGCCGAGGTCGCCTTCGTGCCGGTCGGAGATGCGTTCCACGTGCCGCTCCTGTGATCGATGAGGCCGGGGACGAGGCGGACCAGGCGGCTCGCCTGGTCCGGGTCGAGGCGCCGCCACCCAGCTGGCTCGCGGAGGTGGACGCCTGCCTGCGCCGGCCGCGGGGCACCGGCTGCGTGGTGGGGCAGGACCAGTGACAGCGCGCCGTCGCGCTGGCTGTAGGCGCGCTGGTCGTCGGTCGGCGAGTGCCGGGTGCAGGCGTTGCCGTGGGTGTGGACCTGCGCGAGCCGGACCAGGCCGAGCGGGGTGAAGTGCGCGCCGGCCTGGGCCATGGCCTCCGGGCTCACCCGGAAGTTGAACGGGGTGGTGACCGCGTCCGGCACCGTGACCGTGGTGGCTACGCCGTGCACGGTGCCGTCGTGGTCGCGGAACCGGATGCCGTCGAGGTAGGCGATGCGCTCATGCCCGGGCGGCGCGTCCTGGAACGCGGCGAGCAGGGTGTCCCACACGGGCTCAGGGATCGTCAGCACCGGCGGGTCCCTGGTAGTTCGGGCTGTTGAGCGCGTCCTGGACGCGGTTGAGGGTGGCGGCCAGGGTATGGCGTCCCTGCCGCCATTGCTGCCCGGCGGTGGGTCCGTGGCCGGTGATGTAGTACTCGAAGGTCATCGAGCAGCACACCAGCTGCCGGGCGACGCCGTCGGCGAAGTTGCCGTACCCGGAATGGATGGCGAACCACGGCAGCTCGGGGACGTTCGGGAGCCACCGGCTCCCGGCAGGCGCCTCGGTCCACCCGTCCCGGCCGGGCGCGTTTGCGGTAGCCGGCCGGGGCGGGCAGACGAAGGCGGTTGTCGGCGGGTACCTGTCGTAGTACTCGGCGCCTAGCTTGAGGTGATACCCGTCGCGCTGGCCGTCTGGCCGGGTCCCGGTGACGGTGACGACCAAGTGCATCGCGTCGAGCCAGGTGAACGCCCACCCGCGCTCCCGTGCCTGCGGGCTGGCGCTGACCCGGGCCACGTGATCCGCGAACACCGCGGCGGCGATCTCGGGATCGGCCGGGGCCGGGACGACCGTCACGCTCCCGCGCCTCCGGTCCCGCCGACGAAATCCCAGCGCAGGTCCGGGCAGTGCCCGGCCCGCAGGTAGTCGGCGATGGTCAGCGCGGAGTACTGATAGACGTCGGTGCCGCCGTGCTGGCAGGTCAGCCGGTCATCGGTTTCCCGGGTCAGCCGGAACTCGCTGTACATGGTGTCGATGACCGCGCCGACGGTCTCGCTGTCCGGCACCCGCAGCCGGAGGGTGTCCCCGCTGTCCTTGTTGTCGATGGTCACGACGCGGCGGTGGTCACCCGGCTCCGGCGCGCCGCCAGCCACCTCGTCTTCGCCGATCACCTCGATGGCAGTCGTCTGCTCGCTCACCCCGTACTCCCGTTCTTGACAATGACCGGGACGTTCCCGGTCGGGAACGAGGATAGCGTTCCCGACCGGGAACGCGCTACTGTCTACCGTGAACATGAACGGCGCGCCGCTGTCCGACCTCGAACTCGCCCGGCTGGAGTATCCGGGAACGCCGGACGCCCAGCTAGTGATCGAACTCGCCCAGCGCACCCTCGACGAGCTGGCCATGGAGCCGCCCGTCAGCCACAAGATCATCGCGTCCATGCGGGATATCGACCAGATCGAGGAGACCGACCTGCCATGGGCCGGATGCCTGGTCCGGGACGGCGACAGGTTCGTGATCAAGCTGCGCGCCGCCGACACTCGTGGCAAGAAGCGCTTCACCGCCTTCCATGAGGTCAAGCACACCTACATGCCCGGGTTCGCGCTGGCCCCCCAGTACCGCTGCGACCCCGCCACCCCACCCGACGTGGCACGCGACCGCGACCCGGGCCTGGAAGCCCTCTGCGACCTCGGCGCGGTGGAGCTGCTCCTGCCCCGCAGGCACTTCCTGAACGACCTGGACGGCAACACCCCCACGCTCACGCTCGCCAGCCAGCTCGCCGAGCGCTACGACGCCAGCCTGGAGGCAACCGCCCGCCGGATCGTCACGCTGCGCCCGACCCCGACGCTGCTCATCGCGCTGGAGCCGTCCTGCACGGTCAGCGCGCCGCACGATGAGCCGAAGCTGCGCGTGAAGCGGGCATACCGCAACGCAGGCTGGCCGTTCATACCGCCAAACAAGTCGGTTCCCCCAGGCAGCATCCTCACCAGCCCGCTATCCGGCGAAGCCGTCAACGAAGTCAGCACCCTGACCGGGCTGACCGCCACCCCCATAGGTCCCGTCCACATCAGCGCGGACCTCTATCCGTACACAGACGACCGAGGGGATCAGCACATGCGCGTTCTCGCACTCATCACACCCGTCAGCCAGCCAGGGCAGCACAACCATGCCGCCTGAACAGCACGACGCCAGCAGACCCGCCAGCGGCGGGATCGGCGATCAGATCCGCCGGTTCCGGGAGGAACGCGGGCTGAACCTCAGCCAGCTCGCCGCAGAAGCCGGAGTCAGCAAAGGCTACCTGTGGACCCTGGAAAACGATCAGGACGCGCGACGCCCCTCAGCAGACACGCTCTATGCAATCGCCAAAGCGCTCGGCGTCACGATGTCAGACCTGATGGGCCGCAAGCTCCTGCCGGCCGCAGCCCCCCAGGTACCGGACAGCCTCCGCGAATTCGCGGACGAGGAAAGAATCCCGGAAGCCGACCTGTCCATGCTCGCATCCATTCAGTTCCGCGGCGAGCAGCCCCGCACTAAAGAACGATGGCGCTACATCTACACCGCTATCACCACAAGCAGGGCAATCGACGCGGCCAAGCCCACGTCAGGTCTTGAGAACCGGCGAAAAGCTCCATAGCCCGCAGTATCCGCCCGCGCAGGTCAACGACCCAGACCCGTGCGGAACCAGCTGATTACGTGATGACGTCCGCAACGATTAAGGACACCGACCTCAGACCAGATGCGCGGGCTCCGCGATGGCCTCGAAGCGGAGCGGGAGACCGGAGGGCATCCGAGGCTTTTGTATAGCTTCGATCACGGCGCGTTGCGGCTCCGCTGTTTCGCCTATCTTTGTGATGGAACGGTCCGACTGGACGAGGGAGTTTGCCAGCAGTGCGAGGAGTACCCCACGCCGGAAAGCATCGTTCTCCTCGGTTAGTGCCACGCGAACGGCCTCACCCGATTCGGGAGGGTCACGGTCCAGGCCGTTACGGTATCCGGCGAGAAGCTGGGCAAGGTACGGCACTTTCCCCTCCGAGGAGTGCGCACAGGCGGATGGTGGATTGGGTACTGACAGTAGCCGGGGGGTACGACATTGAGCGTTGACCTGGATCGTCTCAAGCCGAGGACGCAGGTCCGGTTCCCCGGAGTCGACGAGCTGGTTACCCTTGTCGCCGTCACCCCAGGCCCATACTGGGAGTTCTACTTCGACGGCCCTTCCGGCCCTGGCAGGCGCGTGCTGGCCGAATCCGAACTTGACGGAATCCAGATATCCGACGAGCCCGAGGAACTGCGCTTCGACGGCGACCCGCTCCAGTTCCGGCTCGGAGTTGAGGCTCAGCGGATCGATGTCGCCTTCGCCTACGAGATGGCCGCCGTCGCGGTGTCGAACATCCAGCCGCTACCGCATCAGCTTGAGGCTGTATACGACTGCTTTCTCCGTGAGCCTAGATTGCGGTTCCTGCTCGCCGACGATCCCGGCGCGGGCAAGACGATCATGGCCGGCCTGTACATGAAGGAGCTGATCCTTCGCCGTGCCGGGGACCGGCTGCTCGTGGTAACCCCCGCTAACCTGCGCCCGCAATGGATCAGGGAGCTGTCCGAGCGGTTCCAGCTCGACTTCGTACAGCTAGGCGCCGGCCAGTTCGATTCGTCGCTGACCGAGAACCCATGGGATCAGCACGACCACATCGTGGTCAGCCGGGACTTCCTGCGCACTCCCCGTGCCCGGGAAGCGTTCGAGGCCGCGGAGAAGGACTGGGACCTGGCCGTGGTTGACGAGGCGCACGGCTTCACGCTGTCGGTCAACGGCGAAGGGCACATCAGCAAGAAGAGCGAGCGGTACAAGGCCGCGGAATCGGTTGCGCGGCGCAGTCACCGGCTGGTCCTGATGACCGCCACGCCGCACTCTGGGCACAATGCCAGCCTGTGGGGCCTGCTGCGTCTGCTTGACATGGATGCTTATGGGGATCGCTGCCCGCGGGAGATCCAGGTCCCGCCGCAGCAGTTCCGCAAGGTCTCCAAGGAGATCATGCGGGACATGTCCGGTGAGCTGTTGTTCAAGAAACGCCACCCCAGGCGCATCGAGTACACGCTGACCGCCGACGAGCAGCAGCTCTACGACGCGGTCACCGACTTCGTAGCCAACAAGCTGCGGGCTATCCGCGGCGAGCAGTCCCGGACGACCGCAAGCTTCGCTCTCACCACCATGCAACGGCGCACCGCCTCCAGCACCCGCGCGATCAGACGCACGCTTGAGCGGCGCGTTGCCCGGATCGACAAGGCCCTCGAAGACCCCGCCGCCTACCTGCGCAACCGCCGGGACTTCCAGGCATCCCTGGCGTCCAACGGCGACGATCTCGACGACCTGGACGAAGACACCCGCTGGCAGCTGGAGGAACAAGCGCTTGAGGAATGGCTGCCGGACACGGTCGCGGAGCTGGAGGCCGAGCGGGCGATGCTGCTTCCGCTGCTCGCCATGGCCCAGGAGGTCGAGGCCAGGCGAGTGGAGCGGAAGCTGACCGAGCTTCTCGACGTGGTCCATAACCTGGGTCTGAGGGAAGACCGCCGCAAGCAGCTGCTGATCTTCACCGAGCACAAGGACACCCTGGATTACCTGGTCGAGAACCTGTCCGCAGACTTCGAAGTCGCCCAGATCCACGGGCAGATGAAACTGGCCGAGCGGATCGAGCAAGAACGGTACTTCCGGGAAACAGCGCAGATCATGGTGGCCACCGAAGCCGCCGGGGAAGGCATCAACCTCCAGTTCTGCCACCTGATGGTCAACTACGACATCCCGTGGAACCCCAACCGGCTGGAACAGCGGATGGGCCGCATCCACCGCATCGGGCAGACCGACGAGGTGTACATCTTCAACCTGGTCGCCACCAGCACCCGCGAGGGCTACGTCCTCAACGTGCTGCTGAAGAAGATGGAGAACATGGGCATCGCGCTCGGCGACAAGGTCTTCGATGTCGTGGGCCAGGCCATCGGCACCAACCTGCGCGAGGTGCTGGAGGCCGTCATCGCCGGGGAGATCTCCCAGGAAGCCGCCGCGGCGACGTTCGGCGGCGAGGAGGTCGATCCGGCCACCAGGGCGCGGGCCGAGGAACTGCTGGAAAACGCCCTCGCCCGGCATCACCTGGACTGGGAAACCGAGCGGGACCGGGCTGCGCGTGCCGAGGAACGGCGGCTTCCGCCGCGGTATTTCGGACGCTTCTTCGAAGACGCGATTACCTACGCAGGCGGGAAGGTCACCAAGCGCCTCGACCCTGGCACCTGGCGGGTTGACCGCACACCGGACATCCTGGTCGCCCAGAGCCGCACCGCCCCGGGGCTGCGCCGGATCGCTCCCGAGTACAAGCGGCTCACCTTCGACAAGTCCATCGCAACCCGGCCGCGTCTCAGCGAGGAAGACGCATCACTGCCCGCCGCCGAGCTGTGCGGGCCAGGCCACCCGCTGTTCGACGCGCTGGTCCGCTACATCGCCGAGCGCACCGGCCCCGAGGTGGCCAAGGGCACGGTGTTCTTCGACCCGGACATCGACGAGCCCGTGGTGCTTCGGTTCCTCATCGGCGATGTGGTCGACGGCAACGGCGAGATCGTCCGCCGCACACTCGCCGCGGCCCGCGTCTTCCCCAATGGCCGCACCGAACAAGCGCCAGCCACCTCTTTGTTCGACGTTGTTCCCCCGACTGACACAACGCGTCCCGTGCCCGAACAGGCCATGTCGGTAGCCGCGCAGACCGACCCGCAGCTGGTGATGTGGGCAAGGCAGCACCT
>Ga0335076_10003788_pt1 | contig 15228 bp, 13 predicted proteins | sample Lox_Sample_25_FD_206717 | JGI IMG/M metagenome (GOLD analysis project Ga0335076, IMG submission 206717) | Soil microbial communities from Loxahatchee National Wildlife Refuge, Florida, United States - Lox_Sample_2.5 | ecosystem: Environmental > Terrestrial > Soil > Wetlands | place: USA...
GTTGACGTCGAAGGTGGAGGCATCGCCCGAGGGACCCATGTGATTGGAGGTGGTGCGGGCCATGGCGAGCGGCGTGAAGCCCCCGGCCTGGGCGCCGCTCGGCTCGAACTTCGGTTCGACCAGGTCGCGCGGCTTGAAGTTCGGCGTGTCGGAGTTGGAGACGTTCTCGGAGAGCACGCGCTGGCGCTCTTGGTGCCATTGCATCTTGGTCCGCAGGGCCGCCAGGGTCGGAAGATCGTTGATGGACATCGCGCCGCTCCGCTTGTCGCAGGCACGAATGCCTACTAGGCAGAATTTGCCGCGTGTATGGTTAATAAGCGGTTAAGGCGAATGCCCCTGGGCCGGAGTGGTATTGGGCGGGCCGCACCACCGGGATCAGCGGAAGTCGGCGATTTGAGCGCATTTTCGCCACGAATACGCAATTAACCGCATCCGTTCATCGGCGCCAAAATCCCAAGAAGTCGTTTTGGCCCTGCCGATTCATAGGTTATTAAGAGTAATGGGCGGCAGGTTCTGCCGTGGGGTGTTAAGATGTTCCGATCCCGGGCTCCGTTCGCCGATCGGTTTTCGGTTTAATGCGTTCGACAAACGCGGGGGGTTGATAACAGCCCTTTTCCTCGGGGACAGAGCATGCAGGCAGTGACCTTTTTCTTCGCTTTTGTGGCCGTACTGGCCCTGATCGGCGTCGCCGCCTGGCTGGTACGCCGATTCGCGAGCAACCGCCTCGGCACCAACACCCAGCGCGGCCGGATGCCCCGGCTTGCCGTGATCGATGCCGCGGCCGTGGATGGCCGTCGCCGCCTGGTGCTGGTGCGGCGCGACAATATCGAACATCTCCTGATGATCGGCGGCCCGAGCGATATCGTCGTGGAGGCGAATATCGTCCGCGCGACACCCCAGCGCGAGGCATTGCCCGCTCGACCCCCGGGCGTGGAAGCGCCGCCGCCCCGCGTCGTGCCGATGCCGGATGCCGCAAGGATGCCGGATGCCGCAAGCTGGCTCGATGACGCCGCGCGCGGCGACGGCTTCGATCACCCGCCGCAAATGCCGGAACCGCCGCCGCGTCCGGCGCGGCCGTCCTTCGCCGACGAGGTCCGCCGCATGCCGCCGCCGGCAGCGGCCGAACGGCGCGTCGATCGCGGCGATCGCAACGATCTTTTGGCCGGCTTTGCCGCCGAGCCGCTGTCTCCGCGTCCGGAACCGCGCCTTGAGCCGCGTCCGGAGCCGAGGATAGAGACCGCAAGGCCCGATCCAAGACCGGAACTAAGACCGGAATCGCCGAGGCTGGAGCCGCGCCCCGATTCCATGCCGCCGCGCATGCCCCGCGGCGAGCCGATGATGCCGCGTTCGTCGCGCCTTGCGGAGACCGCGAAGGCACCGTCAATGCCACCGCCGATGCGCGCGCAGGAACGCCCCATCGTGACGCCACCGCCTCCACCTCCTCCGCCCGCTGCGAACGCAGATCAAAATCTCGCCGAGATGGCCCAGCGCCTCGAGGCCGCGTTGCGTCGGCCGGGTGGCGACCCCGCGGCGGCGCTGGTTGCGCCGGAACCGCCTCCGCCGCCCCGCGCGCAGCGTCCCGAACCGGTCGCTCCTCCGCCGCCGGTGCCCGTGCCGAAGACCACGTTTGAGAATCTGGAAGACGAGATGGCTTCCCTGCTCGGCCGCCCGAAATCCTCCTCTTCGTCGTGAGCCTTGCGAAAGCCCCGCGTAGAGTTTTTTTCCTTCTCCTGACATTGATTGCCGCAGCAGCGCTCGCGGAGCCTGCGGCTGCGCAGGACATCAGCATCAATCTCGGCGGCGCCGGCGGTGGCGGCGTTACCGAACGCGCGATCCAACTGATCGCCCTGCTCACGGTGCTTTCGATCGCACCGTCGATCCTGATCATGATGACGTCGTTCACCCGGATCGTGGTGGTGCTGTCGCTGCTGCGCACCGCGATGGGCACCTCCACGGCGCCGCCGAACTCCGTCATCATCGCGCTGGCGATGTTCCTCACCGCCTTCGTGATGGGACCTGTCCTGCAAAAGTCCTACGACGACGGCATCCGCCCCTTGATCGCCAACCAGATCACGGTGGAGGACGCCCTCCAGCGCGCCTCCGTGCCGCTGCGCGGCTTCATGGAAAAGAACGTGCGCGAGAAGGACTTGAAGCTGTTCATGGATCTGTCGGGTGAGCCGCCGCCGGCGACGCCGGCAGAGCTGTCGCTCCGCATCCTCGTGCCGGCCTTCATGATCTCGGAACTGCGACGCGCCTTCGAGATCGGCTTCCTGCTGTTCCTCCCCTTCCTGATCATCGACCTCGTCGTAGCCTCGGTCCTGATGTCGATGGGCATGATGATGCTGCCGCCGGCCGTGGTGTCGCTGCCCTTCAAGCTGATCTTCTTCGTGCTGGTCGACGGCTGGTCGCTGGTCGCAGGCAGCCTGGTGCAGAGCTACGGGGGCTGAGGCGAAGCCTCATTCCGGGGCGCGCGAAGCGCGAACCCGGAATCTCGAGGGGCTCATGCGCAAACTAGCGCTACCGTCCCGGCCGCCGCCGGTTATGATACGTGCGGGAAACACCCGGGAACCGCGCCATGCAGCAGCAAAGCTTCGACCGCTCAGCCGAGGACCTCGGCAACTCGATCCATCTCGAACATGTCAACGTCCTGGTCCCCGACCAGCGGCTGGCGACCTTGTTCTACATCACGGGGCTGGGACTGACCCGCGACCCCTATCTGATGGTCTCCGACAGCAACATGTGGGTGAATGTCGGCCGCAGCCAGTTTCATCTGCCGGCCGGTCCGGCCCAGGTGCTCCGCGGCCATACCGCGCTGGTGATCCCGGGCCGCAAGGCGCTCCTTGATCGCCTTGCCGCCGTCGCGCCCAAACTCGAAGGCACCGCCTTCTCGTTCCGCGAGCACAACGACTATGTCGAGGCCACCTGCCCCTGGGGCAATCGCGTCCGCGTCTATGAGCCCGACGCCGAGCGCTTCGGGCGGATCGCACTCGGCATTCCCTATGTCGAGTTCGATGTGCCGGTCGGAACGGCCAAGGCGATCGCCGCCTTCTATCCTGCAATCATGGACATCCCGGCCGAGTTCAAGAACGGCGACGGCCATGTCGCTCGCGTGAAGGTGGGCAAGGACCAGTATATGCAATTCCGCGAGACCGACGCGCCGCAGCCGGAGTTCGACGGCCATCACGTGCAGATCTACATCACGAACTTCTCAGGCCCCTATCAGCGCCTGCTGAAGCGCGGCCTGGTCTCCCAGGAAGACAATCAATACCAGTACCGCTTCAAGGACATCGTCGATCTCGAAAGCGGCAAGCTCCTCTTCACCGTCGAGCACGAGGTGCGCAGCGCCACGCATCCGATGTATCTGCGCGCCCTCGTCAATCGCGACCCGACGCAGACCAACCGCAACTACGCGCACGGCCACGACCAGCTCGCCTGGACGATGGACCCCGACGAGTACGACAAGCGATAAAAAAGCCAATTGCGTCCGACCACATGAGGTCGGACGCAAACGATCGGCCCGTGATCACTCTGCCGATGCGGACGGCGCCGGCTGTGGTGTCGCTAACGGCGCAGCGACCGGAGCGGCTTCACCCGAAGCGAGGATGCGCGTCAGCAGCCATTTGGTGAGTCCAGGCGCGGTATATTTCGCGATCATGCCGGCGGCGAGGAACAGGTCAGCCAGCGGCAACACGCGATCGCCGAGGACAACCCAGGCCAGCGTGATCGTCCGCGTGCCGCTGACCAGCCCGGCCGTAAGCGCCGCCGTCCGGCCGAAGCGCCAGAACAGCAGCGTGCCGAGGATTTCCGCGCCAAACAGCAGCAGATAGGCCATCGCCACGAAGGCAAGGCTGTTCTGGGGCTGCGCGAGCAGATGCGCCTGCATGCCCTTCATCGAGCCCATGCCCGCCAGGAACATGGCGCAGACGGCGACGCCGGTCATGGCCTCCGGATTTTCCTTGACGAAAGTCCCGGCAAAACGCTTGACCAGCACGGAGGCAACGAATGCACCGCCGATGAGGAAGACCAGCTCGGCGCAGGTCGACAGCGGATCGATATCGAGGTGATAGCCGCCGAGCAGCGAGGCCAACGCCGGGATGTAGAACGGCGAGGCCGCCGTGCCGACGACCGTGGTCATCAGCGCAATCGGAATATTGAGTTTCAGGATCGCGGCGAACGCCACACATGCCGGACTTGCGGGCACCAGTGCCCAGAACAACAGCCCCTGCGTCAACTCGGGACCGGGGTGACCGAACATGATGATCACGAACATGATCAGCGGAATGCCGAAGGTCGCCCACAGAATGATCAGAACGTTGCGCCGCATGTGTGCGACTTCGCCGCCCAAGGCCTTGGTATCGAATTTGAGAAAGGAACCGAACGTGAAGATAAAGATCGCAATCGAAAGATAAGGCCTCGCCAGATCGGCCATCGCCGGTATGGCGAGGCCGATGAGGACGCCCGCAATAACGATCAGGGCGCCATTCTGCCCTGCCCAACGCAGTAGTGCTTTCATGAGAAATCTCTCCGTGATGAAATGAAATGAGCCGCGCGAACATTCCCTGCAAGAAATCCGCCGACGGCCGCGTGAGCAAAATCACAGACGACGTCTGCTCACGTGCACTTGAATGAACGCGCACGAATTAGCTTCAGCGCTGCCTATTGTTCGAGCCGGCGACGTGAGGTCGGCGGCGAGAATGCCGAGGCGGACGTCGCGTGAACGTCAAGCGTCCGCGGCTTGCGCGCGGAAGATGCTCTCGGTCGCCGGTATTTTACGACCGCTCGCGCGCGTTCAATCTTCCCAATCTCGACACATCGCCGCCGCTGCTGTGACAAGCCGCAATCGCGATTAAAGCGCAAACATGGCAGAAGGTCGCGACTCAGCAAAAATCAAGGAGCAGTCGCGCAATGTTGAGTGCAGACGACAATGAGAACAAGCCGATCGGAAAGGTGAGCCAGCGAAAGAAGACCGAGGGCAGCAAGAAGAACGAACCGCGGAAGCGCAAGGACGCTCAAAAGAGCGCACAACCGGCCCCGAAGCCGGATCAATTGCTGGAAGCCCTTCAGCGCCTCGGTGCACAACCCGACGAGGTTATCGCGCCGGTGGCCGAACCGGTGGCGAGCGCGCCGGTCATGCCGATCGAAAGTGCCCCAAGCGAAACCGCTCTCGTCGAAACCTTGCCGGCTCCGGTAGCCCAGCCTGTTGACGCAACGCCGGTCAGCCTGCGGACCATCGCCGACGCCTATGGCGACTATTCCAAGAAGTCGCTTGAGCAGACCAGTTCGTTTGTCGCAAAGCTTGCTGGCGCCCGCTCGCTCGCCAACGCCTTCGAGCTGCAAACCGCCTTCGCGCGCGAGGCGTATGAGACCTTCATGGAGCAATCCAGAAGGATCCGCGAACTGCACCGGGAGCTCGCAAAGCAGCGATTGACCAAGCTGGAAGGTTTTGTCTGGATGACGCGAGGGCGGTGATTGTCGGACGCCTCGGCGTGTGAGGCGCTACCCCTTCACATCGTACTGCTTGGCCAGATGGTCGCCAATCTGCACCAGCATCGCGACTGCTTCGGGATAGCCGGGCTTGTCCTCGGTTGCCTTGTCGGCGCTGGCGCGAAACTCCCAGCTTTCGCCATCGCGAATGACTGAGATCGCCATGCCATCGGGGGCGTCCACATGCGCCTTCAGCTCCGTCCTCGCCATCGCGATGAGTTCGGCTTCAGTCTTGACTGGCTTGCTCATGATAGCGGCGTCTCCCGGCCCGTTGTTATGGGACGAGAGGTTGCCGCTTTGATCGGCGCTTGTCGAGAGCAGCAAGCTACCCGCCGACCCGCCTGATGCCGACGATCTGCGGCAGCGAGCCGGTCGGGTTGTTGTCGGCCTGCGGCCGCGCCGATCCGTCGGGGAAGCGCGCCTTCATCTCGCGGATGAAGCCGTCGAGCGTATCGACGCCCGCTGCCATCTTGGCGATCGCGGCAAAGTCGGACGAGTTGCCGGCGGCGGGCTTGCTTGCGATATCGAAGGCGATCCGGTCCGCCTCCCCGCTCATCAGCGGCGCGTATTTTTCGCGGAAGCGCGCCAGCCCGATCGCGTCCTCGGCCAGCGCATAACCAACGACGGCGCGGATCACGTCGCTCTTCTCGACCGGGTTGAGCGGTTTGAAGTCACGCCAGCGATCGCCGTAATAGAGTTCGATCTGCTCGGAGGACTCGCGCCAGCGCCGCGCTGCCCAATAGATGTCGGAGCGCAGCCGCACCGCCTCGCGGCCCGAGATGTTCGAGACGATGTCGAGCGCCAGGTCATAGCGGCCGACGTCGCTCTGCGCCCGCGCTTCGAGCAGCAAGCGCTGCTGCCGCAGCTCGCCCGAGAGATCGGCGATCCGGGTGGACCGAAGGGCTTCGATGGCGAGATCCGGCTTGCGGTTCATCAGATAGACCATCGCGAGCTTCGCGGCGACCTGGGCGCGCGCCGCGCCCTCGAGCCGATGACTGACCTGGTATTGCAGGAGCTCGGCGGCCTGATCCAGCAGGTCGACGGCGGTCAGGCGATCGGCAAGGCGACGGATCATCTCGTCGCCGCGCCGGCCGATCGGCGTCAGCTCGCGAAATTCGTAGAACATGCCGAGCGCATCGATCGGCGGCAGGTTGTCGCCCTTGGAGCTCAGGAAAATGTCGGAGAACAGTGCCGATGCCTGATCCTGAGCCTGGCGCGAAACTTCCGAGTTCGGCTCGAGCTTGGTCGCGATACGCGAGGCCTGGAGCGATTCCGAATAGTGGCCCGTTTCACTGTAGATCTGCGCCAGCATCTGCAGCGTCCGCACTTCGGTCGCATCGCCGCGCCAGATCGCCGCGAGCGTCTCGAGCTCGCGCAGCGCATCCTCCTGGCTGATCTCGTTGCGCTTCTGCTTGAGCACGACCTCGAGCAGCTTGGCGCGCGCCGCCGCGTGCCGGTCGAAGGACGCCGCGGCGAACTTGTATTCGTCGAGCGCGTCCTTCTCGTGACCGAGCGCCTCCGCAAGCCGCCCGGACAACACCGCGACCTGCGGCTTCAGCTCGTCGGTCACTCCGATCACGTCGAGCTCGGCGTGCCGCTTGGCCGCGCCGGCAAAATCCCTGACCTCGAGCGAGGCGCGCATGGCCTCGATGGTGACAAGGCGCTGCATGTCGATCGGCAGCGCGGCAATGGCGAATTCGACGTTCTTGAATTTTTCGCGCGCGTCCGCCCATTTGCGCTGCCTGGCATAGGCAAGCGCCTTCCACAATTGCGAGTCGTAATTGTTGCCGATCGCGGGATTGTCGAGATCCTTGATCGCGGCCTGCGGCCGGTTGATCAGGATGCTCGCGATCGCATGCACCATCAGCGCCGGAAACTGTTCGAACTTCGGATTGGGTTCCGAGAGCAGGAATTCGGTCTGCCCGCGCGCTTCCGCATAGAAGCCGCGCGCCATGTAGAACTTGGCCAGCGCCAGCCGCGCCTCGCCACGCTGGTCCGGCTCGGCGAGCGCGGCGGTCCGGATCAGCTCGTTCTCGCGCGCGAGAAAGGGCTCCTTCTGGTTCTTGTTCCACTCGTCGATGTCGAAGATCGGACGCACCGCGATCGGCGCACGCTCGGAGGTGATGTCGACGGAGGATATCGTGAGCCCGCCGGGCTTGCCGACGATGGTCTTGTCCGGTGAGACCTCGACTGCGATGGTGTCCGAGTTGGGACGGATGGCGATGCCCTGGGCGGTGTCGAGCAGCGAGAAGTCCACAAAATCCTGCCGCTTGATGAAGCCGCGGATCGGAGGCGCGCCCGTCACCACCATCAGCGTATCGCCGGCGTCCGGATCGACTATGCGATGCAGCAGGCCTGGATGGGTGAACGGCACGACGATATTGGCGAGCGCCGGATCGGTGATGTTGCGCAACACCATCAGCGGCTGCGGCGGGGTCTGGACCTTGTCGGCGAAGGTGAGGATCCAGCTCGCGCCGCTGGCGTGCTCGTCGGTGACCAGCGAATGCATCAGCGGGCGATTGAGGCGAATACGGATCGCCTGCCCCTTGTCGATGGGCATGCGGCTGACATCGCCGATGATCGCCCCGCCCTTGGCGCGGATCGGCTCGACGTCGAGCGGGCGTTCGGAGTCGAACACCAGCCAGACCGTATCGCCGCGACGGAACGATGCCGCGGGCGTAGCGTTCGGAAACGAAAACGTCAGCCGCAGGCCGTCGCTGTCGCGCCAGGCATCCACGCTGGCGGCCTCCGCAGGCCCTTTGGCCTCGGCAGCAGGCGGCGCTGGTGCCGCCGCCGTCATCTTTTTCGGCGCCTCGGCCATTGGCGCTTCGGCCTTTGGGGCTTCTACCTTGGGGGCTTCTACCTTGGGGGCGTCTTTGGGAGCATCGATCTTCGGCGCTTCGACTTTGGGTGCCTCGATCTTGGCAGCGTCGGTCTTGGCGGCGTCGGACTTGGCAGCTTCGGACTTGGCAGCTTCAGTCTTGGGCATGTCGACTTTGGGCGCGTCGATTTTCGGCGCCTCGACCTTGGGATCGACCTTGGGCGCTTCCGCCGAAGCTTGAGGCATCTCCTTCGGCGCTTCGGGCGCAGGCGGCGCCGGCTCGGCGCTGACATGCTGCTGGCCCTGCTCCGAGGACGGAGGGGCCGTCGGCGCTTCCGCCTCCGCCTTCTTGTCCATCTTCATCTGCCGGGCGATCGTCTCCGAGGTCGGCGGCGTGATCTCGTCCGGCTGACGCGCAGGTGGATCGGGCTGACGCGCGGCCGGCTTCTCGGTTACGGGCGCACCCGCGTCGCGCGATACTTTGGCGACCTCGGCTGCCGCCGATTTCGCCCGGTCCGCCTGCTGGAAGGCGACGTCGATGATGTAGTTCTTGTCCTCGCGGAAGGAGTGGACGTCGACGTCGCCGATCAGCTCGATCTCGACCCAGGTCTTGTCGCCCTCGATCTTCTGATCGATCGAGGCGATGTTCGGAGGCGCCGCGATCTTGGCATCCGCGAGATCGAAGGTGAGCAGCGTGGAAAACTGCAGCGTCAATTTCTGGTCGTTGAGCACCGACGAAGCGCCGACGCCGTCCGGCATCTCGAAGACGAAACGAACGAAGGTCGGCTGCACCAGCGCGCGGACACGTATGGCGGGACGCTTCTTGGCTATCGCCTCGGCGCGCTGCTGGCGGAGCGCGCGCTCGGCAGCCCTCGCCCGCTCGGCAAGCTCGCGCACCACCTCCATCGGCAAGGGCGGCGGTGGCCCGCTCCAGTTGTCGGGCAGGAAATCGACGAACAGCCGCTCGCCGGCCGTCATGGTGTTGATCCTGGCCCGCTGTGCCAGCGACAGCCGGATCGCGGTGCCGTCGGGATCGCTCCGCGCCGACGAGATGAAGTCGGGCACCGCCTCGGACAGGCGGTCGACATTGACGTCGACCGGGTGCTCGAAGCGGATGATGATGATGGAGCCCGCGGTGGAGACCTCACTGCCGACATCGCTGGCGAATTTGAGCACCAGGCGCGCATAGCCGTTGCTGGCGGCAAGGCTCGCCTCGGCCTTGACCGGATCGGACTGGCCGGCGGCCGGCGCAAGCGGCACGACAGACAATATCAAGAGAGCAGTCGCGATCCGCGCGGGCGCGGCAAGATAGCCGCGCACGGTCCGTACGACGGCGCGAACTTGCACAAAAACCCCGATGGCCGCCCTTCGCGCCATGCTCAAAAAGTCATCCAGCTTCGACGATCCGCGAGGCGCGCAGGGCACCCCGCGCCGAATCTAGAATTGGCGAATTAAGGACTTGTTAAATATGCCGTCGCATTTCGATTTTTGCTTTTCGATCGGACTTTGCGGCGGTGAGGCAATCCACCGCAGCCGCGCGCAGCCGGCCTTAAGCATCCGTTAACCCTGGAACTGCCCTACTCGCAGGCAAAACCCGCTTCGGAGTCCCGCGACTCCCCTTCGGCACAGGAACCGAAACCGGCTCGGCCCATGACCGCGATCTCCGCCAGCACCAACATCATTTCACCGGCGAACGAGAGGGTCTATCACCAGAGCAACCTGCTCGGCGACTGGAAGGGCAAGAGCACCCAAGGCGATCAGCCGATCGAGTTCAAGGTCATCAATATCCGCGGCGACCAGGCGCAGGTCGAATACACCCATAACGGCCATACCGAGCGCGGGTTCGCCAGCGTCGACGGCGCGACCATCACCTTCGGCAACGTCACCATCGGCACCAAGAACGGGACGTCGGCGGCGCTGGAATTTTCCGTGGGCACCGCGAAATGGGCCGCGGTGCTCAGCAAGCAAAGTTCGACCGCCGATCAGAACCAGTTGGTCGGAAGCTGGAGCGGCTTGTCTCGCCAGAACGGTCAGGTCGCGAGCTTCAACGTCACCTCTGTCGACGGACTGAACGCGCAGGTGAAGCTCACGATAAACGGCGTCGTTCACCAGGGCACCGGCACCGTGTACAAGAACACCATCATGTTCGCCGGCGCCACGATCTCGACCAACGACGGATCCAACGGCAACATCGTGTTCCAGACCGGCCACAAGACCTACTCCGTCCCGGTCACGAAAGCCAAGCCATCGAGTTCGTCGTCGTCTTCGTCGGTGAACAAGCTCGCCTGATTTCGCGCGAAAGCGTTGCGAAGCTATTTCTGCGGCAGGACTTTGCCTTCGATCTTGGGAAGCTCGACCGAGGCCGCAGCCGATGGATCGCCATTGGCGCGGCGGGCCAGTTCCGCCGTCAGCCTCTCGGCGGAGGCTTGACCGCCGCCGGGGCCGGCATAGCCTCCACCGCCATCATTGGTCTTTACCGAAACCAGCTCGGTCGGATGTCATCCGCCAGTTCACACCCAAGCAAGTGGGAGAATTGTGCCATGCCGAAGCGCTCTTCCATAGGCAAGCGTCCGAGCAAAGCCTCACCCGTCCTGGGGTTTGCCGGCATGTCTCTCGTAATGGCAAGCGGTGCGTGCGCCTCAACCAGCGAAGCGTCGGCGAGCTCATCACCGCCCTCGCAGAAGCACGAAATCCTTCTTGGCGAGGAGGAAATCTCCGACGTCAGTTTGGCGACGTTCCATGTCTTCGACAGGGAAAATACCGCACCACCACCGCTGTTGCAAAAACCAAGGCTGGCCGTCGGAGGCGGTGCCGGCTGTGGTTGCAGCTGTTCGCCTTGTGCCTACTGGCCGCAAACACCGCAGCCTCCAAAGGCAACGCAGCCGACACAGCATCGAAAGAAGAAGCCTTCGCACCGCACGAACTAGCGCATGATCCGGAAAAGTGTGCAGCGGTTTTCCCTCGCGACAAACGCGGAACGCGTTTGCGCGGAGACCATGCGCCAACAATAGGCTAAAGCGCGATGGCGATTCGACCCAAAGCCATCGCGCTTTAGTGGCATCCGGCACGCCGACCGGCGTCAAATTGCCTCCACGACCTGCACCGAGACTGTCATTCGGTCGAAGGCGTCTGACGGCCCCTCCCATGAGCCGGAAAGTGGAGAGGCCTTCTCTTGTTCGCGCGACACGCCGACGGGGATATGTTCGCTGCCGACGAGCTTGTCATTGGTGGGATCGAAGCCGCGCCAGCCGGCGCCGGGGATGTAGATCTCCGTCCAGGCGTGAGTGGCGCCATGCTGGCCTTCGGCCATCTGGATATAACCGGTGACAAACCGCGCGCCGAAGCCCCAGTACCGCGCCGCCTCCATCATGAACACCGCAAAGTCGCGGCAGGTCCCGCTGCCCCGGATGAGTGTCTCGTTCGGCGTTTGAACACCGAGCGCGTCACGCGCATCGTACTTGAACGACCTGTAAATATGACTGTTGAGATTGGTCAGGAGATCGAGCGTGTCGACGAGCTGACCGGGCTGGTAAAGCTGCCGCAGCCATTGGTGGAGCATCTCGCCATCGCAAGGGTAGCTCGGCAGCCGATACACCATCAGGTCGATGTGCTCGTCCGGAGGGTATTGGAACGGAAAAGAACGGGCATGTGGCGAGATGGGCCATTCGTTGAGGCTGTCGTAGTAAAGATCGACATCCACCTCGCTCTCGATGCTCAACTTGCTGGAGGCCGCCTGGAAGGTGAGAATGGCGACGGAGTTATCGTAGGCGTCGCGCAGCCAACTCACTTCCGCTCTCGGTTCGACCTTGACCCGGGCTCTCGCAATATGCGCGTCGTGACCCTCGCGGGGCCGCATCATCGCCCGATGGGGACCAAATTTGACGGGCTGATTGTAGAAGTACTCGGTCTTGTGGATGATGCGCATGCGTTTCATGATGTGGCTCCTTCCGAACGAGTAAGACCCTCTCATCGCAGCGCAGGGACAGACGACAGATCAAATCATTTCGTCCCCACACCTTGCAAGGTCATCATGACACCAGCAGCCAATACGCTTGTGGCCCCGGATTTCCTGGCTCTCACCCTCGGCCTCGCCGTCTATTTCATCGGCGTGATCGTAACGCGAAACGTTGCGTTTCTAAGGAGTTACAACATCCCGGAGCCGGTAACCGGCGGATTCATCGCGGCGGTCCTCCTCTGGGTTCTTCATGCCGTGACCGGTTGGGCGGTCAGCTTCGAGATGATCAGCCGTGACAGGTTGCTGGTCATCTTCTTCGCGTCAGTCGGCATCAACTCCCGGCTGTCCGATCTCCTTGCCGGCGGCAAAGCGTTGATCGTCCTTTGCATGCTGACGACGGTCTACATCTTCGTGCAAAACGTGGTTGGCGTGCTTGGCGCTTCGCTGTTCGGCCTGCCCTCGTCGGCCGGCGTGATCATGGGCTCGATCGCCCTTGTCGGCGGCCACGGCACCACGATCGCGTGGGCGCCCGCGATCGCTGCCGAGCATGGGTTTCCAGCGGCGGTCGAAACCGGCACGGCAGTGGCAACGATAGGCCTGATTGTAGCAAGCCTGCTTGGCGGGCCGGTCGCGAAATTCCTGATCGAGCGCGGAAAGCTGGTCTCCGGAGCAGATGCGTCCGGATCCGGAGACACGGCCTCCGAGGCGGCAGCCCCTGCGCCCATCGACAAGTCCGGCATCATGTATGCCCTGCTTATGATCAATATTGCAGTGATCCTCGGTTATCTCGTGCACGGGCCGATCACCGAGGCGGGCATAAAGCTGCCGCTCTTCGTGCCGTGCCTTATCATGGGCATTGTATTGTCCAACACCGTGCCGCTGGTTTTTCCCAGGCTGCCGTGGCCGGCGCGCAGTCCGGCACTGACGCTGATTTCCGATTATGCGCTCTCGGCGTTTCTTGCGATGTCGTTGATGAGCATGCAGCTCTGGACCCTGGCCGAAATCGCCGGGCCTCTGCTGATTGTCGTCGTCATGCAGGCGGTGGTGGCGGTGGCGTTCATCGTCTTCGCGCTGTTCCCGCTGCTTGGCCGGGACTATCAGGCCGCCGTCCTGAGTGCCGGGTTCACCGGTCTCTCCCTCGGCGCGACACCGACCGCGATCGCAAGCATGACCGCCGTCACCGAGCACTACGGCCCGTCACCAAACGCCTTCATCATCCTTCCGCTGGTCTCGGCCTTTTTCGTCGACATCATCAATGTGATCGCGATCAAGCTGTTTCTGGCTTTTTGACATGATATGCGCGAGCTCTTTTGGGCTGGGAGCCCTCGCCGCTATTTCTGCGGCAGGATCTTGCCTTCGATCTTGGGAAGCTCGGCCGAGGCCGCAGCCGACTGGTCGCCGCTGGCGCGGCGGGCCAATTCCACCGTCAGCCGCTCGGCGGCATCCGGCTGCATCAGCCCCATGATGTCGGACATCTTGCGCGGCTGGATCTGGGCTGCGATCTCGAGCAGGACACTCATCTCGAGCCGATCGAACACCTTTGCGGCGTCCTTCGGCTTCATGTTCTCGTACATGGTGACGATGCCCTTGAAGCGGGCGTTCTCGGCCTCCGCCTTCTGATCGTTGATCGCGGCGTTCTTCGCCTCGATCGCCTTCATCTCACCGACCTTGGACTCGATCCGCTTCTCGGCTTCCTTCAACAGGCTCTCGCGGATGTCGATCTCCCGGGCGCGCTGGTCGAGCTCCTGCCGGCGCGCTTGCAGCCGTTCCAGGATCGCGCGTTCGGACGGCGACACCGTCGGCTGCCCGTTCTCGGGGTGAAGCACGACGCCGTCGGGTTTTGTCTCCGGCGTGCCCGGCTTGGGCGCATCGCTCTTTCCTTCCGCCGGCGCCCCCTCTTTCTTTCCTTCGACCGAGCCGGTGACATCGGCCGGATCGATCTTGGGTGCCGCTTTTGGCGGACCGCCCGGAAAATTGAGCATGTCCTGCGCCCAGGACGGTTTGGTCGACTGCGGGTTGTAGTCGAACACATAGCCGCCATCGAGCACGAGGCCGGCGACCTTGAGCACCACCAGACAGAAGATGGCCGTGACGACGACCGGAATGACGCGAATGTTACGAAACGATTTCATGCCGCGAGGCCACCAGTCCTTCTGCGTTCAGTGAAAGCCTGCGCTGCGGCCGCCACCGCTTTCGCGGGCGAGAGCGTTGCGCCCGCCGGCTGCGACCTCACTGGCTCCCGTGTCGGTTCTCTTGTCGGTTCTTTTATTGGCTCTCTTGCCGGCTCCCTAAACGTTTCCCTGAATTGCTCGCGCGCCGTCTCCTTTGCGGCTTCCCGCGCAAATTCCTTGACGGATTCACGTGCCGATTCCCTTGCCGATTCCTTGGCAGGCTCCGCTTCAGCCGATTGCGGCCGCGCGGCGATCGCGATCTTCGACAGGCGGCGCACCACATGGTCGCCCTCGGCGAGCTGGCGCTTGAGCTGATCGGACATCTGTGCGGCAGAGGCGAGCTGGTCGCCGAGGTGCTCGTTGACGTCGCGCACCGTGTGCTTCAGGCCGCCGATGGCGCGCTCGGCGATCTCGGTCGCGGTCACGAGCTCGGCGATCACGGCTTTGAGCGAATGCTCATCCGCCCTCAGCCGCTTCAGGCGGGCGTTCAGCAGCATACAGTAGCCGATTGTCACCAGCAGCAGGACGGAGACCAAGGCTTCGATTGTCAGACCTAATGAAGGGTTCATGTGGCGTCCATCAACTTGTTCTGCTCGTCCAGCTTCTCGAACATCGCCAGCGTGGTCTTCGGCTTGCGCAGCGGTTTTGTGACGCGGATCGCGACGCGGTCGCCGACCCGCCCCATCCGCCCCTCCGTCAGCGTGACGCTGCCGCAGCGCACCGACACCAGCGCATCCTTCTTGATCTCGAGCGGCAAGGTGTCGCCGACCTTGAGCCGCATCAGCTGCTTGAGCGGG
>Ga0335076_10003789_pt1 | contig 15224 bp, 13 predicted proteins | sample Lox_Sample_25_FD_206717 | JGI IMG/M metagenome (GOLD analysis project Ga0335076, IMG submission 206717) | Soil microbial communities from Loxahatchee National Wildlife Refuge, Florida, United States - Lox_Sample_2.5 | ecosystem: Environmental > Terrestrial > Soil > Wetlands | place: USA...
CGAGCGGGCGACGGCTACCTCGGCTGGCCCGAGGCCGCGCCCTTCGACGCGATCATGGTCACGGCCGCCGCCCCGCACGTCCCGGAGCCCCTGAAGCGGCAGCTCAAGGAGGGAGGGCGGCTGATCCTGCCCGTGGGGGACGAGTGGCAGGAGCTCGTCGTCGTCACGCGGCGCGGGGACCGCTTCGAGGAGAAGCGCGTGCTGCCGGTGCGGTTCGTGCCGATGACGGGCAAGGTCCGGCAGTAGCCGACGGGTGGTCGCGGGCCGACCGCCCCTCAGCGCCGTCTGTTCGCCTTCTCCCAGAGACGGTCGAGCGCCGCTCGATGCTCCGGCCGCGCGGCCTTCCCGCTCCGGGCGGTCCGCTTCAGCTTCTCGCGGGCCACGATCGCGGCGAAGGCCTCCGCGCAGGGCTCGAGGAGGGGCGGATCCTCGGCGACGGCGCGGGCCAGGGCGGGAACGATCGAGGCGTCGCCGATCCTCCCCGCGGCCCGGAGAAAGGCCGGCATGACGCCTCGGGGATGGGCCTCGATCGTCTCGCGCAGGTCGTAGAGCGCCGCCCGGCTGTCGAGGGCCGCGAGCGCCTCGTGGATCGCGGCCCTCGCCCGCAGCGACGCGGCCTCCGTCCGCCCGCGCCGGACGGGGCCCAGCCCTTCCAGGGCCCGCAGCAGCTTCGGGATGGCCGGCGCCCCCCGTCGGGCCAGGGCCGCGCGCACGCGGGCGACGGCCTCCGCCGACTGGCCGGGCGCGACGAGGTCGGCCACGAGCCGATCCTCGACCGGAGCCCGACGGGTGCTTCCGGCCCGGGCGAGCTCGGCCAGCTCGGGCTCGGCCGACGCGGAGAGGCGCTTCAGCAGCGGCCGGAGCGAGGCCGGCGACAGTGGCGGCTCGAGGGCGAGCACGTCCTCCAGGATCGCGACGCGCAGGCCCGCCTCCTCACGCTCGTCGAGGAGCCGGGCCGCGAGCGGGTCGAGAGCCTCGACGAGGCCGCCGGCCAGGAGGCGCGCCAGGGCCCGCGCCGCCGCCCGACGACGAGAGGCGGGCGCCTCGGGTCCGAGGAGGGCCGCCAGGCCGGAGGCCGCGCGCGCGTCCTGCCGCGCGCCGGCCGCTTCGAGCGCCCGCCGGGCCACGGGTTCGTGGGTGTCGCGGGCCAGGTCGAGGAGGAGGGGAAGAGCGGCCCGGTCCTCGAGCCGATCCAGGACGTCCACCGCGCCGAGGCGCGCCGCCCGCTCGGCAGCCGGGAGGAACGCCCCGAGAGGCTCGACCACGCGGGAGCCGAGGAGGGTCAGGCCGGCCACGGCCGCGTCGCGCTCCGCGGCGACGGGCGAGCCGAGCCGCGCCAGCAGCTCCTGTATCCGCCGGGAACGGGATGGTACGATCGGCATCGATGAGGCTCCCTCGCTTCCATTCTCTCGCGCTCGCCGTCGCCCTCGTGTCCGGGGCCGTCGCGGCCGCGTCCCCCGCCGTCGTCCCCCTCACCCTTCCCTCGGGCAAGGTGCTGCAGGCCGAGGTGATGGTGAACGACGAGGACCGCGCGATGGGGCTCATGTTCCGGCCCTCGCTGCCGCCCGACCGGGGGATGATCTTCGTGTTCGAGACCGCGGACTTCCACGGGATCTGGATGAAGAACTGCAAGTTCCCGATCGACATCCTGTGGCTCGACGAGGAGAGGAAGATCGTGCACGTGGCGGAGGCGGTGCCGCCCTGCAAGGCCGATCCCTGCCCGGTCTACAGCCCCATGCGGCGCGCGTCGTACGTGATCGAACTGAACGCCGGCCAGGGCCGACGCGAGAAGGCGGTGATGGGGGCCACGGTCCAGTTCGCCCTGCCCTGAGCGACCCCGGCCGTCCGTCGCTCGCCTCCGCGCGGGACTCCTACGAGTCGGTGTCCCGCCTCCGCTTCTTCCCGAAGGCCCAGGCGACCAGGACGCCGAGCAGGTAGAGGCCGATCATCGGCAGGGCCAGGGCGGTCTGGTTCACGACGTCCGGGGTCGGGGTGACGAACGCGGCGACGATGAACGAGCCGAGGATGGCGAACTTCCAGCCCTTCAGCAGGAGGCGCGGCCCGACGAGGCCGATGCGGGCGAGGACGAAGATGACCACCGGGATCTGGAAGACGAGCCCCAGGCCGAGCAGGAACCACGAGTAGAACGACCAGTACTCGTCGATCTTGGGCAAAAAGCGCATGTCCGGGCCGCCGAAGGTGCCCAGGAACTGGAACGTCACCGGGAAGAGGAAGTAGTGGCCGAAGAGCGCGCCCAGGATGAAGAAGAAGGAGCCCATCCCGATGAAGGGGATGGCCCAGGCCTTCTCGTGCTTGTAGAGGCCGGGCGAGATGAAGGCCCAGATCTCCCAGAGCACGAACGGGGAGGCCACGAAGATGCCCACGAAGAAGGCCATCTTCATGTAGAGCATGAAGGCCTCGGTCGGGGCGGTGAAGATGAACGCCTCCTTGAGGCCCCCCTTCCGCATCGGGTCGGTCAGGAAGTGGAAGATCTGCTCGCGGAAGAACCAGCAGACGAGGGTTCCGAGGGCGAGGTAGACGAGCACGCGGACGAGGCGCTGGCGTAGCTCCTCGAGGTGCTCGAGGAACGTCATCTTGTCGGGATGGGGACGAACCATGAAGCCCGGCGGAGTCTACTTGGGTTCGATCGGGTTGGCGACCGGCTGCCGGCTCACGGTCTCGGGCACCGCCTCGTGCGGCTCGCCCTCGGGGGCGGCCTCCTGCGGGGCGGGGGCCGAAGGATGTGCCGCGGGCGAGGACGCAGGCTCGGCGGGCGGCAGGGAGGACGCGGAGGGCGCGGACGCCTCCAGCGGGTAGGCGGGCGCGTCCGGCACGACCTTCGGGGGCTCGAACCTCATCGACTCGCGGATCTTCTCCGCCTCGACCTCGCTCTCGATCGTGCTCCGGAAGTCGTTCGAGGCCTTGCGGAACTCCGCCATCATCTTGCCGAGGCTCTTGCCGATCTCGGGCAGCTTCCGGGGTCCGAAGATGATGAGCGCCACGACGAAGATCAGGAAGAGCTCGGGTCCGCCCAGTGTTCCAAACATAGGATCCCCACCATGCTACCACCACCGCCTTCCGTTGACACTCGAGGAGCCCGCCCCTAGAGTTGAGGCATGCCGGCCAGGTGGCTCACGGCCGCCGTCGCGGCGCTCCTCCTCGCTCCCCGCCCCGCCCGGGCCGAGATCCCGGTGGTCGAGCTCGACGGCGTCGTGCACGCCATCACCGCCGCCCACGTCGTGCAGGCGATCGACCGGGCCGACGCCGCGGGGGCCCCGCTCCTGGTCATCCGGATGGACACCCCGGGCGGCCTGGACAGCTCGATGCGTCAGATCATCGACCGCATGCTCAACTGCCGGACGCCGGTCGCCGTATTCGTGAGCCCGTCGGGGGCCCAGGCCTCCTCGGCCGGCTTCATCATCATGATCGCCGCCGACCTCGCGGCGATGGCCCCCGGGACGAGCACGGGCGCGGCCCACCCGGTGGCCGGCCTCGGCCAGATGGACGAGGTGATGTCGAAGAAGGTCACGTCGGCCATGGCCGCCTACATCCGCAGCAAGGCGGAGCGTCGCGGGCGCAACGTCGAGATGGCGGAGAAGGCGGTGGTCGAGAGCAAGTCCTTCACGGAGAAGGAGGCCCTCGACCTGAAGCTCATCGACTTGATCGCGAAGGACGTGCCCGACCTGCTGAAGCAGCTGGACGGCCGGGAGGTGACGCGGTTCGACGGCACGAAGGTGGCCCTGAAGCTGGCCGGCCAGAAGACGGTGGACGTGCGGATGGACTGGCGGCAGGCCATCCTTTCCGCCATCGCCCGGCCGGAGATCCTCTTCCTGCTCCTCCTCGGGGCCCTCGCCGGCCTGGGGGCCGAGATCAGCCACCCCGGCCTCATCTTCCCGGGGGTGATCGGCGCCTTGTGCCTCATCCTGTTCCTCTTCGCGAGCCAGATCATCCCCGTCAACTGGGCCGGGGTGCTCCTCGTCGTGCTGGCGATCGCCCTCTTCGCGGCCGAGGTGAAGGTCCACTCCTTCGGCGTGTTGACGATCGGGGGGCTCGTGGCCATGATGCTCGGCGCGATGATGCTCGTCGACTCGACGCTCCCGGAGCTGCGGGTGGACGTGTGGAGGCTCCTCCCGGTCATCCTCGCCTTCGCCGCCTTCGTGCTGGCCCTCGTCCGCCTCGTCGTCCAGGCCCAGAGGCGCCGCGCGCGCACGGGAGCGGAAGGCCTCGTCGGGAGGCGGGGCGAGGCGGAGACCGACCTCGACCCCGAGGGCTGGGTCATCGTGCAGGGGGAGCGCTGGCGGGCCTCGTCGGAAGAGAGGCTCCCGCGCGGGGAGAGGGTGGAAGTCGTGTCCATGGAAGGGCTCCGGTTGCGGGTCCGAAAGGGGGCGTGATGTCACCGGTGATGTTCGTTCTCGGCGCCTTCGTGTTCTGGCTGCTGCTGTCGGTCAAGGTCCTGAACGAGTACGAGCGGGGCGTCATCTTCCGGCTCGGCAAGGTCCTCCCCAAGCCCAAGGGCCCCGGGCTCATCGTCGTGGCCTGGCCCATCGACCGCATGGTGCGGGTCAGCCTGCGGACGGTCGTCCTCGACGTTCCGCCCCAGGACGTCATCACCCGCGACAACGTCACCGTGAAGGTGAACGCGGTTGTCTACTTCCGGGTCATGGACCCGCTGAACGCCGTGATCTCCGTGGAGAACTACCTCTACGCCACGAGCCAGGAGGCCCAGACGACGCTCAGGAGCATCCTCGGCCAGGCCCACCTGGACGAGCTCCTCTCCGAGCGCGAGCGGCTGGCGCTCAGGCTGCAGGAGGTCATCGACCAGCACACCGACCCCTGGGGGGTGAAGGTGACCCAGGTCGCGGTCAAGGCGGTCGACCTGCCCACCGAGATGCAGCGGGCCATGGCCAAGCAGGCCGAGTCGGAGCGCGAGAAGCGGGCCAAGATCATCCACGCCTCCGGCGAGTTCGAGGCCTCCAAGCAGCTCGCCGAGGCCGCGAGCCAGCTCAACGCGGAGCCCGTCTCCCTGCACCTGCGCTACCTCCAGACCCTCGTCGAGATCGCGGCCGAGAAGAACTCCACGATCATCTTCCCCGTGCCCATCGACTGGCTGAAGACCCTCATGAGCGAGAAGAAGGGCTAGCGGATGGCCGAGGCCGAGCCGGGGTCCGGGGGGGACGAGGGTCTCACCCTCCGCGGGCGGATCGACGAGACGTCCGTCCCCGAGCTGCTGAAGTCGGTGCTCAGCAGCGGAGAGACGGGGGTCCTCACCTTCCGACGGAACGACGTCACCAAGAGCGTCCACCTGCACATGGGCCGCGTGGTCTACGCGAGGAGCGCGAACCCCGACGAGCGCCTCGGAGAGGACCTCCTCCTCCGGGGCAAGATCACCGTCCGCCAGTACCTCGAGGCGAGCCAGCTCATCGGCCCCGGGCGCCGCCTGGGCACGATCCTCGTCGAGCTGGGGGCGCTCGAGCCGGAGGACCTCGTGGGGGCGATCGAGCACCACGTCAAGGAGATCCTGCTCGACGTGTTCACCTGGACGACGGGAGAGTACGAGCTCGTGATGACCGAGCCGGGCGCGGACGACGTCGTGGCCCTCAACCTCTCGACCGAGGGCCTCATCCTCGAGGGGATCCGGAGGACCCGGGCCTGGAGCCAGGTCTTCCGCGGCATCGGGGGCGACATCGAGGCCGTGCCCGTGCCGACCGGCCACACGGAGGCGCTGCTCCGGCTCGAGCTCACGGAGGAGGAGCAGGAGGTGCTTTCCCACGTCAACGGCCGGGCCTCGATCGAGCAGATCTGCCAGGTGTCGTACCTCACGAACCTCGAGACGTGCCGCGTGCTGTGGGCCCTCGGCGTGCTCGGCGCGGTGCGGCGAGGGAAGCCCGGGGAGGCGGCGGCCCGCGAGGAGGGCATGGCCAGCCGCGAGCGGGAGCTCGACGTCGAGAGCATCGTCGAGCGCTTCAACCAGATGCTCAACCGGATCTACTCCTTCCTCCAGGGCCGGATGGGGGAAGGAGAGGTCGACGCGTTCATGGACGAGGCCCTCGTCCGCATCGCCGGCCAGTACGAGCTGCTCTTCTACGGCGTCGACCTGAAGCCCTACGGCCGCGCCGACTACGACCAGCTCCTGGCCAACGTCGCCGACCTGCCGGCGGACGAGAGGCGGCGCCTCATGCTCGCCGGGCTCAACGAGCTCGTGGCGTCGATCCAGCTCGGGGTCCGGGAGAAGCTCGGCGCGCAGGAGATCGCCGTCGTCTCGGGCATAATCAAGGAGGCGTACCGCAAGCTCGGGGTGGGATAGGCCGCCTCGGAGGGGAAGCGAGACTTGGCGCAGGACGACTACTACTACGAGATCCAGCTCACCAACAAGCAGCTGGTCTTCTACTTCATGGCCGGAGCGGCCGGGCTCATCCTGAGCTTCCTGGCCGGCGTCATGGTGGGGCGGGGTGTCGAGGGCGGGCCGGCGAGCGCCCCCGAAGCGCGCCCGGTCGCCGACGAGCGGATCGTCGCCGAGCAGTCGCCGGCGCCCACCGCCACGCCGACTCCCTCGAGCTTCACCTACCCCCAGAGGCTCGAGTCCGACCGCGGCGAGGAGGGCCTGGAGAAGACCCGGCCCGCGGGCGCCGCCACGCCGGCTCCCGGTCCCGCGGGGGCTCGGCCGTCCTCCACTCCCGCCCGTCCGGTGCCGCCCACCACGCTCCCCCTTCCGCCGAAGCCTCGGACTGCGTCGGCTCCGGCCGGGACGCCGACCGCGACCCCGGCGGCGGCAGCGGTCGCCGCGCCGGCCACGGCGCCGACGCCTGTCGCCACGGCCGCCACGCCCACGCCGGCCCCGGCGGCGACGCCTCGGCCCATCGCCCCCTCCGGCCCCCTGCCCAAGCCGCTCGCTTCCTCGGCCAAGGGCTTCGCGATCCAGGTCGGCGCCTTCAAGGACAAGGCCGGCGCCGACACCGTCGTGAGGAGCCTGAAGGGCCGCGGGCTGCCGGCCTACACCGTGCCTCCGGCCGGAGGCGCCGGCCTCTTCACCGTTCGGGTGGGCGTCTACAAGGACAAGGCCGACGCCGACGCGGTCCAGGAGCGCCTCCGCGACGACAAGTTCAAGCCCTACATCGTCAAGCAGTAGCGTGATCACGCCCCCCGCCGGACCGGGCCGGGCGCGCGGGAGGGTGCGCTGAGCGGCGTGCGCCGGGAGGCCCTGGCCGCCCTGTCGGGCGTCCTCCTCTTTCTCTCCTTCCCGAAGTTCGGCCACGGGGCGGTCGCCTGGGTGGCGCTCGTGCCCCTGCTCGTGGCCCTCGCCGGAGCCTCAGGCTGGCGAGCCGCCCGACTCGGCTACGTGACGGGAGCCGTCTCGTCGATGGGCCTCCTCTACTGGACGGCCCTCGTCGTCGTCCAGTACGGCGGCCTGGCGCTTCCGGTCGGCGTCCTCGTGATGACCGCCCTGTGCCTCGCCTTCTCGGTCTTCCACGCGCTCTTCGGCTGGGGGACGGCGCGTCTCGCGTCCGCCTTCGGGCCGGCCGGCCTCCTCGGCGCCCCGGCGCTCTGGGTCGGCCTGGAGTACGCGCGCACGCACACCTTCTTCTCGTTCCCGTGGACGCTGCTCGGCTACAGCCAGCACGACATGCTGCCGTTCGTCCAGGTCGCCTCGGTCGCGGCCGTCTACGGCGTCTCCTTCCTCGTGTGCGCCGCGAGCGCCCTCCTGGCCTTCCTCGCCCTCGAGCCGCGCCGGGAGAGGCGCCGCGGGGCGGCCGTCGCGCTCGTCCTCCTCGTGGGCGGGGCGTGGGGCTTCGGCCGCTGGCAGATGAGCCGGCCCTTGTCGGAGACGGGCCGCCTGCGGGTCGGCCTCGTCCAGGGAGGCGTCCGGCAGGAGGACAAGTGGGTGCCGGAGAATGCCTGGTCGAACGTGGGCCGGCACGTCGACCTGACGGAGAGGGCGGCGGCGGACGGGGCGAGGCTCGTCGTGTGGCCGGAGTCGGCGGTGCCGTTCCTCTTCGACGAGGACGACGCGCTCGCCACCCTCCTCCGCGACACGGTGCGGCGGCGGGGGATCCACCTCTTCTTCGGCAACGACGACCGCGACCGGGGGCCGGACGGGGCGAGCCGGATCTTCGTCGGGGCGAAGCTCCTCGACCCTTCGGGGAGGCTGGTCGCCCGCTACCACAAGATGCACCTCGTGCCCTTCGGCGAGTACGTGCCGATGAAGAGCGTCTTCACCCTCGGCGGGCGCTTCGCGGCCAAGCTCGTGCAGGAGGTCGCGGACTTCACGCCGGGCGAGGAGGCCACGACCGCCCTCGTGGACGGCCATCGGATCGGCGGCTTCATCTGCTACGAGGCCATCTTCCCGGCGCTCGTGCGACGGTTCCCGGCGGAAGGCGCGGAGCTGCTCGTCAACATCACGAACGACGCCTGGTACGGCACGACCTCGGCCCCTTACCAGCACCTCGCCATGGCCGCCTTCCGCGCGGTCGAGAACCGGAGGTACCTCGTCCGGGCCGCGAACACCGGCATCACCGCAGTGGTCGACCCCTGGGGCCGCGTCCTCGATCCGACCCGCCTCTTCGACACCACGGTGCTCGTGCGGGAGGTGCCGCTCGTGTCGGAGACGACCTTCTACACCCGCCACGGCGACGTCTTCGCGCAGGCCTCGGCCGCCCTCGCCCTCGCCCTCCTGGCGGCGACGTTCCGACGGCGCGTCACATAGAATGGACGGCGAGGAGTGACCCATTGAGCGCAGACCTGAGGCAGCGGTTCGACTCGCTGCGAGCGAGGGCCGCGGACATCCGCGGCTATCTTTGACGAGGGGAAGCTCCGCTCCGAGCTCGACGCTCTCGAGCACAGGATGGCCGACGGCGGCTTCTGGACGGACCAATCGGCGGCGCAGAAGGTGCTCCAGCGGAGGAAGCGCCTCGAGACCGACCTCGATCTCCTGAAGAGGCTCCGCGGCCAGGAGGACGACGCCAAGGTCCTGGCCGACTGGCTGGAGGCCGGGGAGGACGTGGCGGGCGATTTCGGTCCCGCCCTCGACGCCCTGGAGTCGACCGCCGAGGCGGCCGAGTTCCAGAAGATGCTCGGCGGCGAGCACGACCGCGCGAACGCGATCCTCACCATCAACGCCGGCGCCGGCGGCACCGACAGCCAGGACTGGGCGGAGATGCTCCTGCGGATGTACCTCCGGTGGTGCGACCGCCGCGGCTGGAAGCGGGACGTGACCGACGTCCAGGCCGGCGAGGAGGCGGGGATCAAGAGCGCCACCGTCGTGGTGCAGGGCGAGTACGCCTACGGGTACCTGGCGGCGGAGGCCGGCGTGCACCGCCTGGTGCGCATCAGCCCCTTCGACTCGAACGCGCGCCGCCAGACCTCGTTCGCCTCCGTCTTCGCCTGGCCCGAGATCGACGACGCGATCGACATCGACGTCCAGGAGAAGGACCTCCGGATCGACACCTACCGCTCGAGCGGGGCGGGCGGCCAGCACGTCAACGTGACCGACTCCGCCGTCCGCATCACCCACCTTCCGACCGGCATCGTCGTCGCCTGCCAGAACGAGCGCAGCCAGATCCGCAACCGCGAGGTGGGGATGAAGATCCTGAAGTCCCGCCTCTACGAGCTCGAGATTCAGAAGCGGCGGGAGAAGCTCGACGCGGTGGAGGCGGCCAAGAAGGAGATCGCCTTCGGGAGCCAGATCCGCTCCTACGTCCTCCACCCCTACCGCATGGTGAAGGACCACCGGACGAAGCACGAGACGGGCAACCCGGACCGCGTCCTCGACGGCGACATCGACGACTTCATCAAGGCCGCCCTCGTGGCCAAGGCGAAGGGGACGCTCGGGCAGGCGGCGGCGGAGGAGTAGCCGGCCCGCGCGCATGCGACCCGTCCCGGCGCTCCTCGCCGTCTCGCTCGTCGCCGCGGCCTGCAACGGAAGGAAGGAGAGCCCCAGGGTCGCACCGGCGGCGGGCGCGCCTTCGGCCTGGGAGCTGGTCTTCGAGAGGGAGCTGGACGGGCACACGGACCTCCTGGTGATACCGGCCGGAGGGGGGACCGAGCGCCGCCTCACGGACGGCCGGGCGAACGACACCCTCCCGCGCTGGACCCCGGACGGATCGCGCGTCGTGTTCAGCTCCGACCGGACGGGCCGGCCGCAGCTGTGGGAGGTGCCCGCCGCCGGCGGGAAGGCCCGTCGCGTCCGCTCGAACGACGCGACCGAGTACCAGGCCGACGTCTCGCCGGACGGAAGGCGGCTGGCCTTCCTGTCCGACCTCGACGGCCCGGAGAGGCTCCTCGTGCAGGACCTGACGACCGGCGGGGTGCGCGAGCTCGTCCGCCACGGCCAGGGGACGATCTTCGGCAACCCCCACTGGAGCCCGGACGGCCGCTCGATCACGTTCTCGTCGAACTACAGGATCGGCCACCAGATCTACGTGGTCGAGGTGGCCACCGGCACGGTCCGGCGGGTGTCGGCGGTGATGAGCGGAGGCTGCGAGCCGCGCTTCAGCCGGGACGGGCGGAAGGTCGTCTACGTGAGCCGGGGCCACATGCACCCGACGAGCCGCCTGGTCGAGCACGACCTCGCGACGGGGGAGGAGCGCGCGCTCGTCTCCTGGCCGGCCCTCAACTACGACCCGGTCTACTCGCCGGACGGCACGGAGCTCGCTTTCGCCTCGAACATCACGGGAGAGTACGCCGTCTATCGCCAGCGCCTGTCCGACGGCCAGGCGTGGCGGGTCACGTTCGGTCGGGGAGCCGCTCGCTCTCCGGACTACCGGCCCACGCTGCGGCCCGCGCAGTAGCGCGGGCCACAGGCCGGTCCGTCGGCTCCTTCGGCTCCCTGAGGCGCCGAGCGCCCGGGCTACTGCGTCGTCGCCGGCAGGACGTCCGCTCCGCGCGGCTCGGTCCCGGCCACGAAAGCCTCCATCTGGACCCCCGGCGCCCCCGGCTCGCCCGGGCGGCCCATGGCGTCCACCGGCACGAAGACGACGTTGCCGGGGATCGGGTACTCCTCGAGCGGCCGGCCCGCGGTGGCCACGGCCCAGAAGTCCATCCAGATGGGCAGGGCGGCCTCGGCGCCCGTCTCCCCGCGGCCGAGCGAGTCCTTCTTCTCGTCGAAGCCCACCCACACTCCGGCCGCGAGCGAGGGCTCGAAGCCGATGAACCACGCGTCGGTGAAGTCGTTCGTGGTCCCGGTCTTCCCCCCGATCGGGCGCTTGAGCCTCCGGGCCCTGGCCGCGGTCCCCCGCTCGGCGACCCCCCGCAGCAGGGAGGTCATGATGAACGCGGTGTCGGCCCGGAGAGCGTCGCTCGCCCGGGGCGTCGTCTGCTCGACGACGTTGCCGTCCCGGTCGGTGATCCGCTCGACGAAGAAGGGCTTCATCCGCAGGCCCTGGTTGGCGAACGTGGCGTACGCGGCCACCATCTCGGTGAGCGTCGCCTCGCCGGCGCCGAGGGCGATCGGGAGGTAGGGCGGCAGCTCGCCGGCGAGCCCGAGCTTCCGCGCGTACTCGATGCCCTTCTCCACCCCGACCGCCTGGAGGGTCTTCACGGCCGGGATGTTCCGGCTCTGCTCGACGGCGCGGCGGAGCGGGATCGGCCCCAGGTACGCCCCGTCGTAGTTCTGGGGCGTCCAGACCGTCTTGTTCCACGGGTTCGGGAAGCTGAGCGGGGCGTCCACGAGGATCGTCGACGGCGTCCAGCCGAGGGTCTCGAGGGCCGCCGCGTAGACGATCGGCTTGAAGGCCGAGCCCACCTGGCGCATGGCCTGCGTCGCGCGGTTGAACTTGCTCTTCTCGAAGTCGTAGCCGCCGGCCATGGCCCGGACGGCGCCCGTCTTCACGTCCATGGCGAGGAAGGAGCCCTCCACCTTCGGCTCCTGCTCGAGCTGGACCTTCGCCTCCTTGCGCCCGTCGGTCTCGGAGAGGGAGACGATCCGGAACGGGGCCACGACCCCGCGGGGCAGGACGTCGGAGACGAAGGTCCTTCGGGTCCACGCGACGTCGGCGGGGAAGAGCCGGGCCCGGTAGTCGCCGATCTGAACGACCGCCATGGCCCGGTCGGAGGCGATCACGACCCCCCGGACGACGTCGCCCGAGCCGAAGGGCCAGTCCCACTCGTCGAGGTGAAGCGGGTCGGGGAGCCGCCCGTCCGCGATGAGGCTCGTCTCCGGCTTCACGAATCCCCGCGCGCGCCGGTCGAGGGTCCGGAGCCCGTCGCGCAAGGCACGGACCGCGGCCCGCTGCATCGCCGGGTCGAGCGTCGTGTACACCTGCAGGCCGCCCTGGTAGATGCGCTGGCTGCCGTACTCCCGCTCGAGGTACTTGCGGACCTCCTCCAGGAAGTGGGGGGCGATCGACGGCGGCTCCTTCCGCAGGTGCAGGCCCAGCGGCTGGACCTTGGCCGCGTCGGCCTCCTCGCGGGTCACGTACTTCTCCTCCGCCATGCGGTCGAGGACGTGGTTGCGGCGGGGGACGGCGTTCTCGGGGTGCTCGATCGGGCTCAGCCGGGCCGGGCTCTGCCCGATGCCGGCGATGAGCGCGGCCTCGGGCAGGCTCAGGTCCTTCACCGCCTTTCCGAAGTAGAACCGGCTCGCCGCCTCCACGCCGTAGTTGCCGTGGCCGAAGTAGATCTGGTTGCAGTAGAGGGTGAGGATCTCCTCCTTCGTGAAGTTCTTCTCGATCTGGAAGGCGAGGATGCCCTCCTTGATCTTGCGCTCGTAGGTCTTCTCGGGGGTCAGGAAGAGGAGGCGGGTGAGCTGCATGGTGAGGGTGGAGAAGCCCTGGCCGCGGCGGCCGGAGCGGAGGTTGGCGAGGGCCGCGCCCGGGATGCGCCACGGGTTGATGCCGATGTGCTTCCAGAAGTCGGCGTCCTCGACGGCCACGATCGCGTTGCGGAGGACGGGGGGGATGTCACGGAACTCGACCACCACCCGCTTCTCGATCGCGAACTCGCCGAGTACGCTCCCGTCGGCGGCGAAGACCCGCGTGATGATGTTCGGCTGGAACTCCTCGAGCGACGTCACCTGGGGGAGGTCGCTCTCGAAGGCGAGGAAGACGCCGATGAGGGCGCCGCCGAGGATCGCGGCGGCGAAGAGCGCGGTCGTGACGACGCGGCGCAGGGTGAGGATGCGGGGGACCGGTCGGGCCGGGGGCAGCGCCATCCCGGGAATTATGAACATCATGGCGGCTCGCCGCCAAGCTGTCGGTCGGAGAGGGGTCGTGGGTCAGTTCCGCCTGACCCACGGCCGCTCGGAGCGTGCGTCTGGCTAGCGGCGGTCGCCGCGCGAAGAGGCGTGGCCGCCGCCTCCGCCCTGGGCCGGCCGGGGCGCGGCGCTCTCGGAGCGGGGGCGACTGGCAAAGGAGCTCTCGCCGCCGCGCGGGCGGTACGAGTTCGAGCTCTCGTGTCGGCTGCCCTGCGACCGGTCGGCGCCGTTTCCGTCCGATCCGCGGGGCCGCTCGCCGCTCACCCCGCCGCCGATCCAGGTCGGCCGGCTCTCTCTCCGCTCGGCGCCGCCCGACGACGCCGGGCGGCTCTCGTTGCTGTGGCCGCCGGAGGCGCTCGTGGCCGGGGGCGGCGTGGTGCGCGAAGCCGGAGGCGGCGCCCCGGCGGCTCCGGCGTTGGCGGTGCCGGTCCGGGACTCCTTCTTCTCCTCCTCCCCGCCGCGGTCGGTCGGGTGCGGTGCCCCGTAGCGAGCGCCCTCGACGCCCGCCGGCGGCGGGCCGTAGCCGCGCGTCCAGGGAGCCGGGATCGTGGTCTTGTTGTCGACCTGCAGCTCGCGCACGAAGTCGCCCATCGTCTGCCGCCGGCTGACCGCCCTCGGGGCCGCGTCGCCTGCGCGGAGGCTGGTCGCGTCGCGCGTGGGCCGCATCACCGCGTCGTCGGCCACGCGGAACGAGGCGGGGTCGATCCCCGCGAGGGAGACGCGGTGCCGGCCGACGTCGCGGCTGCCGAGGTCGCCCCTGGCGACGACGTGCCAGGCGTCGCGGCCGCCGAAGCTGCCACGGGTCACGGCGTAGCCTCCGTAACCGTAGCTCCGGCCCCACGGCGTGACGGCGTGGTCGTTTCGGCCGAGCGGGCACCAGCCCACGTAGCCCGCTCCCACCGCCCAGCTGACCCACGCCGGGCCCCAGGTGTGACCGGGCGCCCAGTACCATCCGAGCGAGGCGGAGAATCCCCAGCGACCGTAGTGGAAGGGAGCCCACCCCCAGCTCTCGTGGGGGATCCACGTCCAGCCGTAGGGCGTCCACGCCCACTGGCCGTTCGAGTAGGGCTGCCAGCCGGCGGCGACGTTCGGGACCCACACGTTGCCTTCCACGCCGGCGCTCTGCCAGGTCCCGTTCTGCTGGAGCTCGCCCGCGTAGGGGCCCAGCTCCTCCGGGAGGACCTCGGCCGTCGCCGCCCCCTGGGCCTCCTCTGCCTCGCGCTCGGAGTCCCACGCCACGAACTCGTCCTCCTCACCGGGGTCGAACGACCGCGGCTCCTCCGCCTGGGCGCCCCAGGGCGCGTACGTGCGCTCGCCCGCCGACAGTCTGACCCGCCGCCGGCCGTCGTCGAGGGCCGCCTGGCCCGCGTAGACGCTGAGCCGCGTCTCGCCCGACTGGAGGTCGGCCCGCACGACCGAACGATCGAGCACCTGCACCATGCCCGCCGGCGTCTCGACCTCGAAGCGCGAGTTGTCGCCAGTGTGCGCATGGACGAGGACGCTTCCGGACCAGAGCCGCAGGACGATGCGCTCTTCGCCCTCCTCCTCGTGGCCGGCGTAGTCGAGCTTGCTGCGACGGTCCACCCGCACGACGGTGCCGCCCGGGAACTGGAACTCGATCCGACCGGAGGCGTCGGTCCACACCCGGTCACCGGGCAGGAACGGCAGGTTGCGGAAGGCTTCCTCGGCGGCCGTCTCGGTGGCCCGCTGCACCGTGACGCCAGGCTCGACCTCGAGGATGCGACCGTGCCGGTAGCTGTCCTGAGCCGAGGCGGGCGGGGCGGCGGCACCCGCCGCCGCGAGGGCGAGGACTGTGATGACCGTTCGGGACCGCATGGCCAGTCTCCTTCGGGAGCTAAGCCCTACTCCCGATCACCCTCCTCAGCAAGGTACGTGCCGGCCGCTGACAATGTCAAGTGCCGGCAATCGAGTGGGTTAGCGCCAGGCGTCACGGACGTCCCTGTCGCATACCGAGAGCGCAGCGTCCTCCCGCGGGATCACTCTTCCGCTGTCGCGCCCGGGCGTCCTGCCGACCCTC